>Ga0222714_10002647_pt1 | contig 18808 bp, 14 predicted proteins | sample C33_3DmetaG_FD_165048 | JGI IMG/M metagenome (GOLD analysis project Ga0222714, IMG submission 165048) | Estuarine water microbial communities from San Francisco Bay, California, United States - C33_3D | ecosystem: Environmental > Aquatic > Marine > Unclassified | place: USA: California...
TGGATATAACCCTTGGACGATTTAACACGAATTTCGATTGGGATAATGGCCCGATTTATATAAATCACGGGGGAGATGAAAAGGTAGAACAATTTATTCCAACTTTGGATGGTGGTGCCTTGGCGGTTGGTTCTATTACCTATCCAATGAATGGGGGCTCATCTGTTTTTGCAATGAAGATTGGCCTGAACGACGAATTTCAAACAGTAATCGGGAATGAACCGATGCTTCCACTGGTTAGCACAGAGCCTATTGATGGTGTGGGTGTTTCCTTATTCCCAAATCCAATGCAAGATGTATTAACCTTTATGCTTGCACAAGGAAATGGCCTGGTAACATTTCATGACGTGAACGGATTGGAAGTTTTAAAGCAAGAGATCGAGGGTGGAAAAACCCAGATCAATGTTTCCGAGCTTGTAGCCGGAGTTTACTTTATTCGATATGCAGGCTCAACCTGGAAATTTATCAAACTATGATTCGGTTTTTCCTTGCATTGTTGGCTGGCCTTAGTTGTTATGGCCAGGTGTTGCCTGTAAATCGAAGCGTAGATTGGACAGTAGCCGGATTAACAGATACGAGTACGGCAGGTTTTACTTATTACAATGCCGTGCAAGTAGGCGCGATTCCTGATGGAATAACACCGGCGAATGCATTGATAGATAGCTTATTGCAAGTGATTCAACCCCAAGGTATTCACATACATTTCCCTGCAGGAACCTACTTTTTTAATGCACCCATCAGCTTACCTAGTAATTGCTTGATCTCGGGCGACGGTGCCACAGCAACTCATTTTGTATTCAATCAGGGAGGAACAGGACATGCTATACAAACTAATGGGGCGCTTCAAAATGCAGATACTTCGTCGGTGGTGGTTCAGGGTGTTAAAGGAACAACCTATTTAGTGCTTTCTAATGTATCCCCCTTTCAGGAGGGAGATTGGATTAAGATCATTCAACAGGATGCGGATTTGGTCTTTTCCAATTGGGCTCAGTTTAGTGTGGGACAACTCGTTAAAATTGCTGGTATTTCTGGCGATACGTTATGGTTGAATTCTGAGTTACGCATGGATTATATGTTGAACCGTCAACCCAAGGTTAAGCGTATTCTTATGAAACGAAACATTGGTTTGCAGTGTTTTTCGATAGAACGAATGGATAATACCGCACCGGAGCAGGCAAGTGGTATTCACTTCACCTTTGCTGAAAACTGTTGGATTAGTGGTATAGAGTCTAATAAAACCACCTTTGCACACATAGAGTTTGAGAGCGTATCGAATAGCAAGATAGAGAAATCGTATTTCCATGACGCCTTTGAATACGGCGGCGGCGGCAGGGGATATGGGGTGGTCATGCACTTCACAACCAATGAATGTTTAATTGAGAATAATATATTTAAACACTTAAGGCACAGCGTATTGCTTCAAGCAGGATCTAATGGAAACGTGACCGCATTTAACCATTCCTTGGACCCTTATTGGACGAATTCAAATCCTCTTTTAGCAGGAAACTCTGCAGGCGAATTGGTACTGCATGGGAATTACGTATATGCCAACTTATTTGAGCAAAATGATGTGCAGAACATCGTGATTGACAACTCTCATGGAGCGAATGGTCCTTACAATACCTTTTTAAGAAATCGAGCATCGTTGTATGGTATATTTTTTTCAGATAATACAAGTCCCTCACAGAACATCATAGGGAATGAGATTCCCAATACAGGTTTCCCGTACAGTGCCGTAAATTACAGCATTCAAGGAAATGATCAGTTCACCTATGGCAACAACAACAAAGGAACGGTAGCACCTGCGGGTACATCGGCCTTAGTAGATATCAGCTATCATTACCTGACGAAACCTGCCTTTGTTCAGGATTACCAATGGGGGATGATTGGCCTGCCAAGTGCAATGAATACGGCGAACGTTCCGGCCACAGATCGGTATGAAGGAAATGATATTTTTGCAGGCGCCTGCGGTAGCGAGGACTTTTACGTAGAGATAAGCGAATACCCATATGCGTGTATTTACCCCAATCCGATAAGAGATTTAATTAATGTGAAAGGTGTAGCAATAAACACGACTTATCAAATCTTTGATCCTCAGGGGAGACTTTGGGGCGAGGGGATTATTGAAAATCAGACAATTCCTATGTGGCATATCCCGGCGGGTATTTATTTGTTAAAGGTTAATGAATCAATAATAAGATTTATAAAGGAATAGGATTTCCTTTATCTTATTTGTCAGTATCTTTGAAAGGATTAGTTTTTTTCAAAAAAAGAAAAGTAACAAATGGAAAGATAGTAGTTACGATAAGAATCACTATTATTTTATTAATTTCGCGACGATTTTTTAATTTTAAGTTGCAACATACCAATACTGCCAAATTATTATGGGTGAATTGATTTTAATTACTGGTGCAGATGGAATGCTTGGTTCAAGTATTTGTAGAATAGCCCTCGAACAAGGCTATGCAGTAAGAGCTTTCATAATGCCTGGAAGAGCTACTAACACCCTTAGCGATTTACCAATTGAAATGTATTATGGTGATATATTAGATATGGAATCTTTAGAGCTTGCCATGAAGGGTTGTCAGTATGTGATTAATGTTGCGGCAAATACTACCTTATGGCCAAGAAGGTTATCGATCATTCAGCGCGTTAATTTTGAAGGAGTAACAAATATTACTCAACTGGTAGAAAAATTTCAAATTAAACGATTTATTCAAATTGGTACAGCAAATTCTTTTAATCATGGGCCAATGTCTAATCCTGGTAATGAGCAAAGCCCATTCCAAGGAAATCAGTTTAAATTAGATTACATCGACAGCAAATATGCCGCACAACAGTTCTTATTGAATAAATTTAAAACGGATGGCTTGCCTGTTATCATCGTTAACCCTACATACATGATTGGACCTTTTGATTCAGGACCAACCTCTGGAAAGATGATTCTAGAATTATTTCGTGATAATTTACCCGGTTATCCCTCTGGAGGTAAGAATTTTGTGTTTTCTGGCGATGTAGCACTTGCCGTTGTGAATGCTATTTCACGTGGACGAATTGGTGAATGCTACATTGCAGGGAATGAAAACCTTTCTTTTGAATTATTTCTAAAAACCGCATGCGATGCGAGAAATAAGCCATTTAAAGTTCGCAGAGTTTCTTCTATGGTTATGCTAAGTATCGGTTTTTTTGCCTCGATCGCAGCGCGCATTACTCGACGCCCGCCTAAATTAAGTTATACAATGGCAAAATTAGCTTTGGAGAATCAATACTATTCACCTGAGAAAGCACGTAGTGAGTTGGCGATGCCATCTACACCTATTAAGGAAGCGGTAAACCAATGCCTTACTTGGTGGGAGGAAAATGCTTATCTTGAACGCGCATGAACCCAATCCCAATAGACTTCAGTTTTACGAACAAAGCTTGGTTTCTAAGTGCACCAATACTACTTACTCTTATTGGTTTTAGCTCCTTTTGGTTTATTTCAAAATCTGAAGCCATTAAGCAATTCTTTTATAATGAATCTGATGCTAATATGGATAATACGAATCATATTTTCTTCACAAAATTGACGGGATTTATGACCATGGGGGTGTTTCCTTTGCTATTTATGCTAATTCTTTTTCCAACTACAACCTTCGCTTACTTTGGGTTAGCCATTAATGTTGAAACAAGTATATTAAGCTTGTTTTGGATTGTTTTACTTTCCATTGCAGTAATTCCATTAGCATATTTTTCAGCTAAAAAACCCAAGAATTTGATTAACTATCCACAGATTAGAACTAGAAGTTGGAGCAATAGAACATATTATTTGAATTTATTCGGATGGTTTATATATCTGGTAGGGTATGAAGTATTATTTAGAGGTACCTTATTGTTTCCTATTTATGAGTTAGTTGGTATCTGGCCCGCTATTGCAATAAATGTGGCATTGTACGCAGCAACGCATATTCCGAAAGGAATAGAAGAAACAATTGGCGCTGTACCTCTAGGGATAGTGTTATGCATTCTCACCTTACAAACAGGTACTCTTTGGATTGCCATTTTTGTACATGTCGCTTTGGCATGGACCAACAGCCTAACCGCGTTAAAATTTCATCCTGACATCCACTATAATTCGCGTAAAAAACATGTTTAACGGGTCCGTTGTTGTGGTCACTGGCTCAAGTCGGGGCATTGGAAAAGCCATTGCGTTGGCCTTTGCGAAAGAGGGGGCCTTTATCGTGCTGAATGGAAGAAATTCCGAACGACTTTCTGAAACCCTTGAGGAACTCAAGCAGGTGAGTGCAAATGTAGTAGCCGTTAAAGCCGATGTTTCTACCGAAGAAGGCGCGAAATCCTTAATTGACTTTGCCCTAGAATCTTTTGGAAAAATAACGTATTTAATCAATAACGTTGGAATTTCAAGCCGCGGTAACGTAGGTGAACTAGACCCTAAAGTAATTAAAGCAATTTTTGAGAGCAATGTTTATGGTACAATCTTTCCAACCATGAAGGCCTTACCCGCGTTGCGTTCAGAAAAAGGTGGCGTTCTGTTTATTTCTAGCCTTGCTGGCATACGTGGATTACCGGGTTTAGGACCATATTCGGCCTCTAAAATGACGCTCCGTGCATTGGTAGAGTCCATTCGAATAGAAGAGAAAAATAACGGGGTTTATGCAGGCTTGCTTTTAGTTGGAATTACAGAAGTAGCCCATGATAAAGAAGTACTTGGTCCGGATGGAAAGCCAAGGTTATTAAGTCCAAGATCAGGCAGGGGAGTAAGTTCAATGACCACGGTTTCCGAGGCTGCGCTGCACATGATTCGAAAGCGTAAATTCATAAAAACACTCACGTTCATAGGAAAAATCAATCAATTTCTAAACAAACTATCTCCAGGATTAGTAGAATGGATTATTCAGAACAATATGGCCAAATTTGATGAACGTTCAAAGTAATAATAACGGCATGAAATTCATTTGATATAAGTGTATTGGATGAAACACACAATACTTCATTAATACAATGATACTAGTTCTTTTTAGCAATTTATTTACCTCTTCGCCGCTTTAGTTCTCCGCTAATTAATCCCAATTCACGTCCGGTTTGTCCAGCAACCGACGTGTTTTCATCGGCACGTCGCAATAAGTAGGGTAGCACCTCTTTTACCGGTCCAAACGGAACGTATTTCGCTACGTTATAGCCGGCATTCGCCAAGTTGTATGAGATGTGATCACTCATTCCTAAAAGCTGTGCAAAAAAGAATTTCTCATTCGAGTTTTCGAGGTTTTTCTCAGCCATTAATTCTGTTAACAGCATGGAGCTTTCTTCGTTATGCGAACCGGCACACAGCGCAAAATGTGCGTGATTTGCCACCATGAAACGCAAGGCCTCGTTGTAGTCGCGGTCAGATGATGCTTTGTCCGGTTGAATCGGGGAGGGGTATCCCATTTTCTGAGCACGCTCGCGTTCTTTTTCCATATAAGCCCCACGCACTAATTTCACCCCATAAATAATACCCTGCGATTGAGCCGCTTCGGCCTGTTTCTTTAAAAACGCTAATCGGTCGTGGCGATACATCTGTACGGTGTTATAAATAATTGCACGTTGCGTATTGTACTTGCACATCATTTCGAAGGTCCATGCATCCAATGCCGGTTGAATCCAAGTTTCTTCGGCATCTATAAATAAGCGTATTTGATTTGAAGCGGCCGCATCACAAATGCGTTCGAAACGTGATTTCACAGTGGCAATTTCTTCCTGTGTTTTTGCATCCGGAGTAATTGATGTTTCTGATGCTATTTCAAGTAAGTTAAATCGACCAATTCCTGAAACTTTGAACACGGCAAACGGTATGGATTTCAAGTCTTTGGCCATGCGTATTGTAGAAATAATGAGTTCCGTGGTATGCTCAAAATCGTCATCAGAAGTTTTACCTTCAACCGAATAATCTAAAATAGTTCCAATCCCAAAAGCGGCGAGCTCCTGGATTCTTCCTTCGCAATCATGAGTGGTTTCTCCGCCACAAAATTGCTTGAATATGGTAGCTTTTATAAGACCCGTTATTGGTAAATGAAGCCTTAAGGCAAGCGTTGTTGCCCATTTACCAAAACGTACAATACTCGGAGAGGCAATGACTTTGAAGAGTAAATATGCTTGTTTTAAATCACGGTCCGATTTGGATATAAAGGCGACTTCGGTATTTGAGAAATCTAACATACACAAAATTAACGCTTTTTTGTCATGCCACGCGGTATAAAGTTAATACCTTTGATTCATGTTAACGATCCAATTTAATGGGACTCCAATTCACGTGGGATCGATCGATGTTGCTCCGTTTAATGACTTATTAGCGGAATACAGCACGTGTAAAAAAGTTATAATCGTGGATGAAAACACCCACGATTGTTGCCTCGAGTATTTACTTACAGCCTTTCCTTATTTGGAAGACGCAGAAGTCATGTTACTACCCGCAGGAGAGGAGAATAAAGCCTTGGAGGTTTGTTACCAAGTATGGTCAGCCATGCTGGAATATCAAATAAATCGAAACGATTTGGTTATCAACTTAGGAGGTGGTGTTGTAACTGACCTTGGTGGGTTCATCGCCTCGGTGTATAAACGGGGCATTGATTTTATTCATATTCCAACCTCACTTATGGGGATGGTGGATGCCGCCATTGGTGGAAAAAATGGGGTAGATCTGAATGGTCTAAAGAACATCATTGGAACTATCAACCAACCAAAAGCTATTTTTGTTGATGCAGGTTTTTTAGAAACGCTTCCACCAGAAGAGGTTTTCAATGGTTACGCTGAAATGCTGAAACATGCGCTAATTCTAGATATTAACTATTGGAATCAGTTAAAATCATTCAATTCTGAAGAAGAATTAATTCAACCCCAACACATCATTCGATCCATCGAGCTTAAAAAGCAGGTAGTAGAGGCGGACCCAACAGAAAAAGGGCAACGAAAATTATTGAATTTTGGTCATACCCTTGGGCACGCATTGGAATCTTATTTCCTGTCTAAAAAATCCATAGCTCATGGTCATGCCGTTGCTTTGGGAATGATCGGTGAAAGTTATATCTCATACAAACGCGGGGTACTTTCGATCGACGCATATCGAGACATTGAGCAATGTATCATCCGGATATTTCCGATGCTCGAGATTCCTGAAGAATCCATTGAAACACTTATAGAACTCATGCGAAACGACAAGAAAAATGAGCGAAATACCCTGAATTTTGTCTTATTAAACACAATTGGTTCGGCGCAGGTCAATGCGGAAATTTCACCTTCAGAAGTAGGGGAGGCCTTACTTCATTTATCCCTACTTGCTCAACACGGCAACTAACAAAAAAGGCCCCCAATGGGAGCCATTAAATGTATAAGTAGATGATAAATTAACGGATGATGGTCATTTCATCAACAATGTGTTTTGCTCCAGAAAACTTATCTATGATAAACAACACGTAGCGTATATCCACATTTATCGTTTTCTGAAGATTTGAATCAAAAATCACATCTCCGGCCATGGCTTCAATATTACCGTCGAATGCTAAACCAATTAACTCTCCTTTACCATTTAGTACTGGAGAACCTGAATTTCCTCCAGTAATGTCATTATTCGTAAGAAAATTAACAGGCATATGACCGGCTTTGTCACCATATTCGCCAAAATCTTTTGAATTGTATAATTCGATTAATTGTTGTGGCAGATCGAATTCTTCATCCTTCGGTTTGTATTTTTTAATGGTTCCTTCCAAGGTGGTGTAATAATTCACTTTAGCGTCATTTCTCCCATCTGCCGGCAAAGCACTTACGGTGCCATAGGTTAAACGCATAGTACTGTTTGCGTCTGGATATTTAACTGGGCTCAAACCAGATTCACGCATCCCCTTAACCAATTTGCGATAGGCTTGCATGTAATCGGCTTGTAGCTGAACCATTTCCGGCGTGGTTGCATTAATATGTGCAATAAGTTCCTTAGACAATACAATCATTGGATCGGAGGAAATATCATTTTTTGTTTCTCCGTTAATCCATGAAACCACCTTATCCTTATAACTAAAAATCGATGTACTAAGAATATTTGTCACACGCATTGCAACAGCATCCGGACTCTCAAAACTTGCTGGCAGTTTGTATCCTGCCTTGGTCATGTATAACATAAGCCCATTCATCAGGATATCTTTTTCCGTCGGCATGGATACCGTACTATAAAACTCTTCAACGGAATTAAGTAAATCTTCTTTAAGTTCTTTCTTCCCTGCTGCATCTGCTTTTTCATATTCCATCATTTTTGCGCCTAGCGTTCGCGATATCAAGGCAAATTCCGATGAACGTAATAAAATCATTAAATAATTATCATGTCGGGATTTCTCATTCGTTGCAGCATAATACTTGTTTATTGTACCTACTACAGAACCGTACTCCTTCTTGTTTTTACGTTTGTTTGCCCACGCATTAAACGCTTCTTCATTGGCAGCTTTAGTTTTGGCAGTACCAAATTTTGTAAGTGCCTCAATCATTCCTTGGCGATTTTTCCAATAATTTGCAAGACGGGCATACTTCGAAGCATAATTTAAACGTACGTTGTCGTCAGAATCCATGTAATTCTTCATTGCGTCCATAGCCGTTTTAGATGCCTCAACCCAAGCAGGGTATGCATACTTTACGTTCTGATTAATACCTGAAGCCGGTAACCAACGGTTTGTTCGTCCCGGAAAACCAAGAATCATCGCAAAATCTCCTTCTTTTATTCCTTGAATATTAACTTTTAAGTGAACTTTCGGTGTTAAGGGTACATTGTTAGGGGAGTACTCTGCAGGATTCCCATTAGCGTCTGCATAGATTCTAAACATGGAAAAATCACCAGTATGACGTGGCCATTCCCAATTATCTGTATCGCCGCCAAATTTACCGATAGAATTCGGAGGTGTTCCAACTAACCGAACGTCCTTATAATCTTGAAAGACGAAGTAGTAATATTCATTTCCTTGGAAAAACGACCGGACATTTACGACATATTTTCCACCTTCACTATTTTCCTTTTCAATCAATGCAATTTCTTCTTTTATAATTTTTTCCCTTTCAGTTTCAGACATTTTATCGTTCACTTTGCTTAAAATTCGATTAGAAACATCATCCATGCGCACAAAGAATCGAACAAACAAAGATTTTGGTTTTAATTCATCTGATTTAGTTGCTGCCCAATAACCGTTAGTTAGGTGGTCTTCGGCTGGGGTAGATAATTCAGCAATGGCATCATATCCACAGTGGTGGTTAGTTAATACCAAGCCTTGAGATGAAATCAATTCAGCGGTACATCCTCCGTTGAATTGAACTACAGCATCCTTTAAACTGGAATGATTAATGCTGTAAATTTCTTCGGCCGTTAATTGCAACCCGAGTTTCTCCATATCACGTTGGTTCAAACGCTCAATAAACATTAAGAACCACATTCCTTCGTCGGCTCGAACAAAGAACCCAACGAAAAGGACAATGGCTAAGAGTGTGTGTTTCATGTTTTTCATAGTATTCTGAATTAAGGATGGCTAAGATAGTGAAATAAGTAGAATTTAATCCGCTTTTTGCGTTCTAGTTTTTTGAATGCGTTGTTTTTTCAGCCGACTCAAAGATTCTGGTAAAATTCCCAAATAAGAGGCAATCTGATGCTGAGGAACAAGCTGTTCGATGCTCGGATGACGTTCAAGGAGGGCTAGGTAACGTTCCTCTGCGCTGGCTGAAACGGTGAGAAACAAACGTTTTTGTAATACAGCCAATGTTCGTTGAGCCATCATTCGAAACAAGCGCTCCATTTGAGGTATTTTTTGAAAAATCTCATCGATTCCGTCATGTGTAAAGGCAAGTACCAACGTATCTTCCAATGCCTGCACGTTAAGTTGAGAAGGAGTACGCAATTCAAAACTTGCTAAATCTCCAATCCACCAATCCTTGAATCCAAAATATAGCACATGCTCTTGAGTTTTACCATCAATATAGAATACGCGCACCGTACCGGAGATAATGAACGCTTGCTCAAATCCCAAGTCTCCTTCACGTAGGAAATAAGACTTACGCTTAATATTACGTAAAGAAAAACGGTCCTTTATAAAATCTTTATCTGTTTCGGAAAGCGCAACTCGTTGTTGGATATAGGTAAAGAGGTCCCGATAAGCGGCCTCCTCGTTTACGAGAGATGCATTCGAATTCTCCATTCTTTAGGATATAAATTGTTAAATCGGTTTCCTAGGTGCTTAACAAACCCTAAACCCATTTGGTTGTAGGTCACCATATAAAAACCTGTTTCTTGTGCTTCAACAGGAAAGGTTTCGCCTCTCAAGTATTGCAAGGCTTCACGTTCCGTTAGCGCTATTTGTTTAATATCAATTTCTGCTGAATTCAACAGCGCCAACTCGTGATATGGAATCCATCCTTTTGGACTGTGTTCCGCAATTTTAACACCTTTCTTTATAATTCGTAAAGGGCTGTCGATGGATTTTAATAGAAAAAATACTTCCTTGTTTAGTAAATGTATACCGGTACGATCTTCCATCAGGACTTGGTTTTCCGCTAGTACAAGGCCAAAAATTGAATCTTTAGAAGCAAGTATGGGGTCGATTTCAAGCGAACGAGTAAGGGTGCCTTTTTTACGCAATACAGCAACATACAAACCTTCAGATTCAGTAGTACCTGGAAGGAAATAATGTCCGAGCTTGTTTCGGCCGGGAACACAGGCAGATGGTAGATTCCAAGACACTAATTCAAAAGAACCATCAGCTAACAATTGTGTGATTTGGTCTTCATTTTCTAATTGATTGAAGGTACAGGTAGAATACACCAAATACCCGCCGGGTTTTACGGATTGAATTACGTGACCTAATAATTCAGTTTGTCTAACCGCACAAAGCACTGGCGAATCAGGTTTCCATTCAGAACGTGCGTTATTATCCTTACGAAACATCCCCTCACCAGAACAAGGAGCATCAACCAAAACTACATCGAAGTAATTTACTAAACTGGTAAAAGCTTCAGGTGAGTCATTGGAAACCAGTACATTATCAACGCCCCATTTTCCTAAATTCTCTGCAAGAATATTGCTTCGGTGACGGTTAATTTCATTGGCAAGCACCACGGAATTAGGAGGTAAAGCATCCAACATAGCGCTCGTTTTTCCACCCGGTGCAGCACAGAGATCCAAAACACGAGTTCCCTCAGACAACCTAAGTTGTTTTATTAAATCAAAAAGTACCATTGAGGCAGCTTCTTGGGCATAATATACTCCGGCATGATAACATGGGTCTAAGGTGAACGAAGGCCGTTCCTCTAAATAGTAACCCATTTGACACCATGGAACTTGCCTGAGCCTAGAAAGGTCCTTTGCTTCAACTTTTCTTGGGTTGACACGAATCGAAATCGGGGCAGCTTCGTTTAAGGCATCAATCAGCTTATGATCAAATGGTGAATTCATTCGAATGGATTCAACAAACGCTTCAGGTAGCGGAACGTTTAGCATGCTGTAAAGGTAACTTTTAAATAGGAGGGGAGGGAAGCTTTTGGGGTAAATGCACGATTCAAACTCACACCTGGTATGCCAATCAGTTGATTGTCAACATATAGAACGGGCCAATCAACGCGTTGAAAAGCTGGAATTCCATGGTCTTTTAATGTAGCGTTCACTGTTTTTGCGCTATTCATACCCACGGGAACAAAAGATTCTGTTAATTTCCCCCGAAACAACTTCAGATTACCTTCAACCTGATGTGGGTCCAGATAAAATGTTAAGGTGCTAAACTGAGTAGGTAAAGAATCAACAAGTGCAAGCGAAAAGGAAAAATCTATATTCGGTGTAGCATTAATTAAGAAAAGCTTGTCCTTGAATTTTATCAACTTTTGATAACCTAAAGAATTATGCACTAAGTGAACGCGTTTATTGTTCTCTGCATCTGCAAGTTGCACAATTGACGGAATAAGTCGTGGCTCTATTTCGAGCATTTTAAAGGCTTCCACAAGTAAGGTAAGGTCTTGTGCTAACTCTTTTATAGGAATATACCGTTGATTTTTCCATTGGATAGCGAGTTCCTTAGCCTTTTCGCAAACCTCAAGATATGTGTGATAACAAATATTTTGAAGCATGAGCACCTGCTCTTTTATGGAAGGATTGATCTTCTCAAGCTCAGGAATAACATCCAACCGGATCGCATTGCGGTAGTATTTGGAATCCATGTTGCTTTGATCTTCTCGCCAAGCAATCCTATGTGCTTCCGCAAATTCTATAATTTCCGTCTTCTGAGTAGTCAAGAATGGACGTAAAATCCCCCTGCGCAGTTCATGCATTCCGGCTAAGCCAGCCAATCCACTGTTTCGGAATAAATGCAAGAAAAAGGTCTCTATTTGATCGTCTTGATGATGAGCTGTTACAATTAAAATGTTCTCCGCTGAACACACTAATTCCCTAAAAAACTCGTACCGGATGGTTCTTGCCAATTGTTGTAAATTTCCACCTTCAAGCTTTAACCGTTTACCTAAATCAACGGTTCGTTCATGAAATGGAACATGGTGTAGCGCACACAATTCTCGAATCATTCGTGCATCGGCCTCACTGTCCTCCCCGCGTAATTTATAATTGACATGAGCCACTGAAAAAGGCAGCTGACGGGCCAAAAAGGTATGAAACAAGACCATAGAATCTACACCAGCACTGCACGCAAGAATATAGCGAGATGCAGGATGCTTCGATATGATTTCATATGCCTTATTCATTGGATTTCAAATGAATCAATCGCCCGATTTTTAAAAGGCATTCTTCATATTCTTGCTGCGCGTCTGCTCCAATTGTAATCGCACTTCCAACTCCACAACTCAAATAGTTTTCTGTAGGGTAGTAGGCTAAGGATCGTATTACCACATTAAAGTCAAAATCACCACCGGGTTTAACATACCCTATACTCCCTGAATATATTTCGCGGTTAAAATCCTCCAATTGCTCCATGAACTTTAGAGCATTTCTCTTCGGAGCGCCTGTCATAGATCCCATTGGGAAAGTGGATTTCAATATGTCAGAAAATGGTAAGGTTGGCTTCAGCTTGCATGTAATGGTAGAAATCATTTGATGGACGGTTTTAAAGGAATACAAGCCAAACAGCTCATCAACATGCACGCTGCCAGGTTCTGCGATCTTTGATAAGTCGTTCCGCACTAAATCAACAATCATGACATTTTCAGCGCGTTCCTTTTTCGAATGGATTAAGCCTTGTTTAGCTGCTTCGTCATCAATTGCATCCCTCATTCTAGGAGCTGTACCTTTTATGGGTTGTGATTTTAATTGATTGTTTTCCTTTTGCATGTATCGCTCTGGACTGCCGCACGCAAGCCACAGATTATTTGTAATTAGTAACCCAGAGAATGGCGCTTCGGTCCGCTCATTTACCAAGTTATATAAGCCATGAGGTGAGGAAAGCGATATGTTTTCTATGAAAAACTCTTGACAATAATTAGTTTCATAAAGGTCCCCACGCTGAATTAGTTGTTTTATTTGATTAACCTGATGAATATACTTGTCTTTTGGTGTGCGTGCATGGAAGGGTGCTAAATCAAGTGCAGCACTCTGTATTATCTTTTCGATGAACTCATGAACTAAGGAGATGTTATTCCCTTGAAGTAAGGTGATTTCTTCCTGATTAAATTGCGCCACAACCGAAGGAACCCAAAAATAGGCGAGGGGTAGTTTTAAATTATCCTTTGTGACAGATTCGTCCACATGTTGCTTAAGTTCGTAGGAAAGGTATCCAAAGATGTACGAATCACGGTACTCCTTCAAAAAGTTATCCAAAGCGGGCAATTGAGTTTGATTCTTTAAGGTAAATTCAGGTCCATCACCAAGACCAATAATTGCCGTTCCGTCATTAGAATTTAAATAGCACGTTGGAATCTGATTATTCATTGGTCAAAAGGGCTGTAGCTTATCGAGTGGAAATGAAATTTTCATGTTATTTACGAGTAGGTTTGCCTTCGATTTTTCAATGGCTTCGATGATTCCTATTTGTTTTGTTCCAGCCATCCGCACCTTATCTCCGACCTTATAAGCTGTAGGAATAGATTTTTGCGAGGTTTTTTTCTTCGGTGTACTCGATTTTACTACCGGTGGCTTTACGGTGGCTTTTAAAAAGAAGGCACGAATCTCTTCCATCAATGTTTCATTGTCCTTTCTTTTACGTGGACTGGGATTAAAACGATTGAGGTATTTTTCCATGCGCTGGCCGAGTTGAATCCATTTTGCCTGATCATCCGATTGAATACCTAATAATTTTGTTTTTCGGGAATAAAAATCCGCTTGTTCACGAACTTTTCTTAGTTCCTCAACCATGCCTTCCTGTGCATTCTTATGCTCTTGAATCATTTTTTGCAAGTAACGTCTTTCTTGCTGCAAGTTAGATAACAAAACATTGAAGTGTTTGGTTTCTTGCGATAGTCGTTGTTTAGCCGCTTTGAGTATATCGGAAGGTATGCCATTTATGCTTGCTACTTCAAAGGTAAAAGAACTGCCTGGCATCCCTAATTCTAATTGATATAAAGGTTTCAAGGATTTAATGTCGAATTTCATTGCACCATTTACTGCGTGTGCTAGTTCACTTGCTTTAAACTTAATCGCAACATAATGTGTGGTAATTATTGCAAAACAGCCCTTCTCGTAGAGACGTTCAAAGAAAATCTCCGCCAATGCACCTCCTAGTTCAGGGTCAGAGCCGGTTCCGAACTCATCCAATAGCAAAAAAGTATTCGGATTGCACTGTTCCAAAAAAAACTTCATGCGTTGCAAGCGGTAAGAGTATGTACTTAGTTCATTTTCAATAGATTGATTATCTCCGATATCTGAATAAAGTTGCTGAAAAAAGCAAGCCTTAGAATCCGGATGCACAGGAATAAGTATGCCCGCTTGTAACATGCATTGCAACAAGCCAAATGTTTTCATGGTAAGGCTTTTTCCTCCTGCATTTGGACCCGAAATCACAAGCATACGGTGAGTTTCATCCAAGGAAAACTCTTGAGGAATCGTTCGCTTACCTTGCAATCTATTATTTTCTCTTAAAATCGGATGATAAGCGAGCGACCAATGCATTGATTTTTCTTTGGACAGGGCGGGTAGGGTGGCCTCCATGTGTAAAGCCAAACGCGCTTTAGCGTTAATAACATCAAAACTAACCAACGCCGTTTGATAGGCTTGAATAAGGGGCAAATGAATTCTGAATTGGGCCGTGAGCGCTTTTAGAATGCGATAAATTTCTTTTTTTTCATCGTCGAAAAGGCAAGCTAATTCATGATTGAGCTCTTGATTTACTTTTGGTTCTATGAAAGTAAGGCTTCCTGTTTTACTAGTTCCTAGTATATTTCCTGGAACTCTCCGTTTAAAACCTGATTGGACAGTTAACACTCTACGGTTATCGACAAAAGATTCATACGTTTCGCCGAGAAAACCATCCTTTGCAAGTTTACGCATCTCTCTTTCAAAATTTCGATTAATTTTTTGTCTTATAATCTTGATCTCTTGACGAATTTTAGCCAATTCCGGAGTTGCATCATCTTTTATATTCTTGGTATGATTTACATCGATAAATTTCCTAATTTGATCAATTAATTCTTCTGTTTGTATACATTCTTGAAAGACTTTTGCCAAGGAGGAAAACGTACTAGTATGTTGAAAAAATTTAAGGTAAGCATTCACTAGGTTACTTGCATCATGTATTCGAATAAATCCCTCTAAACTTAATACCGCATCATCGATGTTTAAGAATTTTATTTCGTCAATAAGTTCTTTAAAATCCAATGTTGGAAATGTTCTTTTTTGAAGAGAAATGTCAAGTCGATCTTTAGTTTGGTTTAATTGAAGTATTATTGATTTGAAATGATTGCTTGGGATTAATTTTTGAATGTTATTAAACGCTGATTTAGATACAGTAAAACTTCCAAGCAACGAAAGTACGTCAGTGAATTGCAATTCTCTTAAAGTTTGGGAATCTGTAAATGAAGAGACTACGCGCATATTACAAAATTAGTTTTTATTTAGACGTCATATTGTAATATAATTAATATTATGTTAAATAGAATATTGGCATGATTAGAACTCGGGAACCCTCCTTGAGCTAAAACGATAACCCAACTACCTAGAGCATGTAATTTACTCTTTGAATACTTTAACGGTCATCTCACCTATTTGTAAATAGTAAACGTGCGGTGATAATGAGCCAATATCGATGGTCGTTAAACCATATCCTAATTCACCTGATAAAACTAATGTTCCTACAGCTGATAAAAGCTGAAATGATGTATTCTCTTGGTTGGACGTTATGCTTAAAATTTTATTGCATGGATTTGGGCTAACTAAAAATTTAGGTTCCTGTGATTCAGTAATATAGAGACCGTTACAATCATTTAAGCCATTTATAGAAAAATTCCTTATAAAATTCCATATTTCTACAGTGGCTTTAAAGTCTAAGTTCGTTCCAGCAAGTACAAAAGAACTTCCTGGCCATGTATGCCCTCCATTTATGACTTTATAATGTATTACTTGCGCACAAGCCTCTCCATTTAGGTAAGAATATTTTTCAACATTGCTTCCATCATTTAAATTAATATCAGGAAGGTTTTCGGATATTGGAGAAGTATTACAATTATTAACCGAAACCCAATAGCTCAAAACATTATCCAAAGAAGCGGAAAAGCCTGCTAATCCATCATATGGTACTGTCCCATCGCTAGTGCCGTGAATTTGAATCAAAGGAATACTATGGGTCGGATTACAAGAATTTATCATTCCAGGAGTCATTGAACCGGTAACAGAACCGACAGCTGCTATTCTTTCACTTAATGTACAAGCAAGAAAAAGACTCATAAATCCACCATTGGACATCCCCACGGAATAAATGCGCGATTGATCTATCGAATAACTTAAGGAAATAGAATCGATTAATGCCTCTGTAAAACCCACATCATCTGCGGTACTCCCCCCCCATCCAACGTTAAAATGTGTATTTCCGTTTACGTCTAAGGTCCCCTGCGGGTGAATGATGATAAAATTGGCAGTATCAGCTAATGGCCTAAAATCACCGTAAAAAAGTTGTTGACTCGCATTACTAGTATATCCATGGAAATTAAATAGCAATGGCACAGGGGTGTTTTCAGAATAAATCGCGGGGACATACAAAATATATGTGCGAAGAATTCCATTGTGAGTTATACTGCCGTTAATAGTTTGTTGTGAATATGTGTAAATATTCAGTGTTATTGATAAAAAAAATAATGGTATAGCTATTTTCATTGATTAGAATTATTGATAAATCAAATTGAAATTGAATTTATTTAAGATATTGATTATTAATGTCAAAGATAAGCAAGATTTATTTCGCATAATTGTAATTTTGTCAAATGGTAGGTAACAAAAACGAATTATACAGTTAAACGAATGGCAATATATTCTTTTCAGGGTTTTATTCCTGTGGTTGATTCTTCAAGTTACATTCATGATAGCGCCTCAATCATAGGTGATGTAATTATTGGTAAGGATTGTTACATAGGTCCCGGTGCAGTAATTCGTGGAGATTGGGGTCGGATTACCTTGGAAGACGGTTGTAACGTTCAAGAAAACTGTGTAATTCATATGTTTCCTGGAAAGCATATCATTTTTGAATCAGGTGCGCACGTTGGTCATGGAGCAATCGTGCACGGGGCAACATTAAAGTCAAATTGCCTTATCGGGATGAATGCTGTAGTTATGGACGGTGCCGTTGTTGGAAAAAATGCTATTGTTGGGGCTTTAAGTTTTGTAAAAGCCGAAGAAGTTATTCCAGATGATCATTTATATGCTGGTAACCCTGGTAGAATCATAAAAGAAATCTCTGAAGACATGATTGAATGGAAGAAAGAAGGAACGGCATTATATCAAACCTTACCGTCGCATTGCCAAGCCTCCCTCCTACCGGTTGAACCCTTAAGGGCTATAGAAGAAAATCGGCCTTCGCATGAAATGGTGTATAAGACGTGGAAAACCCGTAAATAGTTTTTATTTATTTATTGGTTAGATTCGTTCAGTTCTTTTAATTTTGTACCCCGTAGTTACTATTTTATGTCACAAACCACAAAGTATATTTTTGTAACCGGGGGGGTAACATCTTCTTTAGGCAAGGGAATCATTTCAGCTTCGTTAGCAAAATTATTGCAAGCTAGAGGCTACGCCGTTACTATTCAAAAACTAGACCCTTATATAAACATTGATCCCGGGACATTAAATCCATATGAACATGGCGAATGTTATGTGACAGATGATGGCGCTGAAACTGATTTAGATTTAGGACATTACGAGCGTTTTTTAAATACACCAACCTCTCAAGCGAATAATATTACCACAGGTCGTATTTATAAAAACGTTATTGAAAAAGAACGACGAGGTGATTATTTAGGAAAAACCGTTCAAGTAATCCCTCACATTACCGATGAAATCAAATACCAAATTCAAGAATTAGCCATTAATGGCCAATATGATATTGTTGTTACGGAAATTGGTGGAACTGTTGGCGATATTGAGTCTCTTCCATATGTAGAGGCGGTCCGTCAAATGTTATGGGAATTTGAAGATGACTGTATTGTAATTCACTTAACCTTAATTCCATATCTCTCTGCAGCAGGAGAATTAAAAACAAAACCAACTCAACACAGTGTTAAAGCGCTCTTAGAATTAGGCGTGCAACCTGATATTTTATGCTGCCGTACAGAATATCCACTTGACTTGGCGCTTCGTAAAAAGATTGCTCGCTTTACGAACGTTTCAATAAATGCT
>Ga0222714_10002649_pt1 | contig 18789 bp, 19 predicted proteins | sample C33_3DmetaG_FD_165048 | JGI IMG/M metagenome (GOLD analysis project Ga0222714, IMG submission 165048) | Estuarine water microbial communities from San Francisco Bay, California, United States - C33_3D | ecosystem: Environmental > Aquatic > Marine > Unclassified | place: USA: California...
AAAGAAATCTTATCGAATATTTCTTTAAAAATTAAAAAAAATTCATGTTTTGTCATTATGGGAAAAAATGGATCAGGTAAGTCAACTCTTTTAAAAATAATGAATCAATTAATTTTACCAACAAGTGGGAAAACAATATTTTCTTGTGACACTTCTGCCCCTATGCTTTTTCAAAAACCAATTTGGTTCGACAATACAGTTGATTTTAATTTTCAAATTTTGCAAAAAATTAAAAAACATCAAATTAATTATAATTGGTATAAAAAATTTGGTTTAGAAAAAATTAAAAATCAAAAATTTATTACTCTATCAGGTGGAGAAAAACAAAAAGTATTTTTGTCAAGAATCATGAGTTATGATCAAGACATTATTATGATGGACGAACCTAACCAAAGTTTAGATTTGCAAAATGAAAAATTATTATTGCATTTATTAAATGAAGAAAAAAAGCATAAGACATTAATATTGACATTACATGATTTTGAATTAGCAAAACAACTTGCTGATGAAATAATATATTTAGATAAAGGTAAAATTCGATTAGCTGGCAGTAATAGTAAATTTTTTGGGAGTTTTCAAAATTTACTAACAGTATAAAAGGCTTTAAATTTTGAGGTTTGTAATCAAATCGTATAGGGGGTGGCTAAATATTTTTACAAACGAACCCACGGAATCATTAAATATCAAAGATTTTCTTATAGAGGTCCTGCATTTGTGCGATTTGTTAGACTAGGTTATATTTCTTTCATGATTAAAATTTATATATTCGTTTCACTTTTAATTTCAGGGGTTTTATATGCTGATCCAATTTTAGACCGACAAGACTCAATGCAGTCCTTAAATAAGATGATGAGAGAAGCAGATAAGGCTATTCAAAGTGGAGAATTTAATAGTGAATTAACGAGCATTTATGATGAGATACAAAAAATCATGATTGAATATCCTACGCTATTCCCAGAAGGGTCGTTTGAGGGTAAAACCAAAGCCAGTACAGATATTTTAGATAACAGAGATCAGTTTAATCAAATAGCCAGTGATGCAGCAAATTTTGCGGCATTAGCTAAAATTGCATCGGAGAATAATGATATTAATTCTTTGCAACAAAATCATATAAACATTTTTACAACCTGTAAAAGTTGTCACTCAAGATTTAAAAATTAATTTTAATAAATATCAGGCCCAACTGGAATAATTCCATTGGGGTTAATGGTTGGGTGACTGCCATAATAATGATTTTTAATATGATCGATATTAATAGTTGGATTAATTGAAGGGTGGTTTTTAATTTCGTTTAAATATCTACTCAAATTAGGATAATCATAAATTCTTTTTTTATTACATTTAAAATGACCTACATAAACAGGATCAAACCTCAATAAAGTAGGAAATAGCCTAAGATCGCACTCTAAAAGTTCATCACAAAGTAAGTATCGATTAGATGCTAACATTTCATCTATTAAATCTAATGCCTCAAAGAGTTTATCAATTTCTTCTTCATAGACTTTTTGTTTAGTTGCAAAACCTACCTTGTAAACACCATTGTTAACTCGGTCGTAGATATATTCATTAATCTCATCAATTTTTTTTTGATATTTTGCTGGATAAAAATCCAAATTGTTTTGAGTCAAATTATTGAAGGAGGAGTTAAACATTCTGATTATTTCTGATGACTCATTGCTGACAATTGTATTTTCTTTTTTATCCCAAAGAACCGGCACCGTAACTCTTCCAGAGTAATCTGTTTGTGCTTCTAAATAAATTTCATACATATAAGCTTTATTAAAAAGATGATCTGGGGTAGTGCCAGGAAAATCAGTGTTAAAAGTCCAGCCATTTTCAAGCATATAGGGATTCACAACACTATAACTTATATGGTTTTCTAGATCTTTGAGACTTCTATAAATAAGAGTTCTATGCGCCCAAGGACACGCTAAAGATACGTAGAGATGATATCTTGCTGACTCAGGTAAAAATTTACCATCGGGAGAAATAAAGCTTCTGAATTGAGCCTCGGTTCGAATGAATTTTCCCCCAGAGGATTTTGTATCGTACCAGTGATCTACCCATTTTCCATCAACTAGTAGCCCCATGATGTTTAACTACGCGAGTTTGTTAAATTAGATTGTAATTAATATAGAGTTTATTTTTATTGATCATTTTTAACAAATTGTCTTTTTTCTTCGACTTTCTATCTAAAGAGATCATTTCATTATATCCTAACTATCTAAATACAATGATATGATTATTTTTGACTCATTGTAAAATTTTTTACATTTTTTGATCTAAATCAAAGATTTTTTATTAAATAAGTGATAAAAAACTTGCATGATATTTAGACAGTTATTTGATCATAGTTCCTCTACATACACCTATGTAGTAGCAAGTAGAAAAGGTGGCGAAGCTTTAGTTATTGACCCAGTTTTAGAAAACGTGGAGCGATATATCAAGCTAATGGAAGAGCTAGACTTAAAATTAGTAAAGGTAATTGATACTCACATTCACGCAGATCATATTTCCGGTATGGCAGAGTTAAGAGATAGAACTAATTGTGTTACTATCATGGGAGACGCAACACCTGGCGATGTAGTTTCCATGCAGGTAAAAGACAATGACGATATCACCATTGAGGGAATTAAATTGAAAGCATTACACACACCAGGTCATACAAATGACTCATATAGTTATTTGATGAATGATCGAATTTTTTCAGGCGACACCTTGCTTATTCGTGGAACCGGTCGAACTGATTTTCAAAACGGTGATCCCTATGACGCCTATAATTCTATCTTTGAAAGATTATTAAAATTACCGGAAGATACTTTATTGTATCCCGCCCATGATTATAAAGGAGATACGGTAAGTACCATAGGTGAGGAAAAAAAATTCAATCCTCGACTACAAGTATCATCGGCAGAAGAGTATGCAAATATCATGAATAACTTAAAACTCCCGGATCCAAAAATGATGGATATTGCGGTTCCAGGAAATTTAAAATTGGGAATTGATATGACTAGACAGAAAAATACAAATGGACTCACCGTAGAACAATTTCAAAATACAATGACCAATGATGAGCATGTTCTCCTTGATTTAAGAGAAGATACTGAAATTAATCGAGATGGGCAGTTAAAAAACGCAATCCATGTTCCTTTTAGTAAGATTTCTGATTATTTAATCAAAGAGAAAGCAAACCTAAACAATAAAAAAGTTTTAATGTATTGTGCTGTGGGGCATCGATCCACACTGGCAGTACAAATTTCTAAATCATATGATTATAAAAATTCTTTCCATTTAATGGGCGGAATTAAAAACTGGGAAGCTCAAGGGGCTCCGATTATTAAAAAGGATCATAATTAATGCCATTTAAATCAATCGATATTCAAGAGTCTGCTGAATTAATTCATGAGGGCGCATTAGTAGTTGATGTGCGTGAACTCGGAGAATATAACGAGGCGCATCTTGCTGATAGTGTCCTAATTCCACTGGGGGAAATATCTGCTGAGAGAGTTATTCAAGCCAACCCTACCAACAAGAAAATACTAATCCACTGTCGTTCTGGAAAAAGATCAAAGATGGCAGCAAATATCTTAGTTGATCAAAACTATACCGGTGAAATCTTTGATATGGATGCGGGCATTAACGGCTGGATTGAATCTGGCCAACCAGTAATCTCAGAAAATTAATGTTTATATTAGGTTTACTTGGAGCCTTTATCATGGGCTCGGTTCTCTCATTGCTTGGAGCAGGTGGTTCAATTTTAACTATGCCTGTCTTAGTTTATTTATTTGCGATGCCTGCAGTTGAGGCAACTACTTATTCTTTATTGCTAGTTGGTTTTACTGCTTTAATGGGATCGGTTGTTTACTTTAGACAGGGAACTATTGATACTAAAACTGCAATCATCTTTGGTATCCCTTCAATTTTAGGCGTGATACTTGCAAGACATTATTTGTTACCTGCAATTCCTGATCAATTTGAGGCGGGCGTAACCATTACGAAAGATTTTTTAATCTTAATTACCTTTTCAATTTTGATGGTAGCAGCGGCTTTCATGATGATTTTTAATAAAAAGCCTGCAAAAACCAATGCTGAATTAGACAGCGTTAATAAAATCTTTTTAGTCATTATTGAGGGGCTGGTTGTGGGTGGTGTAACTGGTTTTGTTGGAGCGGGCGGAGGATTTTTGATTATTCCTGCTTTAGTAATTCTGGCGGGCTTAGAGATGAAAATTGCTGTGGGCACATCTTTAATTATTATTGCTTCTAAGTCGTTGTTTGGCTTTGTAGGGGATGTCGTCAGTGGATTTCAAACTGACTGGCTGTTTGTATTGTATGTTTTAATTGCAACCATGTTAGGAGTGCTCGCAGGCAACTACTTATCTAAAAAGTTTACAGGCGATCAATTAAAGAAATATTTTGGTATTATGACTTTGGTAATTGGTATTTACATAGTTGCTGAACAGCTAATTAGTCTTTAACCAAAATAATTAGTGCTTATCATATAGTAAACGAGATACCCAACTAGGCCAGCTACCAAGACTATGAGGGGAATAGTTGATATCGTAAACGCCTGTCTGAAATTTTTATTAAAAATTAATAAACTGGCAATAAGCAAAACTAACAGTATTAATATTATTCTTATCATTTATTAGCATTATCCTTATTTTATAAAATTTTGCTATTCCTCATGGTACATTTTCTGTATAAAACTGAAGAAAATGACTAAAGTTAAAATTGGAATTGCTGGCGCCCTTGGAAGAATGGGACAAAACCTGATTAAGTCAGGCCTAGTGCATGAGAATGTAGAAATCATCGGGCTATTTGATATTGAAAAAATTAATGAGCAATTTTTAAAATCGATGAATTTACCCTTAGACATTTTACTGGACAGAGAGCAGTCTTTTAAAGTAGCGGATGTAGTGATTGATTTTACTTCACCAAAAGCACTTTTTAATTTTACAGAAAGTGCAGTTTCACAGCAGACAGGATTGGTTATAGGAACCACGGGGTTAGAAGACCAACATTTTAAGTTAATGCAACAAACAGGCAAGGCCACAAAAGTTTTCTATGCACCCAATATGAGTTTTGGTGTAAACGCTTTTTTTGAAATAGCTAAAAAAACTGCTTCCCACTTAAAAAATTTTGATATTGAGATTATTGAAACGCATCATCGTTTTAAAAAAGATGCGCCGAGCGGCACTGCAATTAAGTTAGGCGAAGAAATAGCAAGTGAGTTAGGTTTAAGCAAAGATAACTTCAACTTTAATAGGCAGCAAGAAGTTGCCGAACGTAAAAAGAGTGAAATTGGTTTTTCTTCTATTCGAGGTGGTAATATTCCAGGAGAACACACTGTAATTTTTCACGGTGAACATGAAAGCATTGAATTAACGCACCGAGCCTTTAACAGACAAATATTTTCTGATGGGGCTATTCAAGCCGCCGTTTGGCTTTCTCAACAAAAAAACGGTTACTATACCTATAAAGATATGTTCTAAATATATCGAGATTTATATCTCTCGATAATTTTTTTTAATTTTAATCTTTTTTTGCCACTTAAAAAATTAGCAAAAATATTTTTTTTACCTGCATAATGTAAGCTTAAGCTATCCTGATTGTTTTTAATTTGGCTCCAGTGAAGATTGTATTTTTGATTATCTACTATTTCTTGGTCAAAAATTTTTTGAATTTGAATCTCATTTTTATTTAAAGTGAGTGTTTGTTTATTTTTAGTGTAATTGTAATAAAGAAAAGTACAGGTAGTCAAAATTCCAAATTCGATAAGACCAAAAATTAATATAGGCCAAGCGCCAAGAATTGAAAATCTAATACCAATAAAAAAAATTATAAGCCCTGTAAAAATTAAGAAATAAATAATCTGTTTGTTATTCAAACTTTTGTTTGGTTTAATGGTTATCTGCTTTTTCATCGTGAATAAAACAACACTTAATCAAATTTTTTCAAAATTATCAAAAGCTATTCCTGCACCCAAATCTGATTTAGAGTATGTGAATAACTATACTTTGCTGGTTGCCGTTGTTTTATCTGCACAATCAACAGACCTTCAAGTCAATAAGGCAACTCAGCCTTTATTTATGAAATATGACAGTCCTGAAAAAATAGTTCAATTAGGAATAGACGGATTAATCCCGTACGTCAAAACGATTGGTTTATTTAATGCAAAAGCAAGGAATGTAATTTCTTTATCTAAAATATTAATTGAAAAGCATCAAAGTGTAGTACCAGAAAATTTTGATCAATTATGTGAATTGCCAGGCGTAGGTAGAAAGACGGCCAATGTGGTTATGAGCGTTGCCTTTGGTCATACAACAATTGCTGTAGACACCCATGTATTTCGTTTGTCTCGTAGATTGAACCTCAGTATTGGTGAAACCCCAGAGGCGGTTGAAAGAGACCTAATGGCAATTGTTCCAGATAAATATAAGAAAATAGCACATCACCTGCTTATACTTCATGGGCGATATACTTGTAAGGCTAGAAACCCCGATTGTGAAAATTGTATTATTTCACGAGAATGCGCTCATTTTCAAAATGTTAAGTATGGAAAATTGAAAAATTTCCTATAAAACTTTTAACCAAACCATTTACCCAATGAGACCAATAAAAAAAATATTAATAGCTAATCGAAGTGAAATTGCTATCCGTATTTCTCGAGCGGCAACAGAGTTAGGCTATAAAACTGTTTCCATTTACTCATACGAAGATCGATTTGCTCTTCATCGATTCAAAACAGATGAAAGTTATTTAGTTGGCTCTGGTTTAGGTCCAATCCAAGCCTATTTAGATTATAAAGGCATTGTTCAGATTGCATTAAACTCTGGCTGTGATGCAATTCACCCTGGCTATGGGTTTTTATCCGAAAACCCAGAATTTGCAGATGAATGTGCAAAACATAATATTTTATTTGTTGGCCCATCATCTCAAGTTATGCGCTCTCTTGGAAATAAAGTTGAAGCAAAAAAAACAGCCGATAAAGCAAAAGTTCCAACTATTCCATCCACGGGGCCCCTTCCTAAAGATATTAAAAAGTGTAAAGCCCTTGCTAAAAAAATTGGCTACCCAATTATGCTAAAAGCATCCTGGGGCGGGGGTGGCAGAGGAATGAGGGTCATCCTCAAAGAAACAGAATTAGAAAATCAAATTAATACAGCGCGTCGAGAAGCTAAAAGTGCCTTTGGCAAAGACGATGTATTTTTTGAAAAATTAATTGAAAAAGCATACCATGTTGAAGTCCAAATCATTGGAGATACTCACGGTAATATTGTTCATTTATTTGAGCGAGATTGTTCACTTCAACGTCGTCATCAAAAAGTCGTCGAACGTGCACCTGCAGCTTATTTGACCACTCAAGAAAGAGAAGCTATCTGTGAAGCGGGGGTTCGCATCGGTAAGCAAGTTGATTACTCCTGCGCAGGAACGGTTGAGTTTTTAATGGATGCCAAATCTAGAGAGTTCTTTTTTATTGAAGTCAACCCCAGAGTCCAAGTGGAACACACAGTTACAGAAGAGATAACAGGAATTGATATTGTTAAGGCACAATTTTTATTAGCTGCTGGCGCAAAAATTGGAGATGGTATTTGTGGTGTTCCTCATCAACAAGATATTCAAATGAAAGGACACGCAATCCAATCTCGTGTGACAACTGAAGATGCAGCCAATGATTTCGCCCCTGATTATGGAAAAATTAGCGTTTATCGATCTGCAAGTGGATTAGGTATTAGACTAGATGCGGGGACAGCTGCAACAGGCACTATTATTACACCTTATTATGACTCTTTATTAGTGAAGGTAACATCAAAAGGGCAAACCCCAATAGAAGCCAAAAAAAGAATGGAAAGAGCGCTTAGTGAGTTTAGGGTTCGTGGAGTTAAAACAAATATTCCCTTCCTTTTAAAACTCATTAATCATCAAGGCTTTGATACCTTTACCTATCACACTAAATTTATTGATAGTGAAAAGAGTCTCTACCAGTTTTCTTCTCGCAAAGACCGAGCAACAAAGGTTCTAAACTTTTTAGCAGAGGTTATTGTAAATGGAAATCCGGAAGTTGCAAATAGACCTCAGTTAAGAGAAACCACACCGGCTAAGTTATCTGATTTTGGAATAGCAAAATCTAAAAAAGCGAAAACAACTGTTAGTAAAACTTTTAAACAAATTTTAGATGAAAATGGACCAAAAGCTGTAGCGGATGCAGTTTTAAAAGAAAAAAAATTATTATTAACAGACACAACCTTTAGAGACGCCCACCAATCTTTAATTGCTACTCGAATGAGAACCCAAGATATGTTGGGAATCACGGATTTATATGAAAACAGATTAAAAAATTTATTTTCAGTAGAGTGTTGGGGTGGAGCAACATTTGATGTTGCACTTCGTTTTCTTCACGAAGATCCATGGTCAAGATTAGAAAAATTAAGAGAACAAATGCCATCAGCATTACTTCAAATGCTTTTCAGAGGTTCAAATGCACTAGGCTATACCAATTACCCTGACAATGTTTTGAGACGTTTCATTCAACTCTCTGCAAAATCTGGAATTGATGTTTTTAGAATTTTTGATGCCCTCAATTGGATTGAAAATATGAAGGTTTCTATCGACGAGGTTCTAAAATCTGGAAAAATTTGTGAAGCATCTATTTGCTATTCTGGTGATCTTTCTTCGCCATCTGAGACTAAGTATACTTTAGATTACTACCTGAAAATGGCTGAAAAACTTGAGAAAATGGGTATTCATTTTTTAGCAATCAAAGATATGGCTGGCTTATGCAAACCCAAAGCTGCAAAAATTTTATTTAAAGAACTCAAAAAAAATATCAAAGTTCCAATTCATTTTCATACCCATGACACAAGTGGCAACGGTGTGGCATCCATCTTAAATGCAACAGATGCAGGTGTAGATATAGTTGATGTGGCCATTGATTCTTGGTCTGGCTTTACATCGCAACCTAGTTTTGGAGCTGTAATTGAATCATTAGATGGCAGTAGTCGTGATCCTAAAATTTCATCAGCTGTAATTAGATCTGCAGCAAATTATTGGGAAGGTGTTCGAAAACATTATCAGCCATTCGAAAGTAAAACCCGTACAAGTATGTCGGAGGTTTATTTACATCAAATGCCTGGCGGGCAATATACCAACTTAAGAGAGCAAGCACGATCTATGGGTATTAGCGATGCTCGTTGGCCTGAGCTAGCTTCTATGTATGCAGAAGTAAATAAAATCTTTGGGGATGTCATTAAAGTTACTCCTATTTCTAAGGTCGTAGGAGATATGGCTATTTATATGCTAGCCAACAATATTCAAATTGAGGATGTCTTAAACCCTAAAAAAGATGTTGGCTTTCCAGCATCTGTGATTGAATTTTTTAGTGGGCGCCTCGGTCAGCCGTACAAAGGCTTCCCAAAACTTTTACAAAAAAAAGTTTTAAAGGGCAAAAAACCTATTTCCTATAGATTTGGATCGAAATTAAAATCATTAAATATAAAAGATAAAAATTTAGAATTAGATAAAAAATACAAAGAAAAGGTTTCTGAAAAAGATACTCTTTCTTATATTTTCTTCCCAGAGGTATTCGATGAATACATGAAACACCGTAAAAAGTACGGTGATACAAGTATGATACCCACCCCGAACTATTTCTTTGGTCTTAATACCGGAGAGGAGATTTATGTTTCTATTGAAGCTGGGAAAACACTTATTATAAGGTATTTCACTCTAAGTGAGCCTAATGAAAAAGGCTATAGAACTGTCTATTTTGAGCTAAACGGCCAGCCTCGATCAGTAGACATAAAAGATAACTCTATCGCTGTTGATGATTTAGCTAAAGAGATGGCGGATCCTAGTAATAATGAGCACGTCGCTGCACCTATTCCGGGTTTACTGGTTGATGTAGCTGTAACGGAGGGTTTAAAAGTACAAAAGGGATCCAAGCTTTGTACAATTGAAGCTATGAAAATGGAAACCGTTATTTATGCTGATCGATCAGGGGTTGTTGACAAACTGTATGTCAAGGCAGGCGAAAGCATTGATGCACAACAGCTTCTTTTTGTTATAAAATAACTCTTCTTCTTAACTTTATTGTGATAATTTTTACTTGTGGCTGAATTAAAAATTATAACCGCAAAACATCGAGGATTTTGTGCAGGGGTAGACCGAGCTGTTGAAATGGTAGAAAAGTGCCTAGTTAAATATGGCGCGCCTGTTTATGTAAGACATGAAATTGTTCATAATAAATTTGTTGTAAGTAATTTAGAAAAAAAAGGTGTTGTTTTTGTTGATAGCTTAGAAGAGCTTCCCAAGAATACTAAACAACCTGTCATTTTTTCTGCACATGGCGTAGCAAAGAGGGTAATTCAAAAAGCTAAAGATTATAATTTAGTTTATTACGATGCTATTTGCCCACTCGTGAGCAAAATCCATAAAGAAATAATCCAATTAGAAAATCAAGGATACCATATTATTATGATTGGTCATCATAACCACCCTGAGGTTGAAGGCACCGCCGGGCAATTAAACGATATTAGTAAATTAACACTTGTAGAAAATGTAGAGGATGTAAAAAAACTATTTTTCCCTTCAGATCAGCTTTTAGCATATGTGACCCAAACAACATTGTCTGTTTTTGATACCCAAGAAATTGTAAATGAAATCAAAATAAAATTTCCCAATATTGTAGAACCAAAAAAGTCTGACATATGTTATGCTACATCAAACAGGCAACTTTCTGTTCAAGATATGGCAAAAAACGTTGATGCGTTTTTTGTTATTGGTGCGCATAACAGCTCTAACTCCATAAGATTGGTTGAAACAGCTAAACGTTTTGGGTGCAATCAAAGCGAACTCATTGAAAATATTGATGATTTTAATTACGCAATACTAGGTAATTTTAAAACAATCGGCATCACTGCAAGCGCCTCCGCCCCTGAGGAGCAGTTAAGTCTTTTTTTAAATAAAGTAAAAGAGTTATACGCTACAGAAATTATAAATCAAAAAGAAGATGAAAATGTGAGTTTTAAAATACCAAATTTTCTTAATTAAATTTTTTTCGATACACTAAATCCACTAAAATCATATGAGGCAAAGTTAGAGAGGCCAAACCTATAAATATTGTTTTAATAAAAGACTCTTCAAAAGAATAATTCTGACTTAAATAGTAAATTGTTGCGCAGCCCCCGATCCAAGTTGCAATAGTAAAACAGATGGTAGAAATAAAGACCAATCTTCCATTAGTTAAATGCTCTTTAGTTTTTTTAAGAATTGCAGAAACGTGTTTAATGGTATGAACAAAGCAAAAATATAAAGCAAATGCAGCTAGGGGCTCTAATAATGAAATAATAAAAAATGTAACTGCTATTTCTAATAATCCATATCGCATCTTTTTATGTTGAACGGCTAAAAATAAATAAGAAGAGACTAGCAAGAGATAAACAAAATAAGCGAAGCTTAAATAACTCCGAAACTGATATATAGATGAATTGGATAAGTATTCAAAAATTTGAAAAGATGCCTCTTCGTGAAAAAATATAATTCCAAAAACAATATTCATTCCATGGGTTGCCGATATTAGCCATTTATAATTTTGTATTTTTAGGAATGACCAATCACATAAACCAAAATGAAATACACTCATTAAAATAAAAAGTATTAATCCTACAATTGGAAAATATATCCAAAAAATAATGACTAAAGCACTAATACCGAGATACCCAAAAATAAAAAGAGAAAATTTTCTTCGATCACTGTACCCCATAAGCATTGCAACAGCACCGTCAAAAGATCCATGCGGTATGCCAATAAAAGAGACCATGAATAAAGCCGATAAGGATAAAAAACTAAGTTCTTCCATTTATACCTATTACTCTAAACATACTTTTAATAAACGGTATTTTGGGCATGGCCAAAATTATCTTTATTTTTGTTTTAAAGTTAGCAACCCCCATCATAAAAGAAGAAAACTCTAGTCCAGTAAGATTTTTTGCTAGATTAATAAAAACTAACTCACTATTTTTAGAATGTTCAATAAAATCAACAAAAATATTATCCATCCATCGGCTCACAAGAGAATGATAACCATTAAAACTAGCAGTTTGTTCATTCAGACATTTGGTTAATTGCTTGAGGTAAAAAGAAAAAGCATAACCAGATGATGTTTTGGAGGCACCGCCCCTAGTTCCAATATTTATATAATCGCTAGTATTTTTTTTAGTTTGAATTTCATGCATAGGCAAAATTCCTTTTTCTTTTTCAAGAATTTTAAAGTCATGAATATTTAAAATTTTCTTAACATAAGTTTCTATTTGTTTCTCATACCAGTGGTCTTGCAGGGCACTCTTAGAAAACACTGTCGACTCAACTAGTATGCGATTATTTTGAAGAGGCAAAACATACATAAAGTGCAGACCTTGATCTTGATTTACACGAAAGTCCATTAATCGCATTGGAACAGATAAACTACCGTTTGTGGGTTGAATTATGTGTCCAATGAAATGTTGCTTAAGTTTATCTTTTTTTAAATCAGGAACTCTTGAGTCATATATTTTTTTTGCAAAAATAACTTCTTTGTTATCTAAAGTAATTTCAAAATAATTTTCATTTTTTAAAATTGAAGTAACATTTAATTCTTTAATTTCAAGATTGTTTAGGTTTTTCAGACAGTATTCTTTCCATTTTTGATATCGAATAACACAATAGGGCGTAGCTATGCTTTCCTGGGCTACTTCTATCTCTTGTAAGTTAAAATTCCATTTCACCCATCTTTCTTCAATTAAATCCTCATACTTACTCATCCAGTCAGTAAGCCAAAATCCAAAAAAATTATTACGATTATTATTAAATTTTTTATCTATGCCAATTAATTGATAGTCAGTATTTTCAAACAATAATTTAATAGTAGATAGGGCACTTGCTCCCAGTCCCACAAATGCTACATCATATATTTTCATGGCTAAATTTTTTTCTAATATCTTGATAGTGACTTGATTTATTTGTAATGGTAAAGAAACTTGGAATTGCAAAAATAGTAATAAATAACTTTTCCATCATGTTTAAATAAACTCGCTTATGACTATATACAAATTTTTGTTTTTTAATTTTATCGCTAATTCCTTTATAGATTTTAGAAGCAATAAATATAGAAAATCGTGTTTTAAGAGGTATGAACTTTAGTCCATGATAGCCATTTTGATAAAAAACCTCTGCTAGATTTATTAATTTCTCCAAGGCATTCATGATTATTTGATTTTTGTGTAAGGGTAAATTTTTGCTTACTAAATCCTCTATGGTAATGTCATTAATCCAACTTTTGGGAAGATAAATCCGTCCCATTTTTGCATCTTCATAAATATCTCTTGCAATATTTGTCAACTGCATTGCAATACCTAAGTCTATTGCATTTTTTTTTGCCTCATTGTTATTTACTCCTAGTAATGGCATCATCATTAAACCTACAGTTCCAGCGACACGGTATGAATAAGTAATGAGATCATCTTCACTCTCAATAACAAATGAACTTTGATCTTGAATTAATCCCTTCACTAAATCCTCTAAAACTGTGAGGGATATATTATTTAACTGAAAGAATAAATTTATTGAATTTGTTTTATCATTATTAATATGATCAAACGCTTGTTGAATATCTTTCGTATTATCTAATGATCCGTCATCAGCCAAATCATCAAAATATCGACAAACACTATAAAGTTTGAAAGCATTATCTTTATTTTTAAAGGGTAGAAAAAAACCCGCCCAGTAAAAACTTTTTCCATACTTGCTAATCGAATCGAGGTTTAATTCAAATTTTTCCATATAGTTTGGTTTATAAATTAAAATCTTTTTTTATTAATTTTTCCATAGCCTTTGCAGAGCACAAAACACCAGGTATTCCTGCTCCTGGATGACAGCCAGCCGTAGCAAAATACAAGTTTGATATTTTCTTATCTCTGTTGTGATATCTAAACCATGCTGATTGAGAAAAAATAGGGGCAATAGAAAAACCGGCGCCATGTTTAGACCTATAATCATTTTTAAAATCTTCTGGCGTCATCCAAAATTCTGCCTCTGTATTATCTATAAGTCCTGGCATAATTGTTTCATCTAAAGCTTTAATAATTTTATTTTTTAAATTGATTGCTTCCTTGCCCCAATCTATCTGTGCTTGTAAATTGGGGACCGGGCATAGTACATAAAAGCTATCTTTGCCTGAGGGCGCAAAGGATTCATCAGTTGCCGTAGGCCTATGCAAATAAAGTGAAAAGTCTTCAGGTAAGATTTTCCGGTCAAAAATATCCCTTAATAACTCCTTATATCGGTCTGCCATCCAAATTGTGTGATGGGCTATATGATTGTATTTTTTTTTGGATCCAAAAAATAAAACAAATAATCCCATTGAATATTTAACATGATTTTCAGGTTTAAATACGCTTCTAGAGAATTTATTATCTAACATTTCTTCATAAACAGTTGGTGGATCAGCGTTACAAATGACTATATCTGCATCTATGGTTTCACCAGAGGCTGTTTTTACTCCTGTTGCTTTATTGCGATGAACTAATATTTCTTGAATATCAGTATTTTTTTTAATAGTGATGTTATTTCTTAACATTAGTTTTTCTAACTCCTGAACAATTTTTCCTGTCCCGCCCATACAAAAATATACACCCCACTTTCGCTCTAAGTAGTGGATTAAGGCATAAATACTTGTTGTAGTAAAAGGATTGCCCCCAACTAATAATGGATGAATGGAAAATGCCTTACGAAGAAATTCATTTTTTAAATGAGCATTAACTAATCGACTGACCGTAAAATAACTTTTTAATTTGATTAAAGAGGGTATTTGCTTAACCATCTCCCAAAAAGACACAAATGGCTTATCGGCAAGTTTTTCAAATCCTACTTCAAAGATCGATTTAGAAACTTTAAGTAACTTGCTGTAGCCCTCTATGTCTTTAGGGTTAAAATTAGCAATTTCTTGATTTGTTTTTTCAATAGATGGTCTGTAATTAAATATTTTTCCGTTATGAAAATAAAATTGATACCAAGGATCGAGGGCAACGAAATCTAAATAGTCTTTTAATTTTTCATCATATAATTCAAAAAGTTCTTCAAATAAGAAAGGCGCGGTAATAACTGTCGGCCCTGCATCATGTCGGTACCCTTGTTTTGTAAATACTCTTGCCCGCCCGCCCAGCATGTCTAGCCTTTCAACTAACGTAACTTCGAAATTTAATTTTTTTAAACGTAATGCTGCTGCTATCCCACCGAAGCCAGAACCTATAACAATTGCCTTTTTATTCATCTTTGTTTTCTCTATTAGAACTACGGAAAACTAAAAATGCAATGAACAAAACAGCAAATACATAAATTATTACTATCAATGGACTATTTAAAAAAGATTCATGTAATTGATCGGCACCACATAGGAATTGATCTTTCCAGGTTTGATTAGTTTCAATAAGGGCAGTATCAACACAAAAGGGGAATTTTTTACTCATATTTTTTATACAAAAAAAAAGCAGGACCCGAAGATCCTGCTTTTGAAATAATAAAGTAGATTAGACTACTTAGATTCAGTAGTAGCAACGTTCCAAATAATTACACCGAATGCAATTTTATTTAAAACGTCTGCAAGGTTGTAAATCACGTTTAATGATTCCATACTTGCTGATCCTGTTAGGTAACCAAAGAAGTAACCTAATGGATAAATAGCCCAACCAATAGTTACAATCCATCTCATTGTTGAGAACGCAGATTGAACAGATGCAGGTGCTTTGTCTGCCGCAAGTTTTCCAGCTTCACCAGCAAAGACTTCATATAAAATATAAGCCCAACCAGCCATACCGACAATGAATCCTGCCCATAGGTTAATATAACCAGCTTCACCCATATAACCTGCTACTAACATCACAAGAGTACCAATCATTAATCTCCAGAAGATTCCTCCTGAAACATTACCAATTGCTCTTAGTATGATGTAGAACTCACACATAAGTAACGGCACAGTAATTAACCAGTCAATATATCTATAAACGGTTGGAGTGTCTCCAGTTGAGATCCAAACTTCACGCATATAGAAGTAGTGAACAGCAGCAACCAGAGTAACAAGTCCAGAAACTGTTAGTGATGTTTTCCACTTCGCAGATACTCTTTGAGTCTCTAGGAAGAAGAAGGCTGTAGATGCCACGAGGGCCATCGAAATCAGCCAAAAAGAAATACCAACAAAATCTCCAGACTCTAAGTTCGCAGCCGCGTTAGCGAATTGCGGAAGAGCCAGGAATAAAGATGCTGGCAATAGTGTTTTTAGTTTAAACATAAGAGTACTACCCCTTTCCTTAATTAAGTCTTAAGCTTTATAAGATAATCCAAATAATTGGATTTCTTATTTACTAACAAATACTACTAATTAATTGTGTATAAAAAAGGAATAATTCTATAATCAAATGACAATATTGTTGGTTAACTATAAGATTAAAAAATGGCTATATTAAATGATTCTGTGCTAGTTGGGGGGTTTTTCTTCTTTTTATCCATCATTTTAGCGTTTTTTTCATATAATTTTATTAAAAATTCGAAACTATCTCCAAGAATAAAAAAATTCTCTATTTTTGTTATTTTTACTACAATTCTAGTTATCGTATTGCTTATATTTGAGTACCATTCAATTACCTATATGAATAAATTTAACATCAATGCCAGTTAGAAAAAGTTTTGATATTAGTCACCTAGAGGATTTTTCGAAAAAATTTGATAATTACTTCGTTTCATATGTGCAGAAACAAACCTCACCAGATCAACGAATTAAAAAGGCATTATTATATTTTATAAAAACTGGCGGTAAGAGAGTAAGGCCTTTTATCATAAATATGATGGGTGATTTTTTTTCTATTAACAAGAAGTCAATTTTAGATTTAGCAGTTGCTGTTGAATGCATTCACCTCCATTCCCTAATTCATGATGACTTACCAGCAATGGACAATGATGATTTTAGAAGAGGGAAGCCTACGGTACATAAAAAATTTGATGAGGCTACAGCTGTATTGGCAGGGGATTTGTTCCAAGTGTTATCTATTAAAATTCTTTCGGAAACTAATAATCTGAATGATAAACAAAAAGTTAAATCAATTAATTTATTAACTAGAGCCAATGGTTTTAACGGCCTGATAGCTGGGCAATCATTAGATATTTATATGAAGAAAAATTCCTCACTCAAAGAAATAGAAATTATGTATGCACATAAAACTGGAGCCTTGTTTAATTTATGCTTTGAGTTACCAGCACAATTAATCAAACTTAATCTAAAACAAAAAAAAGACCTAATGGTTTTAGGTAGTTCTTTGGGTTTAATTTTTCAATTAACAGATGACATGTTAGACCGCTGGGGTGATGAAAAAAAAGTTGGAAAAAAAATTAATAAAGATAGTAAAAAAGCAAGCATTGCATACAAACTTAACTACCAAGATTGTTGTGCTTATTTAAACCAAGTTCAAATAAAAAATTTTAAGGCATTGCATCGTTTTTTTATTAAAGATATAAATGCTGCAACTTATATGTCTAGCTTTATGGATTACATCGCAAATAGAGTGAACTAAAATTGATGAATAAACATATTAAGACAATTCCAAAATATCTCATTGATAGATTCAAGGGCTGGAAGGCGACTACTTTTGAAGAAAACAAAAGTTGGTATCAACGATTAGCGGCCCACGGTCAAAACCCTAGGGCTATGGTTATTTCTTGTTGTGACTCACGAGTCCATGCAACAGCCATGTTTGGGGCAGATACAGGGGAGTTTTTCATTCATCGAAATATAGCTAATTTGATACCACCATTTAAGCCCGACGGCGATCACCACGGTACCTCTGCTGCAATTGAATTTGCCGTATCTTCGTTAAAAGTTGCCCATATTATTGTTTTAGGACACTCAAGTTGTGGCGGCATTTCTAATGGTTATCGCTTTTGCAAAAACAATAATCAGTTAGGAGAAGGGTTCATTTTTGTAAATAAATGGCTGAACATATTAAAACCCGCCTTTGAAAATTTACCTCCAAACTTAGATGATGAAACTTCTATTCAAATTCTTGAAAAGGAAAGCATCAAAGTTTCAATTTCTAATCTTATTGAGTTTCCGTTTGTTAAAGATGCTCTAGATAAAAATGAATTAATTATTCATGGTTTATGGCATGACATTGGCACAGGCGCCTTAGAAATGTTAGAACCTAAATCTTTAGATTTTATAAAAGTTTAATTTTTAATTTCCAATTCAGCTATTATCGGTTTGCCATCAATAACATAGTCATCATTCATATTAGTATTTAAAGTAACTTTAATTATATTTTTTTTTAAATTAAAAAAACGGCTTGGCACATGAGTCCAATTTGAGTAGACACGACTAATTTTTATATCATTGACATAAATTTGAAGGTAGCCCTCATTATCTATATTTTCCTTACCTACATTTTCTGGAGTTATTTTAAAATTATTTAAAACAAAAAAAATATTGTATCCATCCATACTATCCTTTTCTATATTTAAACTAATTTTAGGATAGGGTGATATGGCTTCAACCTTATTGCCTGGGTGATGGGCCAAAAGACTCGATGATATAAAAAGTAAAATAATTATTTTTTTTATCATTTTTTAATTTTTAATCTTAAGAAAAATCACAGTAATCATTATGAGCAAAAATTAATATCAAATTTTTTGGCAAAGGTATTTTTTTGAAAATTATAAATAGTGATATTAACTATTTTTTTGTCATTTGTATTATTTTGAATAAATACTC
>Ga0222714_10002651_pt1 | contig 18782 bp, 19 predicted proteins | sample C33_3DmetaG_FD_165048 | JGI IMG/M metagenome (GOLD analysis project Ga0222714, IMG submission 165048) | Estuarine water microbial communities from San Francisco Bay, California, United States - C33_3D | ecosystem: Environmental > Aquatic > Marine > Unclassified | place: USA: California...
GCAGCAACACGACGCAGGATGCGATTTATGGGCAAGGACTCAATCTGGAAGTTTGCACTTATCGGAAAGGCGATGTCGGCTCTTGGTGCATTTCCCGTAACGCGCGGTTCTGCCGATTTGGAAGCCTTGAAACGATGTATTGCGGTGTTGAATAGTGGCGAACCGTTGGTGATGTTTCCTGAAGGCACGCGGCACGAAGGTCCCGAGGTGATGCCCTTGTTTGACGGTGCCGCCTATGTGGCATTCAAGGTCGGAGTACCGATAGTTCCTGCCGGAATTGCTGGAACTGAAGATGTCATGCGGTCAGGATCTAAGGCAATTCGCCTCAAACGATGCGCGATGGTAATTGGCGAACCAATCACCGTCACCATTCCAGAGTCGGGCAGAGCGACCCGCGAACAAGTTTCAGAACTGACAGTGTTATTGCAGTCGAGGCTTCAATCGGTGCTTGATGAAGCAAACCGATTAATCAACTAGCTTCTCTTCAAATAGCTGCGCATGAGCGCAACAAGATCAAGTGGATCTTTCGTCCCACACATTTCTCGGACCGAGTGCATCGATAGTTGTGGAACACCGATATCGCAAGTGTCTATCCCAAGCCGTGTTGCCGCGATCGGTCCAATAGTGGAACCGCATGCAATGTTGTTGCGTGAAGAAAATGTCTGCAATGAAATCTTTGCATCTGCGGCTGCCGATTCAACAGGGAGCAAAGACGACGCCGATGTTGCATAACGCTGATTTGCGTTATGTTTGACCACAACACCGTGGTTAATTAATGGCGCATTGTTCAACTCATGGCGATCGACGTAATTGGGATGAACAGCGTGGGCATTGTCTACAGACAGGCAATGGCTGTGCTGCAACAGGCTGAGGTAATTGGAACGTGATCCATCAGTATGGAGCGAGAGAGATTCAAGTACATGTTCGAGCATTGGACCCGCTGCTCCGACTGCCGACTCAGAGCCGACCTCTTCGTGATCAAACAACGCAACCACCTTCGGATCGTTTCCATCTACAGAAACGAGTGCATCTAGTGCCGCCCAACATGAGATCTGATTATCAATTCGAGACGATGCAAAAAACTCGTTGTTTTTACCTATAATCTCACCGCGCTGCGTATCGAATAATTGTGCGGACCAGTTGACAATTTCTCCTCGCTCACATTGCGTAAATTCTGCAATCCATGAATCAAATGATGTTGATGGTTGATCCAAAGACCACACCGGCGTGAGATGCTGATGGCGATTTAGAGTCAAACCTTTGTCGTTTATTTCGCGATCTAAATGAATTGCAAGCTGGGGAATGCGCGCAACGGAATGATCGGTTGCAAACAACTGTGTCGTACCGTCGCGACGCACAACATGGCCCGCGATACCCAAGTCGCGGTCCAGCCACGAATTTAGAAGCGGACCTCCGTAGACCTCAACATGAAGCTGTTGCCAATTGAGGACTGTCATATCTGGCCGTGGCTTGATGTGCAGACCTGGGGAGTCGGTGTGTGCACCAATGATACGAACACCCTGTCTATTGATTTCCGCAATATTTCGCCACGCAATGATGGTTCCGTTTCGGACAACGAATCCTCGTTCACCATGAGGCGTGGAGTCAATCGAAGGTTGGTAGGCGATAAAGCCGTGCTCGCTCAGGATGCTGGCAGCGTTTGCAACAACGTGGTTAGCCGTAGGGGACTGATCGATCAGATTCTTGAACGTTGAAATCATGGATTCTGTGTGATGGAAGAGAGTGATACTTCTTGACCGAAAAATGTGCACGAGGTGTTCAAAGGCGTACCTGCTTCGGCCTGATCCTTTGCGGTTGCAATGCATGCATTGACAGCATCTCGTTGCGTGAACGCAAGCACTCCAATGGCTGCGAACACAATGAGAAGCAAGAGTTTCGACACGATTGATTTTGCAAATTTAAGAACAAGCAGCAACCCAATAAACGATCCCGCCATTGCAAACAACGAATAGTTTTTCGCGCTTTCAGCGTCAAATTGAATCAAGTCCACGTTGTTATTCTGCCAGCAAAACTTCACGGATCAGCGCATCTGGGATACGGTAAATGCATGTCAAATGTAAACGTGTCTGGTGTTGGCCCCCCTGATGTTGTACTGCCAGATGTGCGAGCTGATCTGATTTCTGCATTAGATGCTGCGTTAGCGTCTCCCGAACATCAACAACGCGATGCTGTCGCGCGCGTTGTTGCATCGAACCCACGGTTCCTTGATGCGTGGGCAGCATTAGGCGATTGTGCGCGCGACACAATTGAGAGTTACATGGCATACCGCGTTGGCTATCACCGAGGGTTAGACGCATTGCGCGCAAATGGTTGGAAGGGCAGTGGCTACGTGCGGTGGTCGGCGCCTACCAATCATGGCTTCCTACGTTGCTTGGATGGCCTTGCACGCACTGCAGGCATGATCGGCGAGGATGATGAGGCAACTCGTTGTTCGCAATTTTTACTGCAATGCGATCCCAATGGAAAACCAAATTAATTTGACCAAAAGTCACATCGCCGCGTTTGTGTTTGCAGGTGGAACTAGCAGACGCTTTGGATCAAATAAAGCACTCTTTGAAATTGATAGAAGGCCAATGATCGAATGGGTTGCTGGCAACATCGGTGCTGCGGCTGAGCGTGATCCCATCTTTGTCGGTGCGCGCGATGATTTAAAGATTCCTCAAGGTGATGTATTGATCGGGAAACGTGAGGGCACTGGACCGTTAGGAGCATTATGTGATGCTCTGGAATTGACAACTTCCCAGATTGTTCTCGTAGCCCCATGCGATACACCATTTTTTTCATCGGAATCGTTTTCACGATTAGTTGCGCGGATGAATAATGTCGCTGCTGTTGTCGCTGTTGATAGTGAACGGCAGGACAATGCTCACTGGCTACTGAGTTGTTGGAATGCTGATGTGTGTAGGAAACATCTGGCAGATCAGTATGACTCCGGCGAGCGAGCCATCCATCGCGCTGTAAGTGGTCTTAATGTCCACTTTGAATCGTTTGATGAGCGCGAGTTGCGAAACATCAATTCACGCTCAGACATTGAATAGAATTGAGACATGATTAAGGAAATCTCTGCTGCTGAACTTCACTCGTTGTTGCAATCGGGTGCTCAATTGATTGATGTTCGTGAACCATCGGAGTTCGAGGGTGGGCACGTTCCTCGCGCTATTTCGATTCCACTTGCGAGTGTTCCCGAAAATGTTGAGCAGTTTCGCAGTGCTAACGACGTGTACGTGATCTGTCATTCAGGTGCGAGAAGCATGCGTGCGTGCGAATTTTTACACGATGCAGGCATCACTAATGTGATCAATGTTGCGGGCGGTACTTCTGGGTGGATCGCCCTTGGTAACGAAGTAGAAACCGGCGCCTAATCGTGATATGGGTGGACACCGATGCCGCCCTGAGCGAGCTGATCGACAATGCGGTGTCGCGCCATCGCTATGCCCTTGACACCGAGTTCCATCGTGAAAAGACCTACTTTCCTAAACTCGCTCTTGTTCAGATAAAGACCCACGAAACAACTGCAATCATCGACCCGCTAGCTGTTGATACTTCGGCTTTTTCACGTTTATTTGATTCTGATTCCTTGTGCGTTGTTCATGCCGCACAGCAGGATATGGAAGTGTTGCAACATGCAGTTGGCGCAATACCAAAACGTATTTTCGATACGCAGCTGTCATCTGGTTTCATAGGTTTATCTACGCCATCGCTTGCTTCGCTTGTCCAGAACGAGTTGAAGATTTCGCTGCCGAAAGGCGATCGGCTTACAGACTGGTTAAGGAGACCACTCAGCGCGGATCAAATGAAGTATGCAGCAAGTGACGTCGAATACTTGTTTATTTTGCACGACAAGATCAACCAAAAGCTTGAACAATTGGGAAGAGTGTCATGGGCACAAGAAGCTTGCGAGGAACTGCGTTCGCGACCAACGAGTCCGTCTGATCCGCGAGATGCTTGGTTGAAGATCAAAGAGGTACGAACATTGAAGCCGGGGTCGCGCGGTACTGCACAAGCTCTTGCACAATGGCGTGAATTGAAAGCCATTGCAAGTGATATTCCACCGCGCCGTGTGCTTTCAGATATCGCATTGATCGGAATAGCGCACGCAATGCCGGAAACCGTTGAGGACCTCAGCCTGATCAGAGGGGTAGAAAGTCGCCAACTTGGACCAACCATTTCATCCGAAATCATCGCAATGGTTCAAAAAGGAAGATCAGTAGATGCACGATTTCCTCAGTCAGATGCCGATGATATTGATAAGGAGTTTCGACCTGCCATGAGCCTGATTGCAGCGTGGATAGGTGAGTTAGCGCGCATTCACGACATCGATGCGACACTGCTCGGAACTCGCCAGGACATCATGGATTTATTGCGACCAAACAAGACATCACGGTTATCCACAGGCTGGAGAGCAGAAATGGTTGGTCGTGACATCGAACGAATTCTGAGTGGAGAAGCAGGATTGAGCTTCGATGGGCACGGAAGACTTCGTTTATTGCCAACAACCTTGCAATAAAGCCATTAAATGAGGCTGTTTACGGCTAGAGTACACGGCGATGTTTATTCAATAGGCGGCTACCTAGGCGGTAGCCGTCCGATCACAGTTCGGAGCCCCTACCGTGAAGAAGGGTCGTCATCGTCGCTTTGAAGAAGCGCGCAGATTGAAGCAATCAGGCCCAACGGCCGAAGATTTAGGTTTTGGTGGGCGTTCGCGTTCGCCGCAGACGGAAGAAGACGAGTATGCAGCCATAGCAGAACGCTACGGAGTGCGGTTCGACGATGATGAGGAAGAAAGCGAAGAGGAAGAGAACTAGATCAGCCCTGTTCGGCTTTTACATTTCACCCCCACAATGACACAACAATCTGACAAGCTGCGCAATATTGCTTTGGTCGCCCACGTAGACCATGGCAAAACAACCCTCGTAGACGCCTTACTGCGTAGTACCGGCACCTTTGCCGCTCACGCTGCAGTGATTGAGCGTGTTATGGACAATGACGATCAAGAGCGAGAGCGAGGAATCACCATTCTTGCAAAGGCTGCTCAGATCGAGTGGAAGGGAACCAAGATCAACTTGGTGGACACTCCTGGTCACGCTGACTTTGGTGGCGAGGTAGAGCGAGCATTGGCGCTTGTTGACGGCATTTTGCTTCTTGTCGACGCTGCTGAAGGCCCACTACCACAGACGCGATATGTGTTGTCAAAGGCTCTCACGTTGGATCTTCCCGTGATCTTGGTGATTAACAAAGTTGACCGTCAAGATGAGCGTAAAGAAGAAGTGTTGCTCGAAGTAGAACAATTGTTCCTCGACCTTGCGCATGCTGATCACCATTTGTCGTTCCCTGTGTATTCTGCTGTCGCTCGTGAAAGCAGAGCGATGAAGGGTCTTGGAATGCCTGCATCTGATGCCGACCTCAGTCCATTGCTTGATGCCATCGTTGAACACATTCCAGCACCAAAGAATGATCCAACTGCTCCATTACAAGCAATGGTGACCAATTTGGATGCGTCTGATTACCTTGGTCGCTTGGCCATCGGTCGCGTGATTTCTGGAGTACTTCGTAAAGGCGACAATGTTGCAGTCTGTCAGAAGCCAACTGACGCGAATCCTGCACCGATTTTGAAGCGAAAGCTCAGCTCACTGTTCCAGTTCTCGGGTATTGAACGCTCTGATGCAACCGAAATTGTTGCAGGTGACTTGTTCATTCTCTCTGGTATCGAAGAAGTTGAGGTTGGTGACACCATCGCCTCAGTCGATAATCCAGTTGCGCTCCCGCGCCTTGAAGTGGATGAACCGGTATTGCGAATGAGTTTTGGTGTTAACACATCTCCATACGCTGGTCGCGATGGCAAATATCTCACCAGTCGACACCTGCGTGATCGCTTGAACAAGGAAATCTTGGGCAACGTAAGCATCAAGATTTCAAATACAGAAGTTGCTGAAGTCATGGAAGTTGCAGGACGAGGTGAATTGCAGCTTGCAGTTCTCATTGAAAACATGCGTCGCGAAGGTTTCGAGCTTCAGGTAAGTCGTCCAGAAGTAATTACCAAGGACATTGAAGGCAAGCGTCATGAACCGCTCGAGTCGGGTACCTGTGACGTTCCTGAAGAGTATGTTGGCGCAATTACTCAGGCGCTTGCACCCCGCAAAGGTCGCATCACCGACCTTCGACCTGGCGATCCAGGGAGAACGATTGTGAGCTTTGAGGCCCCTTCCCGTGGTCTGATTGGTTTTCGGTCGCTATTGCTTACCGTGACGCGTGGTACTGCGCTGCTTCATCAAAGCCTTGCAGGCTGGATGCCGTGGTGCGGCGAGCTTCCGCATCGCTTAGGTGGTGCAATGATCGCCGATCGCATGGGTACAACAACTGCTTACGCGTTGGACAACTTGCAACTTCGCGGAACCTTGTTCGTGTCTCCGGGCGATGACACCTACGAAGGCATGGTTGTTGGTGAGAACTCACGTGATGACGAAATGGTCGTCAACGCGGTTCGTGCAAAGGAGAAAACCAACATTCGTACACACAGCCACGACGATGGCCCAAAACTTGCAACGCCAGTTACACATACTCTGGAGTCCGCTATTGAGTGGATCGGCGATGACGAGCTAGTTGAAGTGACACCAAACTTCATTCGGATTCGTAAGCGCTACCTGACGCTCGAAGAACGTCGCAAGTACACCAAGAAATCAAATAACTAGTTTTTTGGTTTCTTCATCTTGGGATGGGGAAGCGCTACCGAAGTGTCCCGCGACAGCGTCTCTACGATCATCTTGTAGATCGCTGGTCCAACCAGCTCTGTGAGCTCATCTTTTAGGTACTCGTACACAGGATTTTTGCCAACGAATGCTTTTGAGTCATCCGTGCACCACCAATGGAAGTCGTGACCACCTTCGCCCCAGTCGCGACGTTTCCATTCGCGTACAAAGGAAACAACATGGCCATCATCTTCAGTGAACTCTTCCAATCGGAGAGGGACTTGCCAACACACATCAGGCTTCCAGTCCATCGGACGTTCACCCGCCTCAAGGGCTGCAATATGGAATGCACACCCAAGCCCACCGGGAAAATCAGCGTCGTTGTGAAAAATGCATACACCGTTCACTTTGCGCGTGACATCTGCGCCATCACGTTCTTTACCCAGCCACTTACCGTTCTTGCCGCGCTCCATATTCTGCCAGTGTTCTGGCTTGAGGCGGGCGACTGAACGTTTTACTGAAGCAAGGTCTTTCTTGTCGATGAAGTGGGCACCGTAACTGCAACATCCGTGCTGCAGCTTTGTTGCATCATCATCAAGAACCCCCTTGCACCCCGAGCCGTAAATACATGTCCAGTTGGACTGTAAATAGGTTGCGTCGATCATCCATGTCTGATCGGAGTTGGGATCTGAGAAGCTGACATATTCGTGGAGGTCTTTAGGCTTTGGCACGAGCGATAACGATAGACGAAGTACAGTTTGTTTGTGGCATCCGTTGAAGAAATCATCACTCACCTGCAAGGCATATCCGAAGATCTTGCCGACAAGTCTCTAGACGCGCTCAAAGAGGCACACCGTGAAGGTCAGGCCAAGCGTCCTGAACGTGAACGCCAAATTACCCAAGCCCGCAGAGCAGTAGAAAAAGCAATCGGTGTGCTTAGTCGGCTTGATTAATCCGATCAATTAACGATCTCAAACCACCAAGGTCGTTACGTACAAACTCAAACTTAAATCTGGTTTTGTCTAAGTTGTCGTTGGTACTGATTTCCTGCGGTGTTGGACCACACGCCTCAAATAGACCATTTTTGCGAAGATGTGCAAAATCAGTCTGCATGGCAGCCAAATATCCCTCGGAAATACTCTTGTTCATACGGACGATGAGGTACTTGCCGACGAAACGAATCGAATGAAATACACGGTAGAAATCCTCGATCTCGGTCACTGCACCGATTGTGGTTTCACAGACTTTATACAGCGATAAATCTGAAGGCGAGATCAAGCCTCTTGGAAGTAGCTCGTTTCGCACGAACGTATCCATTGTCTGCCAGAAGTGATCACCAGGTAAGTCCAAAAGGACAGTCGGGGCGATAGCGCCTCGGCCGGTTTGCATCAAGGTCAGTAGTTCAAATGTTTCATCAAGAGTTCCAAATCCACCAGGCATACAAATGAACGCCTGGGAATCCTTCATCAACATCAGTTTTCGAGTGAAGAAATAGCGCATCTCGACAAACTTGCCGTCACCAGCAATGATCGGATTCGCGCTCGCTTCAAAAGGCAACCTGATGGATACCCCAATTGATTGATCTCGACCAGCACCAACCATTCCCGCTTCCATGATCCCCGGACCAGCACCAGTAACCACCATCCAACCGCGCGCAGACAACTCTGCTGCAACATGTTGCGTGTGCAAATACAGTGGGTCATCTTTTTTGGTTCGTGCAGAACCAAAGATGGTCACCTTTTTGCGATCTGCATACGGATCAAACATCGAAAACGCCTCACGCATCTCCTTCAATGCTGAAGAAGCAATCTTTAAATCCAGCGTTGACGTGTTGTCTTGCCCTAACCCAAGTGCAGTAACAATGAGGTGCTTAACGTAGTCGGTGTCATGACCACCTCCGTGCTCGGCAATCAGCTGGCTTAATGCTTCGTCTAGAGAGCGATCTGGCCCGTCGTCAACCATGATCTAATTGGCTTTTGCTACAAGTACTGCCAAAAGATCACGGAAGCTTTTCTGAAACGATGCCACGCCTTCTGTCTCTAGTTGCTGTGCCACTTGGTTTGGGTCAATCGCAAATTGCGACAGGGAAGCCCATACATCGTGAGCATCTTGTACACCGCGATTAATGGTGACATCGATGGTCCCGCGTTGGATAAATGCGTCCATGGTTTGGTCGGGAAGCGTATTGACTGAATGTGGACCGATCAGTTGATCGACATACATGGTGTCGGGATACGTTGGATTTTTCGTGCTGGTTGATGCCCATAGCGGCCGTTGCACCTGTGCTCCTGCCTGAGACAGCGCTTTCCAAACATCGCCGGCAAATGTGCGCTCAAACATTTGATACGCAATTTTAGCTTGGGCAATAGCAGCCTTGCCCATGAGTTGTGTAGCGCCCTCAGACCCAATCGCTTGCAGACGTTTATCGATCTCGGAATCGACTCGAGAAATGAAGAAACTCGCCACGGAAGCTACATCGGCAACCCGTTGAGGCGCGGTTGCTGCTAAACGAGTGAGTCCTTGGATATACGCACTCATCACCTCGGCGTAGCGAAGCACGCTAAAAATCAAGGTGACATTGACATTAATTCCACGGCTGATGACTTCTTCGATTGCGGGCAAACCTTCAACCGTTGCGGGTATTTTGATCATCACATTGGGACGAGCAATTTGATCATGGAGCAGTTGTGCTGCGGCAATTGTTCCGAGCGTGTCATGGGCTAGTTCCGGTGACACTTCGACGCTTACGTAGCCGTCAAGACCATACGACTTGTCGTAGAGCGGTCGGAAGATATCGGCTGCGGCAATGATGTCGCTTTTGACGAGTTCCCAATACGTGTCCTCTATAGAGAATCCCTGCTCAAGGCACTGATGGAATTGAGCATCGTATAAATCGGATCCTTCAATGGCCTTCTGGAAAATGGTGGGATTTGATGTCAACCCCCGAATGCCCGAGGCAAGGACGCGTTCAAAATCTCCGTGCTCGATATATTCCCGCTTGAGATTGTCGAGCCATGGGCTTTGTCCACCAGCATCAAAAAGCTGAACTAAAGGTTGTTGATGTGGAGAGTTCATGACCGTTTGATTGCAATTTCACGGGCAACACGAACCACATGTTCCACCGAAATTCCGAGTTTTTCCATCACGGTTGCACCGGGGGCGCTTGCACCAAAACGGTCAATTCCGATACTTGCATCTGCATACTCTGACCATCCAAAAGTGACACCAGCTTCTACCGAAACCACTGGAACACCTTTTGAAAATACATCATGTTGATATTGGAGAGGCTGGTTGTTAAATCGGTCAAAGGAAGGCATCGAAACAACGTTTGCATGACAATTTGACTCTTGCAATGCTGCGGCGGCAGCAATACACACTGAGACCTCACTGCCAGTTGCCACCAAGATGACATTCGGTTGATCACGTTTGATAACGGTTTGCGCACCATAACGAACAGCGTCACCATCCGTTGTGATTGGCAATGATTGTCGACTCAGCACCAGGCACGTTGGTCCGTCGTATGTAAGCGCGCATTCCCAAGCAACTTTTGTCTCATTGGAATCTGCGGGACGGATCACTTGTAAACCTGGGATCACTCGCAAGCTGGCAAGATGCTCAACTGGTTGGTGCGTTGGACCATCTTCACCAACTCCAACAGAATCATGTGTGAACACGAAAATGACACGTGCCTTGCTCAGTGCTGCCAACCTGATTGCAGGACGCATGTAATCGGCAAACACGAAGAATGTTCCACCCACGGGGATTGTTCCACCATGTAATGCCATGCCGACCATCGCGGCTCCCATTGCATGCTCCCGAATTCCGAAATACACCTGTTGGCCAGTAGGTAACTGACGTGATTGACCGCCAACTGCCTTCACCTTTACTCCGGTGTTTCCTGTGAGATCGGCAGAACCGATGATCAATCCGGGTAGTGAACCGACACTTGCTTCAATGCAGTGTTGGATAGCTTGACGTGTGGCAAGTGTCGAGTCTTGTGCAAACGTTGGCATCGCTTCTGAAAAGACAGAGCCATCAGGAGTGGTCCAACACGCATTAAATGCGTGAGCATGTTCAGCATGAATAGAAGACGTTGCATATTCATCCAACCATGTATTTCCGCGCGCGATGGCATGTTCACGCGACTCGCGAACAACGCTGTGGGGAGCCCAGAAGGGCTCGTTCGGAATACCCATAACTTGCTTTGTTCGCTCAACATGTTCTGCGAGAAATGGATTTCCATGCGCCTCATGAGCATCTGTGAAATCAGGTGATGGGAAACCAATTTGCGTTTTTAGGATGCACAACGTTGGCTGACCGCGATGATTGCGAGCAGTGTTGAGCATGGATTCAAGAGCATCTAGATCCTCGGCGATGTTGCCAGCCTCGATGACATTCCATCCGTAACTGCTGAAGCGCTGACGAACATCATCTGAACATGTCAAGGATGTGCTGCCATCAATCGTGATTCCATTGTCATCGAATATGCACACCAAACGATCGAGGCCAAGATGACCCGCAAGCGAAGCAGCTTCATGACTGATGCCCTCCATAAAGCATCCATCGCCCGCGAGCACGTACGTGTGATGACTCATCAGGTCTGAGCCGAAACGTTCTCGTAAATTACGTTCGGCTATTGCCATACCAACAGCATTGGCAAACCCTTGACCGAGTGGTCCGGTGGTGACTTCTACGCCGCGTGTATGACCAACTTCTGGATGTCCAGGGGTAAGTGAATCCCATTGACGAAAAGCCTTGATGTCGTCTATTTCAAGGCCATACCCGTTGAGAAATAGTGCAGCGTATTGCAAGATGGACGCGTGACCATTGGACAAAATGAATCGATCACGATTCCTCCAACCGGCATCCTGGGGTGCATGACGCATGACGCGGCTGTACAAGACGTGCGCTAATGGAGCCAATGCCATTGCAGTCCCTTGATGTCCACTCTTGGCAAAGAGTGGCGCGTCCATTGCAAGCCCGCGAATAATCGCTACAACGTGCTTGTCGGTTTCTGCAGAGAGTTTTTGCGAAGATGTCACGGAAAGATGGTAGTTCCGATCACGCGGCCGGCGGAAGCAAATTCAACGGCACGATCATCCATTGACCCGTATCCACTCGGCAATGCGCAAAGATCTGTCCGATTTCTTGAATTTCTATCTCACCGCGGACCAATCGATAGGTGAACTTGCCTGGATCAACGGAGAACGGGCTCACATTTCGGGCCAGTTGCTCGGAATCCTCAGTCATGCCCTTACGGAAAACCACCTCAAACACACCTTTGCCCGATTCATTCGCAGGACAGAAAATCAGCGCCATCAAATGAGGGTCTATTGCACAAGGAGGCGGGGAAGATAACGCGCATGAAAAATACACACCTGTGAGGTCAATTCTTGTAGCAGGACCAGGCGCTTGGCGCATTTCAAAGGATTCGATAAAAACTGATGAAACGATGTGCACGCGTTAAGGGTAGTTGCTTGGCTGACGTCAACTAATCTTTGTACGTGGCCACATCAACTCTGTCTGAGGCGGCGTCGAAAACCCTTCTGAGTGGATACGGCGTCCCATTTGCCAAAGAGATCGTTTCGGTCACAGCAGATGACGCAGTCCACGCAGCTCAAGAAATTGGATACCCGGTAGTCGTCAAATTGTCTGGCGATGGAATTGCCCATAAAACCGAACGTGGACTCGTCAAGCTCAACCTAAAAAGCGATAGTGATGTGGCCGGTGCGTGCAGTGACTTAATCGCGCGTACTACTCCCGAAGACGGTGTGGTGAGTTTTCTCGTCGCGGAAATGGTGAAAGGAGATAGGGAGCTGATCATCGGAGTGGTTACCGACCCCCAATTTGGTCCGATGGTGTTGCTCGGAATCGGCGGAATTTTTGCCGAGGCGATTAACGATGTTGCTATTCGCCAACTCCCAATCACTCAACCTGATGCTCTATCCATGATTGATGACCTGATGTACCAGTCAATCCTTGGGGAATTTCGTGGATCTCAGGCAGTAGACAGATCTCAGCTAGCAGACATCATCGTCCACATGAGCACTGTGATGGCAGACCATCCGCACATTGCGAGTCTTGACATCAATCCATTGATCATTCGGATGGACGGTTCTTGCGTCGCGGTAGATGCACTCGTTGAGATTGACCGATCCAACGGGAGTAACAAGGGCACGAACAACGATTCGTTTAGTCCGACACCGGCGCATTATGAGGCGCTATTTAATCCAAGAGGCATCGTCGTGGTCGGAGCATCAAGCCACCCTGGCAAGTTTGGTTTTGTATCGCTGCACAATGTTTTGGTCAACAACTACCGAGGTAACGTATTCGCGACCAATCTTCAACAAGAACGAATATTGGAGACCCAAACGGTTGCTTCGGTTGTCGACCTTCCCCATGGTGAAATTGATCTTGCATTTTTCTGCACTCCCGCAGCAATTAACGAGCAACTACTTCGAGATTGCGCCTCAATAGGCATCAAGAGCGTGTTCATCGCTAGTGCTGGTTACAGAGAATCTGGTGATGCCGGTGCCATTGCAGAGAACTCATTGCTGAATCTTGCTAATTCGCTCAACGTATTAATTGCAGGTCCTAATGGTCAAGGCGTCATTAGCACGCCGCCTTCATTATGTCTGCAAATAGTTGCGCCGTTTCCGCCCAGTGGGCATATCTCTATTGCTTCGCAAAGTGGCAATTTTGTGTCTAGTTTTCTCAACTATTCACGTCAATCGGGCGTGGGTATTGCTCGGGCAATCTCTGCTGGCAATGCAACTCAAATCGGTATTGCCCAATACCTTGATTACTTCGGAACTGACGATGCCACTCATGTCGGCTTGACATACGTCGAAAGTGTTGACGATGGTACGGCTCTCAGTCGGGCGATGCATCAATTCACCACTAAGAAACCTCTTGTGGTACTGAAAGGTGGCTCGACTGCTGCCGGTTCGCGCGCTGCCCAAAGCCACACAGGCGCTTTGGCCAGTGATGATCGAATCTTTTCTGGCGTTATGAAATCAATTGGAGCGACCAAAGTTGATTCTGTTGAGGACGCTTTCGACATAGCGGCAGCATTTGCTACTCAACCATTGCCTCGTGGAAATCGTGTCGCCATATTGACAACAGTCGGTGGTTGGGGAGTGGTGACTGCGGATGCGCTGGCACGTAACGGAGTGTTGCAGTTAACTGAACTTTCGGATGACCTCATGGCGAAGCTTTCAGATCTGCTTCCTCCAAGGTGGAGTCGTAATAATCCAATTGATTGTGCAGGTGGTGAAACTCGCGACACGGTTACCGAGATCATGGATATTGTCGCGGGTCACAACTCTGTTGATGCAGTGATATTTCTCGGAATTGGGATTCAAAGTAATCAAGCAAGGATGATGCGAGAGGGCAAGTTCTTTCCTGATCACGGTTTAGAGCGGATCGTCAATTACCACGAGACTCAGGACGCGAGGTACGCAGAGCAAGCTCGAGCAGTTTCGAAAAAGTATGACAAACCTGTACTTGTTGCCACCGAGCTTGCCGTGGCAGACCCAGCAAACCCTGGTCCCCGCACTGCCCAGTTGTCGGGCTCATATTGTTTTCCTACTGGAGCCCGAGCAGTGGCGAGCCTTGCGGAGTTATACCGATATGGGCGATATCGAGGTGTATCTCAATGAGAATCGACGACGAATCATCTGGACTTCAGCAAGCACGAAGGAAAGTGAAAGTTGGTTCGGCGCGAGTGGTTGCAACGCTCTTGCTTTCTGTTACGACGTTTGGTGCTGTGGGATTAGGCGTGTCATGGAAGTTTGTCGACAATATTGCACAGGCAGTGACCCCTATTTCAAGCACTGCCGAGATTGGTGCATTGGATGTTCCGATCATTAATGCTCGTCGAGCACCTCAAACTCTTTCTGAAGACGTCAAGTTCCGTGCACTCAATGGACAATTAGCAACAATTGCACGTCGTTTGCCAAACGAATCCTGCTTGATAGTCGATGTTGAGGGCAAACGGTTGGTCAATAGCAATCCGGATCTGTCATTGCTTCCAGCGAGCAACATGAAGATTGTCGTCGCAGCAGTTGCCCTTGACGTGCTTGGAGAGGACTTTCAATACGTGACACAGCTTGTTGGCAGGGTCAACGGTGATGCGGTGGAGGGAGACATCTATCTCGTTGGTGGCGGTGATCCACTTCTGACAACAGCAAATTACCCAGCAACAGAGTCGTACCCAACGTTTAACTTCACACGCGTTGAGGATTTATTCGACACGTTGTCGACCATGGGAATCAATAGAATTTCGGGATCAATTGTTGCTGATGAATCGCGATACGACGATGAACGATTTACGCCAACGCTTGGTTTGGGAATCAAGGGCACAGAAGTTGGCCCTCTCGGCGCACTGATGATCAATGATGGCGTGGTAACGGGCAACCCAATCAAACTTGATCATCCGGGTATAGCGGCCGCAACCGAATTGACCAACTTGTTTCGCAACAATGGGATTGCGGTAGCTGGTGAACCAAAGATTGGTACAGCGCCTACGGATTTGTCAGTAATCGCTGAAATCCAAAGTGTTACTTTGCCAGGAGTTCTTGCGGAGATGCTGACTAACAGTGATAACAACTCAGCGGATTTGTTACTCAAAGAAATTGGATTTGCCGAAACAGGACAGGGGACACGCGTCGCTGGTATTGACACCACGAAGTCCAAGCTTGTCGAGTGGGGAATCGCCCTTGATGGAATCGAGATCACCGATGGATCGGGCTTAGATCGAGGAAATCGATTGACGTGTAGCGCAATCAGTTCCTTGCTGCTTCGAGATGGAGGATTTGGTCCTGTTGGACTCGGACTTGCAGTAGCCGGCCGAACAGGAACTCTGCGAGACGTGCTTACTGACAGCATTGCGACCGAACGACTGCGTGGCAAAACAGGAACGCTTTCTGGGGCAAAGGCGTTGTCAGGTTTTATTCCGTATGCAGATGGTCTTGCTTCTACATATTCGCTGATCATGAATGGCTCAAATGTTTCCAATCAAACGACGTATCGACCAATTTGGAACGCTTTGGCGGATGCACTGGGCGGATTTGATGGGTCTCCCACAGCTGAGGAGTTAGCGCCAAAAGCCCCCTAACGCTGGTTGAATGAATGGGTGCGAACTTCATCAATGACTTCCCTTCGTGAGCTCATTGATCTCGTGCGCGCATATGCCCGTCAAGAGACCATTGGCGAGTTGCGCGGAACATGGCGTTGGCTCGCCTGGGGGTCTGTCGGTGCCGTGTCCATTTTGCTTGGACTGCTGTTCTTTCTCGTTGGAGTTCTACGCCTGATTCAAGCTGAGTTCATCGATGCGGATTCAGGGCTGACATGGGTTCCGTACTTCATCGTCGTGGGTATCACCGTTGCATTGATCATCTTTTCACAATCACGCATCAAGCAGCCGTTTCTCAATAAGGCAAGGTAATTGTCATGAATACATCTTCACAGAAAATTACTCGACAAGACCTCGAATCCAAGTTTCAGGTATTGCAGGACGATATTCAAGGTGTTGCGGATCAGCAGAAATCAAAGTTTGCAATTGGTGTTTCAATTGCGTCCGGCATCGTGATTTTGTGCGCGTACGCCATGGGACGCAAAGCAGGAAGAAAGCGACGAAGTGTTCTTGAAATCCGGCGCTAAATCTGTACATCAAGCAATGGGTTTATCGGTTCGTGCAAGTTTCTGGTGGTTACCAGTTCTTTGGAAAATCATCAAATGGATGAAAATGCGTAAGCAACAATCTGACGTGACTCGAGTGCGCATTCGTGAAGGCGAAGAATTGGTGATAACGCGGCGGGGTAGGGCGTGACCAATAATCGTGAGTTCAAAATTGGTGATCGGGTATTGATCATTGATTCCAAGAAGCGTCGCTATCTTGCAACCCTTTCTGAGCGCGGTGAGTTTCATAGCCACTCGGGAGTCGTTACACATCAACAAATCATTGGCCAGCTTGAAGGCGCATTGATCGCAAACTCAAAAGGTTCTGCCTACTCTGTACTTCGTCCAACTCTTGAGGATTTTGTCCTCGAGATGCCGCGTGGTGCGCAGGTGATTTATCCCAAAGACCTTGCACCTATCTGCATGATTGCAGACATCGGACCAGGAATGAGGGTGTTCGAATCTGGCATCGGTAGTGGCGCGCTTTCGATGACGATGCTGCGATACGGAGCGTCAATCACTGGCTACGAAATTCGAGAAGATTTTGCTAATCGCGCGAAGGCCAATGTTCGTGCCTTTCTCGGCGAAGAGGCACTTGAACGGTATGACATTCACATCCGAGATGCCTACGAAGGAATTGATGGTCCAGAATTCGATCGTGTTGTACTCGATCTTCCCGAACCCTGGAACGTGATTCCACACGCTGCGAAGGTGTTGCGTAAGGGCGGTCTTCTTGTTGCCTACACGCCATCAATCACACAGGCTGTACAAGTTCGACAATGCTTTGGTAACGAATGGATCGAGTCACGCACCATCGAGGTCTTGCACCGCTCGTGGCACATTGAAGGAATGGCCGTGAGGCCAGATCATCGTATGGTTGCCCATACAGCGTTTCTGACTGTCTCACGCTTTATTGGCGCTGAGACATACGTCCTTTGATCAGCGGCTTACGGTTCGATGAAAATGCATTCTCCGGGGCATTCCTCGGCTGATTCAATCACTGCATCCATCATGCTGTCGGCAAACACAGCCATACCTTCTGCGCCTTGAGGGTTGCCCTTGGCAGTTGCAAAGATCTTGTCTTTTTCACGAACGTAAGCCAAACCGTCATCCAACAACGTAAACACATCTGGTGCAATCTCTTCGCAGAGACCGTCACCTGTACAGAGATCCTGATCGATCCAGACCTTCATGTCATGAACTCCTTCAATGTTTAGACACACGCTTCAATGAACGACCCAAGACTATCGCTTCAATGTTTAACGGCAAGGATCATGGTCTTGTGAATTTGTACCTACGGCTGGAAAGTTCTCGCCGCGGGTCGGTAGGTTGGGGAGTGAGGGGAGTGTCGGGTCATGAGTCAACACCACGGTTCAGTTGAGCCAGATTCAGCCGATACCACCCGTCTCCTGGTGGCAGAGTCCGAAAAGAATCGTCGCTTAGAGCACGCATTGCGGGAGCTTCGGGAAGAGGTTGTCCAGTTAGCTGACAGAGTCGAAAAGCTCACTCGTCCGCCAGCGCCGTACGGAATAGTCGTCGGCAGAAATGAAGATGAGACATTTGACGTCCTAGTAAATGGCAGGAAATTAAGGGTCTCTGTTGGTGGTGCATTCGACATTGATCAGTTGCGACTGGGAAGTGAAGTATTGCTCAATGACCACATGAGCATTGTCGAGGTGCGTCATGGTGATCTCGCCGGCGATGTTGTTGTGCTCTCGAAAGTTCTCGACGATGGACTCCGTGCTGTGGTTTCTATCCGCGGTGAGGAAGAACGAATTTGTGCCCTAGCCGATGACTTACGAGTTTCTGATTTGCGGGTAGGGGATCTTTTACGTCTTGATACTCGCTCAAATATCTTGCTCGAGCGGTTAGCCCAGCCAGAGCTTGAACACTTGCTTCTCGAACACGTGCCCGATGTTTCCTTCGACGACATTGGCGGACTAGATGTACAGATCGAAAAGATTCGTGACGCTATCGAGCTGCCGTACTTGCACGCAGACCTATTCGCCGAATATCAACTTCCTGCTCCGAAGGGTGTGCTGCTCTATGGGCCGCCAGGTTGTGGCAAGACACTTATTGCCAAAGCGGTCGCTCATTCACTTGCTGATCGTGTTGCTGCAAAGAATGGACTTGACAAGGGTCGGTCATACTTCATCAATATCAAGGGTCCAGAGTTACTGAATAAGTTCGTCGGCGAAACCGAACGACAAATTCGTCTTGTATTTCAGCGCGCTCGTGAAAAGAGCGAAGAAGGCTGGCCAGTAATTATTTTTTTCGATGAAATGGATTCGATGTTCCGCACACGAGGAACTGGTGTGTCTTCGGATATGGAGTCAACGGTTGTTCCGCAGTTACTTGCCGAATTAGACGGTGCGAATGGCCTGAAGAACGTAA
>Ga0222714_10002653_pt1 | contig 18759 bp, 9 predicted proteins | sample C33_3DmetaG_FD_165048 | JGI IMG/M metagenome (GOLD analysis project Ga0222714, IMG submission 165048) | Estuarine water microbial communities from San Francisco Bay, California, United States - C33_3D | ecosystem: Environmental > Aquatic > Marine > Unclassified | place: USA: California...
CAAGTTTCCGACGTTGAAGTGCGTGAACTTTAGAGGTAACGTGCAATCGCGCATCCGCAAGCTCAAGGAAGAAGTTGTTGACTGCACCTTGCTCGCCATTGCCGGTTTGAAGCGCATGGACTTGGCGGAACACGCCAAGCTCATCATTCCCACCGACCAAATGTTGCCCGCCGTCGCGCAAGGCGCCATCGGCATCACGTGCCGCGGCGGCGACGACTCCATGCTCGAATTCTTGGCCAAGCTCAATCACGAAGAAACGCGCATGGCTGTTGAATGCGAACGTACTTTCTTGGCTGCCCTCGATGGTTCTTGCCGTACCCCGATCGCCGCTCACTGCCACCAAGTTGACGGCAAGATGCAGTTCCGCGGTTTGATTGCCTCCTTGGATGGCAAGCAAGTGTTGGAGACCACGCGCGAAGGTGCCTGGGATGTCAAGAGCTTGTTAGATGCGGGTCGCGATGCCGGTGCGGATCTCAAGGGTAAGGCCCCGGCTGACTTCTTCGCCAACTTGTTGGAGAACGGTGGTGGCTGGTAATTATTTAACCGCTCGCCATTCGTCTGCGCGCGCGCGCGGAGGCCCGTACGTATCCTCCGTCGCGCCAACGCTTTAGATTTCACCAAAACACTCGCGTTAGTTTCGAATCTTTGTCATTTTATATTCGCAACGTGCTAATGAATAATCACGTTTTTGCACCCGTCGTACGTCGCCCGTCGCGAGGCGCGGCGGCGACGAAAGCTCGTCGCCGCGACGAGAAAATGAAAAATGAAAGCCGTTATCAGCACAAAGTCGTGCGCGCGTCCACACACGCCCGCGTGCGAAGTTTCGCGCGCGCGCGCGTCGCCGCAAGGCATGAAAAAGGCAGTCATGCCCAAAATAAAACGCACCGCCGCCGAGTCCGCGGCGGTGGCGACCGACGTCGACGCGTTCGCGCCGAATGCGCAAAACGAAGAGCCGCGGGGTACGCGAACGCTCGAGCGCGCGATGACCTCGCGCACGGCTGTGCTAAAGCACATGAGTGAGACAAACGAACGCGAGATTGCGCGGGAGCTCATGCAGTCGCACGCCTCGACGGCGACGCCGTATTCGACGTGCGGGCCGCACCCGGTGGAGTACAAGAGACGCGACGGAGCTCCAGCCAGTGAACCCTTGGAGCGCGTACGGCGTCGAGCGATCTTGCTGCGTCCGAGTGAGGACGATATACGTATTATGCATTCTTTAAAAGTGGATCGTGGGGTGGAAAAGCTGGGTGCGCGGCGCGCGTTGATTGAGATGGAGCGAACACGCGAACGCGCCGAGTCCATCGTCACTGAGCTTTTAGAAACAGGTTGGGAGATTCGTGAGGTAGCGTACATGCCAGGAGACGATTTGGGATTCTTGAAACTGATTGAGCACGTTGGAATGGTCGTAGTGGCGATTCCACCGGCATTGCAAGCACAAACGTTGTTGGAGCTACTGCGCCGAGCGAGAAGCTCTGGCGTGCTGGTCATGTTGTCGGCAGTTGTAGGACACTATTTAGAGCACGCCACGCACGCAGATATTGCGAAAACGATGAGTCTACCGTCGAAACGCATGCCAGCGCAAACCCTGGGACTGGTAGACCGATGTGAGACCAGAGATGATGGGTATAGAGAGATTACGTTGCATGTGCTCTCCATGCCAGGGACAAGCGCAGAACGTAACTCACTTCGGAATCGAATCCTACCGCGATTACGTTGGCACTGTCGTAATAGACGAGTACGATTGCACTATATCGACTTAAAGGATGACTGCCCGCAGGCTGGTCCAGGGCAGGCGATCAATTCACTTGCACACGCGATGAAAATGGGTGGTATTTTTGTCGCCTTGCTTTCGGGGAGTCACGAAATCGATTGGTACGCCAGTGTTCAACTGCGCGATTACGCAGATTTCATGAGAGCAGAAGCGGACGTAAGTGCAATCAGCGATATCGCATGGTTAAAGCACGCACCCAATGACTATAGCCGCATAGAAATGCAACTCGGGCACGTTCTCAGAGTGTATGATGATTTGGAGAGAAAGTCCGTAGTCGAGCAAACAAACGCGTTGATTGATATGAGCAACGCCGAGAGAAAGAGAATAGTCGAGGCCAGAGGACACGCAGAGTTGTTGCGAACACAGCACATTCTTGCTTACGCTCCAAAGCAATCCGTATACGAAAAGCTACAAAAATGGAAGGATACGGAGTCACTCGAGTTCATGGTAAGTCAAGATCCACTATTACAAGAACGCGTCGGGTCTCTCGTTTCAACACTTTATGCGCATCCTGAAGTAAACTTGACGTTTTACAACGCGCAACTCTTACCGCCTGTGGCAGTCGGAGCGACGGAAAACGTGACAAAAGTTGCGCTACCACCGCGCACCACTTGTCTAGCAGAGTTTGAAGATACCATCTTTGGTGACATTCTTTCAAGAATTGAAGCAGAGTTCAAGCCTGATGATATTCAAGATAGTATAGTTAAGACAGCGGACGTAGAGCCCGAGATTACATTGAGCGAGCGTCTGCCGTTTTACGCCCATCGCGCTATGGAGGAGCGAGTGCTTACAAAGGCGATGAAAACTGGTCAACCCACGGTGAGCGTCGTAATGGGATTCAGCGGTGGTGGAACAACGACGCTCTTACAATTTTGCGCACGGCGCGCCCGCACGCTGTTTTCGCCTCACAGCTACGGCGCCAAAGTGGACACAGTCACGATACTGAGCGATTATGGATCGGTAGAAGGCAGAATGAATCCGACGCCGACGCAAATCTTTAGAAACCTCGCGGCGCAGCTTAAGCAGCATCTCGGCTTCGAAGATCACATCCCAGCGACTCTAGATGCGGCAAGAGCAACATTCATGAAGATGCTTCGCCGCGCTACCGAAGGGCGAGGCAGGGTGCTTATATTTCTGGATGCGCTTCATCTTGTGAGCAACCCGTACGGCATTGCATGGCTTCCGAACGAATACGAGGTCCCTTTTGGCGTGCAATTTTTCCTTGGCATTGTTCGTATCGATCGCAAACCAACGATTGAGAAGAATAAATTGCACGACAATCGGAAAATGCCAGCTGTTGAGTACACATTGATTAACTCGTATCGACACCGAATGTACAAATTGCAGCACGTCGCGCTCGCTTCGTCATGTCCGCAGGCGGTCAAAAACGCAATCAAACTTGACGTTCTCAAATTTGAAGATCGCAGAGCTTATGCTACTCGTTTTCTGCGACCGCTCGGCGTTCGTTTAACGAATAACATGATCATGCAAACGATGGACAAAATGTGCACCGGTGATTTTCGCGGTATGTACTTGATGTGCTCGAGACTGGCGATGGCGGATCCGTACGACGCCGATTTCCCTGCGGCGGTTGCAAATCTTCCACAAACAACTCGCGATCATTATCACCAGTTGCTGGCTGGCATTGAAAAGCTACTACCCATGGATGTTTTGATTTGTGCGCTTCCTGTGATCACGTGTGGCGCCGGTATAATTACTTGCGAGGATGTCGCGCGCATTCTTCACGAATACGTGCTCCCCGCGATGCCGTTCGCCGTCATCATGGATACGTGCGTGATGAACCTCCTATGGGCCGCTCGATTCATCATAAAGGGTAGCTCTTTCGGTGGTTACGCCGTCACGCCGACTGATCCGCTCGTGGTTGACGATCAAGTCGTGCACGATGTCATCATGGAGCGCTACGCCTCAAAGGAGTCGAGTAAGCGCTTAATCTATCAAATGTTGGCGCAACACTTTGGAAAGCGTGTGATGGGACGTGAACTTTTGGGACGAGTGCTGGCGCTCAAGATCAAAGAAGACGCTGGTTTCGACGTGCTTGCACGAGATATCAATGGCGAGTACGTCAATATTGACTTGAAACATGAGCATCACATGACGATGCGATCGATTGAATACCTACCGTACTTTCTGACGCAAGCGCGCATGTTTGACGTACTCGTTGAGCTTCTCACGGATGTTGATTTTATGCAAGCCAAGCTCATGATTGGCGAAGGTCAAGCGTTAATCGATGATCTTGATCGTATTTTACCGACATCTTATGGACCGGAACGTCCGTTGTGGATTTCAGCACAGCTATCCTCCAACGAAGAAGTCGTCGACGTTCCAGGCGCACCTTCGGGCATCGACGGTAAGCTTCGACAGCTTGCGATTTATAACTCGCATTGCCTTGGTTTTCACGTCGAAGCATATCAATACTACGCCACGCAAAGCGTGTCGAACAAAATGACAGAAGAATTGGCTTCGATTAGAGACGTACTCTGGCGCAACATTGAAACATTGCACCAATCTCCCCAAATGATTCGTCAGATACTCAACAACGATGTTGGAGAAGGCGCACCGAGACGATTTTCCTCAAACGGGCTGATTGAAGCGAGCGAGAGCGCGATTCGCGACGCAACCGGCGCCGAGCGCCTCGCCATGCGTTGGGAAAATAGACCCCTTGAAGGTCTCGGAAGCATTGCATTTCGAAGCGCGTTTGAAAGAGGCGCTGAGGTAAAATGTATCATGTGGTTGGACGACGCGACTTTTGTCGTCGGGTACTTCAGCGGTGGCGTCGAAATCTGGAGCGCTCCTTTGGGTGAGATTGTTGCTCGCTTCATCGGCCACGAACGCGCCGTGACGGCGTTGACTTTGCTTAATCACGATAAGACTAAAAACGCGCGGACGTCGGTGTACGTTGTGTCTGGTTCCAAGGATAAAACAATCCGGGTATGGCGATTGGACGATTCACTCGGGCGGGAATGCGCGACGTTGACTGGACATACGGATGGCATCACATCACTCGCGTTTGCCCCAACGACAAATGAACTATTCAGCGCGGCTGGCAAAGAAATTCGATGCTGGTCGTGTGCTTCAGGATATCCACTGCAGTACACGCTGAACACCGATCACACGGCGCCGGTGTCGTCCATCGCGCTCGCGAGCGACTTGAGTTTTATGATTTCAGCGTCGCTTGACGGCATCATGCGATTGTGGCTCTTTACGATGAAAGATGCCGCAACGCGATCGTCGGGAGGAGGAACGAAATATCAAAGAGATTATGGCATAGATGACGCCACCTCTGGCTTCGCATCGATGGATGCTACGTCGTTCGGAGGTGCTTCGTCTAACAGCGGATCAAATCGTGGCGTCAAAAGCAAATCGCTGACTTCGGCCCCGCCTGCGGTCACGCTTGAACTAAGAGGGCATCTCGGCGATATCACGTGCACCGCGTGCACGCAAAACGGCAACATGTTCGCGAGTGGTGGAATTGATCAAAGTATTATGATGTGGGAGCCAAAGAAAGGCAAACACATCGGCATGATTAGGTCACATGAAGGCGCGATTTCTGCACTAAAATTCAGTAACGACGGGCGCTTGTTGATCTCAGCATCGCTCGATCGCACGTGCAAAGTGTTCAACGTGAGTAACGGCGCACTGGTATTATCTTTGTCCCATTGCAGTCGAGTGACGTACGTGGATATTTCGAGTGATGCGAGTGCGTTGATTACTGGCACGATTGATGGGAGTATTCGTTTGTGGAATTGGTTGGGCCGCGAAGGTTCAACTTCGAATGGAAACGTCCCTCGACGTACGAATCTTTTCCGGAAAACATACGATAAGGTTGACGCCGAAATAGACGAGCCTTCAACATCCGTCGTACATCAAGGGAGAGTGTTAGCAAGTTGCCATCTCGATGTCGAAGGCGTCGGCTCATGTTTTGTCACGGGTGGCGAGGATGGCGCCGTTCGCGTGCTTAATGCAAAGGATTGGAAGCTCGTTGAAGATATTCAGCCTCTGCAGTCTGCTAAAAACGATAAGACATCGATCCAGCATAGTGCGATCACGGCGATGTGTGCTGTTCAATCGGAATCGTCAGTTTACTTTGGTAAAGCAGACGGTGCGCTCACAAGTTGGGATTTCATCACAAACGCCTGGACCTGGCCTGATGATCACGAAGTCTCCGAGCATAGGTCGGCTATTACTAGCATGGCGCCGCTAAGCGAAAGTATGCTCGTTACAGCTGATGCCACCGGCGCGATATGCATTTGGAACGTTGGACGTCGCAGCCCCGCGCTTGCGAAGACACTTGCGGGACATAGCGCGCGCGTTCACGGGGTATGCGTTGAATCCCATACGTCATTCTATTCCGTAGGTGCGGACAGGGTCGTCAAGCATTGGAATGTCGATCGCGGTACATTTACTGACTTCACTGCGCACGATCTCGCCGTCACCGGCTGCGCGATCAGTGCGCGTGGATTGGTCACCGTCGGCGCGGATAATTTCATCAAGCTATGGGACGCGCGCGCCGGCGTAGAAACCAGCCGCACGTACTTCCTCGCAGGCACGCCACTCACTTGTGAGACAATCGCTGAGCAGCCTAACTGGGTCGCCGTCCTGGGCGACGCCGGATTGCACGTTTACGACGTGCGCAAATCCAACAAAGTGTTATCCTTTTCTTCGCCATATGGTTTTTCCCGGCGCGGCGAATCCATCTTGTCGACGTGCGCTTTTAATCGAGAAGCCACGCGTTCGATCGTCGCCGATACCTTTGGCCGCGTCCATGGATGCTCCACCGCACTTATTTCAAGTCACATCGAGCACGACTACTAGTAGAAAACCACCCGCCGACGCGTTGTACTTGTATTAATATCGCAGAAACAGAAAAAGTCGTTGGTTCGCTCGAGTCACGCGCTTCAGCCGCACACGCCGCCGCCCTCGACGCCCGCGCGATGTCGGCGCGCGACAGAGACCTAGATAATGGTCGCAAGAAGCTCGAGGAGTTCCGTGCGCGCAAAGCAGCGCGCGCGTCGTCGATGAAGAGCCCAAAGGCGACGCCAGTGCTCGGTGAAAACGCATCTTATACCGAGAAACTCGAGGCAAAACTCGCGGCGTTGCGCGCGGAGTCCGTCGTGGGCGATGATGATGTGGAAGAGAGCGCATCGACACCGCCGCCACCGGCAAAGGTGGAGCAATCGCCGGAGAGTGCGAGGATGAGGCCGCAGGTTATCGATGAGGATTACTCGGTGACGCTCGACCGCGCGGCTGAAGTGGAGCGCGTCAAGACAGCGACAGCGGAGGCGTTGAAGGAAGCGACGGCGGATTTCGCTAGTGTTAATGATGCTATCGGAGCGCTCCAGGCAGATAGTATCGCTGGCGACGTGGCTGGTGAATTGACGCGCGAACTTGAGGCGTTGCGCGAAGAGTTTGGCGAAGAGCGTGTTCGATTGCAGAGCGAGATTGCGGCGCTTCAAGCGCGAGAACGGGCGCTGGAAGAAGAAGTAGAACGATTGCGTACACTTGAACCCGAATTAGACAGTCTGAAGGCGCAGATCGAAGCGAAGGAGGCGAATGCGGGTAGCGCGTCGGCTGAGGCTGATACCTTGCGCACGCAGCTCGCGGAGAAGATTGAAGCCTTGCAAACCGCCTCGGCTGAAGTCGAAAGCGCGCGAGCAGAAATGGAAAACCTCAAGTCTATCGCCGAAGATGCGAAAAAAACTGGCAAGGAGAAGGTGAAAAAGGCTATCGCCAAGGGCAAAAGTATTGAGGCGGACAAGAAGGCGCTCGAAGTTGAAATTGAAACTCTGCGCAACGCGGCAGAATCAAACGCCAACCTGACTCAAAAGTTGGCTGACGCCGACGCAAAATTAGCAGCGCTCGAAGGAGATCTCGCCGATGCACACTCTAAGGCTGAAGCCATGGCGGAAATTGAAAAAGAGCTTGCCGAACTGAAGACAACCCACGTGACGTTGCAATCGCAACTCGGCGCACTCGATTCATTGCAAGCCTCCCAAGAGTCCATGGTAGAAGAACTCAGCGCGGCGCGCGGGACAATTCAACAACTCCAGCAAGATCTCGAGTCGGCAATGTCCGATTTGAGCACGGCGAGAGTGGATGTCGAAAACGCACGAGCCGAGGCTGACACTCGCAAGCAACAAATCAAGGAAGATTTGACAGGTACGATGGAGTCCTTACAGAAACTCGAGGCTGAAATCAAGGAAGAGCGTGCAAAGCACGAAGAAGAGCGGGTAAAGCACGCCACACAGATTGAAGAAATCACTGATCGATTGGATGTGTCTGAAAGAGCTGTGTTTGAAAAGGATGCTGAAATTGAGTCGCTCGTATCGCGTATCGAAGAAGCAAAGAATTCTGCGAGCGACGAAGTCGTGCAGCTTCGCGCTGATATTGAGTCGTTAAGGAGTGAGAAGCAATCGGATGACGATCGCAAGGCAGCCGAGCTCTCAGAGCTGAGTGGAGCGTTAGAACACACGAAACTTGAGCTGGAGACGCTGGCGAATGCGAAACACGCGCTCGAAAGTGAATTTAAGACAAAGGACGAAGAAATCGCCGCACTGAACGCGCGCGTTGAAGCTGCGATGGCATCTTCAAGTGACGAAGTGAAAGAGCTTCGATTGCAGTTGGAGTCCGCGAACGCCGAAAAGTCGGCAAGTGCCGAAAGTGCGGCAGAGTATGTCGCCGCGCTAAAGGTAGCGAATGAAGAAATTGATTCGCTCAACGCTCTCAAGGGTGACATTGAGAAATCCCTAGCGAACAAGGATGCAGAAGTCGCGAGTGTCAAGTCTGAAATGGAATCCATGCGGCAAACTGCGACGGCGGACGTAGAACAAATCCAAGCCAGACTCGATGCAGTTGATTTTGAGAAGAACGCGCAACACGAGCAGCTCGTCGAACTCACGGCGCGTTTGCAACAACGTGATGAAGAGTTTGCTTCATTGACGTCAGCACATGCAGCCGTCGAAGCGATCAGAAGTCAACGCGATCAGGAGATTGCCGACTTAAACGCTCAGCTTGAAAACTTTAAGTCCTCTGGTGATGAGATTGCGCAGTACCAATCCCAGATTGCTGAACTCGAAGCGCAGAAAGTAACACTTGCGAGCGAGCGAGCCGAGTTATTACACCGCGCCGAGCAGGCTGAAGCAAACGTTGCGTCGTTGACTGAATCCATGGCAACGATTAATAAACAATCGTCCGAGAAAGACCAGGAAATCCAAAAGTTGAATGACGCCATCGCTGACGCTCAAGGTGCCGCTGCAAAGGAACTAGCGGAACTGCGCGAATCGCTCGCCAGCTTGGAGCAGGAAAGTGGAGCCAAGGTGAACCAGCTCAATGAGCAACTCACTGATGCGAACGATCGAGCGAGTGCACTGAACAACGAACTTACGGCGCTGAAGGACGCAAAGAATGCGACAGAAGCGACGCTTGCAACAACGAATGAAGCGCTCGCAGCGGTGCGAGCCGAAGTGGATTCCATGAAGAACGCGACTGGCGATGAACTCGGCCATCTTCAAAAGAAGCTCGATGCCGTTGAAGAAGAAAAGCACGCGCAAGAAACACAATTGAAAGATTATGTCGAGCGTTTGCGAACAACAGAAGAGAAGTTGACTTCCATGAAAGCGGAGAAGAAAAAGCTAAAGGATTCGGCGACGGCGAAGAACAAAGAACTGACGCAACTCAGAGAGCGCGTCAAAGCGCTCGGGAGCGAATCGAACGACGAGGTCAAGCGTGTGCTCTCACAGCTCGGAGAACTGCAAGAATTACAAAAGACGACCGTCGCAGAGCGCGATGCGGCGAATACTTCGAAAGTTGATCTCGAACAGCGACTCACCACGCTAGAGTCTGAGCGCGAAGGATTGATGTCGAGCGCGTCTGAAGCAAATACCATGGCGGCGCGTTTATCGGAATTGGAGACCGAAATCGCGACTGTGCGGGCGAACGAAGAGAAGACGCTCACGGAGATGAGTGACCTTGCAGATACAAAGAATGCGTTGATCGACAAACTCACTGAGGAATTAGAGGCTGTTCGCGCGAGCGGTGACGCGGATGCGCAGCGCCGCGTCGGCGAGCTCAACGCCACGCTCGGTGAAGCTCAGTACGAAGCTGCGTCTTTGCGAAACGCATTAGACGAAGCACGCGCATCTATTGCGTCCATGTCAGAGCTACAAGCCCGCGTGGCGACAGCTGAGGCAAACTTGGCCACCGCGAACGAAGTACAAAAGGATTTGAGTGCAAAGCTTTCGGAAGCGAACGCGGCGTTGGCGCGTCAACAAAACGCTCCGCCTTCGACGCCACCGCCTTCGTCAGCATCTCGTCGAATCCCAAGAACTCCCAGTGAGCACAGCACGCCTTCGGTGAGCATAATTGACATTGAATCTGGCGAGAAAGACCGCGCAGAGTCCCCGAGCAAAACCATGCGCATGTGGCGAGATAGTCGCGTCACCGGTCGCGTACCGAAATCCGTACAACCCGCGATGGATGTATGCGATCGAGCATTCGTGCGATTCTTTCGCGTCATGCGCACGCAACCCGCGCTGCGGTTCGCGGCGTTATCTTATTGGGCGCTCATTCACGCCTGGCTATTCCTCAGATTTGTCTTGTAAAACCAACCAAACCGACATGACTACTACAACAAATACGTTTTAATCGCCGCCGCAATCGGCCGCGCCGGTCTCTTATGCGCTACTCCAACTATTCTCGCTACTTCTACGCCATTCTTCACCAAGACAAAAGTCGGCACAGTCTCAACTGCCGCCTCGCCCGCCGCCTCGTCGTCGAGCGCGTCAATGTCCACCTCCGCGAACGCCACCTCCCCGAATTCTCGCGCCAAACTCGCAAACTTGGGCTTGAACCGCACGCACGGCGCGCACCACTCCGCAGTAAACGCCACGCACGCCGCCGACGTCGACGCCATCGCTTGTTTCAGGTCCTTCGCCGACACCAACCGTGCGACTGCGCCTTCCCCGTGCGACGTCAACCTCGCCGCGCGCGCGCGATCGACGACGCATCCCGTGGCGCCCGCGCCCGCGCCCGTCGTCGTCGTCGTCGACGCCGCGGGCGCGTCCCACCACGCGGTGGACATCGCGCGCGCGCGGCGAGGTTGACGTCGCGGCGCACACTGCGGGATTGAACATTGCTTTTTCAGTGGCGCTCGCGTGCGGCTCGACGTCAAAGAACGACGCCCCCGGGATCGCGAGACCGCGGCTGGGACGCGCGAGACGATCGGCAATCGCATTCATCATGCGCGCGGCGGGCGCGGCGGGCGCGCGCGACGGCGCTGGCGCGGTGAGGCGTGCGCCGCGTGCTCGATGTCGAGTCAGCAGCACGACTGTCGCGCGCGCGGTGTCTCGACGGGACATGCACGCCATGTCCATCGTGTTGCCGGGACTGATCGCGACGTCGTCGCCGTTTGTATTCTCGGATGACGCCGTGGCGGCGGCGGCGGCGGTGACGACGCGGTGTCCTCGCGCGGAGGCGCCGCTGCGCTCGACGAAGACGTCGCCGTCGCGCGTCATCAAAGGTTGTTGGCAACTCTCTGGCGGCCATGGGGGAGATCGCGCGACCGATCGCACGCGAGGAGACGTTGCGATTGAAGATTTTGCATCGTTCGTCGATGCGGGCATAAGTACGTTCGACACTGGGCCAGAGGCGTGCGGCTACGGCGATAGCGAGCTCATCATTGGAGAATATTTGAAGACGGAGCACGCGCGTAAACATCGCGACGAAATTCAAGTCTTTACGAAATTGTGCTGCGTTGGACGCGAACAATCGAACATGACGAAGGATTGGGTGATGGCGAACGTTGACAGGCCTCGAAAACGGTTGGGTGTGGATAAAATTGACATGGTGCAGATGTATTGGAACGAGTACAACCAACGCGGATACGTTGACGCCGCGTTGTTTTTGACCGACTTGAAGCACAAGGGGGTAATTGATGCGGTGTCGTTGACAAATTTCGACACGCAACGCATGAAGGAGATGCTTGATGCCGGCGCTGAGATTTCGACAAACCAAATTCAATACTCGCTTTTGGACCGTCGACCAGAGAAGGTGATGAAACAGTTTTGCGAATCCACGGGCGTCGGACTGTTGCCTTACGGCGTCGTCGCTGGTGGTTTGTTAAGTGACCGGTATTTAGATGCTCCACCGGACAAGGTGGTTATGAACACGTCGAGTTTGCGAAAATACGCCAGCGTCGTGGGGAACGTCGGCGGCTATTCTTGGTACCAAAGTTTACTCAAATGTTTGCGCGCGGTTGCCGACAAGCACAACACCAGCATCGCTAATGTCGCGTCAAGGTGGGTGTTAGAGTCGCCTGTTGTGCCAGCTGTTATTCTGGGCGCGCGTAACGCCACGCATATTCCAGACCATTTGGCGTTGTTTGACTTTTCGCTCGATGACGCCGACCGCGACTCCATAGCAAGCGTCTTGGCCGGCGGCGAACAACCCACGCAAGACGCGTACACATGGGAGCGCGGCGGTAAGTGGTAAGTTTGTCATCGCATACACTCGTAACGACCGCGTGAGGTGCCAGACGGTAGTAACTGTAGTAGTTTTCCATATTGCAATACACATAATTAATTTTACCCGATGCGTCGTCGTCGTCGCCGTCTAATCTTTGGCGATACGCAACACCACTTTCCCTCCAGCAGAGCCATCGCGCGCGGCATCAAACGCGTGCTCAATGTCATCTAAATCTAAAACTTTGCCCACGGGCACGCGCAAAGCGCCGTCGGCAACTAGTCGCGCTATTTCAACCACTGCATCTGGATCCATTCGCATCACCGCCTGTTCATAACCGACATCCTTTTGCCAGCGGCTGAGCGTCTTTTTCTTCGCGTACTCCGTAAAAGCTTTCATCGCACCCACAATCATCCCTCGTTCATCCCCGATGAGTTTGCCTAGATCCCCATGCAGCGTCACGTAGCGTCCCAGTCCCAACTTCAACCGCTCGATGGCTTGCGCCTCCGTCGACCGCGTGCCCACGCAATCCACCGCCACATCAAAAGGCGCCCACGACTCGCGCTCCGCCGTCTCTCGCAACGCATGTTTCACGGTATAATCCACCACATCACGCACGCCCATGTCGCGTAAACGATCAAAATGCCTCGCGCGCGCCGTCGCCGCCACTTCGCACCCCAAGTCTATCGCCAGCGCCGCCGCGCACGTGCCCACCGCCGACCCACCGCCGAGCACGAGCACCCGCTCGCCCGCTCGCGCACCACCTTTATCTCGCAACGCTCGCCACGCCGTGAGCGCGGCGAACGGGATCGCCGCGGCGTCGACATCCGTCACGTCGCTCGGCGTCCGCGCCAACGCGTGCGCCGGACTCACCGCGTACTCCGCGAACGCTCCTCTCGACGTCGTCGGCGACATCGCGCCGTACACGCGATCGCCTATAGATACCCCGCGCACGTCCCGCCCGACGTCGGCGACGACGCCGGCGAATTCGCGCCCTGGAATCCACGTCGATGATGACGTCCCAGCGGTAAACACATCCGTGGCGTAGCCGTCGCGCACGGCGCCGACGTCGATGCGGTTCACCCCAGCCGCGCGCACGGCGACGAGCACGTCATTCCGTCCGATCGTAGGCACCGGCACCGAGGGCGCGACGGTGAGCGACCGCGTCTTGGCGCACGCGAGCGCGGCGCGCATGATTGTGACGTCTGACGTGTGCCGCATTCGACGCCTCGTCGCAACGATCGACGACGCCGACGGCGCGCGACGAACGACGGTGCGATGATGACGATGATAACGATCGATGCGGTGCGGGCGTGCGCGTCGGCGGCGCGCGCGTCGGCGGCGAGGGGTGGATATAGATGTCGTCGCGATGGCCAGAGGGTGATGATGACGACGACGTCGGTGGCGTGGCGCGATGGGCGAGCGTCGGTGCGCGCGCGCGCCGCAGAGGAATCGCGCGATGACGCCAACGGAGGTGATGACGAAGACGAAGGGTCGGACAGCGCGTTGAGCTCGTCGTTCGCGGATGAGCTCGCGCGACGCGGAGGAGGCGCCAAGGCGAGCGGAACGCCGAGTAATCCGTTCGAAAAGCTCGGTGCTGCGGCCAACGCGCCTCCGAGGTTTGCTCCGAGCAAGGCGGATAGACGACCAGTGGATGATGGCGATCAGCTCGCGCGATCGCGTGCGTTGCAATCCGAAGGTCTCGCCGGTTTCCCGGCGCGCGCCGAGCAATTAATCAAACTCGGTTTCGCCACATTTCTCGGATTTGGGCCATTCATCGCCGCCATTTCCGTCGTGTTTTGCTTGACGTATTTTCTATTTGGGTCTGATTTCATTCACTCGGGCGAGGGCTACGGGACACCGGCGTTCGTGCCCGCGGAGGTGCTCTTGGCTGAGCCCACCGTCGACCGCATGGTGCCGTTCGCGCAATACGTCGACCAGCCGTGAGCCGTGTGTCGTCCACGTCCACGGCATTATTGCCATCACCTTTCGTCATTGTAATCCACCGCTACGCGCATTTACTGCATCGCATGCGCGCTCGCGGACGCGGCGCTCGTTTTGGGATAATTTTTGGCGCCAAAACGAACACTCGCAAAAACTGTTGCGCGCGACATAACGCGACGCGCGGTGACGTACCGACCACGCGCGCACGAACGAGAACGCGCGCATAGCATGTTAGCATTCACTCGCGCGCGCAAACGCAGCGCGAGCGCGTTAGATGCGCCGTCGACGCCCGTCAAAGCGCAACGATCGATGGCACCGATCGTTGACAATGCAGAATTTCACGATGGCCTCGCGGCGGTGTCGCCGCCGGTGACGCCGATCAAGGGCACGCCCGTGCGCGTTGATCCAGTGATAAAGGTACGTGTCATGCGTTCGTGCGCGTTTTGCGCGCGTTTGAGCGAGGCGAGTGGGCGCATTGCGCGTGCGATCGTCGTCTTGTGGGAGGCGTTTTTAGGCTGGACGAGCGCGTGGACTGACGTTGGTGTTCGTGACCGTACGCAGAGCGTGTATCGATACATTGATAAAAAGACGTACTTGGATTGGGGTTTGACGAGCGATTGGCTCGTGGAAGGGCCGCGGAAGCGTCGGTCGATCGGAGGCGAAGGGTCGGAGACGCCAGAGGCGAAGAGCGCTGAGGCGTCGCCGATCAAAAAGGCTAAGACGGAGACACCTGGAGAAGAAGAGAACGCTGCGAGTGAAGGGTATGGTGAAATGACTGAAGGATCAATTGAGCGATTGTTACAGTTGTTACAAGAGTTATCCACGGCGGATTTGGATTCGCCTTTGCCGTTGCGTACGCCGGTGAAGGGGCAGCCCGCGTGGGCGTCAAACGGGTTGGACTTGTGCGAAGAGAGCTCATTCGTGGATATTGGAAGTGGATACGGTAAGGTTGTCTTTCATGCCGCGCTCTCGGCTAAAGTTTCCAAGTCGCTCGGGATTGAATATGTGCCGTCGCGCGCGACGAAGGCTTTGGAAGTTCAAGCTGATCTCCTCGACGGTTCGCGAGCCTTTATGACGGAAGATTCTGTCGAGCTCATGTCGCCGCCGCGCTGCGTGCTAGAACAAGGAGATGCTACAACATACGGTGCTTTCAAGTTTTCGCACATTTACATGTACGATCGAGTGTTCAATGAAAAGACGATTGAGCTGTTAGCGAAACAACTCAACAAGTCAAAGTTCAAAGTCATGGTGACGTATCAGCGCGTGGAATTGTGGAAACGTTTAGGTTTGCGCAACGTCGCACACGTGCACTCTTTTACGATGCGCACCACAGGTGGACAAAACTTCAAGGCGTACATCCTCGTCAAAGAAACGTGAAAAGATTAGTTTTTGTTTAGAATTTCGCGTTGTTATGACATGTGTAGACTACTTTCAAGCATAATCATTTACTTCGCTGCGGCGGCTTCACTTTCGCTAGCTTTTGCTTTCAACTCAGCCTTGTATTCGCGCAAGGCTACAAGGCCTTGTTCGAGCACTTGAATAGTCTCAGGGTCCTCGCCTCGCGCCTTGAAATCCTTGATGATTGACTTCAACTCAGTCTCTGTAGCTAAGTTGCGCTCGGCTATGTTTTTCTTACGTGGGAGACGCGTGCGCAACGCTTCTTCCATTGCTTTGGCATCTTCTTCACTCATGCCAGCAGCCATCGCGTCCTGCGCTGCTTCGGCGGGAGCGTTCGCCGCTTGCTCCGCCTGCCATTTCGCCAACCACTCCTCATCCCAAATAATACTGGGACCGTCGTACTCCTCGCCTTCAGCCAAGAGTTCGGCACCTTCCGGAATAACCACGCACCCGAGAGGAATTTTCAGCGCTATGTTGTCAGGGGCTTCGACAGTCGCCACGGCGCCACCGTTGCGCAAGAACACTTGAATGCTAGACGTGAAGACGTTGTTCCAAAACCAATACAACGCCAAACCCGCGGGCACGGTGAGGGAGATGTAGCCAATAAAGAATGGTAACAACTTCAAAAGCACAGACTGATTCTTCATCTCTTCAGTGGACTCTTCTTCTGCGGGCTTGAGCACCTCCATGCTGATAAATTGCGAAATCGTCGTCAAGATTGGGAAAATCAAATACAGCGACGCGTCGTGCCAGCCAATCGGCGGCGCAAAGTCTGAATCCAATGGAAGCAACCAACTCAAATCTCTCGCATCCGTCGGGCCAGCGAGCGAGGGAAGGAAAAACCACGCCTCATCGAATGCACCATCGATGCCGGCGTTGTTGAACGCGCGATACAAACCAGCCAAAACTGGAAACGTCAAGAGCAACGGCCCGCACCCGGCGAGCGGGTTGACGTTGTTTTCTTCATACAATCGATTGATTTCGACATTCATGCGCTCGGAATCATCTTCGTACTTTTCACGAATCAACTTAATTTGTGGCTGCAAGTTCTTCATGTTCAGCGAGCTCACAACTTGATCCTTCGTTAACGGAAAAGTAACCGCCTTGACTAAAATCGTAAGAATGATAATCGCGTTCCCCGTTGAATAAGGCACACCCATACTCTTCAACTGTCCTTGAATCGCAAAAAGCAAGTCCTCGAGCGCATCAGACACCGGCGCGAGCCAACCTTCCATGCGTTGCGGCACAACAATCTCCCCGCTCGCAATCTTCGCCGCGCGTTCATCCGCCATCACCGCGTCCATGGCATCCTTCAACGCCGCGCCGTCCACCATCGCGCCTACATCAACCCCGCCGCTCGAACTCGCCACGACATCTCCTACATCAACCCCACCACTAGCATTCGCTAACGCACTCGCGGCATCCATGAGCGCACCAGCGTCGCTGATTTCAAAAATACCCCACGCGTCTCGCGCGGCGTCCGCCAACGCCGCCGCGTCCGCCCCAGACAACGCACCAACGGTCATCCCACGCACCCGTCCGCGCGCACCCACGCGCGCCGCGCGCACCTCCCTCCCACGCGCACATCTCCCGCGCGACGACGCCGTCGTCGCCCCGCGGCGCCCGCCCGCGCGCGCCCCGCTCGAAAAGCGCGCCTCAACCGCTGCGCGCATCGTCGCGCGCATCGTCGCGCACCGCCTCGCGCCGGTCCGCACCGTCACCGGCAACCGCTGATGGACGCGATGCGATGCGAACACCGCGTGATGCGCGCGGCGCGTGCGCGGCGAAACGCACGAGAGGCGCCGGCGTCGACGCGCTGTGACGCGCGATACGATGCGAGGGCGTGTGGATAACCTTCGTGGTGTGTGTACCCCCGCTGGTGTGTGTGTACCCCGCTGGTGTGTGTGTACCCCGCTGGTGTGGACCTCGAATCCGCGCCGCGTCGTCGTCGTCACACGTCGTCGTCGCTCGCGCCCGCACGGGTGGATCGCGCCGGTGACGATATGCGCCGCGCGACGACGTCGATCGCGCGCTCGGTGCGTCGGGCGTCTCGGTGCGCGCGCGCGGTGCGCGAATGGCACGCGGGCGCGCGCGCGGAGGCGATGCCGACGACGATGACGGCGTTGCGTCGGGCGTTGGTGACGCCGGGCGAGGTGGGCGCGGTGCGAGGGGGTGGTGAGGACGCGAGCGTCGCGTGCGTGCATTTCGCGGTGTCGGGCGTGCGCGACGACGAGGAGGACGAGGAGGACGAGGAGGACGAGGAGGTGATGGTGTGTCCGAGCGACGGCGGGTTGGGGTCGAAGGTGCTCGAGACGTGGTTGATGGCGGTTCCGAAGCGTAAAGTGACGCCATCGCGACGAAAACGTCGAAATCAGTTTAAACGCGTGCCATTTATTGAGGAAGTTGTGCGGTGTCGGGTGTGCGGTAAGGCGAACATGCCTCACGTGCACTGTTGCGACGGGTTGGAGAGCGAACGTCGACCAGAGTCGACGACGGGGAATTCAAGTGAGATGTAGTTAGTATCAAACGTTGTGTATCGATTGGATATATCATCATTTAACAAATTTGTGTTTACGCACGCGCGCGAATGTATATTTTAATCTCAAAAGTTGCGATCCTTCAACCATTTCTTGGCTTCGTCAAATTTGGATTCATCCGTCGGGCGACCTTCATCGCGCCACTTCTTAATCCATTGCAACGCGGCTTCGCGTTGTTCAGCGGTCAAATCGTCGCCAGCCTTCGCGGCAGCCGGCTTGGGCGCAGCGGGCGCGGGCGCGGCAGCCTTCGCGGGCGCGGGCGCGGCAGCCGGCTTGGGCGCGGCGGCGGGCTTGACGTTCTTCGTCCAGTTGTCCATCCATGATTGCGCCTCCTTGGCGTTCTTCACCGGGTCAGACTTGGGCGCCGCCGGCTTCGGCGCAGCGGCCGGAGCCGCAGGCGCAGCGGGCTTGCCGTTCTTCGTCCAGTTGTCCATCCATGATTGCGCCTCCTTGGCGTTCTTCACCGGGTCAGACTTGGCCTTCGGGGCCGCCTTCGGCGCGGCGGGTGCGGGTGCGGGCGCGGGCGCGGCGGGCGCGGCGGCGGCGGGCTTCGCGTTCTTCTTCGTCCATTTGTCCATCCAGGACTGTGCTTCCTTGGCGTTCGCCGCAGGCGTCGGCTTGTTGGACAACGTC
>Ga0222714_10002654_pt1 | contig 18755 bp, 18 predicted proteins | sample C33_3DmetaG_FD_165048 | JGI IMG/M metagenome (GOLD analysis project Ga0222714, IMG submission 165048) | Estuarine water microbial communities from San Francisco Bay, California, United States - C33_3D | ecosystem: Environmental > Aquatic > Marine > Unclassified | place: USA: California...
GGCGAGATCGCCGACTGGCTGACCGATCGCGCGCTGCGCACCTTGATCGGCGCGGCGATGTTGATGCCGCATGAGCGCCGTGTTCCTTTCATGGGCGGGCTGGTAAGACGCCTAGGGCGCCGCGTCGGCTATGAAACGCGGATATTCGACAACCTGAACCGGATCTGGCCCGGCCTCCCTGCTTCCCGCAAACAGGAAATAGCCTACGGCGTTCTCGATAATTTTGGCCGGACCCTGATCGAGAACTACTCTTACAAGACCTTCGGGCAATGGCTCGAAGATACGCCCATTGCCGGAGAGGGCCTCGCCGCCGTTGAAGAGGCTCGCGCCGCCGGCCGCCCGGTACTTTTCGTCACCGGCCATTTTGGCAATCACGAAGTGCCCCGTCAGGTCCTGTCTGCCCGCGGGTACCAGATCGGCGGCCTTTACCGCCCGATGGCCAACCGCTTCTTCAACGACCACTATGCCAAGACCATGACCGAGCTTTCCGGCCCGGTCTTTGCCCAAGGCAAAAGCGGCACCATGGGCTTTGCCCGCCACCTCAAGCAGGGCGGCATGGGCACGCTATTGTTCGATGTCGATGTGCATGGCGGCATGGTGATCGACTTCCTCGGGCACCCCGCGCGAACGGCCGCCTCGGCCGCCGATCTTGCGCTGCGGCTCAACGCCCTTGTTGTCCCCTATTTCGGTATCCGCCAGCCCGATGGCCTCAGCTTCGAGGCCGCTATCGAGGCCCCTATCCCGCATAGCGATCCGCGCGGCATGATGATCGAGATGACAAAACGGCTCGAAGCCCGGATCGAGGCCCATCCCGAACAATGGTTCTGGGTGCACCGACGCTGGAAGGCGAAGGTCTAGTCGATCCGCACCGCCGCAAGGATGGGCCCGAAATTCGCGGCCTGAAAAACGATGACGCCGTGCTCGTCGCCCGAATAAGGCGCTTCGACCTTCAGATCGCCCCGGCCCGACCATGTTCCCAAAGTCTGCCACGATGTGACGACGTTGGCATAGTTGAACCGGTGCCCCTTGTTTTCCCCGCGGGTAATATCGACCGTCACATTCGGCAGATACCGCACCAGCTCGATCACTATTGGCCCCTGCAGTCGAACCAACGGGCTCGCGGAAATCCTGATGATGCCGTCGTCGCCCAGCACCGCGTCGACGCGGGCGGAATCCGCAAGGCTCTTCTGCTCCGCAACAAGCGCCTCGATCTCTTCGCGATGCGCCCCGCCAACCGGCGTCCGGCCGGCGATCATGAATTGCGGCGTATAGATCGTCCGCGCGTGTATCGCTTGTGCATAGCCCTTCTGACGAAGAGAGAAGGCCCCGCTGCCCAGCGTATCCTTCCAACCGATGTAATCCCAATAATCGACGTGAAGCGCGAGGGCGATCAGATCCGGCCGTTGGGCAAGTTCTTGCAAGAGCGCATCGGCAGGCGGACAGGTCGAACATCCCTGCGACGTGAACAACTCGACGACCACCGGGCCTTCTCCGGCCCCGGCCTTAAGCGGACCCAGACCCAGAATCAACAGGAAAAGGAATGTCTTAAAAAAATTCATGTCATGCCCGAGATGCGACCATCTGAGACAGGCTAGATCATCCGCGCGTCAATGGCCAATCAAGGAATTGCGAGTCATTGTGACTCCGCGGCACAGCTCTGATTTCCGACTCCGGCGTGGCCCCATGTCATCTTCTGGCCTTTATTGTGCACAATGGTATACAAATTGAGGTGCCACCCCTTGATTGCCTGTCGGACATAGGGCAGAAGCGGCGCAACACCCCCGAAACTCCAGCGCGAGGAGCCCCCAATGCCCATCAAAGTCGGCCTCGATACCGCCAAGACCCGCAAGACCCTCACTGCGGGCGGCAAGAGCATCGCCTACTATTCGATCCCGGCAGCTCAGGCCGCCGGACTTGGCGATTTCTCTCGCCTGCCCGCCGCTCTCAAAGTGGTGCTTGAGAATATGCTGCGATTTGAAGACGGCGGCTTTTCGGTCTCGGTTGACGATATCAGGGCCTTTGCCGAATGGGGCGCCAATGGCGGCCAGAACCCGCGCGAGATCGCCTATCGCCCGGCCCGTGTCTTGATGCAGGATTTCACGGGCGTTCCCGCCGTCGTCGATCTTGCCGCCATGCGCGACGGCATCAAGGCCCTCGGTGGTGACGCCCAGCAGATCAACCCGCTGAACCCCGTCGATCTGGTGATCGACCACTCGGTGATGATCGACGAATTTGGCAATCCGCGAGCCTTCCAGATGAATGTCGACCGCGAATACGAACGGAACATGGAGCGCTATCAGTTCCTCAAATGGGGCCAGGGTGCATTCAACAACTTCCGCGTCGTGCCCCCCGGCACCGGCATCTGCCATCAGGTCAACCTTGAATACCTCGCCCAGACCGTCTGGACCGACACCGACCAAACCGGCGCGACCGTCGCCTACCCTGACACGCTCGTCGGCACCGACAGCCACACCACCATGGTCAACGGACTTGCCGTTCTGGGCTGGGGCGTCGGCGGGATCGAGGCCGAAGCGGCCATGCTCGGCCAGCCGGTGTCGATGCTGATCCCCGAGGTCGTGGGCTTCAAGCTTACGGGCGAGATGGTCGAAGGCACCACTGCGACCGACCTTGTGCTCAAGGTCGTGCAGATGCTCCGCAAGCACGGCGTTGTCGGCAAGTTTGTCGAATTCTATGGCCCGGGCCTTGACCACCTGCCGCTGGCCGACCGTGCGACCATCGCCAACATGGCCCCCGAATATGGCGCGACCTGTGGTTTCTTTCCGATCGACGGCGAGACCCTGCGCTATCTGCGCCAGACAGGCCGCGACGAAGACCGCATCGCCTTGGTCGAAGCCTATGCCAAGGAAAACGGCTTCTGGCGCGGCGCGGACTATGCGCCGATCTATTCCTCGACGCTCGAGCTCGACATGGGGACGATCGTCCCCGCCATTTCCGGCCCCAAGCGCCCGCAAGATTACCTGCCGCTCACCGGCGCCAAGGCCGCCTTCGCCAAGGAGATGGCTGAGAGCTTCAAGCGCCCCTTGGGCAAGGAAGTGCCGGTCAAGGGCGAGGATTACACGATGTCCTCGGGCAAGGTCGTGATCGCCTCGATCACCTCCTGCACCAACACTTCCAATCCCTATGTGCTGATCGGCGCGGGCCTCGTCGCCCGCAAGGCGCACGAGCTTGGCCTCACGCGCAAGCCTTGGGTGAAAACCTCGCTCGCTCCCGGTAGTCAGGTCGTGACCGAATATCTTGAGGCCGCCGGCCTTCAGGAGCACCTCGACGCCATCGGCTTCAACCTCGTGGGCTATGGCTGCACCACCTGCATCGGCAACTCGGGCCCCCTTCAGCCCGAGATTTCCAAGGCCATCGCCGAGGGCGATCTCGTGGCAACGTCGGTCCTGTCGGGCAACCGCAACTTCGAAGGACGCATCTCGCCCGATGTGCGCGCCAACTACCTCGCCTCGCCGCCGCTGGTCGTCGCCTATGCGCTCGCGGGCGACATGAACATCGACATCACGACCGAGCCCCTTGGCACCGGCAAGGATGGCCAGCCCGTCTATCTCAAGGACATCTGGCCGACCAACAAGGAAATTGCCGACATCGTCCACGCCACGGTAACGCGCGAGGCGTTCCTGTCGAAATACGCGGATGTGTTCAAAGGCGACGCCAAATGGCAGGGCGTCGAGACGAGCGAAGGCGAGACCTATGACTGGCCGCCAACCTCGACCTATATCCAGAACCCGCCCTATTTCCGCGGCATGGCGAAAGAGCCGGGCCAGATCACCAATATCGAAGGCGCCAAGGTGCTCGCGATCCTTGGGGATATGGTGACGACCGACCACATCTCGCCCGCCGGTTCGTTCAAGGACACCACGCCCGCCGGAAAATACCTCACCGAGCGTCAGGTCGCCCCGCGCGAGTTCAATTCCTACGGCTCGCGCCGCGGCAACCACGAAGTGATGATGCGTGGCACCTTCGCCAACATCCGCATCAAGAACGAGATGCTGGATGGCGTCGAGGGCGGCTATACCAAGGGCCCCGATGGCGCGCAGACCGCGATCTATGACGCCGCCATGGCCTATCAGGACGCAGGCACGCCGCTGGTGATCTTTGCCGGCATTGAATATGGCGCAGGCTCGTCGCGCGACTGGGCCGCCAAGGGCACAGCCCTTCTCGGCGTCAAGGCCGTGATCGCCGAAACCTTCGAGCGTATCCACCGCTCGAACCTTGTCGGCATGGGCGTCATTCCGTTTGAATTCACTGGCGGCCAGACCCGCAAATCGCTTGGCCTCACGGGCGACGAGACGGTAAGCATCGATGGCCTCGACACCGTCAAGCCGCTCGACATCGTGCCCTGCCACATCACTTATGGCGATGGCCGCAAGGTGACGATCAGCCTCAAGTGCCGGATCGATACCGCCCCCGAGATCGAATACATCGAGAACGGCGGCGTCTTGCACTTCGTGCTGCGCAACCTTGCCAAGGCCTGATCGGGCCGAATGGTTGAAAGTGACAGGCGCTCGCGGAAACGCGGGCGCCTTTTGCTATTCGCCATAGACGACGCGGCGACAGTCCAGAAGGCCGCCAATCGCCGGCAGAAATCCCTCGAACGGGGCCTCAATGAGAACCGAGCCGTCCCCATCGAGATATTGAACCGTCTGCGGCTCTTCCCCTGTCGCGCCGATCATCTCGCCCAAGGTCTCCAGCACGGCACTACCGCCGGCCGCTTCCGACGTCATATGATCCACAAACTGCGCGCCGTAGATCGCATCCTCAAGATCAAGCGTGATTCGACCGATCGCAACCGTCGCGGAGCCGAAGCGGTTCGGATGGTTCCAATCCCGGCCCGAGGCCTGGACCAGCCTGTCGCCACCCGGAAGCAGCGCGAACAGAAGATAGCCCCTCTCTCCCGTCCAAAAGGCCGAGCAGGCAGTGGGTGTGCCAACGAAATGCCCCGGCTCGTCAAAGATCGCGATATCGGCGAGGTTGACTTGCCACTCGCCAAACTCAAGCGCCCACGCGGAAGACGCAGCCGAAGCGGCGGCGGCCAACACGGCGATCCCGGCCTTGTGTCGAAGTGAGGTCATCTACCGCTCCCGCCTTTCCTTATGTGTCACAGCATCAGACTTCCCATGCCATGATCAAGGTCAATCTTCATGTTGCCCTGCCCGGCTCGGGCCGCAACGGCTTCGCCCTCTTGCCATGGCCCGCGTTTCAGGCATCCTGCCCCAGAACAATATCGGAGCGTCCCATGTCCGGCCACAGCATCACCTTCACCCACGCCCTTTGCCGCACACCCGCTCGCTCGGTCACAGAGGGCCTGCGCGCCTCGGATCAGGGCGATCCTAACCCCGATGTCTTTGCCACCGAGCACGCCGCCTATGTTGCCGCGCTGCGTGCGACCGGCGCCACCGTCGCCGTCTTGCCGGCGCTTGAAGAGTTTCCCGACTCGGTCTTCATCGAAGACCCGGCCCTTGTGCTCATGGGCCAGGCTATCGTCCTGCGCCCCGGTGCGCCCTCGCGGCTGGGCGAGGCGGCGGCGCTGCGGAAGGCGCTGCTCGCGCATTGCGATGGCGTGATCGACCTCAAGACCGGGGGCTTTGTCGATGGGGGCGATATCCTTTGCTCCGACGACGAGGTAATGATCGGCCTTTCCGCCCGCACCAACCAGCAGGGCGCCGACGATCTGCGCCCCATCGTTGAAAGCCTCGGCTACCGCCTTCGGATCGTCCAGACCCCGCCCGAGATCCTGCATTTCAAGACCGAGTCGAGCCTTCTCGACCCCGAAACAGTCCTGGCCACCCCTGCGCTCGCGGCGGCAGGCTGTTTTGACGGCTACCGAGTGATCACCACCGAGCCGGGCGAAGCGGCCATCGCCAATGCGATCCGCTTCAACGATACGGTGTTCGTCTCGGCAGGCTATCCGTGCACGACCGAGAAGATCGCCAAGGCGGGCTACAAGGTCGTTCCGTTGGAAACGTCACAAGCCGCCCTCGTCGATGGTGGCCTGTCGTGCATGTCGCTGCGTTACTCGCGGGCCTGAGCCAGCGCCTTTTCCAGCTCGGGCCGGAACCGCTGATCATAATCTGATCCGATCAGCGGACCGGCAAAGCGGAAAAGAACAGTCCCGTCGCCACCTATGATGAAGGTCTCGGGCGGGGCCGAAACGCCCCAGTCGATCGAGGTGCGCCCGCGGGGATCAAACCCCGACTTGAGGAACGGATTGCCCTCGTCAATCAGATAGGCCAGCGCCTGATCGACCGTATCGCGGAAGTTGATACCGACAAGGCGGAAGCCCCGCTCCTCGCCCTCGGCAGCCAAAGCCTTCAACGCCGGGTGTTCGGCCCGGCACGGCGGACACCAGCTTGCCCAATAGTTCAAAAGCGTGACCTCGCCGGCCCGCAAATCCGCGTCGGTCAGTTGATCGAGCCCGGGCAAGCCTTCTGCGGCGACGGCAGGCGCCTCGCGCCCGATCAGGGCCGAAGGCAGATTGCGCCCCTGCCCCAGAAACATCCCCCCAAGGAACAGCCCCGCAATCGCCGCAAACAACAGCGGCGGCAGGATCATCATCGGCGAAATCCTAGCCATTCTTGGCTTCAACCCGGTCAAGGTCCGCCTTTACCTTGCGCGCCCGAGCAAAGCTCTGCCAGACGATGACGACAAGGATCACGATGCTGGCGCCATAGGCGCTCAGGACTTCGGTGGCATATTTTCCAAGATCAGGCATCACGTCCTCCGTGCCCGGGCCTGCAATGCGCCGATCCGGCGCAGGCGGATTTCTGTGCGGGTTCTGAGAATGACCAACGCGATGAAAAGCAGGACAAAGCCTCCCATGCTGATCAGGAGCGGGATGTAATAGACGTTCGAGACATTCTCGGCCTTGTCCATCGACAGCGAAGCCCCCTGATGCAGGCCCTGATTCCAGAAATTGACGGCATAGCGGCTGAGCAGCGCGAAAACGGAACCGACGATGCACAAAACGCTCGTCAGGTCAGCCGCCGTATCGGGATCCTCGATCGCCGACCAGAGCGCGACATAGCCGAGGTAGAAGAGGAACAGGATCAGGAACGAAGTCAGCCTCGGATCCCAGACCCACCATGTCCCCCAGGTCGGCTGCCCCCATATCGCCCCGGTCACAAGCGCCATCAGCGTCATGGCGATGCCCACCGGCGCCGCCGCCCTGGCCGCAAGCGCCGAGACGTGATGTCGCCGCACGAGCCAGATCAGCGAAGCCACCAGCATCATCAGCCAGGCGTTGATCGCCATCAGCGCCGAAGGCAAATGGAGATAGATGATCTTCACGGTCGAGCCGAAATTCTCGGCCTCTGGCGTGAAGAAAAAGCCCCAGACCAGCCCGATACCCGTCGCCGCGATGGCGATCGCAAAGACCCACGGCAGGATCGGCGCCGTCGAGGTCATGAATTTCTTGGGGTTCGCATATTCCCAGATCGACATTCTCTTTCCTCCCTGCGGGACCTGCCTAGCGCAGGTTGATCCGCAATGCGACAGCCGCCGCGAATGGCAAGAACGCGATCGCCCCTGCCGTGATCCCCGCCAGCATGATCAATGGCGTCCCCGTCGCAAGCCCTTCCGCGCCGCGCCGGACCGCCTCGGCGCCGAAAATCAGCGTCGGCACATAAAGCGGCAGAACCAGTAGCGACAAGAGAAGCCCGCCCCGCCGGATTCCGATGGTCAGCGCCGCGCCGAAAGTGCCGATCACCGACAGGGCCGGTGTGCCGATCAAGAGCGAGACGAACAGAAACGAATAGGCCGGCCCCGGCAGGTTCAAGAGGGCCCCGAGCGCCGGCGCCGCCAGTGTCAGCGGCAGGCCGGTGGTCAGCCAATGCGCGACCGCCTTGGCCAGCGCCGCCCCTTCCATCGGCAAGGGCGACGTGGCCAGAAGCGCGAGCGACCCGTCCTCATGGTCGAGCGCGAAAATCCGGTCAAGCGACAAAAGTGCCGCCAGAAGCGCCGCGACCCAAAGGATGCCCGGCGCGATCTTGGCCAGAAGGTCGGAATTGGGGCCAACGCCAAAAGGCACCAGAACCACAACGATCAAGAAGAACGCGAGGCCCAGACCAAAGCCCCCGCCCGCCCGCACCGCAAGGCGCAGATCCCGCATCAGCAGCGCAATCACAAGAAGGCCTCATAGCTGCCACCCGCCACCTCTGGCGCGGCGCGAAACGGCGCGAGGTCCAGCTCCGGCGCCTCAAGCCCAAGATCGATATGCGTGGCGATCACCGCGATCCCGCCCTTGGCAAGATGCTGGTCGCGCAGGAAATCGGCAAAGAGCTTTACAGAAAATCGATCCAGCGAAATCGTCGGCTCATCGAGAAACAAGACCTTCCGCCCAATCACCCCCAGTCGCGCAAGCCCCAGCCGGCGCTTCTGCCCCGACGACAGTGTCGCCGCCGGCCGCTCGGCCAGATCGACCAGATCAAAGGCCTGCAAAACCGCCTCGTCCATCCTGCGTCCGTAAACACGCGCCCAAAAGCTCAGGTTCTCGCGCACGCTCAAGGCCGCCTTGATCCCGTCCTCGTGGCTGGCATAGGCGCCCTCCTCGGCCGGATAGGCGATCTCGCCCGCCTCGGCGGGCTGAAGGCCCGCAAGGGTCCGCAACAGCGTCGTCTTGCCGATCCCGTTCGGCCCGCGCAAGATCAGCGCCTGCCCCTCCGCCACGGCAAGGCTCACCCCATCAAGAACGGGGATGCCGCCGCGCAGGCATTTCAGATCAGTGACACGAAGCTCCATGGGGGCCGATTACCTGAAGGATCGCCGCGAGGGAAGCATCAGACCGGCAACAGCGCCAATCCGACGCGCCGCCCTTCCGACAGAAGAACATTGTAGGTCCGGCAGGCAGGCGCGCTCGCCATGATCTCGACCCCGATCCCCGCCTCTTCAAGAAGGGAACGGAACGCCTGATCCAACGGTGCGATCTCCGCGCCCATACCGATGAACAGAACGTCGATGCTGGCCGCGGCCCCCAGGATCGCCGCCGCGTCACCAATTCCGCCCCAGCTCGAAACGCCGCCCGGCATCACCAGAATTGGCCCCTGATGGACCTTCCCGCCAAGCCGGAAAAAGCCGGGCCCATAGCCCTCGACCGGAACCGCTCCGCTATAGACCACTTCGTTCAGGCGCATTCCCGCCCCTTCTTTTGGCCCAAAATACTCCCGCCGGAGGCGGGCTTTCGCCAGAAAGCCCTCAGGCGTCGATATCCATGAACTGGTTGCCCGTGGGCTTCTTCTCTTTCGACCAATCCCGCTTCACGCCGAGCATGAGAACAACGTTCTTGGCGATGTAGATCGAGGAATAGGTGCCGACGATGATGCCCCAGGTGATCGCGAAAACAAACCCCCGGATCACATCGCCACCCAGCACCAGAAGCGCAATCAGCGCGATCAGCGTCGTGCCCGAGGTCATGAGCGTCCGGCTCAACGTCTCGTTGGCCGAAAGATTGAGTACATCGATCAGCGGCATCACCTTGTATTTGATAAGGTTTTCGCGCGCGCGGTCGAACACCACCACGGTGTCGTTGATCGAATAGCCGACGATGGTCAAAAGCGCCGCGATGATCGCGAGGTCGAACTTGATCTGCAACAGCGAGAAAAGCCCGATGGTCAGACCGACGTCATGCACAAGCGCCACCACCGCGCCGAGCGCAAACTGCCACTCGAACCGCAGCCAGATATAGATCACGATGGCGACAATCGCGCCGGTCACGGCCAGGATCGCTTTCTGGATCAGCTCGCCGGAAACCTTCGGCCCCACGCTCTCGACCGACGGAAAGGTGATCGTGGGATCGACCGCCAGAAGCGCCGCCTCGATCCGCCCGATGGTTTCGGCGGTCACGCTTTCCTGGCCTTCCTGAGCCTGAATTCGGATCATCGCAACGTGTTGGTCGTCAGCGAATGTGGGGTCGAACACCTCGGTGATCGTCACATCGCCAAGGCCCAGCGGCGTCACTGCGGCACGATAGGCGCCGACATCGACCGCCGAGGTCGAATCGGTGCGGATCGTCGTTCCGCCCTTGAAGTCGATGCCGAAATTCAGCCCCATCGCGAAGAAGAGGACCACCGAGGCGACCAGAAGGATGACCGACCCGCCAAAGGTGGCCTTGGCATAGCCGAAGAAGTTTATGTTGGTATTGTCGGGAACCAGACGCAGACGCATCGCTCAGACCTCGATGGTTTTCGGACGGCGGCGCTGAAACCACCAGACAATCAGCAAACGGGTAACGAAGATCGCGGTAAAGACCGAGGTGAGGATGCCCAGACCAAGCGTTGTGGCAAAGCCCCGCACTGGCCCCGATCCGACGAGCCAGAGGATCGCCGCGGTCATCAGTGTCGTGATATTGGCGTCCATGATGGCCGACAGCGCCCGCTCATAGCCAAGCTCGATCGCCCGCGCCGGGCCCTTGGCGGTCTTGAGCTCCTCGCGGATCCGCTCGAAGACCAGAACATTGGCGTCGACCGCCATGCCGATGGTCAGGACAATACCGGCGATGCCGGGAAGGGTCAGGGTCGCGCCGATCAGCGACAAGACACCGAAGATCAGACCGACGTTGATCGTCAGAGCGATATTGGCGAACACGCCAAACAGGCCATAGCTCAAGACCATGAACACGACGACCGCAATCATCCCCACCAGCGCGGCCATTTGGCCGGCATCGATGCTGTCCTGACCAAGTTCGGGGCCAATGGTCCGTTCTTCAAGGAACACCAGCTCCGCCGGCAGTGCGCCGGCCCGCAGAAGAACCGCCAGGTTGGTCGATTCCTCGACCGTGAAACTGCCGGTGATGATGCCCGAGCCACCCGGAATATGGCTCTGAATCGTCGGCGCGCTGATCACTTCGTCATCAAGAACGATGGCAAAAGGTGCGCCGATATTTTCGGCTGTATAGTCGCCAAACTTCCGCGCGCCGGTCGGGTTGAAGCGAAAACTCACCGCCGGACGCCCGTTCTGATCAAAGCTCGGCTGCGCGTCCACAAGCTCTTCACCCGTCACGACCGGTGTTTTTTCAAGCACATAGTAGGTGCCGGGCTGATCCAGCGAAGGCAAGACTTCGTTCGTCGCTGCAACAGGGGCATTGGCGTCGCTCGTGCGGCTCACAACCGGCTGAAAGGTCAGCTGGGCGGTGGTGCCGATCCAGCCCTTCAGCTCTTGGGCTGATTTCGCACCCGGAACCTGAATAAGAATGCGGTCCGCCCCTTGCCGCTGGATCGACGGCTCGCGCGTGCCGGCCGCGTCGATGCGGCGGCGGATGATCTCGAGCGCCTGTTGCAGCGTCCGCTCGTCGGTCGCGGCCATTTCGGCCTCGCTGAGCGCGATCGTCAGAACCGGCCCATCCGCTTCCACAACGATGTTTGACGATCCAGCCCCCGTCAGCGATGCGACCGGCCGCGCAAGCCCGCGCACCAGTTCGAGGGCCTGCTCGGCGCCTTCGGGATTGGAAATCTTGACCTTCAGGACATCCGGTTCGCTCTCTTCGCGCGTGACAAAGCCGACCGTATCGCGCTGCGCGGCGAGAACGTCGCGCACATCGGGCCACATCCCTTCCATGGTCGCGGCATAGACATCCGCGACCTGAACTTCGGCCAGAAGATGCGCCCCGCCCCGAAGATCGAGGCCAAGGTTCACAAGGCCCGAGGGCAGGAACGAGGGCCAAAGAGCGGCATCCGCCTCGAGCGCCTCGTTGGAAAGGCCGCTTTCGATCGCGGCGACGGCGTCGTTATGACGCTCCACCCGGTCATAAGAAAGGTTGGGCACGGCAAGCGCCAGCCCGACCAAGCAGGTCAGAACGATAAGAACCTGCCGGAACGGTGAGATGTGGAGCATCTGGAAAGATCCTGTGGCGAATTAGGCCTTGGCCGGTTCGGTCTTGCTGGTCACAGCCGAAATCGACGAACGGACAACGCGGACCGAAACGCCCGAGGCGATCTCGACCTCGACCTCGTTGTCGTCCTTGACCTTGGTCACCTTGCCGATGAGGCCGCCTTGCGTGACGACCTGATCGCCGCGACGCAGGGCTGCAACCATCTGCTGATGCTCTTTGAGCTTCTTCTGCTGCGGACGGATCAGAAGGAAATACATGATGCCGAACACGAGGATCAGCGGGATGATGGATTGGATGCCCTGCATGGGTTGTTCCCTGTCTGTTGATGGTCAGGCGGGGAGCCCCCGCGAAAGTCGCGGCACGTTAAGCCCGCGCTCGGGGAATGGCAACAAGCCCTGACCTTTTTCCCTGTTCACAGGCCCGTGCCTTTGCGGCATATGGGGGCCACGAAGGAAAACACCAGCCCAAGGAGCCGGACCCATGCACGATATCCGCACCATCCGCGACAACCCCGCCGCTTTCGACGCGGCGCTCTCGCGTCTAGGGATTGCGGGTCTGTCGTCGCAGATTCTGGCGATCGACGAGGCGCGGCGGGCGATGATCCACGCCGCCGAGACCGCGCAGGCCGATCAGAACAGAGCTTCGAAAGACGTGGGGGCGGCCAAGGCCAAGGGCGATGAGGCCGGGTTCGAGCGTCTGCGCGCCCTCGTGGCCGAAAAGAAGGCCGAGGTCGCGGCGATGACCGAGGCGGCCAAGGACAAGGATCAGGAACTGACAGATCTTCTCCTGACGATCCCCAACCTGCCCTATGACGATGTGCCGAACGGCGCCGACGAGCATGACAACGTGGAAATCCGCCGCTGGGGCACGCCGCGCGAGATGAATTTCAAGCCGGTCGAGCATTACCAGCTCAAGGCCGTTCAGGGCGGCATGGATTTCGAAACCGCCGCCAAGCTTTCGGGGAGCCGTTTCGTCGTCCTTGGCGGAGCGGTTGCACGTCTGCACCGTGCGCTCGCCCAGTTCATGATCGACAGCCACGTGGATCACCACGGCCTGACCGAGATGATTACTCCGGTGCTGGTCCTGCCCGAGATGATGCTCGGCACCGGCCAATTGCCGAAATTCGGCGAGGACAGCTATCAGACCACCAACGGTTGGTGGCTGATCCCCACCGCCGAAGTGACGCTGACCAATACGGTCAATGGCGAGACGGTCGACGAGGCCACCCTGCCACGCCGCTATGTCGCCCATACCCAGTGCTTCCGCTCGGAAGCGGGCAGCGCCGGGCGCGATACATCCGGAATGCTGCGCCAGCACCAGTTCGAGAAGGTCGAGATGGTGTCGATTACCGCGCCCGACCAGTCGGAAGCCGAACACCGCCGGATGACCGACTGCGCCGAGGCAATTCTGGAAAAGCTGGGCCTGCCTTATCGCACGGTCGTTCTGTGCACAGGCGACATGGGCGCGGGCGCGCGCCGGACCCATGACCTTGAGGTCTGGCTGCCGGGGCAGAACGCCTATCGCGAGATCTCGTCGGTCTCGACCTGCGGCGACTATCAGGCGCGGCGGATGAACGCCCGCTTCAAGCCTGCCGCGGGCGGCAAGCCGGAGTTTGTCCATACGCTCAATGGCTCGGGCCTTGCCGTGGGCCGGACGCTCATCGCCGTTCTGGAAAACGGGCAGCAAGAGGATGGGTCGGTCGATCTGCCGGACGTCTTGCACGCCTATGTCGGCGGCAAGACCCGCCTCACCGCGCGCGGCGTTCTAGCGTAAACGGGATCAGGGGGGCGCGGCCCCCCGTCCCTTCGGGCCTCCCCCCGGAGTATTTCGAGCCAAAAGAAGCTAGCCGGCGGCCTGACGGGCATAGTCGGCGGCATCGAACCAGCCGCGGGACGCGAGAACCTTGTGGCCGCTTCCCAGATCTCATTCTTCCAGACCTTGGATTTTCAGGGGATTGCCTGTGTTCGCGTCATGGCCGGTGAAGGTCCAAAGATAGACCATGTGGTCGCCCGCCGCGCGCACCCCGTCGCAGACCAGATTGAGATCCGGCACATCCCGATAAAAGCCGGCGGCCATCTCGGCCACGCCCTTGCGATTGAGCCAAGGATCTCCGCGGTTGATCACGATCTACGATATTTCGCCATAAAACGCGGCGACAGCCTCGGGATTCTTGCTGTTCCAAGCGGCAGTATAGGCGGCGCCCAAAGCAAGCGCCTCTTGTTGAGAAATCGACATGTCACCCCCAAACTTTCTATCCAATATGCCAGCATCGGCAAATGAGGGCCAGTTTGGCAAGCCCTAGCGGCGCGGCTTGCCGAGGTGTTTGTCGAGCGCGGTCGGCCGCTTTTTCTTGCGGTCCTTGTAGGGGTTCTTGTCGCCTTGATCCCGCAGGGTCATGCGGATCGGAGTTCCGGGCATGTCAAAGTCGGCCCTCAAGCCATTGATAAGGTAGCGGGAATAACTTTCAGGAACAGAGTCGGGATGGGAGGTCATGACAACGAACGCCGGCGGGCGCGTCTTGACCTGGGTTATGTAACGCATCTTGATCCGGCGGCCTTGTGGCGCGGGTGGCGGGTGCTGTTCGAGCATGCCGATGAGCCAGCGATTGAGCGCAGCGGTGCTGACGCGTCGGTTCCAGACGTAATGTGCTTTGAGGATCGCGCCGTGCAGGCGATCAAGGCCACGGCCCGTCTTTGCCGAGACGGTGACCATCGGCGCGCCGCGCAGCTGCGGCAGGAGGCGTTCGAATTTCTCGCGCAGGTCTTTGAGCTTTTCCTGCTTTTCGTCCTCAAGATCCCATTTGTTCACCGCGATGACGACGGCGCGGCCTTCGCGCTCGGCCAGATCGGCAATGCGCAGATCCTGCTGTTCAAAGGGGATTTCGACATCGAGAAGGACGATGACAACCTCGGCGAATTTCACCGCCCGGAGCCCGTCTGACACTGAGAGCTTTTCGAGCTTTTCGTGGATCTTGCCCTTACGGCGCATCCCGGCAGTATCGAAGATCCGCATCGGCACGCTGTCCCAATCGGTCTGAACCGAGATCGCGTCGCGGGTGATGCCGGCTTCGGGGCCGGTGAGCAGGCGCTCTTCACCGATGATCTTGTTGATCAGTGTCGATTTGCCGGCGTTGGGGCGACCGACCACGCATATCTGAAGGGGCTTGTCCTGAGTGGGAACTCGCGGCCCGTCTTCATCCTCTTCACCGACATCAACATCGGTTTCTGGCGCATCGGCCTCGGCGCGTTCGGCAAATTGTTCGGAGAGCGGCATGAGGACGTGGTAAAGCTCGTCCATCCCCTCGCCATGTTCGGCCGAAAGGCGCAGCGGCTCGCCAAGGCCGAGGCTATAGGCTTCAAGAAGCCCCGCCTCGCCCGCCCTGCCTTCGGCCTTGTTGGCGGCAAGAATCACATGGGCGTTTTTCTTGCGCAAGATCTCGGCGAAGACCTGATCGGTCGGGGTTATGCCGACGCGGGCATCGACGAGGAAAAGGCAGACATCGGCCATCTCGACCGCGCGCTCGGTCAGGCGGCGCATCCGGCCCTGAAGGCTGTCGTCGGAAGCCTCTTCGAGGCCCGCGCTGTCGATGACCGTGAAGCGCAGATTGCCAAGCCGCGCCGCGCCCTCGCGCAGATCGCGCGTCACGCCGGGCTGATCGTCCACCAGCGCGAGCTTCTTGCCCACGAGGCGGTTGAACAGCGTCGATTTGCCCACGTTGGGGCGGCCGACAATGGCGAGGGTAAAGGTCATCGTTCTCAATCCGTCAGGTCAGAGACGGCGCGATACACCATTCCGCCGTCAACGGAAAGCCAGCAGTTGGCCCTTGGTGGAGACGACATAAAGGGTGCCGCCCGCCACGATCGGGCTCGATGCCGCGCCGCCGGGGAGATCGGTCGTGCGCAAAAGGGCGCCGGAGACCGGATCAAACTCGCGCAGGGTCTCGTCCGAGGAGGCGACGATCAGGCGGCCGCCGGCAAGGATCGGGCCATAAAGCGCATGGATATCGCGCTGGCGCTTGGGACGATCGGAGACAAAACGTGGAAGAGCCACGCGCCAGATCACCTCGCCCGAGGCCGCATCGGCGCGGATCAGTTCGTTGAGATCGTTGAGAAGGAAGATCGAGCCGCCCACCGGCCAGACCGGACCGGTCGCGCCGTCGTTGAGGGTCCAGAGCCGCTCGCCGGTCGCCAGATCGAGCGCCACGGTGCGACCGGAGACGTTGCCCACATAGACGCGGTTGCCGTCGATCACTGGATCGGCCGAAATATCCGACACGCTCGCTGCCACATGGCCAAGACGCTGGCCTGCGATCACCGTCGACCAGCGGGTCAAACCGCCCCGCGGGAAGGCGGCAAGGACTTCGCCGGAGGGGAAGGGAAAGACTGCGAGTTCGTTGCCGATAGCCGGACCGGCGCCACCGCCGAAGTTCGACGTCGGCGCGGTTCCGTCCGCCGTCCAGGCGATCCGGCCCGTTTCAACATCCAGCGCCCAGGCGCGGCTGTCGCGGGCGACAATATAGACAAGCTTGCCCGCGACGGTGGGCGCGGCGGTGCCGGGCGCGTCAAGGTCCTGGCTCCACAGCTTGTTTCCGCTCGCCGCATCAAGAGCGGTCAGGCGGCCATAGCCTGTGCCGACAAAGAGCCTCCCGCCACTGACGGCAAGGCTGCCTCCCGAGGCAGAGCTGGCGTTATCGGTGCGCGGCGCGAGATCGCGGGTCCAGAGGGTCTCGCCGGAGATCGAAACGGCCGTCACGCGAGCATAAGCGTCGACCGTATAGCTCATGCCGTTCGACACGACCGGATCGGCAGTGATCCGCGCGCCGCTGTCGTTGCCTTCGCCGATCTTGACGGCGAATTGCAGGGCCAAAGCCTCGCCAAGGGCGGGATGCGCGATGCGGTGGGCAGGACCGCCGCCGCGATGGGTCCATTCGGTGTTGATGCTTGCGGGCGTCAGGCGGATCGGCAGGGCCTGATTGACTTCGGTCTCCTGCGCTCCGGCAAATCCGTCGCGGATATCGAGACGCGGACCCTGCAAGAGGACTTCGTTGTCCGAGCAGGCGACCAAAAGGGACAAGCCCAGCGCCGCTCCGATGATGCCCCCTGCTCTCACGCTGCGCCCCTTCCGGTTGTTATTCGTTTGCCAGGACATCGCCCGACACAATCGCCGGAACCTCGCCCCCCAAGGCCACAATCAGGCTAGATGCACGATCACGCAAGCCCCGCGTGACAGCGGCATCTTCAAGAATGGACGTCAGGCCGGCCAGGGCCGAGGCGGTGTCGCCCAGTTCGATATCGGCCAACGCGACCTGTTCCATCGCCAAAAGGCGAAATTCGCCTCCCGGCACAGCGAGAGCCGCCAGCGTCATCTTGCGCTCTTCAGGAGCCACGCTGTCGTGGCGCAGCAAGATCGCCTTGAAGGTTGCAAGATCGCGATAGATTTGCGGGACGGTCATGTCGCCCGACAGCGCATCAAGCGTGGTCGCGGCGCCTGCCAGATCGCCGGCGATCTGCTGTTCGGACGAAGCTATCAGGATCGTGATTGCGGAGGCGGGCAAAGCCGTCAGAGCCGCGGTTCGCGTCGCGCTGTCATCGCTTTCCAACGCCGCGAGGATACCGTCGCCCGCGGTCTGCGCGGCGGCCTCGGCCTTGGCGCGACTGTATTCGGTCCAGCCCGCTCCGCCCACCAGGGCAATCACCAGAAGAACGGCGATCCAGCCATATCGCTTCATCATCGCGAAAAGCTGGTCGCGGCGGACCTCTTCGCTCACTTCGTCGATAAAGCTTTCCGGATTGCTCACGCCCTGTCCTTCCGCGATCTGATGCCTTTGTCTTGCCTCGTCATATCGCGAAGCCCGCGCAATTGCCAAGACCTGCCCGAAATTCATGAAATCTGCGCGAAAGACTGATCTGAGACGAAATGGCCACCGTATCGTCGTTGAAATGGCTTGCCTTTGGGGGCAGAGTGACTAACTCGACAGGCAAGAAGGCTCCGCAAGAGGAACGGTATGAAGTTTGCACCTGTGTTCACCGCGGTTTTGGTGAGTGTGTTTTTGTATTTCCTGGTGATCGAACGGGACAGGCTCCTCGAGTTTGCAGGCATCACCTCGACTGACGAGAGCGGTTCGGCGATGGCCGCTCCACAAGCGGAAGCCGGTACTCCGTTGATCAAGGTCTTCGTCACCCGCTCCGAGGCAAGCATTCTTGATAACGCTGTCATCTTGCGCGGCGAGACCGAAGCCGCACGACAAGTCGATGTGCGCGCCGAAACATCGGGGCTGGTTATTTCCGAGCCGCTCCGCAAAGGCGTATCAGTGGCCGAGGGCGAGCTCTTGTGTGAGCTGGACGCCGGCACCCGCCGTGCCGCGCTTGATGAGGCAAAGGCTCGTCTGGCCGAGGCGATTTCCAGAATGCCCGAGGCCGAGGCCCGCGCTCCCGAGGCAGAAGCAAGGCTTGCCGAGGCCAATTCGCGGGTGGCCGAAGCCGAAGCGCGGCTGATCGAATCCCGCGCGCGCCTTGCCGAAGCCGAGATCAATGAGAACGCTGCGACCAAGCTTTCCGAAGGTGGCTTTGCCTCCGACAGCCGTGTTGCCAACGCCGAAGCGACGCTGGAATCTGCGCGCGCCGGCGTCACCTCGGCGCAGGCCGCCGTAAACGGCGCGCGGGCCGGTGTTGTTGGCGCTGGTGCTGGCCTTCAGGCGGCGGCCTCGGCCGTCGAAAGCGTCCGCGCTGCCATTGCCGGTGCGGAAGCAGCCGTGGCCTCTGCAGAACGCGAGCTGTCGAAGCTGCGCATCCAAGCGCCCTTCGCGGGGCTCTTGGAAACGGATACCGCGGAAATCGGCTCGCTCCTGCAACCGGGCGGCGCTTGCGCAACGGTCATTCAGCTCGACCCGATCAAGCTTGTCGGTTTCGTCCCC
>Ga0222714_10002655_pt1 | contig 18753 bp, 21 predicted proteins | sample C33_3DmetaG_FD_165048 | JGI IMG/M metagenome (GOLD analysis project Ga0222714, IMG submission 165048) | Estuarine water microbial communities from San Francisco Bay, California, United States - C33_3D | ecosystem: Environmental > Aquatic > Marine > Unclassified | place: USA: California...
AGCAGAAGTGAGAACTTGGTTCAAAGATCCATCATTAGAAGATATGGGTCGTAAGTATTGGAAAAAGAAATCATATCTATTCCAAGGCTTTGTGAGAGAGAACCCAATTACAGAGGATCAAACACCAGAAAATCCAATTCGTAGATTTATTATTAGTCCACAGATCTTTAACTTGATCAAGTCGGCTTTATTAGATCCAGAATTGGAAAACTTACCAACAGACTATCAAGGTGGTTTAGACTTTGTTGTTACTAAGACATCTAAAGGTGGTTATGCTGATTATTCAACTTCAAAATGGTCACGTAAAGAATCTGCACTAGACGCAACAGAAGCGGCGGCTATTGAGCAATATGGTTTACACAACCTAAGTGATTTTTTACCTAAGAAACCAAGTGATGTTGAATTAAAGGTTATCAAAGAGATGTTTGAAGCATCAGTTGATGGTCAAGCATATGACGCAGATCGTTGGGGTAACTACTACAGACCAAGAGGTGTTACAGTAGTTACTGCCAATGCACCTGCGGCGGCTCCAACTACTAGTGCTACACCAGCACCACAAGTGGCAGAACCTTCAATTGCAGAAGATAATGGTGCTTTAAATACACCAACGCCTGTAGCTGAAGCGGTTCCTACAGCACCAATTACTACTCCTCCTGCAGGTGGTAGTCAACGTGCTGAAGACATCCTAGCGATGATCCGTAACCGTAAAACTTCTTAAGAAGACTGTAGATGTTATCAGGATTAGATGACGTAATCTATCCTAATCGCTGTGAGGTAATAGAAATAGAACCCTCACAGCGATACATCTATCCCATTTACAAAAATGGTTATACCAGCATAAACATAAATTCAACAGAACAAAAACATAGACGTTACTATAACGAACAAATTACTAAGTTAACTAACATTGATATAATAGTTAGAAATCCAACAGAAAGATTTGTTAGTGGGGTTAATACGTTTGTTTGGAACTTGATGCGTGACTATCCAAAATTAGACAAAGAAACAATATTACATTTTGTTAAACATTATCTATTTTTAAATAGACATTATTCACCTCAACTAAGTTGGATTATCAATCTGGCAAGATATTTGTCGCCAGATGCAAAATTAAAAATAGCAGGTATGGAATCAATTGGAGACTATACATCTTTGCACGTAAAACCTGAAGCTATGTGGATTTTAGATGACGAAACAGTACAAGAACTAAGACAGTTGACTATAAATCAAATGTACATCAGATTAGATGAAAGATTATTTGATCTATTAGGGAAAAGTTGGACCGTAAGACAAATAATAGTTCATTTAATGAATCGTGATCCTCAGGCTTTTTTTGATACTATAGGTAAAAATCAAGCACTGTTGGGAGTATCACATGTATTGCCCTAGACTAGATCATTTTGTAAGATTTAACCCTAATGGTACTGTTAGCCGTTGTGGACATATGGTTCGCCAGCCACAATTTGCCACATTAGAGGATATGGAATCCAGTAAATGGCTAGTAGGTGTTAAAGAAAATATGGCACAGGATATTTGGCCTATAGAATGTGAACGTTGTATGCAAACTGAACAGGCCAATGGAACTAGTATTAGGCTTAACGCTATTAAGTTTCATAAACTACAAAAACAAACAGATTACTTGTCAGTGGGTGGTATACTAGATAATGTTTGTAATTCAGCCTGTCAAACCTGTGATGAAAATTATAGTACATTGATAGGTGGATTAAAAAGTAAAACATATCCTATAGTAGATAACAGTAAAAGATTTTGGTCACTACCTACAGATAGAATAGTACATCTAGACATCAATGGCGGGGAACCTAGTGCTAGTAAAAATTACAAACAGATTCTTGCTAACTTACCTAAAAATGTTAAAAGTGTAAGGATTAATACTAATTGTAATTTAATCATTGAAGAATTAATTGATCTTGTCAAACAAGGTATTAAGGTCACGGTCACTGCTAGTATTGATGGTGTGGGTCGTATATATGAATATGTTCGTTGGCCTGTTAAATGGGTTAAATTTGAAATAATCTTATTAGCCTATAGGGATATGGGGGTTGATTTAAATTTATGGACCACAGTTAGTGCTTTAAATGTCAAAGACTTTGATAATATAGTTAACTTTGCTAATAAACATAAAATACCACATTCTTGGGCATTACTAAACTTTCCACAGGCCCTAGACATTAGATACTCAAACAATTTTACTCAGGGTGTAGAAAATGAATTTAAAACGCAATCAGCAATATGGAAAGATAACTCAACAGAAATTTTAGAATATATACATAATCAAGACCAATTGAGAGGCATTAGATATCAAGACTACTATGAGTAAATTAAAAGCCTATATTGAACTTCCATGTGCAGATATAGAAACTATCAGTGCAGGAATATACAAGCACCTATTAAAAGAAACTGACCTAATAGGGAAACCTATTTCAAATGACCAAGGCAGTTTTTGGCATTTTATTGACTGTAAAAAACTGTTAGCAGATGTTCCTGAGTTGTTAGAATTTTTTAAACAAAACAAACTGTTACCTAGGCATGCCGCAGTGACCATCATTGATGATAATGATCAACTACCTAAACATGTAGACGAGCCACCTGTATTGGCTAAAATTAATTTACCAGTATTACATACCAAAGGGTGGGTAAATCGCTGGTATGAAGGCAATGATTTAGTAGCAGAACTATATGATATGAAGTTACCAGTGGTTTTTAATTCACAGATAGAGCACAGCGTAGAAAAAATTGACCCAAAAGACTTGCCAAGGATAGTGGCCAGTTTTACTTTTTACAATGAACCAAGAGATTTATTAGAATGCGAATAGCCATAACAGGACACACATCAGGAATTGGCCAAGCTCTGGCCAAACAGTATGAACAGAAAGGACATACCATTGTTGGTCTAAGCAAACGCTATGGCGACAATATACGTAACATACCAAAGATCATAGAAAAAGTCAAAGACTGTGATATGTTTATCAACAATGCTCAAGAAGGATATGCTCAAACTGACCTATTGTTTGAAATTTACAAACACTGGGAAGGTGTTCCAAACAAGTATATAATGATAATTAGTACCATGATGACTCTAGCACCAAAAGCAACTCTTGATGGGTTAGATATGGAACATTATAGAAATCAAAAGGTAGCATTAGAAGAAGCTACTAAAATTTTAGCACACAGAAATCTATGGCCTCAAATCTGTGCTGTTAAACCAGGAGAAGTTCACACAGGTGACCACTCAAGTTCAAAAGCAGTAGCAGTTGACCAGTGGGCAGAAACATTGGTTAAAATTTTAGAACTGGCAGGGCCTACAATGAAAGTTTATGAGATTAGCCTAGGAGTAGATTATACCAATGGATCCTAAAGAATATCTTACTAATACTTCTTTTTGTCCAATTCCATGGACTGGTTTTATGTATAATTCCAATGGAGATGTTTTAAATTGCATTCGTAGTCAAAGGCCAATTGGTAATATCATTGAAGAATCAATACATTCTATATTAGAAAAAAATACAAAAATTAAAAGAAATATGTTAGATCGCCAACCTGGAGCAGGGTGCGATGGATGCTATGATCTTGAAAGTGAGCACAAAGGCAACTTTAATGTTATCAGTGACAGAATATTTTATCTTAAAGAATTAAAAACTGTTGATAGTAAATTATACGACAAAATAGATAATTTTGATCTTCGTAAAATAGATATACGATGGTCAAATGTCTGTAATCATAGTTGCATTTACTGTACTCCTGAGTATTCTAGTAAATGGGCTAATGAATTAAAGATTTCAATAAAACAACCACAGCAACAACAAATAGAAGAATTGAAAAAGTTTGTATTTGATAATGCACATCAACTTAAACACGTTTATCTAGCAGGTGGTGAACCACTACTAATGAAAGAAAATGAAGAACTGTTAGAATTATTATTATTAAAAAATCCAAATGTTAATATAAGGGTTAATACTAATTTAAGTAAAACTGGAACTCGTGTATTTTATCTATTAACAAAATTTTCTAACGTGCATTGGACAATTAGTTTAGATGAAATGGGAGACGAGTTTGAGTATGTTAGGTATGGTGGAAAATGGAAAGACTTTTTAGAAAATTTAGATGAAATAAAAGAATTACCACATTTAATATCATTTAACATGTTACATCATTTATTAAACTATCTATCAATTTTTGATTGTGTAGAATTTTTACAGTCAAAAGGATTTCATAATAATAGTTTTATAATTGGACCAATAACTAAACCAAAATTTTTAGATGTCAGACATTTACCAAAACATGTATTAGATTCTATTAGTGACAGAATAACATCATGGTTGGACAAAAAACCAAATTTTCTTCTTGAAAATAGTTTACAAAATATGTTAAAATATATTAATATACCAATTGAGAAGAATTTAGATCAATGTTTAGAGGAAATAGCTAAACTAGATCAAAGACGTAGAGTGGATAGTAGAATGATTTATAAAGAATTTTATAGTTTAATAGAGGGCAAATAATTATGGCAAAACCATTTGATTTATCAAAATTTAGAAAGTCAATTACCAAAAGCATTGATGGTTTGGGCATTGGCTTTAACGATCCAACTGATTGGGTCTCAACAGGAAATTATACACTGAATTATCTTATCAGTGGTGACTTTGAAAGAGGCATTCCGTTGGGTAAGGTAACAGTGTTTGCAGGTGAGTCTGGTGCGGGTAAATCATATATCTGTTCAGGTAATATTATCAGACATGCACAACAACAAGGTATATATCCAATTCTAATAGACACAGAAAATGCCTTAGATGAAGATTGGTTAAAAGCCTTAGGTGTTGATACTAGTGAAGACAAGTTACTTAAACTTAACGTGGCAATGATTGACGACGTTGCTAAAACAATCTCAGAATTTATGAAAGAGTATAAAGGACTACCTGAAGATGATCGTCCTAAAGTTCTGTTTGTTATTGATAGTTTAGGTATGATGCTAACACCAACAGACGTTAATCAATTTGAAGCAGGTGACATGAAAGGTGATATGGGCCGTAAGCCTAAAGCACTAACAGCATTGGTACGTAACTGCGTAAACATGTTTGGTAGTCACAATGTGGGCTTAGTAGCAACTAACCATACATACGCATCACAAGACATGTTTGATCCAGATGATAAGATATCAGGTGGACAGGGCTTTATCTACGCATCAAGTATTGTTGTTGCTATGAAGAAACTTAAATTAAAAGAGGATGAGGACGGTAACAAGATATCAGAAGTTAAAGGTATTCGTGCTTCATGTAAGATTATGAAAACTAGATATGCTAAACCTTTTGAATCAGTACAGGTTAAGATACCATATGAAACTGGAATGAACCCATACTCAGGGTTAGTTGACATGCTTGAAAGTAAAAAATTGTTGAATAAAGAAGGTAATAGTCTTGTTTATACAACGGCGGACGGTAAAGTTATTAAACAATTCCGTAAAGCATGGGAAGCTAATACTGATGGCTGTTTAGATGTTGCTATGAAAGAGATTAGTTCAAGTCTTAAACGATTAACAGCTGACGATCCAGTTGAATCAGATGTTGACGCTGTTGAACCAATGACTGAGCCAACAGTTGAGGTAACTAAAGAAGAGAATATTGACTAAATTTTATTGTTCTCAAAAATTTTGGTGGCTATCAGTAGAACCGCACAAGAGAGTTATATCTAGTTGTTGCGGGGCTACACCTATCAAGGTTAATTTAGAATGGTTAAAAAACAATTCAGGTCAACTGTTTAATTATCCTAGTTTACAAGAAGAACGTCAACAGATGTTAAATGGAGTTGCTGTGGCTAGTTGTCAACAGACTTGCTGGCAAGCTGAGGAACAAGGAGTAATCAGTAGACGTCAATTGATGAAGTCAGATGTTGTTAGAGAAACAGACATAGATGCAGAACCTAGTTTACTTAATATTAATTTAGGTAATGACTGTAACTTAACTTGTTCTTATTGTGATAAAGCCTATAGTACTGCTTGGTTAAGGGACATAAATGAAAATGGTGCCTATCTTAATATTCCAAAATTTGAGTTAACCACCAATGACAAAATTGTTTTAGAACTTGGACAAAAAACTATAAAGAACAGTGATACATTCAAACTTTTGCTCAATGAATCACTGTCTTATACTAATATTAATAAGGTTGAAATAACAGGAGGAGAACCTTTTTTATTTAACGGTATTGAAGAATTAATAAATTCAATTACTAGTCCTAAGTTATTTGTCTATACAGGATTAGGCATTAACAATAAAAGATTTAAAGAAATATTAACTAAAATAAAAAGGAAATTAGTTCTTACCGTCAGTGCAGAAACTATAGGCAAACTATATGAATTTAATAGATACGGCAATACCTATGCAAACTTTATTACTAACTTAAATACAATCAAAGAACTAGGCATTGACTATCATTTTTCAAGCGTGATAAGTAACTTAACTATACATGGATATAAAGAATTTCAAGAAACACACGGTACAGACTTTGACGTAATAAATTTTTGCACAGATCCTGATTATTTGAACATAAATGTTTTAGATGACTCTAGCAAAAATAAAATAAATCAAGTAAAATATACTAAGTATGATGAAGAAATCAAAAAAACTTTAAATACAGAATATAATGTAGTACAGAAAGAAAATTTAGGAATATTCTTAACTGAATTTGCCAAAAGACGCAGTTTAGATCTAAGTATTTTTCCTGATACAATGAAAAATTGGTTAATGGAGTTAAAATATGAGTATAAACAATGAAGTGGATATTCTCAGTGAGATGTGGTTAACAACCAAAGAATATATTCCTAACAAAGATAGACAGGCCGCGGCTGATCATGTTATTAGCCTAGTTGCTGATTTAGGTGTTAGTGAGTCTGGACTTAAACAACTTGGTGGAACTGATAGTTATCTGAGTCATGCTGTAAAAGAGTATCTTTATGAAGATGAAGATGAAGATGAAGATGTTGACTATGGAAGTGATGATTACTAATGTGGTACAGTAAAGTAGTTGCTAGTTTAGATGCTATTCCTGACATGATAGCTCACTATGAGTTTGAGTTAGATACAGCAAAAAGAGAAATTGGTGTTCATGGTAATATTGAAAAGGCCTTAGGTGGCCTTCCTGGCGTTACAGAGCATCGTTTTAACCAACTACAAGAAATTGAAGCCATATTAAATTATCTCAACATACAGTTACGTAAAATAAGAAGAAAATATTTTCAAAAATATCTTGAAAGCTACAACAGAGCATTAACGTCGCGAGACGCTGAAAAATATGTAGACGGAGAAGACGAAGTTATTGATTTTGAAACTATTATTAATGAAGTGGCCCTGCTTCGTAATAAATGGTTAGGTATTATGAAAGGACTTGAAAGTAAAAATTTCATGCTAGGACATATTACTAGATTGCGTACTGCTGGCATGGAGGACGCATCAATTGGCTAATCATAATGAATGGGTATTGAGTCATCTAAGAGAATACGACAGTTTTCTTGATAGTTTACGTACTATATGTGACATGGGCTGTGGCACAGGTGAAGATATTACCTGGTGGGCTACATTAGAAACTAGAGATGATCCTCCTGTTCCATATAACTATAATTGTTTTGCCGTTGATAAAGATCCAAAAAAATTAGCACAGGTTCCTGATTTAACAAACATAAACAAGATTAACAAAGACTTCAATGAACTTTGTTGCCCAGTTAAGATTGATCTATTGTGGAGTCATGATAGTTTACAATACAGTACAAAACCATTAGAAACACTTAAACTTTGGAATGAACAAATGAGTGTAAATGGAATGTTATTGCTGTCCATTCCACAACATTCAGGAGTAAAAGACAATCGTTTTTACAGTCGTAGCTATAGCGGATGTTACTATCATTATACACCTGTTAACTTAATTTACATGTTAGCAGTCAATGGGTTTGACTGTAGAGATGCCTACATGTTAAAACGATTCAATGATGAATGGTTACAGATAGCAGTATATAAAACAAAAATAAAACCAATGGATCCTGCAACCACTAGTTGGTTTGATCTAATAGATCTAAAATTATTAAATCCTAGTGTTGAAGCATCAATTAATAAGTTTGGTCACCTTAGACAAGAGGATATAGTTTATCCATGGTTAGATAAAGAAAATTATTTTGTAGACTATGTTAGTAGTTGGACAGAAATTCCTCAAGGAGTTGAAACAACAGTAGAAGGATCATTTAATGAAACAACTAAATCTGACAAAACTTCTATTCTACAAAATGTAAATAAAGAAATCCTCACTCCTAGACTCAAACCAGTTGGAGTAATGAGACCGCCTAAAAAGGAATAGTATGCTTAATCGTGTAGTCCTAGTAACAGGTGGGTTTGATCCAATACATCGCGGACACATTAATTACATTCATTCAGCACGACAACTAGGCGATATGTTAATAGTTGGTATTAACTCAGATGCGTGGCTTACACGTAAAAAAGGGCAACCTTTTATGCCACACTCAGATAGAATTCCTATCATACAAAATCTTAAAGATGTAGAGCATACGTTTTTGTTTAATGACAATGACGATACTGCTATAGAAGCAATTAACAATGCTAAAATGCTGTATCCAAATAGTCAAATTATATTTGCTAATGGTGGTGATAGGACCAGTAGTAATATTCCTGAACTTGAACACTTTAAGAATGATCCAGCAGTCAAGTTTGAGTTTGGTGTTGGTGGCGATAAAGAAAACTCATCAAGTTGGATATTAAAAGATTGGATAGCACCTAAGACAGAACGTGATTGGGGGTACTATCGTGTGCTACATGATGTAGAAACAACCAAAGTAAAAGAACTTACGGTCATGCCTGGAAAAAGTCTATCAATGCAGAGACATTTCTGTAGACAAGAACTATGGCATGTAGCACAGGGACAATGTAGGATTGAGTTTGAAGATAACGCAACAACATGGCATAAAGATTTACACAAGCATGATGAATATGTTGTTCCAGTAGAACGTTGGCACAAAATTACCAATCCTTTTGCAGAGCCGTGTCACATAGTTGAAATACAGTTTGGTATTGGCTGTGATGAAGTAGATATTGAACGTAGATAAATAATATATTATGCGTTTATCTGAATTCCTCATTGAAGCAAAAGGTATTTTTGGTCGTTTAGAAGGCGATCATTTTATCAATTCTAACGGCCAAGAAGCAGAATTTGTTAGAGTTGAAGCCTATCCTGATCCTGACCAATCACAGTTTAGTTCTATAGAAGAACGTGATCAAACTATAGCAGAATACGAAAAATCAATGAATTCTAAAATTACTTGGACTAACACGGCTAATTCAGGTATGTTAGCCTTTGCTGTGGCAGTATTAAATGATAGAGAAGGTGGTTTCATGTTATGGGGTAGATATCTACAAAAAACAAAACATAACATGTTAGGAGTTTGGGACAATAAACAAATACCTCTAGGTTGGAAATTAGCAACCAAAGGTGCTACTAAACTTCAAGTGGGCTACGATCCCCAAAATCTAATTAAAACTGAAAATGAGTTTATGTCAACTGATCAGGTCATTAGTACAGTAGAAACTAATGCACCAGACAACGTCAAAGAAATATTTAAACAGAATCTACAAAAATTAGCACAAGGTCGTGGAGATATTGTATTTCCTGGAATGGCCAATCAAATGGAAGCCATACGTGATTATTTTGGTGAAATCATGCAACCTATATCTCTAGCAGGTGGTGTTATTAAAGGGCAAGCAGAACAAGCACGTCAAACTTTAGCAGGTGGTGCGTCATGGGCTAACTGTAAAATGATGTGGCCAATGGCAATGAACGCGGCCTTATGCGATAGTTTTTTAATTGCACCTAATGGACAAGAAATAGGTATTTCATCAAAAGGTGGTGCAGGCGCTAAAGCATCAGCAAAGAACTTACATGATGCTTATCTCAAAGCAGAAAAAGAAGGTAATCAAGAATTATTAAAAAATGCCAAATATACTATTCAAGTGGTAAAAGTGATTGCAGAAGAAAATGCCAAAATTGGACCGTTTAAATTGGGTATGGCACTAAAAATTCCTGGCATTACTACAGCACTATTTCAAGAAGTAGAAACATATATTAATAAAGGCAAGGTTGATTTTAATAACATCAGTAACGATGCTCAAACAATCATGTCAGGGTTTAAAGTTAACAATGATGTAAAAGGTTTTAATACAGGATATGCTATCATGTCTGCTGTGGCTAAAACTGTAGCTAGTGAAATTAATAAAAATTTAGAGTTCTCCAAAGGTGCTCTAGCATTGTTAAATCAATCATCGATTATTCAAGTCTATACCAAAATGACTAAGAAAGGTAATGATGCCATACTAACAAATTTTAATGCTGTATATCCGCCAAACTTTGAAGGTCGTATTCTAATAGATGGCGGTAAAAATTATTACAGTTCACGCATTGGCGGAAAACTAGCATTTAGTTTTAGCTGATATCTAAACAAATAAATATTAGTTCAATAAACAAGAGTAGTTCAATGGATCAAACAAAAGTATTATTTTTGGGTAGTAATAGCCCTGACTCAGACCTACAGACTGAAAAGTTTGCTAAAGAAAATAATACAGTTAATCACGGATTAATCACAGATATTTCAATTAATATTCAACTAGGATGCTACCATACCAGCATAGTAGATGTTTATGCAGGGGGTATTGTAAAACTAGCCAAACAGTTTGATAAAATAATACTATTAGATCAACCATTAGAAGAATGGAGTCACTGGAAAACACTGCTATCTACTTTTAAGATTATGGTAGAATTAGAAAAGTTAGGCTATCAAACAGAATTTAGATCAAATGATAATACACAGAGTATACAGTTTATGTCAGACCTACTGGCAAAAAATAAAAGTTTCTGTATGTATCCATGGATGCACCTTCTAGAAGAATATGGTGATGTCTTGCTCTGTAGTAAAACCAAACTGCCTATTAAAAAATTAAAAGACCTTGATGATTGGCAATCAGACGCAGATTTTAATCTAATTAGACAGAAGATGTTACAGGGAGAACAACTAAATCATTGTCAGCTCTGTTATAAAGAAGAAAATTTAGGATTTACCAGCACCAGAGTACATGAAAGTTTAGACTGGGCGGTAAAAATGAATATTAAGAGTTTAGATGATCTTAATAAGATCACACTACCTACCTACTATGAAGTACGTCCTGGTAACAAGTGCAATCTACAATGTAGAATGTGTTGCCCTGAAAATAGTGATCTCATTGAGGAAGAGTTTAAACGTATAAATTTTAATTACCCATCATACCCTAAAATTTGGGGTAACTATGATCATATTGATGTAGAAAATATTTCTTCAGGAACAAGAATATATAGCACAGGTGGTGAACCTACTATAATGCCTGCTTTCTATGATTTTCTTCAACGGTGTATAGATGCAGGTCGTACAGATTTAGATATTACTCTTAATACCAATGGACAAAAGGTCAGCGATAAACTAATTAACATCTGTAAACAGTTTGATGATGTAAATTTTAGTTTTAGTATTGATGGGTTTGGTAAAGTTAACGACTATATCAGATGGGGCAGTGAATGGCAACGAACAGTAGATAATGCTAAACGTCTAAGAGATAATGGTTTTTATATCAGTTTAGAATGTATTCCTAGTCTATGGAATATTACCAATCTTCACTTACTGTATGAGTTTTATGATAGAGAATTTCCAAGCAGTACTGTTTTCCTTCAACAGGTCTATTGGCCAGATGGAACAATGAACGTGTTTAATCACCCTAATTCAAAATTAGTTGTAGAGTCATTGGAAAAAATTAAACAGACTAAAATGTACTATACTGATGCTCGTGATAATAAATCAATGATTGATTCATTATTAGCTCATTATAGTAAAGATCCTGAACCTAACGTTTATTGGCTAACTAAATTTTTTAATTTTAACGACATGTTAGATCAATCAAGAAATGTTAAATTGGTTGATTATGTACCAGAACTTGAAGACTGTAGAAAATATATTACTTGACATAGATTGATAGATCAGGTATAATATAAAAGAATAAACAAAAAGGACAGATATGAAAAAAGTCAAGTATACAATAGAAAGATATGATATAGATAACTGTCTTAAAGCATTTGACGGTAATAGGTTTCAATTAATTCTAGCAACATCAAAACGAGCAAGAGAAATAGCAAATTCTAGAATTTTTGCAGATCGTAAAGAAATGGGGATATATGATAATAAACCCATTGTTGAAGCACTCTGCGAAGTTGATCAAGGTAAAATAGGTAAAGATTATCTTTACAAAAAATAAAATTTGGAGAGTTGGCCGAGTGGTTGAAGGCACCGGTCTACTAAACCGGCATCTGGGTAACCGGATCGTGGGTTCGAATCCCACACTCTCCGCCATAAATGCTGGAGTAGCTCAGTAGGTAGAGCGCCTCACTTGTAATGAGGATGTCGAGGGTTCGATTCCTTTCTCCAGCACCGTTTAGGCTCCCATCGTCTAGAGGCCTAGGACACTGCCCTTTCACGGCGGCAACAGGGGTTCGAATCCCCTTGGGAGTACCAATTTTAAAGGTATTAGTAGATTGATAGTATATGTAGATATGGATGGCGTAGTAGCAGATTTTGATGGCTATGCACACAGAGAATTAGGAATTGAATCAAAACCTGGATTTAGATTTAGTCAAGAAGATTGGGGAAGACTCAGAGAGTTTAATCAACGAATCTATCGTGATGTACCATTACTTCCAACAGCAATTAGTTTGATAAATCAACTTAGAGATCTTAAAAAACAGTATAATTTCAAATTGCGATTTTTAACAGCCATTCCAAAAGAAAATGATCTAGGATGGGCCTACTGGGACAAAGTAAATTGGGTAATAAGACATTTTCCTGGTATACCTGTATTTTTTGGTCCTTATTCTATAGATAAACAACATCATTACAAACCAGGCGATGTTTTAATAGATGACAGAATAAGTAACATAGAAGAATGGCCAGGTTTTAGTATTTTACACAATTATAAAGATATTGAATCTACTCTAACAAAATTAAAAGATTATTTAGGAAAATAATATGGATTACAAAATTAAAGATATTACACTAGCATCATGGGGACATAAAGAAATTGCCATTGCTGAAACAGAAATGCCAGGCTTAATAGCAATTAGAGAAGAATACCAAGATCAAAAACCCTTACAGGGTGCCAGAATAGCAGGTAGTTTGCATATGACTATACAAACAGCCGTATTGGTAGAAACATTGGTAGCACTTGGTGCCTCAGTTCGTTGGTCAAGTTGTAATATCTTTAGTACACAAGATCATGCCGCGGCCGCCTTGGCAGAACAGGGCATACCTGTGTTTGCTTGGAAAGGTGAAACAGAAGAAGAATATTGGTGGTGTATAGAACAGACACTCGCAGGTCCAAACGGTTGGACGCCAAATATCTTATTAGATGACGGACATGATCTCACAGGCTATATCATTGACAAGCATCCTGAACTGTTAGATGGTATTGTGGGTGTAACAGAAGAAACCACGACAGGCATACACAAGATCTTAGAACGTATTCAAGCAGGCACTATGCCAATGCCAGCGATCAATGTAAACGATTCAGTGACTAAATCAAAGTTTGATAACTTGTATGGTTGTCGTGAATCATTGGTTGATGGTATCAAACGTGCCACTGATGTCATGATAGCAGGTAAGACTGCTGTGGTAGCAGGCTATGGTGATGTGGGCAAAGGATCAGCGGCCAGCCTACGAGGACTAGGCGCTAGAGTGTGGGTAACTGAAATAGACCCAATTTGTGCTCTGCAGGCCGCTATGGAAGGATACAAGGTTGTTACTATGGATTGGGCCTGTCAATATGCTAATATCTTTGTAACTGCTACAGGTAATATTAATGTTATCACGCACGAACATATGACTAAGATGAAACATAATTCAATTATTTGTAATATTGGTCATTTTGACAGTGAGATTGATATTGCCAGTTTAGAACAATACGAATGGGAAGAAATCAAACCACAAGTTGATCATGTGATATTCCCAGACGGAAAACGTGTTATTGTTCTAGCCAAAGGACGTCTAGTAAACTTAGGCTGTGCTACTGGTCATCCTAGTTATGTAATGTCAAACTCTTTTACTAATCAAGTTCTAGCACAAATTGAGTTATTTAAAAATCATGCAAACTATGAAAAAGGACAGCTCTATTTACTACCTAAGCATTTAGATGAAAAAGTAGCACGTCTGCATCTTGATCAAGTTAATGCTAGTTTGACTAAACTAACTGATAAACAGGCTGAGTATATTGGTGTATCAGTGGAAGGTCCATTCAAGTCTGACACTTATAGATATTAAAAGGGCAGTGTATTTGCAGAGCCTGATTATATATATGGCATAATTTTTATTAGCGGCCATTCAAGTCTGGGTGTAGTTCTGAAATATCCACTACCCCTTAAAAATATTTACCAAGATATCTAAAATTAAAGCAAAATTAACCAAATTTTGAGTTTTTACAATAAGCAAAATTTATTACTACCATTTGAAATTTGTATAAGTAAAACCTATTAAAATGTGATAATTAATAGTATAATCTTATAAGTAATATTAACAAAGGAGAGTAGTAAATGAGCTTAATCAACACAGCAGTAAAACCATTTAAAGCAGAAGCATTTCATAATGGTAAATTTATAACAGTCACAGAAGAAGACCTCAAGGGCAAATGGGCAGTGTTCGTGTTCTACCCAGCAGACTTTACATTTGTATGTCCAACAGAATTAGGTGACGTAGCAGATCATTATAGTGAATTACAAAACCTAGGTGTAGAAGTATACTCAGTATCAACTGACACACATTTCACACACAAAGCATGGCACGATGCCAGTGACACAATTAAAAAGATTCAATACCCAATGTTAGGTGACCCAACAGGTACACTAGCCAGAAACTTTGATGTTATGATTGAAGAAGAAGGACTGGCATTACGTGGTACTTTTATTGTTGATCCTGATGGCATAATTAAAACAGTAGAAGTAAATGATTTAGGTATTGGTCGTTCAGCAAAAGACCTAATCCGTAAGGTGCAGGCCGCACAACACGTTAGAGCAAATCCAAACCAAGCATGTCCAGCTTCATGGAAAGCAGGCGAAGAAGCACTAACTCCAAGTTTAGATTTAGTAGGAAAAATTTAATGTTAGACGCAAAGATAAAAGCACAGTTGACAGAGTATCTAGGTAAGATATCGCATCCATTTGTCATACACTATTCAGTAGATGAGTCAGATAAAGGCAAGGAAATGTTGGATCTATTACAAGAAATACACACAATAGAACCTAGAATTACTCTTATTAAGAACAAGTTAGATCGTACACCTAGTTTTACGATTAGTAATACTGGCATTACCTTTGCGTGTATTCCTTTGGGTCATGAGTTTACTAACTTTGTAATTGCTTTATTATGGGCAGGCGGTTATCCAATGAAGTTAGATGACGAGACCAAAGAACAAATTAAACGACTACCAGTTGAAGGCAACTTTGAGACCTATGTTAGTCTAAGTTGCCACAACTGTCCTGACGTGGTGCAGGCATTTAACACCATTGCGTTCCTTAATCATAACATAAGCCATACTGTGATTGATGGTGCTCTATTTCCAGACTTGGTTGCGGAAAAGAATGTGCTGTCAGTTCCTATGATGTTCAAGGATGACGTATTATGGGATCAAGGTCGCATGGAATTGGAAGAAATCCTACGTAAACTAGATGCCAATGCTGAATCACGTGAAGCAGAGAAGTTAAACGACAAGACGGATTTTGAAGTATTGGTAGTAGGTGGTGGACCAGCTGGTGCTAGTTCAGCAATCTACACCATACGTAAGGGATTGAAGACTGGAATCGTTGCTGATCGCTTTGGTGGTCAGGTTGTGGATACCATGGGCATTGAGAACTTCATATCAGTGCAGGCCACGGAAGGACCCAAACTAGTTAAACAACTAGAAGAACATGTTAAAAGTTATCCTGTTGATGTCATGCACCATCAAAAGGCCAAGAAGATTGAACGCATTGAGGATAAGATCAGAGTCACACTAGAGAACGGAGCAGAACTCCACTCTAAAACAGTTATACTCTCAACGGGTGCTCGCTGGAGGCAGTTGGGAGTTCCAGGTGAACGGGAATACAACGGTAAGGGCGTTGCCTACTGTCCACACTGTGACGGACCGTTGTTTATTGGGAAACCTGTAGCAGTTGTGGGTGGTGGTAATTCAGGTGTAGAAGCCGCCATTGATCTTGCTAACATTGTTGATCACGTTACAGTGATTGAGTATGGTGATGAACTAAAAGCAGACGCTGTGCTAGTTAACAGATTGATCAGTTTAGACAATGTGACTGTTATCACAAACGCAGAAACAAAAGAGATTAAGGGCAAGGAAAAAGTTACTGGATTGACCTATGTTGATCGTAGTACAGATGAAAAGCATACTATAGATGTTGACGGTGTGTTCGTGCAGATTGGACTAGTGCCTAACACTGATTGGTTAAAAGGATCAGTGGCATTGACCAAGTGGGGTGAGATCGAGATAGACAAACACAACGCTACCTCAATGCCAGGTGTATTTGCCGCAGGTGATTGTACTGACATTCCCTACAAACAGATCATTATTGCCATGGGTGAAGGTGCTAACGCAGGGCTTGGTGCTTTTGACTACTTAATTAGGCATTAACAGGCTTTTTGGTAAAGAAAAACGCCATTAATGGCGTTTTTTATTGACTTTTTGTTAGGAAAAATGTTATTATAGTAAAGTATATACAAAAAGGAAAACAAAATGTTTGATTCAATTGAAATTAGAAAAGCTAGTAATGGTTTTATTGTTATCTTAACACCAGAAGATAATGATCCAGTAGAGTACGTATTTGATACTAGTAGGAAAGCACTTAAATTTATTAGAACCTATGTTGAAGCCAAAGTTATCAACGCTGAAGCATAGCCTAAATAAATATCTAGTCAATTAAAGAGTGGAGTAATCAATGTCTAAAAACGTCCTAGTGACAGGTGGCGCTGGCTTTGTCGCACATCATGTCATTTCACATTTATTAAAAAACACAGATTGGAATATTGTAAGTTTAGACAGACTAGACTTCTCAGGTAATCTTAATCGTATTGCAGATATGATGCAAGAGTTTGATCCTGAAACACGCAAACGGGTTCGTGTGGTCTTTCATGATCTTAGAGCTGAACTTAATCCTTTGATCAAAAGTGATCTAGGAGATATTAATATTGTCCTACACTTGGCCGCAGGTAGCCATGTGGATCGTTCTATCACACATCCAATGGAGTTTGTATGGGACAACGTGGTTGCTACAGGTAATATTTTAGAATATGCTAGGCATCTGGATAATTTAGAAAGGTTTGTGTATTTCTCAACTGATGAAGTATTTGGACCAGCACCCAACGGTGTTAATTATGGCGAGCGTGATCGTTATAATTCATCAAATCCATACTCAGCAACCAAGGCTGGTGGTGAGGAACTTGCTGTAGCATTTGAGAATACTTATAAGATGCCTATATATGTAACACACACAATGAACGTGTTTGGTGAACGTCAACACCCAGAGAAATACATTCCAATGTGTATCCGTAAAGTAAATGACGGTGACACTATTACTATTCACTCAGACAGTTCACGTACTATTCCAGGTTCAAGACATTACATTCATGCTTTAGATGTAGCAGATGCTCTATTACACTTACTTGAATTAAAAAATCCACAGTTTGATGTAGATTATGGCGGAGCAAAATGCCCAAAATTTAATCTGGTAGGTGCAGAAGAAATTAACAATCTTCAATTGGCACAGATCATTGCTGACGCACAAAACAAACCTTTATTACATGAAATGGTTGATTTCCACTCTAGTCGTCCAGGTCATGACTTACGATATGCACTGTCGGGTGAATATATGAAAAGTCTAGGTTGGGTTCCTCGTATTGCCTTAACAGAGCGTATCAATCAAATGGTTGAATGGACCTTGGCCAACGATAGGTGGTTAAGATGTTAAGAGAAATATTTGACAATTTAGAAAGACACTGTGGTAAGTTTGAACACTATTTTGATATCTACGAAAGACACTTTGGTAAGTTTGTAGGTAAAAAGCCTGTTATAGTTGAAGTAGGTATCTGCAGAGGTGGTTCAGCTGAAATGTGGCAAAAGTATTTTGGAGAAGGTGCTACCATTGTAGGTATTGATGTGGACCCAAATTCATTTAAACCAGAAATACAAACTCCTGGTTGCATACAGGTTAATGGAGATCAAGGATCTGTTGAATTTTGGCAAGAGTTTTTAAAAGAATATCCTAAAATTGATATTCTATTAGATGATGGTGGACATCACATGAGTCAACAGATTGTAACACTACAACAAGTTTGGCCACATATAGTAGACGGTGGGGTTTATATGTGCGAAGATACACATACCAGTTATTGGCCTGAATACCGTGGAGGACTACGTAATCCGCAGACATTTCAAGAATATGCCAAATTAATCACAGACACTATGAATAGTCAATACTGGAAGGGCACTGATGCTAATAATGATAATAAATTATTTGCAGAGTTTTTTCAAGATTTAGATAGCGAACACTTTTATGACAGTATTGTGGTATTTGAAAAACGAGCACACCCAATACCTAAATTAATTACGAGCACACCAATATGAGTGAAAACAC
>Ga0222714_10002656_pt1 | contig 18746 bp, 17 predicted proteins | sample C33_3DmetaG_FD_165048 | JGI IMG/M metagenome (GOLD analysis project Ga0222714, IMG submission 165048) | Estuarine water microbial communities from San Francisco Bay, California, United States - C33_3D | ecosystem: Environmental > Aquatic > Marine > Unclassified | place: USA: California...
CTCTGGCCGAACTCGTTGCGGCGCCGCGCGAGGGGCTCCACACGCTCTATATCTCGCCCCTCAAGGCCCTCGCCTCGGATATCCGTCGCAACCTCCTTGTGCCGATCAGCGAGATGGGCCTGCCAATCAGGGTCGAGGACCGGACCGGCGACACCAGCGCCACCGCCAAGAAGCGCCAAAGGGTCGATCCGCCGCATATCCTTCTCACGACGCCCGAGTCGCTCGCGCTCCTGACTTCCTATGAGGACGCGCCGCGAATGTTTGCGGGCCTGAGCCGGGTGATCATCGACGAGATTCACGCTCTGGCCGAAAGCAAGCGGGGCGATCAACTCATGCTGGCGCTGTCACGGCTCGAGGCGATGGCGCCCGGCCTGCGGCGCGTGGGCCTGTCGGCCACGGTCGAAGACCCGCCCGCGCTGGCCGCGCTCATGGCGCGTGGAGGGGCGCCCTGCCCTGTCCTATTGGCCGATCCCGGCCCCGACCCTGACATCGCCACGCTTCGCACCGAGGCGCCGCCGCCTTGGTCGGGCGGTGGCGGGCGTTATGCCATTGCGGAAATCCTTGAGGAAGTGAAACGCCACCGCACGACCCTGATCTTTCACAACACGCGCGCGCAGGCGGAAATCTTTTTCCACCACCTTTGGCTTGCCAACTCGGATGACCTGCCCATCGGCATTCACCATGGCAGCCTTTCGCGCGAACAGCGCGACGCTGTGGAAAAGGCCATGACCGAGGGCCAGTTGCGGGCCGTTGTCTGCACCGGCAGCCTCGATCTGGGGATCGACTGGGGCAATGTGGACCTTGTGATCCAGGTCGGTGCTCCGAAGAACGTCAAACGCCTGATCCAGCGGATCGGCCGCGCCAATCACCGCTACAACGCGCCATCAAAGGCGCTGCTTGTTCCGGCCAACAGGTTCGAGGTGGTCGAATGCGTGGCCGCGCTGGAGGCGGCAAGGTCGCACCATCTGGACGGCGATCCGCGCGGGACGGGGCCGCTTGACGTCTTGTGCCAACATCTCCTGATCCGCGCCTGCGCGGGTCCCTTCGACGAGATGGAGCTGTTTTGCGAAGTCCGCAGCGTCGGCGCCTATGCGGGCCTGTCCCGCGCGGCTTTTGACGATTGTCTCGCGTTCTGCGCCACAGGGGGTTATGCGCTCAAGGCCTATGACCGCTGGCAAAGGCTGGTGCAGCGTCCCGACGGCCTTTGGCAATTGCGCGATCCTCGCGCCGCCCAGCGTATCCGCATGAACATCGGCACGATACAAGACACCGATACGCTCAAGGTGCGTCTGCGCGGGGCTGGCAAGCCCTTGGGCGAGGTCGAGGAATCTTTCGCGGCCACTCTGTCGGCAGGCGACACATTCCTGATCGGCGGCCAGATCGTTCGCTATGAGGGGCTAAAGGAAATGACCGTCGAGGTCAGCCGCTCGGCGAGCAAGAAGCCGCGCGTCGCCGTATTTCAAGGCACCAAGTTCGCCACGTCGACCCAGCTTGCGGATCGCATTCTCGAGATGTTCCGGCAAGGCAGCTGGCCCGCCCTGCCCGACCACACCGCCGCCTGGCTATCGCTTCAGCGTGAGCTGTCCCAATTGCCCGCGCGGGATCGGGTTCTGGTCGAGAGCTTCCCCCACGATGGCCTTGCCCATACCTGCGTCTACGGGTTTGCTGGCCGCAACGCACAGCAGACGTTGGGCTTGCTCCTCACCCGCCGGATGGAAACTTCGGGGCTTAATCCCTTGGGCTTTGTTTCGACCGATTATGCCACGCTCATTTGGGGGCTCGATCGGGTCGAAGATCCCGCGCCGCTTCTAAGGGCCGAGGGCCTGCGCGAAGGGCTCGACGATTGGCTCAAGGGCAACGCCGTGATGAAGCGGACCTTCCGGGGCGCGGCGACCATCGCAGGCCTGATCGAACGCAACCTGCCGCAGGCCCGAAAATCGGGGCGGCAGGCGACGTTTTCCTCGGATATCCTCTATGACACGCTCCGCAAATACGAACCCGACCACCTCCTGATGCGGATCACCGAGACCGAGGCGCTGCGCGGCCTCGTCGATTTCGGGCGGATCGAGGAATTCCTCGCCCGGACCGAGGGCCGTATCGATCATATCAAGCTAGAGCGGGTCTCGCCGCTTGCCGCGCCGATGCTCCTGGAGGTCGGCAAGGTTCCGATTGCCGGCGAGGGCCGCGAGCGGCTTTTGGCGCGCGAAGCTGAGGCGCTGATGGCCGAGGCCGGCCTTGACGGCCTCTGAGGCTTGCGCAGGCAGGCGTTCCACGGCAGGACAAGGCCATGACCGCCCACGCCTTCACCCTTTGCAGCACGCCCCTCCGCGCCCTTCCCAGCGGCGCTCTGCACATTCTGGGCGAGGCGGCGCTTTGCGTTTCTGACCTCCACCTTGGCAAATCCGACCGCATCGCGCGGCTCGGCGGCGGGCTTCTCCCGCCCTACGAGGCCCGCGAAACCCTGACCCGCCTCGAGGCGGATATTCTCGCCACCCGCGCGCGACAGGTGATCTGCCTTGGCGACAGCTTCGACGATCTTGCAGCGCAATCGTCGCTTGGCCAAGACGAGCGGCTCTGGCTGGCGCGGCTGCAGGCCGGGCGGCGCTGGGTCTGGATCGAGGGCAACCACGATCCCGGCCCGGTCGAACTGGGTGGATCGCATCTGGCCGAATTGGCGCTTGGCGGCCTGATCTTCAGGCATATCGCGGTCGAGGGGGCGGCGGGCGAGGTTTCGGGCCACTACCATCCCAAACACCGGATCAGAGGCACAGCCCGGCCAGCGTTCCTCTACGACAAGAGCCGCTTGATCCTGCCGGCCTACGGCACCTATACGGGAGGTCTCAGCTCCGGCGAACCCGCTCTTTCCGCGCTTTTCAAGAAGCCTGCCATGGCTGTTCTGACGGGCACCAAGGCAATCCCGGTGCCGTTTTGACCATTCAATCGAGGATGCCAGCCTCTTTGAAGGCGGCCTGATAGCCCCGGCTCACAGGCACTTCCGCTCCATTTGAAAGCCGCAAGAACACACGGCCCCTTTCGCGGCGGCTCCCGACGATCGCCGAGGCCGCGACCCAGTGGGACCGGTGGGTCGCAAAGCCTTCGACACCATCCATCTCGGCGATCCCATCGGACAGGCGCAGCAGAATGCGCTGGGTCGTTCCATCCGAAAGGGCGACCACCACATAATGATCCTCGGCCGACAGTTGCAGGATTGCGGCGTCCTGAGCGGCGTCGAGGCGCTGAAACAGCCGGGGGCGTTCTGGCACGACGACCTCGGGGATCGACTCTTTCCGCCACCCCCGCAAGACAAACCGCATCGCCACGATCCAGAGCGAAATCGCAAAAACCTTGACGCCGAGTTCGGCGATACCCTCAAAGGAGAAACTTTCTCTGCGATCAAACAACCAGATGAGGATCTGCACCTGCGGCGTATAGACCAAGGTGAACACGCCAAGCAAAACCAGTTCGCGGCGAACTTCGCCCCAGCTCGGCGTGAGCGACGTCACAACGCCCCTCAAGAGCTGAACCGATCCTACCGAGAGAACGATGATCAGCGCCCAAAAGAGCGTGGAAACAAACTGCCCGAAGGCCGCGGTCGACCCGAACGGACCCACATAGCCAAGCAAGAATGCGGTCGCTGCCATACCGATCTGGATCGGCCGGCCACTGGGGATAAGATTTTCGCGTATCGAAATTGCGCTCGTCATCGGACATTACTTTAGCAAACGTTCCGAGGCTTGATAGCGGCTGAACGTTTGATTGTAATCACTTTTTTGCGAACGGCGTGCGGTCCTAGGCGGTCAGGCCTTCTGGCTCGCGCAGCCCGTGGCTCCGGCAGCAGGCTGTCAGCGTATTGGCAAGAAGGCAGGCGATGGTCATCGGACCGACCCCGCCGGGCACCGGCGTGATCGCACCAGCCACCTCGGCACAGCTTGCGAAGTCGCAATCTCCGACGAGGGCTGTCTTGCCATCGCGCTCGATGCGGTTGATGCCCACGTCGATCACGGTCGCGCCCGGCTTGACCCAGTCGCCCGTAACCATCTCGGGCCGGCCAACAGCGGCGACCACGATATCCGCTTGCCGGACAACGCCGGGCAGATCCTTGGTGCGGCTGTGGGCGATGGTGACGGTGCAGCTGTCGCCAAGCAACAGGTTGGCCATCGGCTTGCCGACGATGTTGGAGCGACCGATCACCACGGCATTCAGGCCCGACAGGCTCCCGTGATGATCGCGCAGCATCATCAGGCAGCCAAGCGGCGTGCAGGGCACCATGGATTTCTGGCCTGTGCCGAGAAGGCCGACGTTGGAGATATGGAAGCCATCGACATCCTTGGCCGGATTGATTGAATTGATGACCAGATCGGAATCGAGATGTTTGGGCAGCGGCAGTTGCACGAGAATGCCGTGCACCTCGGGATCGTTGTTCAGCTTGTCAATCAACGCCAGAAGATCGGCCTCGGACGTTTCGGCCGCGAGCTTGTGTTCGTAAGAGTTCATGCCGACTTCGACGGTCTGCTTGCCCTTGGACCGGACATAGACCTGGCTCGCCGGGTCTTCGCCCACGAGAACAACCGCAAGACCGGGCGTGATACCGTTCTGTTCCTTGATCTGCGCCGCATGGGCGGCAACCTTGGCTCTCACGGTGCCGGCAAAGGCTTTGCCGTCGATCAGTTTTGCGGTCATTCCGTTTCTCCTACGTTCCGGTGCCCAGCACCTTTTCCTCGCGCGCGATCGACCAGTCGATCAGCCTGCGCCAAAGAGCTTCGATCAGATCGGGGTCCAGGCCTTCGGCCCTCGCGGTCGCGCGAACCTTGCCAACCACATCTTCGACCCGCGTCTCGATCCGCGCTGGCATACCTTCGCCTGGCTTCAGTTCGATCGCGCGATCAATAAGGGCGGCGCGATGAGCCAGGAGCCTCACCAGAGACCGGTCAGTTTCGTCTATCTCGGCCCTGAGGTCGATCATGGTCTTCAACTGACTGGGGTCTGCGGGCATCGGTCTGGTCGCTTTGTGGGAGTGGCTCCCCTTTGGACAAAACCACCCCCAAGTGCAAGCCTCGGCAGGACGAACCAGCCGAGGCAAGCGGATTTAGAACAGGCCCTCGATCTGGCCGTCGGCGTTAAGCCGGATCGTCTCGGCGCTCGGCACCTTGGGGAGGCCAGGCATGGTCATGATCTCACCGCAGATGACCACGACGAAACCCGCACCGGCCGAGAGACGCACCTCGCGGATCGGCACCGAATGGCCGGTCGGCGCGCCACGCAGGTTGGGATCGGTCGAAAAGCTGTACTGGGTCTTGGCCATACAGACCGGCAGGTTGCCATAGCCGGCCGCTTCCCAAGCCCTGAGCTGCTCGCGGATCGACTTGTCGGCGATCACCTCGTCGGCATGGTAGATGCGCTTGGCGACGGTCTCGATCTTCTGGAAAAGCGGCATATCGTCGGGATAGAGCGGGGCAAAATTGGCCGAGCCGCTTTCGGCAAGCTGCACGACCTTGTGAGCCAGCTCGGTGATGCCTTCCGATCCCTTGGCCCAGTGTTTGCACAAGATCGCCTCGGCGCCCTGCGCCTTAACATAATCCTTGACCGCCTGAACCTCGGCATCTGTATCTGAGACGAAGTGGTTGATGCCGACGACGACCGGCACGCCAAAGCTCTTCACGTTGGCGATGTGGCGGCCGAGGTTCGGGCAGCCTTTCTTGACCGCTTCGACGTTCTCCGCGCCGAGATCGGCCTTGGCGATACCGCCGTTCATCTTCATCGCGCGGACGGTGGCAACGATCACCACGGCATCGGGTGCAAGCCCCGCTTTGCGGCACTTGATGTTCATGAACTTCTCGGCACCAAGATCGGCGCCGAAGCCGGCCTCGGTCACCACATAGTCGGCAATCTTGAGCGCCGTGGTCGTCGCCGTGACCGAGTTGCAGCCGTGCGCGATATTGGCAAACGGGCCGCCATGCACGAAAGCGGGATTATTCTCCAGCGTCTGGACGAGGTTGGGCTGCATCGCGTCCTTGAGAAGAACGGTCATCGCGCCGTCGGCCTTGATGTCGCGGCAATAGACGGGCGATTTGTCGCGGCGATAGGCAACGATCATGTCGCCAAGGCGCTTTTGCAGGTCTTGAAGGTTCTTTGCGAGGCAGAGGATCGCCATGACTTCGGAAGCGACAGTAATGTCAAAGCCGGTCTGGCGCGGCGAGCCGTTCGAGACACCTCCAAGCGAGGTCACGATATCGCGCAGCGCACGGTCGTTCATGTCGACCACGCGCCGCCAGACAACGCGGCGATCGTCGATGCCAAGCTCGTTGCCCCAATAGATGTGGTTGTCGATCATCGCGGCCAGCAGATTGTGGGCCGAGGTGATGGCATGGAAATCGCCGGTGAAGTGGAGGTTCATCTCCTCCATCGGCACGATCTGGGCATAGCCGCCACCGGCCGCGCCACCTTTCATGCCAAAATTCGGACCGAGCGAGGCTTCGCGGATACAGATCGCCGCTTTCTTGCCGATGCGGTTGAGGCCGTCGCCAAGGCCGACTGTGGTCGTGGTCTTGCCCTCGCCTGCCGGGGTCGGGTTGATCGCGGTGACAAGGATGAGCTTGCCGTTGGGGCGATCCTGAACCGAGTCGATGAACGACTGGCTTACCTTGGCCTTGTCATGGCCATAGGGAAGAAGGTCGTCAGAACTGATGCCCAGTTTGGCCCCGATTTCCTGAATGGGGCGCTTCTTGGCCTCGCGGGCGATCTCGATGTCGGATTTGTAGCTCATGTTAACCTTCCACGTTGGGAGCAGTGCGGCGGCATTGCGTCGACCACGGCATACCCTGCGCGACCCTGCGACAAAATTGCATTTCCGACATTATCAGCGCTGGAATCGGCGGCCTACCCTCGAGGAGGCGCGGATAGGAAACTTCTGTGCGGCCTCAGCCCAACCAAACACGCTGGACGGGGACAAAGAGCCTCAGTTCGTCGCCGACTCGCAAGGTTCCGCCCCGCTCGATAGACGCGGTGACGCCACGGCGCCCCTTCGCGGCGGGTTTGAACGCCTTCCCATGGCCGGGATGTACAGCGTCGAGCGTCTTGGCGGGATAGGTGCAGGGGCCATTCTCGACATCGACGACGATGGTCACGCCCGAATCCGACAAGAGCCGCGAGGCAGGCGGCACGTGCGAAAAATCAGGAATGCCCCTCAGAACCACAGATGCGCCAAGCCAGAGCGGATCGAGGCGCGGCAGGCCCATCTCACCGGCGATCTCGGCTATTTCCTCTTCGCTGAGAATGCTCAACTGGCGGCTGTTGCGGATTTCGGTGCCTTTGGGGTGGATATTGGCAACGCGCGAACAGGACGGGCGGGTGAGGCCGCCGTGAAATTCCCTGTCAAATCCCGCCAGCGTCAACGCCATCTCGGGCACGGCTTCGGCTTCGATCTCCGCCCCTTCGCGGCGCGGGACGAAGCCGAGGAAAGTGATCGTTGCGATGTGATCGGTGGCGACGAAACCGGCCATGGGCGCTCCTGTCGGGTCAGTGTCGGGTCAAGACGAAGAACGATCGGCGGAAAGGAAAGAACACCGATCCATCTGCCTCGGCAGGATAATCCGAGAAGAGCACGGCTTCATAGGCCGCAACGAACCGCGCGGCTTCGGCGGCATCGAGCTTTTCAGTGATCGGACGCATCGCCGTCGATTCGGTGAAAAGACGCACGGGATGCGCTCCTTCCGCGGCGGGAAGGCGCTGGAGGTATTCGCTCTGCCAGACAGAGACCTCTCCGAAAGGGGAGAGCAGTCTTGCATAGACCTCGGGCGAGGCAACCTGAGGCGTCCAGCCTGAATAGTCGAACCGGTCGGGGAAAAGCCGCGCCGAGACCTCCCGCAGCGCGACATGGCTCGGGGCCATCTGCTGGCGCGGCATCTGCACCGCAAGCACGCCGCCTTCGGGAATCAGGCGAGCAAGGCGGGGCATCAGAGCGGCGTGATCGGGCAGCCAGTGCAGCGCGGCGTTGGAATAGATCACCGCGGGTGGCACGTCCGGTGTCCAACTGGCGATGTCGGATTCGATGAGCCGGTGATAGCCACGGGCCTTGGCCAGCATGACGGCCGAACTGTCGATCCCGACGATCTCGCGTTTGGGAAACCGCGACCGAAGCGCAGCCGCCACCGCCCCATCGCCACAGCCAAGGTCAATGACAGCCCCGGCGCAGGGGGTGCCGATCTGCATCAAGAGATCGAGCGCGGGGCGCAAACGCAAACCCCGAAACCGTGCGTAGGTTTCGGGGTTCCAGTCTTTCGACGTGCTGGGCGTCATGCGGTCGGTTCGGGATTCAAACCGCTGTCGGGCGCCTTGGGCTTGCGCTTGCTTGCCTTGGGCACCGCCGTCACCGAAGCGCCATCGCTCGGCGGGGCGGCGTCCGAGCCACTGTCCGACCTGGGCGGCTCGCCGTTGATAACGCGCTGGATCTCGGCTCCGGTCAGGGTCTCGAACTCCAGAAGACCCTCTGCCAGTCGCTCCCATTCCTGGCGCTTTTCGGTCAGGATGCGCTTGGCGGTGGCATAGCCCTCGTCGATGATCTCTTTCACCTTCTGGTCGATCAGCTTCTGGGTTTCCGGGCTGTGGTTGGTGCCGCCACCATAGGCCCCCAGATAGGATTGCTGCTCGTTGGCATAGTCCACATGGCCAAGCTCTTCGGCAAAGCCAAACTGCGTGACCATTGCGCGGGCGATCCTGGAGACCTGCTGGATATCCGAGGTCGCGCCCGAGGTGACGTTCTCCTTGCCGAACTTGAGCTCTTCGGCAACCTTGCCGCCCATCGCCATCGCGATCTTCGATTTGTACTTGGTAAAGCTCACCGACAGCTGATCGCGCTCGGGCAGGCTAATGACAAGGCCAAGCGCCCGGCCGCGCGGGATAATTGTTGCCTTGTGGATCGGATCGTGCTGCGGGACGTTGAGGCCGACAACGGCGTGGCCCGCCTCGTGATAGGCAGTCAGCTTCTTTTCGTCCTCGGTCATGACCATCGAGCGGCGCTCTGCGCCCATCATGACCTTGTCCTTGGCATTTTCGAAATCCGCCATGGTGACAAAGCGGCGGTCGACGCGGGCGGCCATCAGCGCGGCCTCGTTGACAAGGTTGGCAAGGTCAGCGCCCGAAAAGCCGGGCGTGCCGCGCGCAATGATCCGCAGGTCGACATCCGGCCCAAGCGGAACCTTGCGGGCGTGGACGCCAAGGATTTTTTCGCGGCCCTTGATATCGGGATTGGGCACCTGAATCTGGCGGTCAAAGCGGCCGGGGCGCAGAAGGGCGGGGTCGAGAACGTCGGGGCGGTTGGTGGCCGCGACGATGATGATACCTTCGTTGGCCTCAAATCCGTCCATCTCGACAAGGAGCTGGTTCAGCGTCTGCTCGCGCTCGTCATTGCCGCCGCCATAGCCTACGCCACGGCTGCGTCCCACGGCGTCGATCTCGTCGATGAAGACGATGCAAGGCGCATTCTTCTTGGCCTGCTCGAACATGTCGCGGACGCGGCTCGCGCCGACACCGACGAACATTTCAACGAAATCGGAACCCGAGATGGTGAAGAACGGCACACCCGCTTCGCCGGCGATGGCGCGGGCCAGGAGCGTCTTGCCGGTGCCCGGAGGGCCGACAAGAAGGGCGCCCTTGGGGATCTTGCCGCCAAGACGCGAGAATTTCTGCGGGTTGCGGAGGAACTCGACGATTTCTTCAAGCTCTTCCTTGGCCTCATCGATGCCGGCGACGTCGTCAAACGTTACGCGGCCATGCTTTTCCGTGAGAAGTTTCGCGCGGCTCTTGCCGAAACCCATCGCGCCACCTTTGCCGCCGCCCTGCATCCGGTTCATAAAATAGATCCAGACGCCAATCAGCAGAACGAAGGGGACAAGGCCGACCAGGAAGGTCTGAAGGCCCGATTGCTGCTGCGGTGCGGCCTTGATGGGGATGTTCTTCTCGATGAGCAGCGAGGTCACTTCGGCATCGCTGGGCAGGATCGCCACATAGTCTTTGCCGTCTGCCCCGCGGAAGAGGGCGCGCTCGCCGTCAAGTGTCACTGACGATACCGCGCCATTTTCAACGGCGGAGACAAAGTCGGAATAGCTCCGGCTCTGGCTTTGCATCGTGCCCGAGCTGCCGCTGAAGACGTTGAACAACGCCAGAACCAGCAAAAACAGCACGACCCAAAAGACGATATTGCGCGCGTTACCCAAGGGGAGCTCCTCTTATTCCTCTGGCGCAGCCGATGCCGCGCCGTGCCCTTAAAATAGAGATGAAAGGGGCAGGTTCAATGCGATACCAGCCAACTGGCGAAATCTTGAGCAATTATTGCGTCCCAACTGTTAGAAAAACCCGCCATTGGTGCGGATTCCAGCCGATTGTCACGCCAGATCGATGGGGTGGCGGCCAGCGAGGCCCGCGGCAGGCCGGATGCGCGCCAGTCCGGGCAGTTCAAGACACCCTCGCCCAACGCCCGGATTCTCAGGCCCGCGGACAGACGCGGTTGGGGCGCCCTTGGCACAAGTCGCCAGCGGCCATCCCAATCAAATCCCCCCTCCGGAATGGCTTCGAGATCAATCTCGGTCTCGAGCCCTGCCACGGCGGCCGCCTCGCGCGTCAACCGGACCTTGCCCCCGGCCTGCGGTGACAGGATCACCCCGGCGATCGTGCGGGTCCGGCCGGCAAGAACAGCCACGGCGGCGTCCTTCAGGCTTGCAAAGCGTGGCCTGTAGGCGGCCTCGCCCCCGACCCACCCGATTGCCGCGGCCAGAAGGCGCGGCTCCGTGTCAGAGGCCGCAAGATCGAACACGGATCGCGCTAGAACGAGATCGGCTCCGTCCGTCGTGACATCCACCCTGGCCCGTCGAAGCGCCTCGGCCTTCAATACCGTCTGCGCGGCCTGCATATGCGCGGCGGTCTGTAGAAGGCGCTCCTGCGTCAGCCCAAGATTTGCCAGTGCGTCCATCATCTTTCGCGCGCGCACCCGGTCGAAACCTTCGTCGTCGTTGGAGGGATCATCAACCCAGGCGATACCTTCCGCGATCAAGTAATCCCGTAGCTCGGCTCGGCCCATGCCCATGAGGGGGCGCAGGAAAGGAATAGCCCCGCCTGTGCGAACCGGGATGCCAGCCAGTCCGTCAACCCCCGACCCGCGCGCGAGCCGCATCAGAACGGTCTCGGCCTGATCGTCCGCTGTATGGCCGACAAGAACGGCTTTCAAACCCTTTGCTCCGGCCCAGTCGATCAGCAGGCCCCGCCGCGCCTCTCTCGCTGCCGCTTGAAGGTTGCCTTTGCCGTCCCATCCGGTCCAGCGAAGCGTGTCATGCGCGATCCCCCGCGCGGTGCAGAAGGCGCCGACCATCTCGGCCTCGTCGGCCGCTTCGGGCCGCAAACCGTGGTTCACCGTCACCGCGCAAAGCGCGACCTTGCGGCGAATGGACCAAGCTCTGGCCAGATCCAGAAGCGCCATGCTGTCGCCGCCGCCGGAGACAGCCACGCCGATCGCATCGCCGACGTTGAGGGGAATCAGACTTTCAAGCGCTGTGCCGAACGAAGCCGAAAGGCTCATCGGCAGCCCAGATTGGCCATCGCGGCCTGCGCGTCAGCGACCGCGGCATGACCGGGGAAGCGGTTGCCCACCTCAGCCAGCGTGATGCAGGCATCCTGCGTCTGACCAATCGCGCCAAGCGCCCATCCGAGTTTGAACAGGGCATCGGGCGCGGTGGGGCCGACCTGATCGGCGGAGAAGGAATCGAGATAGGCCCGCGCGGCATTGGTCATCTCGCCCAGCGCCTCGAACGCTTCGCCGCGCAGATAATGCGCCCGTGCGCTCAGGGGGCCACCGGGATAGGTCAGTGCAAAGGAACCAAAGGCCTCGGCCGCGCCGCGAAAATCGCCTTCGTCGAGCATCGACTGCGCCTGATCGAAATCCGCCTGCTCGCCGATGGCCAACGACGGATTTGTTGGCGAGATTGCCGAGATTGGCGAAGGCACCTCGGCGGCATTGTCGATGCCGCCCAGCGAAGGCGTATCGCCCAGCGCGCCAATATCGCAGCCCGGTTCAAGTTCGCAAAGGCGGAATTCCAGATCGCCGATGCGGTTGGTGCCATCGGTCGTGATCCGGTTGACCCGATGCTCGATCTCTTCGGTCTTGGAGGTCAGGCGCTGAAGTTCGGCTTCGATCGCGTTGAGCCGTTCAAGCGGTGTCGAGCCTGAGATATTGGAAGTCGCAAGGCCGGTCGTCGAAAGTTCACGCTTCAGTTCCTGAATTTGAACGTAGAGCATGGTGAGCTGCTGGCGGACGTCCGCCAGCGTCTGGTCCTGCGCGAAAGAGGGAAGCGGAGCGGCACATCCGAGCGCCACTGCAAGAGTGATCGTCCTGAGAATACCGATCCGCATATCCCTCTCCCTGTCCTAGAGGCCGCCGAGCGAAATGACCGTCACGGCGCGGCGGTTCTGCGAATAGCAGGTCTCGTCCGAACAGATCGCCAGCGGGCGCTCTTTGCCGTAGGAAACCGTCTGCAGGCGGGTGACCGGAACGCCGCGCGAGACGAGATATTCGCGGACAGCGTTGGCGCGGCGCGCGCCAAGGGCGAGGTTGTATTCGCGGGTGCCTTGCTCGTCGGCGTGGCCTTCGATCACCGCCAGATACTGCGCGTTGTCGAGAAGCCAGCGGGCCTGGCCCTCGAGAACCGACATCGCCTCGGGCGTCAAGGTCGACTGGTCGACCTGGAACAGGACGCGATCGCCGATGGTCTGGTTGAAATAGGCGGGGCTGGTGGGATCAGTGATGCTGCCGTCGGCGCCGAAACCGGCGCCGGCGCCGGTGGCATCGGCGCCTGTGCCGAAACGATCGGGCCGCGTACAGGCGGCGGTGGACAGGGCCAGGACGATCAGGGCCGCTTTGGTCAGGGTTTTCATGAGGAGTTCCTGTTTTTTTGAATGCTCGTTGGGATCACACTAGCACGCGTTGCGCGCGTTGGGAATGAGGGGGCCTAGCGTTGCAGCGGCCCCCAAGAGGGGTCGGAGGCGAAGGTCACGGTCGGCACCTGACGCAGGTTGCGCCCCGAGATATCGACAGAATAAAGCGAAGGTGCCCCCGCAGCGCCTTGGGTTTCGCGGAAAAACATCAAAACGCGCCCGTTGGGCGACCATGTGGGGCCTTCGTCAAGGAAGGAGGCCGTCAGGAGCCGCTCTTCGCTGCCATCGGTCCGCATCACGCCAATGTGAAAGCGGCCCGCGTTTTGCTTGGTGAAGGCGACAAGATCGCCGCGCGGCGACCAGACGGGCGTGCCATAGCGCCCATCGCCAAAGGAAATCCGCCGCGCCTCGCCGCCTGTAGCGGACATGATGTAGAGTTGCGGCGAGCCCGATCGGTCGCTTTCAAAGACGATCTGGCTGCCATCGGGCGAGAAGGACGGAGCCGTTTCGATCGAGGGCGCAGAGGTCAGGCGGGTGTGCTGACCGGTCAGAAGATCGGTGCGCCAGATATCGGTATTGCCGCCACTGGAGAGGCTGTAGATCACCTGATTGCCATCGCGCGAGAAACGCGGGCTGAAGGCCATCTCGCCTGCGGCGGTGGTGATCTGCTGGCGGCCCACGGTCGCCACGTCGATCATGTTGATCCGCGGAAAACCGCTTTCGAAGGTTGTATAGAGCACGCGGTCGCCCGAGGGCGAAAAGCGCGGCGCGATCACGAGGGTGCCGCTGTCGGTCAGATACTGCACACCTGCACCGTCGTAATCCATGATGGCGAGGCGTTTTTGGCGAGCGTCCTTGGGGCCGGTTTCGGCGACAAACACGACGCGGCTGTCGAAATAGCCGCCTTCGCCGGTAATGCGGGAATAGACGGTATCGGCCACTTTGTGCGCCATCCGCCGCCAGCCATCGACCGAGCCGACAAAGCGCAGGCCATCGCCCAGCTCGCCGCCCGAGAACACGTCATAGAGCCGGAACTTGACCTCGACCTGCCCGCCAGAGACAGCCACCGCGCCGGTGATCAGGGCCTGCGCGTTGATCGCCCGCCAGTCGGCATAGGCGATGGGCTGGGAAAAGCCGGTATAGGGGCTGATAAAGGCCGAGGACGGGATCTGGCGGAAAAGGCCGGTTCCGATCAGGTCACTAGCGATCACTTGCGAGAGGTCCGCCGCCACCTGTTCGGCGCCTGCGCCTTCCGGTTGGAAGGTTGGCAAGGCAAAGGGCAAGGGCTCGATCACACCATCGGTGATCGTCAGCCGCAGCGGCCCCGATTGCGCCAACGCCACATCGGCCCAGACGAACATCGCCAGAACTGCAAGAAACTTCCTGATCATCTTTTCCTCATTGCCCGGGGTCCGGATCTGATAGGTTGCCGGTTCGCCGCTATGCAATAGCACAACTTGGCGGCGGCCAAATTCAATTTGCGCGAAACCCCGCTCATCGCAGCCTCATGCCGCTGGGGTCGAAAGTAATCTCGACGTTTTGCCACTGGTCATATTTCTCGGGCGGCAGTTTGTAACCGGAAGAACCGCAGCGCAGAATGGCACGCCGCGCGGCCTGAAAAGCGGTCGATGTCTGCGCGTCATTGCCGCCCGAAGCGCTGACCATGCGCACATCTCCGATAACCCGGCCATCCTGACCGAGCGAGAAACCAACCGTCACCGTCACCCGTGCCCATTCCGCGCCGGGATCGACGTTCCAGCAGGCATTGACCGCCAGACGAAACGCATCTTTCTCGCCGCCTGTCATGGGCGGGCCGGCCTGAGCCGACGACGCGGCAGGCGCGGACGCAGCGGCGGCGGCCACAGCGGCGGCCACTGCATCTTCTGTGGCGGTCGCGCTTGCGGCTGGCGTCTGCGGCTTGGCGGGTGTTTCCGCCGGCTTTGTCTCGGCAGCCTGCGGGCGCGGGCGGGCTGTCGGGCGGATCGAGCTTTCAACCGCGCCCGAAGGTTTTTCGGCCTCGGTGACAATCTCGGTCGTCGCCTCCTCGGGGGCGGCGGCCTCTTGTTCTTCCACCACCGTTTCGGCCTCGGTGCTCGTGTCCGGCGTCACGGCCGCCTGCTCGACCGGGGCGACCGCGGCGTCAGGGGACGAGAGCGAAGGGGTATCCGCAACGCGGGTGGCGGGGCGCGGCTGCGGGGTTGTGCTGGCGTTATCGACAGCCGCTGAAGGCGGAATGAGCGCCGTCGGCTGGACCGGCGCAACTTCGGCCACCGCGGCAGGTGGCTCGGGCGCAGGCTGGACCTCTTCCGGTGCGGTGTCAGGCTCGGGCGCAGGCGCAGCTTCAGGCTGCGGTTGAGCCGGAGCCGCCTCTTCGGTCGGGGCCGGCGTCTCAGGGGTGGCGTCCGTTTCGGGCAGCGCAGGGGTGATCGGCGCATCGGCCACGGGGTTCGGCGTGCGGGCCGCGACGATAGCCTCGTATTCCTCGCCCGACACCACCGAAACCTCGGTGACTTGGAACGGCAACGGATCATGGCTCAGCCCCCATCCGGCCAGAAGCCAGATGATCAGAGCCGCGTGTCCAACGGCAGAGATATAGCCGCCTGTGCTCACCTTTTCTGCGTCCTACTGGCCTGCGCCATCAAGAGCCGGACCGCCGATATCGGTCACAAGCCCGATATTGGAAAACCCGCCAGCATTGAGCGCGCCCATGATCTCGGCCACGCGGTTCCATTCGTTGGCCCCGTCGGCGCGCAGATAGACACGGTCGCTCGTCCGCTCGGCGGCGATAGCTTGAAGCTTGGCGACAAGTTCGGCCTCGGCCACTTCGGTGTTCTGGATCATCACCAAACCCTCGGCTGTGATCGTCACCGTCAACGGCTCTTCGTCGTCGGTCGGCAGGGCGTTGGCGGCCGTTTTCGGGAGTTCGACCGGAACGCCGACCGTCATCAACGGCGCGGCCACCATGAAGATGATCAGAAGCACCAGCATCACGTCCACGAAGGGCGTGACGTTGATTTCCGACATCGGCTGCGCGCGGCGGCGGCGGCGGCGGTGATTGCCACCCGTCTCCGCCGCCTTTTTCATCACTCCCGTACCCATGTCAGCTATCCAGCTGGCGCGAGAGGATGGTGGCGAACTCGTCGGCGAAGGCCTCGTAGCCGGAAACGATCCGGTCAGCGTCGGCGCTGAGCTTGTTGTAGAACACCACCGCCGGAATAGCGGCAAGAAGGCCAAGACCAGTCGCCAGAAGCGCCTCGGAGATGCCGGGGGCGACGACCGCGAGGTTGGTGTTCTGCGATTCAGCGATCTCGATAAACGAGTTCATGATGCCCCAGACCGTGCCGAAAAGGCCAACGAAGGGCGCTGTGGAGCCGACCGTTGCCAGCACCGGCAGGCCTTTTTGCAGGTTCCCCGCTTCCTTGGCGATGGCCACATCCATCGACCGGTCGATCCGTCCTTGAGCGCCGGCGATCAGATCACCGTCATCGCGATGGCTGCGCCGCCATTCAAGCATTCCTGCGGCGAAGATCTTCTCGCTCTGGCCCTTGGGCGAGGCGCCGATGGTATCAAAGAGCGCATCCAGCGGCTCGCCCGACCAGAAGGCCCGATCAAAAACCTCTGCTTCGGCGCGGGCCTTGCGGTATTGCCTGTGCTTGTCGATCACCACGGCCCAGCACCAGACCGAAGCGGCGACCAGCATCAACATCACCAGTTTTACGATAAGTGTGGCACGGGCAAAGAGCGCCCACATCGTGTAGTCGGTTGCTATTTCCATCTGCCTGCTCGTTTGTGCGGCCGTTTCGGCCTGTTTGGTCCGATTTACCGCATTTCGCGCGGCAAAGCCAATAGAGCCTGCATTGGCAGGCGCACCACCGCCGATAACCTTTTCGGGAGCTAGTGAAGAGGGCGGCGCAGGATCGCCGGAATCCGCGCCGGTGCGCCGCTCGCGGAAAGGGCAACGAGGGTAACAGTCGCGGCGAAAAGGAGTTTTCCCGCGCGCTTGACTTCCTGATGAAGCACGATCCGCGCGCCGCCCATCTGCTCGAGCGTGGTCTCGACGACCAGTTCGTCATCGAACTTCGCCGGTTGCAGATAATCGGCCTCGACGCGGCGAACCGCGAACACGATCCCCTCCTCAGCCTTGAGCCGCCCCTGATCGACGCCCAAAGAGCGCACCCACTCGGTCCGCGCCCGTTCGATGAACCGCAGATAGTTGGCGTAATAGACGATCCCGGCAAGGTCGGTGTCTTCGTAATAGACGCGCAGGGGAAAGCGGTGGGTCATGTCGGGCCTTTCACGTTCCGGCCGACCCTAGGCAGCGAAGAGAAAGAGGGCAAGCGGCCTTGCCGGTCCAGGCTGGCTCGGGCGCGCCACGCAGGGACCTAGCCCCGCCCGATCCGCGCAAGGAGCCGCAAGCCATGCGAGGGATCGCGCGACGCGGGCGGCAGCACCGGATCATAGGTCGCGCGGATCACCTCGGCGATCTCGGGGCGGATAACGGCTGCCCCATCGAGAAGCGCCAGCGGCGAGACGCTGGCAAAGGCGGCATCCGACCAGCTGAGGATCATCTGGACCGCCTGCGTCAGCGCGATGGTCTCGGCCGAAAGCTCGGCCAGCGCCGGCCCCATACGGACGAAAACGAAACAGGCCTTGATCGCGCCGGCTTCGTCGAACCGGAAATGGCGATAGTGGTGCGCGTCGCCCACTTCCAGCTTGGGGATCAATCCGGCAATGCCCGGCACCATCCGGTCCAGGTCGGTCAGGTCATTCAGTTCCGCCCAATCGCGGAAGAAGAACATCATCAGGTTGGCGCCCAGCTCGGCGTCGGTCTCGGCCATCTTGTGACCGGCCATCGCCACAACCGCCTCGATCGCCCCCTTGAGAACCCCGAGCGTCTGCGCCTCGACGCCAAAGATCACCGGCACGATGGGCCGGCCCCAGCGGGCGCACAGAAAGCTGCCGTCGGCTCGGGTGAAAAGCGGGATGATATCGTCGGGCGTCATGGGGCCGCGTCCTAGCGTCTTTCGGCGCGGGGCTCAATCGAAGAGGTCGTCGCCACGCCGGGGCGCTTCGAGCCCAAGATGCCGCCAGGCAGCCGCGGCGAGCATCCGACCACGCGGGGTCCGCTGAATGAGACCCTGCTGAAGGAGATAGGGCTCGATCACCTCTTCCAGCGCATCACGGCTTTCCGAAAGCGCGGCGGAAAGGGTCTCGATCCCGACCGGGCCGCCGCCATAGCTTTCGGCGATCAGGCTCAGATAACGCCGGTCGGCCCCGTCGAGGCCGAGGTAATCGACGCCTAGCCGGGTCAACGCCATGTCGGCGATCGCGCGCGTGACCCTGCCATCGCCCTCGACCAGTGCGAAATCGACCACCCGTCGCAACAGCCGCCCGGCGATGCGTGGCGTGCCGCGGGCCCGGCGGGCGATCTCGCTGGCGCCGTCATCCTCTGCGGGCGTGCCCATCAGGCGCGCGCCGCGGGTGACGATCTCGTGCAGCTCTTCAACGGTATAGAACTGAAGCCGTGTCGGGATGCCGAAGCGGTCGCGCAACGGCGTGGTCAGGAGGCCAAGGCGTGTGGTGGCCCCGACGAGAGTGAAGGGCTGAAGCTCGATCCGCACGGTCCGCGCCGCTGGCCCCTCGCCAATGACAAGATCCAGCTCGAAATCCTCTAGCGCGGGATAAAGCACCTCTTCCACCGCCGGATTGAGCCGGTGAATTTCGTCGATGAAGAGAACGTCGCGCGCCTCGAGGTTGGTCAGGATCGCCGCCAGATCGCCCGCCTTGGCCAGAACAGGCCCCGAGGTCATCCGAAAATTCACGCCCAA
>Ga0222714_10002658_pt1 | contig 18737 bp, 15 predicted proteins | sample C33_3DmetaG_FD_165048 | JGI IMG/M metagenome (GOLD analysis project Ga0222714, IMG submission 165048) | Estuarine water microbial communities from San Francisco Bay, California, United States - C33_3D | ecosystem: Environmental > Aquatic > Marine > Unclassified | place: USA: California...
CTGTGATCTTCGGTGACACACACCGCTACGATATCGACGTCCATCATTACACCGACCAGCCGCAATACAGCCCTGCAGATCGCTGGTAATTATGAATCTCTAAGTGGTGCTTCACCCTGGTACACCACCCGCGGACTGAATGGAGAATCGCTCGTGATCATGAGCGGCGCCAGTGGTATTCGCGACAGGCGCGGAGAACTGTCAATCGGAGGCAGTTATTATCTCGAGAATGGCAGCGTATCGGCGAATGTCGGTTACTCAGAGGAAGATGACTACCGGGCGAGCTACCTCGGGTTGAGTGGCGAGCGTCATTTCAATAACGACCTGACAACTGTGGGGCTCGGTTTTAGCTATTCGACCGATGACCTCTTTCCGACCGATGCCAAACTCTTTAACCGTGTCGAATCGGAGGACAAGCACAGTGTGTCCGCTGTGATTTCGGTAAGCCAGATCGTCAACCGCTTCTCGACTTTCCAATCAGCACTGAGCATCACCGAGCACTCGGGTTTTCTCAGTGATCCCTACAAGTTGCGAGATGTGAGGCCCGACAACAAGACCCAGATCACCTGGTCCAATGCTTATCGACACTTCTTCGTTGCGGCCGATGGCGCCCTGCACGCGAATTATCGCTATTATCACGACGACTTTGGTATTTCCTCGCACACGATCGACCTGGCCTGGCACCAGAATCTTCCGCATTCACTCAAGCTGGTCCCGACACTGCGTTACTACAGCCAGTCTGCGGCCGATTTCTTCACCAATGTGGATGATTTCCTGAATCCATTGAGCAATTTTCAGTCCAGTGACTATCGCCTGTCGGCCTTTGGCGCCGTGAGTGGTTCACTCAGTCTGGTTGCGGATCTGGGTGACTGGACCGCCACACTCACCACCGAGCGTTATCTCGCCAATGAGAAATATGCCGCCCATCAGGTGAGGCTGCCCAGCTCAGCGCTGGTGCAGTACGTCAGGTCGTCCGTCGGAATTGAATACGCCTTCTAGGCTGCTCGCCTGCGTGCATCGAACTAATTGATAAGCCGCAGGGGTGGTTCGTCGAGTGCAAAAAGCTGTTCCCGCAATTCCTGGATGTGTTCAGCCCAATAACGTTCGGTATTGAACCATGGAAAGCTTTGGGGAAATGCCGGATCTTGCCAGCGGCGAGCGAGCCAGGCGCTGTAATGCATGATGCGCATGGTGCGCAGCGATTCGATCAATACCAATTCGGCTGACCTGAAATCGTAAAATTCGTTATAACCCTCGACCAATTCGAGCAATTGCCCTTGGCGCTGATCGCGATCGCCTGACAACATCATCCACAAATCCTGCATTGCCGGGCCCTGCATCGCGTCATCGAAATCGACAAAATTCGGCGTGTCGTTCTTCCATAACACATTTCCCGGGTGACAATCGCCGTGAATCCGCAGCGTCTTGACAGGGCCAACAGACTTGTAGATGGCGTCAATTCGCCCGATGAGATCCTGACTCAGCGTCTCATAGGCTGCGCGCAAACTGCCGGGAATAAAATCATTCTCGAGCAGAAATTGGCGGCTCTCCAGTGCAAATCGCGATCTCGTGAGCTCCACTCGGTGCTTGAACTTGCCGGTTGCACCCACAGCATGAATGCGGGCGATAAATCGACCCATTACGAGCAGATTGTCGAGATTATCCAGCTCAGGTGCACGCCCGATGAATTGGGGGAACACCGCCACTCGAAAGCCTTCGAATTCAGCCAGACTGCTGCCATCGGCAAGTCGCAGCGGTGTGACAACGGGGAGCTCGAAATCGGCCAGTTCATTCGTGAACTGGTGTTCTTCCAAAATCTGGGCATTGCTCCAGCGCTCCGGCCGGTAAAACTTGACGATGATGGAGGGCGCATCGACTACTCCGACCTGGTAAACCCGGTTCTCGTAGCTGTTCAGGGCGAAGATGCGCGCGTCAGTCTCAAAGCCGAGGCTCTCGACGGCCGCGAGGACCTTCTCGGGAGTGAGGCCACTATAGGGATGCTCAGAGTTGGACATGGGCTCAGATCAGGCGCTTCCGGGATTTCGGGTGAACTATTTCGGGTGAACTATTTCGAGGGAGTCATCCCGGAAGACTTGCTCAGGAATCTTTCTTCTCGGCTTTACCGCCGACCAGCGAAACCGGAAACATCGTGATATTGTCACCACTGGATATCTTGCTGACTCCAGTTTTCTCCACCTCATCAATGCGGATAATGGCCTGGATAGGGATAAAACTGCGTTTCACCCCATTGAATTCGGCTTTCAGCTTCTCTTCGCTGGGATCGACAACCACCTGGCTGCGTTCATCAAACACATAATCCTCAATCTCGATAAAGCCATAGAGATCGCTCTGATACACCTGCTTCACAAAGACTTCATAGACCTTGCCCTTGTTCAGGAAGGTAATTTTGTAGATTTCAGAAGAATTTCCCATTAGATATCAATCTCTTAACTCATTGTGGTGGTGACGGAACAGAGCGTGGCATGGCCTGGATCACGTGCGGGAACCGAGGCTGGAGCAGGACTGCCGCAAGGGTAACGGTAATATCAGGATATTTCGACGTTTTTCAAGGGTGGCGGGACAAATCCCTCTAATCGCAGCGGATATTTGCTGCTATAATTCGCCCCCTTTTTCGACCCTAACCCGATCCATTTAGACAGATGACAAAGCTCGAGCAGACCAGTAAGCCGTCCCCTCTGCCCCCCGGCTCACCGGCACCGCGACGCGTCTTCATCAAGACCCACGGATGCCAGATGAATGAGTATGACTCCGCGCGCATGCTGGATTTGCTGCGGGAGACCCAGAGCGTGGTCCAGGTCGAGAATGCCGAAGACGCGGACCTGCTGTTGCTCAATACCTGTTCCATCCGGGAGAAAGCCCAGGAGAAGGTATTCCATCAACTCGGTCGCTGGCGCCATCTGAAGCAACAAAGACCGGGAGTACAGATCGCTGTCGGCGGCTGTGTCGCGAGCCAGGAGGGAGCGGCAATCGGCAAGCGGGCACCATATGTTGATGTCGTCTTCGGGCCCCAGACTCTCCACAAGCTACCGCAGATGCTGACTGAATCCCGGACCGGACGACCCGTCGTTGATATCAGCTTTCCCGAAATTGAGAAATTTGATCAGCTGCCAATGCCCCAGGTCGAGTCCTGTCAGGCCTTCCTGACAGTCATGGAAGGCTGCAGTAAATACTGCAGCTTCTGCGTCGTGCCCTATACCCGTGGCGAAGAAGTCAGCCGTCCGCTGGACGATGTTCTCGCCGAAGCAGTGCATCTGGCGGAACAAGGCGTGCGCGAGATCAACTTGCTGGGACAGAACGTAAACGCCTATCGTGGGCTTAGTCATACCGGAACGATTGTGGATTTTGCGCTGCTGATTCAGTACATCGCGAGCATCGAGGGTATTGACCGGATTCGCTATACCACGTCACACCCGATCGAATTCTCCGAAAACCTGATCGCCGTTTACAGCCAGGTGCCAGAACTCGTCGACCACTTGCATCTACCCGTGCAGAGTGGCTCTGACCGCATTCTGGCAGCGATGAAGCGCGGCCATACTGTGCTGGAATACAAGTCGATTATTCGCAAACTGCGTGCCCTGCGCCCCAATATCAGCCTGTCTTCGGATTTCATTGTGGGTTTTCCGGGGGAGACCAATCGCGATTTCGAAGACACGATGAAGCTGATTATCGAAATTGGCTATGACACCTCTTTTAGCTTCATCTACAGTGCCAGACCCGGGACACCCGCAGCCGACCTTCCCGATACCACGCCGGAACAAGAGAAGAAGCACCGTCTGGCGACCCTGCAGTCCCAGATTCTCAAACAGGCAGCAGCCATCAGTGCTGGCATGGTGGGTTCCGAGCAGCGAATTCTCGTTACCGGGTATGCCAAGAAAACAGTCGGTGACATGCAGGGCAGAACCGAGAATAACCGGGTAGTGAACTTCCCCTGCACAGATCCTGCCCTGATTGGACAGTTTGCCAACGTGAAAATAACCGACGCATTACCGAACTCCCTGCTGGGTCAGCTAAGTTAGGCAATCTGATTAAATAGCACACACTGCCGGTTTGCTTGTTATACTCAACCGGTCCATTGGCAACGAGGCAATCCTATCCCTGCATGGCAACCCATACCCTGAGTCTGACTCTCCTGCCAGACAACGCCCAGCGGCTTTCCAACCTCTGCGGGCGACTCAACGAGCATATCCACCAGATCGAAGCGTTTCTTGCCCTGAAGATTCAGCAAAGGGGCAATCTCTTTCAGTTGACGGGCAGTGAGCGGGCCATCGCCGTAGGCGGTGAATTGCTGGAATCACTGTACCGGGCTACGGCGCATGGCACTGTGCTGAGCCCAAATATGGTGCACCTTGCCCTGCAGGACGCGAAACACGGAGACGGGGCTGGAGGCGACCAGGATGGCCTCATCAAGACTCCACGCTCCTCGATCAAGGCCCGCGGACAACACCAGCGCGAGTACATCGATAGCATTCACCAGTTCGATATTAATTTTGGTATTGGTCCTGCGGGAACCGGTAAGACCTACTTAGCCGTCGCCTGTGCCGTGGAGGCCCTGCTGCGCGAGAAGATTAACCGCATCCTGTTGGTGCGACCAGCCGTAGAGGCGGGTGAGAAACTCGGGTTTCTGCCAGGCGATCTCGCACAGAAGATCGACCCATACCTGCGCCCGCTTTATGACGCTTTGTATGAGATGCTGGGCTTTGAAAAAGTAGGCCGCCTGATCGAAAAGAATGTTATCGAAGTGGCTCCACTGGCATACATGCGTGGTCGCACGCTCAATAATTCCTTCATCATCCTCGATGAAAGTCAGAACACAACGACCGCGCAGATGAAGATGTTCCTCACGCGGATCGGCTTCGGCTCCACGGCAGTCATTACCGGCGATATTACGCAAATAGACCTGCCTAAAGGCACCCGCTCAGGCCTGGTTCACGTCATCAAGGTGTTAAAGGACATCGAAGGCATCGGCTTTACTTACTTCTCAGCAAAGGATGTAGTGCGCCATCGCCTCGTGCAGCGTATCGTTGAGGCATATGACGACTATGATCGCAGCACCATTACCAAACTCGGTGCGCCGGAGTCGAATCAATTCCATGAAAGTGACAGCTGAGATTCGCAACGAGTGTGCCTCGCAATGGACCCCCGATGCGGCGCTCTGCACGACCTGGATAGAATCGGCACTGAGAAGCGTCGGTCATTCGCGTGATTGCGACATCAGCATCAGCTTCGTGGATGCTGCGGCCATTGCCGATCTGAATGCGCGTTACCGGGACAAGCCGCAACCGACCAATGTATTGTCGTTTCCCGGTGACTTTCCGGAGCAACTGGTGCATACCCTCGCCTATCAACCCCTGGGCGATATTGTGATCTGTCCATCGGTCATGGCAGCAGAAGCACAGCAGCAGAGCAAAGAGCTGCAGTCACACTGGGCACACATCATGATTCATGGCGTGTTGCATCTGCTCGGTTATGACCACATCAAACCTGCCGCAGCGCGCCGCATGGAACAGATAGAGATTGAAGCACTTGCAACACTTGGAATCCCTGATCCGTATTTGATAGGGTAGTTTCCCCCAGTTTTAGCGTAGCCACGAGCCGAGCACATGACAGACGACCCGCCTAGCATCGATCCAAGACCCCGGTCCTGGATCGATAAAATAGCCCAGGTTTTTTCCGACGAACCCACAGACACCAAGAGTCTGCTGGAACTGCTGCGCAATGCCGAGCAAGACAAGGTTCTCGATGCCGACGCACTCGGTATCATCGAAGGCGCTCTGCAAGTGTCAAGCATGCAGGTTCGCGACATCATGATCCCCCGCACCCAGGTCGTCACGGTCCCGGCAAAAATGCCGATCCAGGACATCATCGAAATTGTCACGAAGGCGTCGCATTCACGATTCCCGGTGATTGGCGAAAACGCCGAACACGTCATCGGTATTCTACTGGCGAAGGATCTGCTACCCCTGATCCTCAGCGAAAATCCGGAAAAATTTAATCTGCGCGATGTCATCAGACCAGCGACATTCGTGCCAGAAAGTAAACGCCTTAACGTCTTATTGCGTGAATTCAGGGAAACCCGCCACCATATGGCGATTGTCATAGATGAATACGGCAGCGTCTGTGGAGCGGTGACAATCGAAGATGTGCTGGAACAGATCGTCGGTGAGATCGAGGATGAATATGACGTCGACGACGACAGCTACATCAAGAAATTCGATGAAGAAAATTTCATCGTCAAGGCGTTAACTCCTGTTGACGAGTTCAATGAATACTTCAAGACCCACTTCAGCGATCAGGAATTTGCGACTGTTGGAGGCATGGTGTTGCAGCAGTTCGGTCACATTCCGGAACGTGGCGAGACAATCAATATCGGGCCCTTTCTCGTCACTGTGCTCAACGCCGACAGCCGGCAGATCAAGCTTCTCAAGGTCACATCGACCCTGGTGAAGATTCACAAGAAGTAAACGGCAGCCCCAAACCGCGGGGCTGCATTGCTCTCTCATGGCGAATACGCCCTAGTAATCCACGTTCACTTCACTCGGCGAAGTCTGACTCTGCTGGAAGACATTCAGGATGTAATTGGCCGTGTCTGTCGCACAGGTCGAACTCCCGCTGTCACGGCAAGATTGAGGACTCGCTTGAGGCATTGACCCGTTAATCTTGCTCTGCAATTGGCTGAACGTATTGAAACCGCTGACCCGCAGATTCGGTCCGATTCCTCCCTGCCCTGAAAACCCATGACATTCCGCACATTGCTGGGAGTACTGACCTTCACCACGACTGATACTCTGCTGTAGTGCACTTGGCGTCGGATCCGGGGTTGGATCCGGGGTTGGATCTGGCGTCGGATCCGGAGTTGGATTTGGCGTCGGATCAGGAGTTGGATCCGGCGTTGGCGACGGTACCAGGTTTGTAATGACGATGTCCGATGGGTTGCCGAACGTAATCGGATTATCGCCGACAATGGCGAGTTTGAACGCATACAATTCGCTGCCAATCGGCAGCGAAGGTATGAACAACACGCTGCCGTTTTGCAGCTGTGCGGCATTATCCCCGGCGACGATACCGCTGCCGTAGAGGAAGAAGTCATTGCGCAGCGCAAAGCGCAGGTTCGCCAGATCCACATCGAAAGATACGTTGGCCAGGCCAGTGCCGGGTACATCCACCAGAGGCAGGTTCAGTACACCAGTGGCGGAATCGAAGTTGGCATACACTGGTGCGGAGAGCGTGGCCGAATGGCCGCTGAAGTTGACCGGGGTGGCGGTGGCAGGCTGGAGCGTACTGTCAATCGATTGAATGCCGTTACGCGGCAGTTGATTGGCACTGTAGCTCAGACTCGAGACGCCTCCGCCGAAGTTGATTGAGCCACCACCTGTCGGCAGGAAGCCGGCTTCAATCAGATAATCCGGGGTGACGCCGGCGAGGCTCGCGAAACCCTGGGTGGCGATGAGCAAGCGCTTGTTGGCGCTGCTGCCTGAAAGATTTCCAGAGAGCTCGGTGGATTTGTGCACTCCTCCCGAGGCATTACTGGAAACCAGGCTGACACCATTGAGTTGCAACTGGTCATCGGCCGTAGTCTGCAGTTCGATAAACTGAATGGCGTCATCGGCTGAGCTGAAGATCTCACTGATCTGCCATAAATGGAATGAACCGAACGCGGTTTGCGTGCTTACCCCGAAAACCAGCGCCAGCCCGCCCCAAACAACCTTGTACTTGTGTCCCTGCATAATGCATCCACCCTGTTGTTATATTTCGGATTTTCATCGCCCCACCGCTTTCCAGCGGTTCGCCGCGCCACAACAGGCAACGGCTTTGTTGCAGTACTAGACCATGCTTCAACCGCAATGCTTTCGCAATGTTTTTACTGTTAGCCACTACCTGTTACGTACGCTCTGGGTTATCCTTAGCCGCTTTTGCAAGCAGTTATTTTTATTAGCATTTCAGCCAACCTGTAGACCCCTGACCCCGACTATGAGCAGTAAAATTACCCCCCAATACAATCCGGCAAAGGTTGAAGCCTCTGCCCAGGCCTACTGGGCCGAAAACAACAGCTTTGCGGTGACGGAAGACCCAGCGCGGGAAAAATTCTACTGCCTCTCAATGTTCCCCTATCCCAGTGGTCACCTGCACATGGGCCACGTCAGGAATTATTCCATTGGCGATGCCATCAGCCGCTTCCAGCGCATGCAAGGCAAGAACGTCCTGCAGCCAATGGGCTGGGATGCTTTTGGCCTACCCGCGGAAAATGCCGCCATGCAGAACAAGGTTGCGCCGGCCAAATGGACTTACGGCAATATCAATTACATGCGCGAGCAATTGCAGCGACTGGGCTATGCCTATGACTGGGACCGGGAAATCGCCACGTGCCATTCCGATTATTACCGCTGGGAACAATGGTTCTTCATCCGGCTGTTCAAGCAGGGCCTGGTCTACAAAAAGGCGGCCGAGGTAAATTGGGATCCGGTCGACAAAACGGTTCTGGCCAATGAACAGGTGGTCGATGGCCGCGGCTGGCGTTCCGGAGCGCTTGTCGAGCGCCGCAATATTCCTCAATGGTTCATCAAGATCACCGATTTCGCTCAGGAGTTGCTGGATGATCTCGAGAAACTGGAGGGCTGGCCGGAAAAAGTCCGCACCATGCAATCCAACTGGATAGGTCGCTCCGAAGGCGTGGAACTGGATTTTGGCGTCGCCGATCAAACTGATCCCACCTTACAGACCCTGCGCGTCTACACGACGCGACCCGATACCCTGTTCGGCGTCACTTACGTGGCCGTCGCCCCACAGCACCCGCTCGCGACACTGGCTGCAGAGTCAAACCCAGAACTCGCGGAGTTCATCAGAACGCAGTCCAATGTGAAGGTTGCCGAAGCCGAAATGGCGACAATGGAAAAACTCGGCATGGATACCGGTATCAAGGCAGTCCATCCCATTACCGGGCAACAGATTCCCGTGTTTGTGGCCAACTTCGTCTTGATGAGTTACGGCTCGGGCGCCGTCATGGCAGTGCCCGCCCATGATCAACGCGACTGGGAGTTTGCCCGTAAGTACCAGCTGCCAATCAAGCAGGTGATCAAACCCGCAACCGAGGCGGCTGTCTGCGATCTGGACACGTGCGCCTTCACCGAAAAAGGGCTGCTGATCAACTCCGGCGAATTTGACGGCCTGGATTTCGAAGCGGCTTTCGCAGCGATCGAGGCCCATCTGAAGACGGCCGGCAAGGGCAATAAAACAGTCAACTTCCGCTTGCGGGACTGGGGCGTTTCCCGTCAGCGCTACTGGGGCGCACCGATCCCGATCATTTACTGTGACAAGTGCGGAGCGGTACCTGTCCCCGATGCCGATCTGCCGGTCATTCTGCCTGAGGACATCGAGTTTGATGAGTCAGGCTCGCCGCTGCCCAAGCTGGCGTCTTTTTACGAAGTCGACTGTCCTGAATGTCACGGCAAGGCGCGTCGCGAAACAGACACCTTTGATACGTTTATGGAGTCCTCCTGGTATTACGCCCGTTATGCCTGCCGCGATCTCGTCGATGGCATGCTGGACGAACGCGCCAACTACTGGCTGCCAGTAGATCAGTACATCGGCGGTATCGAACATGCGATCCTGCACCTGTTGTATGCCCGATTCTTCCACAAGCTGATGCGCAATACAGGAATGCTCAAGACTGATGAGCCATTCACGCAATTGCTGACTCAGGGTATGGTGCTCAAGGACGGCAGCAAGATGTCCAAGTCCAAGGGCAATACCGTCGACCCTCTACAGTTGATTGAGAAATACGGGGCGGACACCGTGCGGATGTTCACCATGTTTGCCGCGCCACCGGATCAGTCACTGGATTGGTCCGACAGTGGGGTCGAGGGCAGTTTCAGATTCCTGAAGAAATTGTGGAAGAGCACCGCGCGTCACTCCGCCGTTGAGCTGCCGGACTTTACCACCGTAAAACTCAGCGAACCACAGGCAGCCTTGCGACTGAAAACCCATCAGACTCTGCAAAAGATTACTGATGACTACGCCCGGCGCCATACCTTCAATACCGCTATCGCTGCAAGCATGGAACTCTTGAACTCCGTAAACAAGTTCAATGAAGGTGACACCGACTCTGGCGATGAGTTCGTCATCCAGGAGGCGCTGGAAATCATTATCCTGGCGCTGGCACCGATCGTACCGCACTTCTGTCACGCCCTGTGGCTGCACCTCGGACACAGCGAACCCGTCATCGACGCACGCTGGCGTGCGGTTGATCCGGCTGCGCTTGTTCAGAATCAGGTAACAGTCGTGCTGCAGGTCAATGGCAAGGTACGGGCGCAGGTCGATGTCCCCCGCACCATTGACAAAGCTTCACTGGAACAGCTGGCGCGCGACCATGAGGCAATTCGGCGCTACACCGACACCGGCACGGTGCGAAAAGTGATCATTGTCCCCGAACGACTGGTGAATTTCGTCGTTACCCAGGAGTCCTAAATGGGTTCGATTCGTGCGCTTCTGCTGGCTGGACTCTGCCTTGCCCTCGCGGGCTGTGGCTACAGTCTGCGGGGCAGCGATGTGCTGAGCGCGAACCTGCCCGCGCTCGATCTGCAGTCACCGCAGCCAAACAGCGAGCTCGCTCGTCTGGTCCGGCGCAATCTTGAGATTTCCGCTGTGACCCTGGTCACCGGGGAAGACGAATCGGACACCCCGGTACTGATGCTGGGAAGTGAGCAGTTTGCAACGCGGCCAGTGTCTGTAACACCGCAAGCCCGGGCCGCACAATATGAGCTGCGTCTGGCGGCTGAAGTCACCCTGAGCCGCGCGGGTGTTCCCCTGATTGGACCGGAGACCCTGCTCGTCGAACGCAGCTATTTTGAAGACCTCGACAATATCAGTGGTAACCGCGAAGAACTCGAAATCATAACGACCGAAATGCGCCGTGATCTTGTGAATCAATTGATGCGCAGATTACAGGCAATCGCACCTTAATCACTGCTCCAGGGCAACCGATGCGGATAAAGCCGGAACAACTCGTCCGTACCCTCAAGTCTCAACAGCACGTCATGTATTGGCTGACCGGTGATGAACCGCTGCTGATGCAGGAAGCGGCCGATCAGGTTCGCCAGTATTGTCGTGAACAGGGTTTCGAAGAGCGAGAAGTGTTCAATGCAGATCGAGGCTTTGATTGGCTGAATCTCCTCAACTCTTCCTCCAATTTGTCCTTGTTCTCAACCCGCAAGCTCGTCGAATTACGCCTGATGACAGCCAAACTGGACGACACCGCAAAATCTGCCATCCAGCAGTATCTGGACGCACCGAACCCGGACAACCTGCTACTGATCACGAGCCCGAAGCTGGAAGCGGCGACACTCAAGACCAAATGGTTTAAAAATTTTGAAGATGCCGGTGTGTTGGTGCAGATCTGGCCCGTACAACGGGACGCGCTGCGATCCTGGCTGGACCAGCGGCTACTGCGAGCCGGCATCCAGGCCAATGCCGATGCCATCACCGTACTCATGGACAGGGTCGAGGGCAATCTGCTCGCTGCGGTTCAGGAGATCGAAAAACTGAAGATGCAAGTACCGACAATCGCCGGCCAGACCCTGCAGCTTGATGCGAATACCGTGCTGCAAGTCGTGGCAGACAGCTCGCGCTATACCGTCTATCAACTCGTCGATGCGGCACTGGTCGGTGATGCCGCGCGTGCTCAGAAAGTGTTGCGTGGGCTACGTAACGAAGGCACTTTCCCGTTACTGATTCTGGGCGCCCTAACGCGAGAAATGCGCAGTCTGCTGCCCATGCTGCAACAAAAAGAGGAAGGCATGGTGATCAGTGGCATCGTCCAGTCCTCACACGTATTTTTCAATCGCAAGCAAGTAGTCACCACGGCGTTGCAGCGCCTGTCGACGGACAGGGTCTGGCAGCTACTGAACCAGAGTCGCCTGATCGACCAGAGCATCAAGGGTATCGCCCAAGCCAATCCCTGGGATGAATTGAGCTCGCTGATACTCAGCCTCAGTGGCGTTACTCCGCTTACTGTGCACTCAACCGGCGCCGCATAAGTACTGCCGTTTACAACAATCCTCGCCGACTCAGCAACGGTTCGATCGCGGGATCGCGCCCCCTGAAATTTCGATAGAGTGTCATCGCATCGACACTGCCGCCCCGGGACAGCAAAGCCTGTCTGAAGCGCTCACCATTCGCTCGCTGCAACCCACCGTTCTCCTTGAACCACTCAACGGTGTCGGCATCCAGCACCTCGCTCCAGATGTAGGAATAGTAACCCGCTGAATAACCACCCATGATGTGCCTGAAATAGGTGCTGCGGTAACGCGGAGGCACTTTATCGAGTGGGATACCTGCGTCGCTGAGCACCTGGACTTCGAAATCCAGGATATGCGCCGCATCAGGCACTGCATTAGGTGCGAGTTGGTGCAGGCGCTGATCCAGTAGACTGGCGGCGAGATATTCGGTCGTCGCGAATCCCTGATTGAACTGCTGTACGTCGTTGATTCGATTCAGTAGCGCGGTCGGAAGCGGCTCTCCCGTCTCGAAATGGACGGCGTAATTGCGCAAGACCTCTGGCCAGGTCACCCACATCTCATTAACCTGGGAAGGAAACTCGACGAAGTCCCGGGGAACCCGTGAACCAGAAAAATACGGGAATGTCACATCGGAAAATATATTGTGCAGAGCATGTCCGAATTCATGAAAAAGTGTGGTGACTTCGTCAAGCGTTAACAGCGTCGGATCGTTTTCGGCCGGTTGGGTAATGTTCAGATTGATGGCGACAACCGCTCGCGATCCTAACAGATCACTTTGGGAGACATAGGAATTGGTCCAACCTCCACCGCGTTTGCTGGGCCGTGCATAGAGATCGGCAATGAAGAGCGCCTGCGTAGTGCCGACGGGATCGAAGACTTCGAATACCCTGACCCCGTCTTCGTAGACGGGTAGGTCGAAGCGTTCCCTGAAGCTGATGCCATAGAGCTGTTCAGCGGCGAAGAAGACGCCTCGAGTGAGCACGTTCTCCAGTTCGAGGTAATCCCGCAACTGACTGTCATCAAATTCAAATTGTTCCGCGCGCAATTTTTCGCTGTAGTAAGACCAGTCCCACGCGGCAAGCCTGAAATCTTCGTCATCGTGCTCGATAAGTGCCTGCAAGGCCTCGCCTTCGCGCCGGACATTGGCCACCGCCCGCTCGATCAGTGCTGTTAGTCTGTCATTGACTGCCTCAACAGTGCCCGCCGTCTGGACATCAAGCACATAATCCGCATGATTGTCGTACCCGAGTAACTGTGCCCGTTCCGCGCGCAGTCGCAGAATTGATACGAGCGTCTGCCGGTTGTCGAAGGCATTGCCACGATTGCCTCGGGACAACGAGGCGCGGTGAATTCGCTCTCGCAAACTGCGATTCTGCAACTGTGCGAGCAACGGTTGATCGCTGGTATTCACGAGGGGCAGCAAAAAGTTGCCTTCGGTGTTATTGTCGCGTGCAGCTTTGGCCGCCGCATTAATGCTGCCCGCATCAAGACCAGTGAGCGCTTCTTGCGATTCAACCACAATTGCCAACTCATTAGACTCATTGAGAATGTTCTGGTTGTACTGAATTTGCAGTACCGAGAGCTGCGCATTGATTTCTCGCATACGGGCCTGTTGCGCTTCTGTCAGCGCCGCGCCGGCACGCACATAGTCCCGATAATAACTTTCGATGAGGCGCACCGATTCGGCATCGAGCCCTGCGGTCGAGCGCTGCTCGTAGAGTTGGCTGATGCGCGCAAACAGCGCCTGATTCAACAGAATGTTGTCGGTGTGTTCGGCCATCGTCACGGCAAGTTCCTGCTCCAGCGCACGCACGGCGGGATCAGACTTCACACTCGTCATGCTGTAGAAAACTCGGGACACTCTGTTGAGCAGCTGACCTGAAACTTCCAATGCCGCGATGGTATTGGCAAAACTGGGGGGGGCTGACTGGGTCGCGATGGCGTCGACCTCCGCGGTTTCCTCCGCCATGCCTCGGGCGAAAGCCGGAGCATAGTGTTCGAAGGCGATGGCATCGAACGGCGGGTAACCGAGTTCCAGAGGACTCTCGGTGAAGAATGGATTGGCCACGTCAATGGGCACGGAACTGCTGCTCTCGGGCATTGCCTCGCCCTCAATATTGATGGGTTTCGGTTCCGAGCAGGCAACCAACAGGCAGCACGGAAGTAGCAGGAATCGGGCTTGAAACGCTGAGAGTAACCGCATCTGCATTCGCCAGTGTCAACAAAACTGAACAGGGAGCGCGAGGATTGTAACCAAAATTCCCGTTACCAGTCGATTTTACCCGTGTATTGCCCCCAATTCCGCAACGATTCCCGGGTGCCTTGACATATAATGCTCCAAAATTCTCACAGAGGCATCCGCATCCGTGCCCTTCAGAATCACAACACGTTGGTCTGCAGTTTTGGTGCAGCACTGTGCTCGGACGCAGCGCTTCCGGACCATATTGTTCCTGTGTGGCTGGCTCGTGACTCAGTCGCTAACCGCTGCAGAGCTGAATGTCTCGCCCAATCAAATCCCCATCCAGCTTGGGCTGTACCTGGATCACTACGAAGATGTCGGAGCAAGCCTCACCATCGACGATTTATTGCAGGGAAACATCCCCTGGCAACGCTCAGGGCAGAACATTCCGACACTCGGCATTTCGCGTTCAGCACATTGGTTCTATATCACACTGAGCAGTACCTCCCGCATTGATGACAATCTCTTGCTCAGTTTCAATTCGGCGGTGCTGGATCGAATAGAAGTCTATATGGTGCGTAATAACACCATCGAGCAGCAATTCCTCGTCGGTGACACAATACCGATCTCTCAACTCGAATATCCCTTCCGGATTCCGGCAGTTCCGTTACGACTCAACCCCGACACCGAACCCACCCGCGTCTTGATGAGGGCAACTTCGTCGGCAGGTGTCGAGATACCGCTGACGCTGATAACGACGGCTCAGTTCGCCGCCCAACAGCAGGGTGAAATTGCGTTTCTCGGGGCGTTGCTGGCGCTGTTCTTTCTCTGTTTCGTGAGCTGCGCCATTCTCTATTACTTCATGCGCGATAAACCCTTTCTTGCATTTACCCTGTTCTTTGGAGGCGCTGTTGTCTTCTTCATGGCACAGACAGGTCTGGGCAGGGTCTGGATATGGGGAGAACTGTCTGAAGCCAATACACGCATCTCACTTTTTGCGGCGTGTATACTTGTCGCGAGTCTGTGCCTGATCGGTCAAATTATCTCGCTTGAGAGTCGCTATCGGGAATTAATCCACATCGTATTGCGGTTCACCACCTACGGCATGGTATTGCTGTCAGCCTATTTTCTTGTCATTCCCTTCAACCAGATTTCGGCAGACAACGTCATTCCGCTGATGCTCCTGGCCCTGTTGATTAACTTTACCGTAATGATTATGGCAGGCGTCACAGCTCTCCAGGGCTCGAAAACGGCCCTGTACTTGTTCTGCTCCTGGTTGTTGCTGATACTCGCCTATGTGTCATTCCTGGCCTACAAGGTTAACCTCGTCGAGCGCGCAGCAATGATCCCTGCGGCAGCCGAAGTGCTTTCGGTCGCTTCCGCGTTATTGCTTCTGTTGGCCATCGCCGAATTTATTCGCGCAAAGAATGAGCAATTTACAGAAGCCCGACTCGAAACCAAAGCCAAGCGCGACTTCTTACGGAACGTGTCGCGCGAATTTCTGACACCTGTGCATCTCATTCTGGCCAACTCCAAACGCTTACTCGCCGTTAGCTCCAACAAACTGGACGAACCCACGCTAAAACACATGACGACTGTGGTGCAGCAGAGTAGTCACCTGCATAATCTGATCAACGACCTTCTCGAAATGGCTGAACTCGAGTCTGAAAGCTTCGAACCGGAATACGACCTTGTCGAAATTTCTCACTTCCTCAATGAAGTGAGGAACATGATCCTGCCCTCTGCGATCGAGAAGAAGCTCGAGATCACCACGCAGTTCGCCTCGGCGAACTTGCTGGTGAAAACAGACAAGTTACGTCTGCAACATGCGCTGATGAACATCCTCACAAATTCGATCAAATACACTGACAAGGGCAGCATCAAACTTGGCTATCGAGCTGTATATTTCCGACGCCGGCTCGGCATCGAGATTTTTCTCCAGGATACCGGGCGCGGAATGAGCGAGGAATTCCAGAAGCGATTGTTTCAGGAGTTTGCGCGCGAAGAGGAATTTTCAGAAAGGGATCCGGATGGTACCGGCCTGGGACTCGTGATCGTCAAGCGTATGGTCGAACGACTCGGTGGAGAAATTGATTTCCAGTCATTGAAAGGCGAAGGCAGTACGTTCTACATCCGCTTGCCCTTGCGCGCAATTCAGGGATAGCCATTGCCTACACGGGGCTCTGTTGCTCTAACTGATAGATGGCATCCGCCACCTCTTCCAGTTTGCCCTCAAAGGCAGCAAGCGCATCCGCCAACCCCTGATTGTAGTAGGTCGGCGCCATCTGTTCGGCGAAGAAATCCAGTAGAAACTCAGCATCGAATGCACCAATCTCAAGTTTCAGCTCTGTCTCCACATAACGCTGAAGGCGTTGTACCAGAGCGGCCTTGATCTCGGCCTGCAATTCAATGCGGGCCATCGTCAGGCTCCGAGTTGGTGAGCGAGATCAATGAAGTCCATGGCGGTGTAATCAAATTCTCCCTTGGTGTTCATGTCCACAGGTCGACCGGGACCACGCTCCAACGGCCGGATGACATAGGCAGTGCGCAACCCGGTCACGGCCGCAGCCCGCAAGTCGCTGGGGTGAGCAGCCACCATCATGACCTCTTCCGGCCGCAGCCCAAGCAGCTCTGCAGCCTTCAGGTACGTCTCCGGGTCCGGTTTGTAATGACCCGCGAGCTCTGCAGACAGAATCGCATCCCAGGGCAAGCCAGCGTTTTTAGCCATGTTTGTTAACAGGGAAACATTCCCGTTGGACAATGTGGTGATCACATATTTGCTCTTGAGTCGATGCAATCCCGCGACAGTATCCGGCCAGGGCGCGAGCCTGTGCCAGGCGCGATTAAAATGATCCAGCTCAGACTCCGTCAGGCCGTTAATACCGAATTCCACCACCAGATCGTTCAGTATCATGCGGTGCAGATCGTCGATTTTGGTCCAGGGCAATTCACCGGTTCTCACCTTGTTCATGGCAGGGCCATAGCCTGAGCGCCAGCGATCGGCAAACATCGCCCAGTCCACATCGAAACCCTTGCTCGCTGCCAGTAATTGGCCCTCGCGAATTATTGATGCTCGCCAGTCAACGACTGTGCCGAAGACATCGAAGGTCAGTGCCTTGACCTGATCGCTCACAGACGCACTGGCAGCGCGTGACGTGCGCGGTAATGCGGCTGTCGCGACGAGCAGACCTCCGAGTTGGAGCAATTGTCGACGTGGGAAGGCGGGAGCAGTTACAAGTTTAGAATGGGAGTGAGCCATATCGAAAAATCTCTTATGAATGCGTCTGAATGCGCTGGATCAATCGGGAAGTACTGAAATCAGTCGGGCTACTACTAACCAGCTGGCACGTTAGCATATCCGTTTGTTATTATCATCCAGCACCCATCAAATAGCGCCCGCCTCTTGAGTTGCATCCCTCCCAGCCAGACCGGATCAGCTTGTGGTGGCTGGCGGCCAGGTAAACTACATGCTTGATCTCGAAAAATTACGCCAGGAAACTCCTGGTTGTGCAACGCGCCTGCATTTCAATAATGCCGGCTGTGCCCTCAGCCCGATCCCGGTCATCGAGGCGGTCGACACACACCTTCGACTCGAACAGCAAGTGGGAGGATACGAAGCGGCGGCCATCGTCACCGAACAAACAGAAAATTTCTATGCCGCCTGCGCTCGCCTGCTACACTGCTCTCCGCAAGAAATCGCCTACGTCGAAAATTCGACACGCGCCTGGGACTATGCCCTGCACGCCATTCCTTTCAAACCCGGCGAACAAATCCTCACCGGCGCGATGGAATACGGCAGTAATTATCTTGAATTAATGCATTTCGCCAAGAGGCGCGAACTCGAGCTCATCGTCATCGATTCCGATGCCAACGGCCACATCGATGTCGCACAGTTGCAGGAGCGACTGACTCCCCGCACCCGCTTGATCGCCCTCACCCACGTGGCGAGTCATCGGGGTGATATTCAGCCGGCAGCGGAAGTAGGCCGGATCGCTCGAAATGCTGGCGTGCTGTTCCTGCTGGATGCCTGTCAGTCCATCGGCCAGTTGCCGATTGATGTCGAAACTATCGGCTGTGATCTGCTCTGTGCCAGCGGACGCAAATACCTGCGCGGTCCGCGAGGGACCGCCTTCCTGTATGTGGCAGAGCACTGCCTGACACAACTCGATCCGGTATTCGTCGATCTGCAGGCAGCCAGCTGGGACAGCGCACAGGGTTATACGCTGCGCCCTGATGCCCGTCGCTTTGAGTGTTTCGAACGCAGTGTCGCTGGACAGCTTGGACTGGGTACGGCAGTGGAATATGCACTGACACTCGGACTGGACGCGATCGCAGCGCGCATTCATGAACTGACAGTCTTCCTGACTGAACGTCTGCTCGCGCTGGGCGATATTACTCTCGGTGAGCGCTCCGATTGCCGCTCGGGCATAATCACTTTCGAGAAACGGGGAGAATCTGCGGTTCTGCTGCAACAACGTCTGCAGACTCAGGGGATGAATACCTCAATCGCCCGCAGCAGCAATGCC
>Ga0222714_10002661_pt1 | contig 18724 bp, 31 predicted proteins | sample C33_3DmetaG_FD_165048 | JGI IMG/M metagenome (GOLD analysis project Ga0222714, IMG submission 165048) | Estuarine water microbial communities from San Francisco Bay, California, United States - C33_3D | ecosystem: Environmental > Aquatic > Marine > Unclassified | place: USA: California...
GGAAAAATAGAAGTAAAAGCGCAGGGCGGTGTTGTAGGCCTTCCCGTAGACGACCGGATGATAAACCCCGAGATTTTATCTCTAATAGAGAGTATAATGGCTCGATGAGCGCGGAGATCTTTAATGGCTGAGTCAAGAGTTAACACGGGGCCCGGTTACGGCAACGACACCTATAAGCTAGATGATCTATTTGGCTTGGCCGACACCGAGTTTGTCGTGGACGTCATAGGCTCTGGCGAGGACATGGCATCAAATCTCGCGCAACGCGGCCTACGGGACATGCAGCGTCGTACACCAGAGGGCGGTTTATCAACTCTTATTCGTAATTTAGGTGGACTTGCTACAAGAGAAGAGTTTCAACTCCCCGGAGTAGCCGGTAATTACAACCCCAATAAATTTCCCAAAACTATGGGAAAAGGTCCACGGGGCCCGATAGAAATAAGTCCGGAAGGTATTCTTGTAGAACAGAACGCTGAGCCCTCGACAATTAGGCATGAGTTAGAACATGCTGGCATACGTCGGCTAACCAACCCCTCCGATTTTGATAAAGTGCAGGCAGGGGGTGTTTACCCCTATCAGTTAAGAGATGTTCCGCTTGATGACCTGTCTCTTCTAATAGAAGCCAGAAACACGGCAAAAAACAATTTTTATTCGGACGACCTTGATCACTTTCTTATAGAATCCATGCAAGCAAGTCAGAATTTAAGAAGAGGAAACCTTTCTGAAAAGGACCGTTGGGGCAGGGACTCTTTTTTAGTTATAGGCAATTACCTAAACAACCCTACACAGGAAAACAGGGAAGCGGCCATAGAGAGAATACAAAACGTCATCAGTACAACACCCAAGACGGGAACTTCTTATGGCGACAAGGTCATTTATAATACAGCGTTAAGTATTGCAACTAAACGAGGCGCAGGTTTAAGAGAGTTGCCTTTGGAGCAAGAAATACTTCCGTATGAACTTTTGGATTCTTTGGAACAGGCTATTATGAATTTTAACATGCCGCCAGAAAAAGAGTATTCTCAGAAAATAACTTATGCCGACGGCGGTGCCGTGGAAGGTTCTACGGTGGATCTAGGCCAAGGCGCTCCATATCTTTCAGAAGAGTTAATAGCTTTAGAAGAAGCCAAAATGGCTAGGTTCTTCCCTCCACAAGAAGAAGAACCGCTTTATGTTTCTGAACAAGGCGAACCGGAGCCGTACTACCAAGATAACAATTACTATGGTGACGGGTTTAGATACACTCAGGTAGAGCCAAAAGAAGCAGCCGCACCAATTTTTGAAAGGATTGAACCCAGAACAAAACCTTTGATGATTGATGTTGATGGTTATAAGGTGATGCCCAAGCTTTTTGCTCAAGGGTATATGGGAAAAAGAGCCACAGGCCCTTCCTATGAGCAAGAAGAAGACAGCGGGGGTGGTAGGTACGGGCTCGATGTTTTAACACCAAGCGGCAATCAGTTCGGTATAAGTCGAGACGCGGGTTACACCAGAGGTACAATAAACCATTCGGAAGAGGTTCAACGATACTATGGCGCTCCTGCCCGCGAAAAATACGGCACGGATGGCATAGCGCTTGGAAACATTTCCGGATACTATCGAAGCCCGAACGGTTACAGTGTTGAGGGCAGCTATAATCCCGACACGAACAATTATAGGATTCAGGCGCAACGGACCATTAGGTTTAATGAAGGTGGCATCGTCGCTGTAACAAGGGAACAAGCACCGCGGGCCGCGGACCAACGCAATGAAGCGTTTGGCGCGAAGCTATTAAAGTTAGCGGGTCTTGCTACGACGCCTCGTCAGCTTGTGAATAGGGTAGATCCGAGACTTTTTGAACAGATAGACGTGGTCCTTGGGCGGCGGCCCGGTGAGCGTTCTTTTAAGACACCGGAAGGTGGAATTGGGAGCATGAAGCAATATTGATGGACCGCGGCCCACGGAACTGGTACTCTGGGCTAGAGGAGACTATGTATGGCGCGTGAACCGATTGCTGGAATGGTGGAAAGAAATGTTCCATCACAGCTTGATCCGGAGGATTTAGCTGCCGAAGTGGAGCTAGAGGTTCCGGGCAGCATGGACAACGTCATAGCCTTTGAGGGTATGGCGGACAATATGAATATTGAGGTGACTCCGGAGGAGGACGGCGGGGTTACTATTGATTTTGATCCGCAGGACCAGCGCGGAGAGAGTGATGATTTCTATGCCAACTTGGCGGAGGAGATGCCGCCGCGTGAGTTGAGCCGGATTGCTGGCGAGTTGTTGGCGGAATATGACGCGAACAAGGCGAGTCGGCAGGACTGGGAAGATGCGTATGCGAACGGCTTGGAGTTGCTTGGCTTTACCTATGAGGAGCGGACTCAGCCGTTTAGGGGTGCTTCTGGTGTAACGCATCCGTTGCTGGCGGAAGCTGCGACGCAGTTTCAGGCGCAGGCATTTAATGAGTTGTTGCCTGCTTCGGGGCCCGTGCGGACTGTTGTATTGGGTGCGGAAACGCGGGAAAAGCAGGCTCAATCGCAGCGTGTACGGCAGTTTATGAACTACTACATCACGAGTGTGATGGAAGATTACACGCCTGACATGGATCAGATGCTGTTTTATCTACCGTTGGCGGGCAGTACGTTCAAGAAGGTGTATTATGACGAGACGTTGGGCCGTGCGGTAAGTAAGTTTATCCCGGCTGAGAACCTCGTTGTGCCGTATGAGACTTCGGATTTGGACACCTGTCCGAACATAACGCAGGTTATTCGCATGTCGTTGAACGATTTGCGGAAAAAACAGGTTGCTGGCTTCTATTTGGACATACCGGTTATCCCTGCACAGGCCGAATTGGACAGTGTGGATGACGAAATTGACCGTATTGACGGCATTTCGCCGAGTCAGATTGACTATGACTGCACCATATTGGAGTGTCACGTCGATTTAGACTTGGAGGGGTATGAGGATTTAGACGAAGAGGGCGAGCCGACGGGTATTAAGATACCGTATGTCGTCACAATTAGTCAGGACAACGGGCAAATTCTGTCAATTCGGCGGAATTACCTTGAGGAAGACGATTTACAGCGCAAAATCCAGTATTTTGTGCACTATAAGTTCCTTCCGGGCTTCGGTTTTTATGGTTTAGGTCTTATTCACACCATTGGCGGTTTGTCACGTACCGCCACGGCGGCACTGAGGCAGTTGATCGACGCTGGTACGTTGTCCAACCTCCCAGCGGGCTTCAAGGCCCGCGGACTACGGATCAGGGATGACGATGACCCGCTTCAGCCCGGTGAGTTCCGTGATGTGGACGCACCCGGAGGGGCTATCCGTGACAGCCTGATGCCGCTGCCCTTTAAAGGCCCTGACCAGACCCTGTTTTCTTTGCTTGGTTTTGTGGTTCAAGCGGGACAGAGGTTTGCGACTATCACCGACATGAAGGTCGGAGATGGTAATCAGCAGGCCGCAGTGGGTACAACTATAGCTCTGTTGGAGCAGGGCTCGCGCGTGATGAGTGCGGTGCACAAAAGGCTGCACTATGGCATGAGGCAGGAGTTTAAGATCCTTGCTCGTGTAATGAGTGAGAGCCTCCCACAGGAGTATCCGTACTCTGTAGAGGGCGCAGACGCCTCTGTCATGCGGACTGACTTTGATGACAGGGTGGACGTGTTACCTGTTTCTGATCCGAACGTGTTCAGTCAGGCGCAACGCATTGCCTTGGCGCAAACTAAGTTGCAGTTGGCTAGTGCAGCACCTGAGATGCACAACATGTACGAGGTGTATCGGGACATGTACGATGCGTTGGGTGTACGCGACACCGACCGCATAATGAAGCGCATACCTGACGACGAGCCGATGCCGAAGGACCCGGCGCAAGAGAACATCGACTCGATGGACATGATACCTCTGAAGGCTTTTGAGGGTCAGGAGCATGAGTCGCACATCATGGCGCACATGGTCTTTGGTTCGACGCCGATGGTTTCTGGTATGCCTGCTATTGCAATGGCATTGCAGAAGCACATCATGGAGCATGTCCGGATCGCGGCCCGCGAGAAGGCAGCCGTGGCCTTTATTCAGGGACGCCAGCAGGCTGGTGGACAGGTCGCAACAGAAGAAGAAATGCTGCAAATTGAAGGACTTACAGCACAATTTATTGCTGAAGGTATGCAGATGCTCAAGCAGTTGTCGCAGCAGGTCTCTGGTCAAGGGCCAGATCCGTTGATACAGCTTAAAGAGCAAGAGCTTCAGATTAAGGCGCAAGCCGAGCAGTCTGACGCACAGTTGGATCAGGCTAAACTACAGTTGGAACAGCAGGGTATGCAGATGCGTTCCAATCAGTTCCAGCAACGGCTGTCGTCTCAAGAGCGGCAGACGCAGCAGCGCATTGATGCTGCATTGCAGCGTGAGCTACTTAAACAACAGAATGGAGGCTCTCCACAATGAAAAATCGTCCAGTAAAGGTAAATGGCGCGCCGCCTAAAGCGCCAGCTAAAGCCGAAATGGTTGGTAACCCAAAGGTGCCGCCTATGGCTGGTAACAAGATGCGTAAGATGAAGATGCGTGGAGCGGGTGCCGCGATTAAGGGCACAAGCTACATGGGCTGTTAGATGCCGTTAAAGCGTGGCAAAAGCAGCGCTACGGTTAGCTCTAACATTAAGAAGCTAAAGTCTGAGGGCTACCCTCAGAAACAGGCTGTAGCGATTGCGCTATCTAGTGCTGGGAAGTCTAGAAAACGCAAAAAGGTGATGAAAGCGGCAAAAGGGGGCGTCGTTAGAGGGTTTAGTCCAATAGCACGTCCACAACGATTTAAGGGTGTGTTTTAGCTATGAACTTTAACGAAATGGTGCAGGCTTGTTGGGAGGCGGCGAAGCTGACTGATCCAACGGCTTATTTGCTGGTATCGGAGAGCCCCGCTGGTATTAAGCTTGTGAAATCTGTTTTTCATGGCGCACAAAACAGCAGTATTATTGTAAGTTGTAATCAAGAGGGCGACACGCGCGTTCAGCGTGTAAATACGCCTTACATGGATTGTTTGCCTATTCGCGTTCCAGTGCCTATTTCTCAGGAAGACTCTCTTACTTATTTGTATGACGCGAAACATGGCGACGATTGGAAGTCGGTAACTTTTCGTAAGCCTTTGGGTCCGGTGCCATACAACGCTTTGTATATTTATACATACTCTAGCGACAGGACAGGGGTCGTTAGTTATTGGGCCGTAGATTCAACAGACGGCTCGGTATTCCAACTGTTCTAATAAGAACGGCGGGGGTAACGTGTTATGGTTGCGAAAGTAAACGATACCACACAAGTAGCGCTGCCTATACGCAATTTAATTTCAATAGTTGCGGCGGCGGCTTTGGCGACGTGGGCCTACTTTGGAATAGTGGAACGTCTCAATAAAATTGAAACAAATCAACACCTTATGGAAAACGACCTGAATATGAACACCGAGTTCAGGATCAAGTGGCCTAGAGGCGAGATGGGCAACCTCCCTGCTGATAGCGAACAATTCATGTTGATTGAGCATCTGACGGGTGAATTAGAGAAACTGACCAAAGAGATTGAGAGCGGGCAGGCTCCTTTTGACCAGCAGCAGAAGCTAACACTAGCTTTTTACGAGAAGCGTATAGCCAACCTTGAAGCGCAAATGGAGAAGATTAAAGACAGCCAAATGGAGATGTTTCATAAAAACAAAGGAGTCAAAGGAGCGGGTCATTGATAACCGCTATGTCCTTTGTTCTTTTGTTATTCTCCAACGGTGCTTTAGAGGGGTATAAGCATCACGAGAACTTATCGGATTGTCTTTCGGTTAAGCGCAAAATAAAAAGGCATAATGGACAGGCACATGGCTTTGAAGATAGGTGGGTTTGCCAACGCATGAAGGTAGAGTTGGCGCAGGGTCCTGATGGAAGATGGAACATTAGACGTTTATTAGATGGAGTAAAGAAATGACCGAAACTACTGATCATATCCCCGATAAGGCCGCATATCAGGTTAACAGAAGACGTATGTGTTGGGTGGCTTTAGGCATGATGATGGCCGTTGTCGTGTGTTTTCTTATTGACCCTGAGAAATATGGTGGCGCAGAGTTAGGCCCCATCTTCTACGGGTTAAGTGGGCTTGTCGCAGTCTACTTCGGTGCAACTAGCTGGCAGCAGAAAAAATGATCTCTTTACTCGGAACATTACTCGGATTTGGCACGTCAATCGTCCCTGAAATCCTAGGCTATTTCAAACAGAAACAAGCTAATCAGCAAGAGTTGGCAATGCTTGAAGCAAAGGCTAAATATGCTGAGAAGCTGTCTGAATTGAAGCTAAAGGAGCTGGACGCCCAAGCGGATATTGCTGAAGCACAGTCGATATACCAACATGATAACAATATTGATAGCGGTAGTTTTGTTAATGCTTTACGCGGCTCTGTTAGGCCTGTTATTACTTATGCTTTCTTTATTCTGTTCGCGGCGATCAAAACGACGGCGTTGACAACAATGATGTCTAACGACGGTGTGGACTTATCTGTTGCCTTAGTTGCAATCTGGGACGATGAAACTCAAGCTATCTTTAGTGCTATAATCGCTTTTTGGTTTGGCAATCGTGCCATGAGCAAAGCTAGAGCAAGGACCAGTAAATAATGGCAAAACAATCTGTAGGCGCTGTATGGCGTCCAATTCCAGTTAGAAAAAGAACCTCTATTGGTCAGTCTCCGATGAGCCGCCCAAATAACAAACACAAGCGGCGTAACTGGAAGAAATATCGTGGTCAGGGGAAATAAAACCTTATGAGTAAGTTTAAATTAAGCGGTAAGTCTATACTCAAGTTGAACGGTGTAAACGAAGACCTGCGTAACGTGGTTTTAAGGGCAATCGAGATAACTAAAGTAGATTTTGGCGTGATTGAAGGTTTACGCACAGAGAAAAGGCAAGAAGAGTTGGTTGCCTCTGGCGCATCGCAAACCATGAAGTCCCGGCACCTTACCGGGGATGCTGTAGATCTTATGGCGTATATAGGTTCGCGTGGATCATGGGAGCTTAATCTTTATGATGACATAGCGGACGCTATGCGGGCCGCCGCAATTGAGAAAGACGTAGGCATTCAATGGGGTGCAGCGTGGACCGTGCCTGACATACGAGAGTGGGATGGCACTATGGAAGATGCGATGAACTCTTACATTGATATACGTCGATCCGAAGGCCGCAGGCCGTTCATTGATGCGCCGCATTTTCAGTTAACATAAAATTACAGTTTCTCCTAGCATCTCTTATATTAAGTGTGCTAGGGTGCATAATACGTTATGCGATAAACTGTGGGGACTTGATGGATGAAATAAAAATAGCCGAAGCGGTGTTTCGGATTTTCCGTGAACGTCGCCAAGGTTGTGTCGATTATATGTTGAATGGCAACGTAAAATCGATGGAGCATTATCGTGAGCTTATGGGCAATCTTGAATGCCTTAATCACGTGGAACAGGAACTCAAGAGCCTGCTAGAAAAACAGGAGCGAAGTAATGACTAAAGCGCAAGAAGTAGACCTTGATAGTGTAGCAGAGGGAGTCGCGAACCTCGCAGAAGCTTACAAGGATGTTACTGACAAGGTACTAGACCCCGATAAAATCGGTGGTTCTCTCCTAGAACGGATGCCAAACCCAACGGGCTGGCGTTTGCTAATCCTACCATATCGCGGAAAAGGTAAAACCGATGGCGGAATATATCTGCCAGACGCGGTGGTTCAGGAGCAGACAGTATCCACACAGGTTGGCTATGTCCTCAAGGTAGGGCCTCTGGCTTACAAGGACACAGAGAAATTTCCCTCTGGTCCGTGGTGCGAGCAGAGTGATTGGGTGATGTTTGCCCGTTATGCTGGATCGCGTTTCCGAATTGATGGCGGTGAAGTTCGCATCTTAAACGATGACGAGATTTTAGCGCGTATCAACGAACCTGAAGATATTTTGCATTTCTAGGAGTGACTGATGTCAGAAGATAAAGAGTATGATACAGACGACCAAATCGAGCTAGATTTGGTCGAGGATGCTGAAGTAGAGCTTGATTCTAATAACGAACAAGCCAACGTGTCGTCGGATGACGATAACTTTGACAAGGCAGAAAGCGCCACTCAAAAGCGCATAGATCGCCTGACCAAGAAAATGCGTGAGGCCGAGCGCCAGCGCGAAGAGGCTTTAAGGTACGCTCAAAACGTACAAGCTGAAGCTCATCAATTAAAGCAGCGCATGGATGCTTTGGATAACAGCTATGTTACCGAATACAGCAGCCGTGTTGAGACGCAGATGGCTACGGCAGAGCAAGATCTTGCAAGGGCTATTGAAATGGGCGACACTAACGGTGTTGTCGAAGCCCAACGCAAAATAACCAAGCTTGCTATTGAAAACGACAGAGCCCAACAAGCAAAAGTTCAGCAAGAAAGGTACGCTCAACAAGCGCGGGCGCAGCAGCAAGCGCGGGTTAATCAGCCAATGCCGCAGCAACAGCCGCGTAGGCCGGACCCGAAAGCAGAAAGATGGGCCCAAAGAAACGCATGGTTTGGAGAAGACGAAGCCATGACGTATGCTGCTTTTGGCATCCACAAAAAATTGATCGAAGACGAAGGGTTTGACCCGCAGTCCGATGACTATTATACTGAGCTTGACAGACGTATGGTGAACGAGTTTCCACATAAGCTGTCAAACGGTGGAAGTAAACGGCCCGCTCAGACGGTTGCTTCTGTATCCCGCAGTTCTGGGCGCAGTAGTGGGAAAAGGGTTAGACTCACCCCTAGCCAAGTCGCGATAGCGAAAAAATTGGGTGTGCCGCTTGAAGAATACGCGAAATACGTGAAGGAGTAAGTTAAATGTCTGAAGAACAAAACGAAATGTTTGAAGGCGAAATTAAACGTACTTCTCGCGCAAACCAAACTAGGGAAAAAACGGCAAGGCGTAAGCCGTGGGCTCCCCCGTCTATGTTGGACGCACCGCCTGCACCGGATGGTTTTAAGCATCGTTGGATCAGGGCTGAAACCCGTGGTTTTGACGATACTAAAAACATAAGCGCAAAGATGCGCGAAGGCTGGGAACTGGTTCGCAAGGACGAGTATCCAGACTTTGAGGCCCCGGTAGTTGATTCAGGTAAATACGAAGGTGTGTTCGGAGTAGGTGGACTTATTCTCGCCCGTATTCCGTTGGAGACGGTAGCAGAGCGGACGGCTTATTTCTCTCAGAGAAACCGAGACCAACTGCAAGCTGTTGACTCTGACATGATGCGCGAGAATGCACATTCAACCATGCGGATCAGCAACGCTGATCGGCAATCTCGTGTAACCTTTGGCGGCCCACAACGATAAAGGGTCGCCCTGATTGGAGAAAAACAAATGGCAAACCAAGATACTGCCTTTGGTCTTCGTCCTATCGGGCTCAACGGCGCAGGTGCCAACACTACCGGTGTAACTCAGTATGAGATTGCATCTAACAACTCCAACCCGATTTATCAGTATTCGCCAGTAATTCCTCTGGCTGCTGGTGTTATCGATATTGTTGGTAATGCTAATGGTGGTACGGTTCCTGCTCTCGGCGTCCTGATGGGTGTTGAGTATGTAGATAGCTCTACAGGCAAAACCGTTTGGAAGAACTACTGGCCCGGTTCAAGCAATGTAAGCGTTGACACGAATCATCCTGTCAAAGCTTTCGTTGCAGACAACCCAAACCAGTTGTTTATGGTTGCTGCTGATGGTAGCTCAACCGACCGTGCAACCGCACTGTCGAACATTTTTGCTAACGCATCACTTGCAACTGCAACTTCCGGTTCATCCGCAAACGGACGTTCCACTGCTGAATTAGATATTTCCACCGTTGCTACTACAGCTACGCTGTTCATGCGCGTTGTTGGCCTCACAGGTGATGTGGCTAACCTCGACTATGACGCAGCCGGTGTGAACTATGTAGTTCGGTTCAACTTCCACCACAATGCGCCCTGCTCTAGCTCTGATTCTCAGACTACAGCAGCCAGCACTGGCATTTAAGGAGGGGATAGACAATGGCTATTTCTCGCGCACAATTAGCGAAAGAGCTTGAGCCCGGCCTAAATGCCTTGTTCGGTCTTGAGTATGATCGTTACGAAAACGAACACGCTGAAATCTTCGATGAAGAGTCTTCAGATCGGGCATTTGAAGAAGAAGTGATGCTCGGTGGTTTTGGAACAGCACCTGTCAAAAGTGAAGGCGGAGCCATCAATTTTGACGATGCACAAGAAACCTACACTGCTCGGTACACACACGAAACAATCGCTCTGGCCTTCTCAATCACTGAGGAAGCTATCGAGGACAATCTGTATGACCGACTGGCATCACGTTACACCAAGGCTCTGGCCCGCTCAATGGCTCAGACCAAGCAGATCAAAGCTGCCGCAATCCTGAACAATGCGTTCACTGCGGGTGCTTCTGCAATTGGTGACGGCGCAGCCCTCTGCTCGTCTTCTCACCCATCTTTGTCTGGTAACCAGCGCAACAAACTGTCTGTTGCAGCAGATCTCAACGAGACTTCTCTTGAGCAGATGCTGATCGACATTGCTGGTCTAACAGACGAGCGTGGTTTGAAGATTGCTGTTCGTGGTACGAAGCTGATTATCCCGAAGGAATCGCAATTTATTGCGGAGCGAGTGCTTAACTCCAACCTCCGTCCGGGTACAGCAGACAACGATGCAAACGCCATAAAGAACATGGGTATGCTTCCAGAAGGAGCGGTTGTTAACCACTTCTTGGTAGATACCGATGCCTTCTTTATTAAGACGGATGCACCGAACGGCTTTAAGTACTTCAACCGTTCCCCAATCAAAACCGCTATGGAAGGTGACTTTGACACCGGAAACATGCGGTTCAAGGCCCGTGAGCGTTACAGCTTCGGCGTCTCCGATTGGCGTTGTGTGTTCGGCACCGAAGGTGCATAACACAGTCTCTCCCTGAGACCGGAAGGGGCGGCTGCAAAGCCGCCCTTTCTTTTTGTTTTGTTCTAAGTTATATTTTATTTGGGTCTAATATATGAGCTTCGTAGACAGGAACTGGCCCACCTGACATTGCACGGACTACGAAGCCAAACCTTGTGCAAGGGGTAAGATATGGCTTCGACCACTTTTTCCGGTCCTGTTACCTCGACAAATGGCTTTGTCGGTGACATCAAAGTTCCAACCTACACCGTAGCTGGCGCACCTTCCGCATCTGATGCGGGAGCAGGTACACTTATCTATGTGTCCAATGGTGCTGCTGGTTCAGCTATTTTAGCCTTCTCTGACGGCACTAACTGGAAGCGCTCCGACACAGGCGGAACCATCTCAGCCACGTAACAGGAGGTAAACCATGTCTCGTTTTAAGCCACCTAGCGTAGAAGAACTCGCAGCTAGAGGCCTAGATGCGGACGGCAATCCTCTTGTAACTAAGAAGGTTCGCGCACGTAACACAGACGGCACGTTGAAGGGTGATGACCCTTCAACCCCGGATGTTAACGAAGCGTGGGAAGAAAAAGCCGTTCCAAAAAAGGCTGTTAAAAAGTCGGAGAAAAATTAAATGGCTAACTCAGACGTAAGAACAAAACGTCTGACGGGTACGGGAGCGGCCAATATTGGTCGTTCCCGCTTGCGTCAGGTACAGGTTTTGACGGGCGCGGGTGCAGGTCGGTTGACTTTAACAGATGGTAACGGTGGTTCGACAATCTTAGACATAGATTTTCTAGCTTCCGACTCACACTCTGTAAACATTCCTGATGAAGGGGTTTTGTTTACAGAGGATCTGTATGTCGCCACGGCAACCAACGTCACGGCCATGACAATCTTCTTTAGCTAGGGGGTGCGTTTATGTCCCGTGAAGTAAGCTCTATAACTCGCGTCGGCACTAGCGAGCCGTTCGAGCTTCAAGTTGCTAGAGGGCAAATTGCTTGGCACAAGCCGCTTTTTAAGTTCGGCAACAACGCTACTGTTGGAGACAGTTTGGAAACCATATGGGCAGAAGGTGGCCTCTATAGTTACTTGACTTCGGCAACTGTTTTAAAAGTTTCTAGTTCATCTACAGACGACACCTCTGCGGGAACAGGAGCAAGGACAGTTCAACTGTACGGACTTGATGGTGACTACAACGAAATAAACGAACTCGTTACCTTAAACGGGCAAACCGTTGTAAACACCACGCAATCATTTTTACGCATAAATCGTATGATTGTGCGTTCTGCGGGATCAAGTGGAGCAAATGCAGGTGTTATTTATGCGGGAACAGGCACGGTAACGACAGGTGTACCTGCAAATGTTTATGCTTCCGTAAACGGGGTAACAGGATCAAATCAGAGCTTGATGGCTCTTTGGACCGTCCCTGCGGGATACACGGCGTACATGCTCCAATATGACGTATCTAACGGAACGACGTCTAACACCCCTGCGCTTTGTAAACTTATTTTGGCGGTGAGGCCGTATGGAGAAGTGTTTCAGTCAAAAGATGTTAAGTCTTTGACAACAGGAATGCACGTTGAAGAATCTTTTGCAATTCCACAGAAAATTACAGAAAAGTCGGACATAGAAGTACGGGCAATATCGTCCTCCGCTTCTGTGAGTTTTGATATTTCCGCCGCTTTTGAAATTGTTTACATCAAGAACGGGGATAATTTGGCGTAATGGCGACTACTAAAAATGTTGAGAGACTTCCGTCCGGACGTATTAAATACAGAGGAGAGACTTTCGCTGGCTTCAACAAGCCCAAGCGTACTCCCGGTAAACCAAAAAAGAGTGCTGTTCTTGCTAAAAAAGGCTCTGAGATTAAGTTGGTCCGATTCGGAGACCCAAACATGTCAATTAAAAAAGATCAGCCCAGCCGTAGAAGTAACTTTAGAGCGAGACATAACTGTGATACCGCAAAAGATAAGTTTTCTGCACGGTATTGGTCCTGTAAGGCATGGTAGGGTGACTTTCGTGGCTGATAAAAGCTTGCATGAACTTGAAATAGAGTTCACAGAATGGAAAACGCAACAAAAACACATTGTAGATCGCGTAGATCAGCTACATACGGATATGAGTGACGTAAAAAAGGCCGTTTTTCAGGCTAAATGGATGCTTGTTGGTGCTTTAGTCTTTGCTGGAATGATGAACAGTGAGGCTTTTATGGAACTTATACTTAACTTGGGGGCTAAATAGTGGCTTATTCGCGCAAATCTTCTAAGTCTTCGCCTAAAAGCAAAGGTAGTAAGATTTGTCCTGAAGGAAAAGCTTGGGCGGAAAGGACTTTTGACACCTATCCGTCAGCTTATGCTAATTTAGCGGCGTCTAAATATTGTAAGGACCCTAATTACGCCAAAAAGTCTAAACGAAAGGGCAAGTAATGGGCGGTCTAAAGGAGTGGTTAGATGAGGATTGGGTACGACTGGATAGTTCTGGTAATATCGCAGGTTCGTGCGGTACATCGAAGAATAAAAGAAATCCTGATAGATGCCTACCTAGAAGTAAAGCTCAGAGCCTATCAAAGTCTGAACGCGCTGCAACGGCTCGTAAGAAAAAGCAAGCGGGCGCTAAAGGGCAACAGGTTGTGGCAAACACTGAGGCGGCCAAGGTAACAAGAAAGGCAACAGGGGGTGTTATTGGTTATGAGACCAAAGCAAAGCGCCCTTTTCGTGGCAGCAGCATACCCGGAACGGCTGTAGCGCGTGGTTGTGGTAAAGTTATGGGCGGTCGCCGTAAGCGGACAAAAGGGTCAGTGTCTCAAGCATGAAGAACATGCGGTTTTACATCGGCAAAGAGCAGGATATCTGCCAAGAAATATTGGCGTGGTCTGCTCACACCTTGCAAAAACCAAACCCGTTTTATAACGGGCTTCCACCGTGCCCGTATGCCCAAAAAGCTTGGGAAGATCACAAAGTAGCTATTTTGTTTAAGTACGACACAAACTTACAATGCTTGTATAGCACCATATCTCAGTGGGAAGACACGTTTGACCTAGTTATCATAGTGGATATGGCCTTTGAAAAAGACCCAGATGCGTTCCACGACTACTTAGCGATGATGAATGACGCCATTTCTGAGGGTGTTTTTATTGATAGGGACATCTGGTTGATGGGTTTTCACCCCCACGATGAACCCAATGATTTCATAGACGATAGTTCGTTTATGCAGATGGTTGACGATGAATATGCTATGATTTTTGTTCAACGCTTGTCTAAGGTGCAGGAAGCAGCAGACAAACTTGAACAAAAAGGGTATTATGATAATTACTTGGAAGAGTACGATGCCGAGCACATCTTCCAAACCCGCAAAGAGTTGTACAGGAGGCTCCAACAATGGCAATGAAACCACGTAAGGTTAATAAGAAAGCCGATGGCAGCATGGTAAAGAAAATGCGTGGCGGTGGCATGGTAAAGAAAATGCGTGGCGGTGGCATGGTAAAGAAAATGCGTGGCGGCGGAATGGTAAAGAAGAAGTAAGATGGCTACCTCTGGAAGCACCAACTTTGAGCTAGATGTCGCTGATTATGTTGAGGAGGCATTTGAGCGTTGTGGACTTGAGGTTCGTACTGGTTACGATCTCAAAACCGCTAAGCGTTCCTTGAATTTGATGCTTGCAGAATGGGCTAACCGCGGTCTGAACGCATGGACTATAGCCCAGAGAAGCCAAGCTTTGACTCAAGGCACAGGTGATTATAACTTAGGAACCGACGTTATCGACATTTTGTCGGTAGTGGTACGTCGCAGCGGCACGGATTATGCACTGGAGCGTATTAGTCGAGACGATTATTTGTCTATTCCGACTAAAACAACACAGGCACGTCCTTCTCAGTTTTTCTTAGACAGGCAGATAACGCCTGTCTTAAAGCTTTGGCCGGTTCCTGAAAACAGCACCGATGTTGTGTATTATGATGCATTAACTCGCATGGATGATGCGGATGAGTACACAAACACGATGGAGGTTCCTTTCCGTTTGTATCCGTGTTTAGCCGCGGGTTTGGCGTACTATATTTCCATCAAGAGAGCCCCCAATAGGGCACAACTCTTGAAGATGATGTACGAAGAAGAGTTTGAACGGGCAATATCTGAGGACCGTGATCGGGCTTCGTTTAATATTGCGCCTGATTTTGGATATTTTAGGGTATAGCTATGGCTCGATTTGCTACAGGCAAAAACTCTTATTCAATATCTGACCGTTCCGGTTTCCGGTATCGGTATCAGGACATGCGTAAGGAGTGGACAGGCTTACTTGTAGGCAAAGACGAGTGGGAGCCAAAACAACCTCAGTTGGAGCCTTATCCAAAAGTTGTAGATCCTCAAGCTTTGAAAAACGCACGGCCTGACCGCGTGGAGCCTATGGATGTTCCTGTCGGTGGCGGTGGTTACCCTTATAGAGGCGTGGATACAGGACTCTTATGTTCTGTGGGCCATGTAACGGTGGTGACATGAGCTTTACATTAACGCAGCTACAAGACGCTATTAAAGACTACACAGAAAATCAGGAAACCTCTTTTGTTAACAACCTGAACATCTTTATCCGTGGTGCGGAAGAGCGCATCTTTAAGAGTGTGCAGCTTAATTTTTTCCGTCGAAACCAAACGGGTACGTTAAGTGTTGGTAATAAGTTTTTAAACTGTCCGTCAGATTTTCTGGCCCCGTACTCGTTGTCTATAATTACAGCGGGCGGCGATAACGTGTTTTTGGAGTATAAAGACGTAAACTTCCTCCAAACAGCTTATCCTAACCCTACTACTACGGGAACACCGAGGTACTATGGTTATTTTGACGTGTCTAACTTTATTATTTCTCCAACTCCTAGTGCTGCTTTGACGGCAGAACTCCACTATTATTACAGGCCTGCTAGCCTGACTGCGGGAGCCGGAGGCGGCACAACGTGGCTTAGTGTTAATGCGCCAATTGCGATGTTGTATGGCTCGTTAATTGAGGCATATACATACATGAAGGGTGAACAGGATATTATTCAGAACTACCTGTTGCAGTTCCAAGAGTCTATTGGACGCTTGAAGAACTACGGTGAGGCTATTGAGGATACGGATGCGTATCGTACAGGTCTCATTATTAGGGAGAAAATCTAGTGTTTAGTTTCAAGCTGGAGATTGGTGAAGAACCGTTTGTATTGGTTCATACCACAGAAAACCGCGGGTTTACGCCAGAGGAAGTGGCTGAGCGTTGCGTAGCAAAAATAATATCGGTTTCAGATAACGCGCATCCCGGTATTCGCGATCAAGCCAATGCTTATAAGAAGCACATTGAGAAGGTAGTAGCCCATTATATGAGAGAGGCTATTCGGAGTGACCGAACTACGGTATATAATAACCTAAAGGATGCGGGGCATCCAGAATTAGCTGATGCGATAAGGAGACTGTAAACATGGCTATTACACAAGCAATGTGTACATCCTTCAAGCAGGAATTACTTGAGGGACAGCACGACTTCCGTACATCGGGCCATACGTTTAACATGGCTTTGTACACAAGTTCAGCCACACTAAGTGCTGCAACCACTGATTACTCAGCTACTAATGAGGTCAGCGGGACGGGGTACAGTGCTGGTGGACAGGCGTTGACTAACGTCAACCCAACCACAAGTGGAACAACGGCTTTCACTGATTTTGCGGACGAGACGTGGACAACCGCCACGATTACTGCTCGTGGCGCGATTATCTACAACACAACCACGGGTGGCGGCACAGGCACCACTGATTCGGTTTGTGTTTTAGATTTTGGTTCTGATAAAACATCGACCGCAGGTGATTTTACTGTTCAGTTCCCAACCGCTGATTCATCTAACGCCATTATCCGCATAGCCTAATAGAGGCTTATTATGGCTATCATTGCCGGTTGGGGCCGGGGCACATGGTCGAGTGGAACGTGGGGTGAGCCCATCCCCGTTGAGCTTACCGGGGTCTCAGCCACCGGAGCGGTCGGTAGTGTTAGCGTTGTAGCGGAAGCCAATGTTCCGGTAACGGGGTTACAGGCGACAGGTAACGTAGGCAGCGTCACAGTCTCCGCTGCCGCGAATGTCGCGGTAACCGGTGAAGTTGGAACAACAGGGCTAGGCTCGGTAACCGTAACCGGCGATGCCAATGTTGCGGTTACAGGCGTTGCGGGTACGGGTACTTTAGGTTCCGTCACAATAAGTGGCGATGCCAATGTTGCGGTTACAGGCGTTGCGGGTACAACGGCGCTAGGTAGCGTCACGGTTGCAGCTAACGCTGATGTTGCGGTTACAGGCGTTGCGGGTACTGGAAACGTCGGTTCGGTAAGTGTAGTCGGTGAGGCTAATGTTCCTGTTACTGGCGTTTCGGCAACAGGCGCAATTGGTACGGTAAGTGTAACAGCGGACGCAATTGTCCCTGTTACAGGCTTAGCGGCCACTGGAAACGTAGGCTCTGTCACCATAACGGGTGATGCTCTTGTTGAGCCAACGGGCGTTGAGGGCACTGGAACGCTAGGCACTGTAACCGTGGTCACGAGAGTGATCGTACCTGTTACAGGATTGCAAGTAACCGGAAATGTTGGTACTGTTACGGTAAGCGGAGATGCGAATGTAACCGTTACAGGAGTGTCTGCGACAGGACAATTAGGCAATGTCTTTATTTGGAGTCAAATTACACCGAGCCAGAACCCAAGTTGGGGAGGTATTACGCCCTCGCAGTCGCCAAACTGGATAGAGACTATACCATCTCAGACGCCAAACTGGACGGATATTGCCGCATAGGAGACATAGATGCCGAGTGTGTTCACTACCAACTTTGCGATAGAGCAACCAGCCACTGGTGAACAGTCCGGCACGTGGGGCACTACGACTAACTATAACTTTGATATTTTTGACCGTCTAGCCGGTTTTAAGTCTGTCACACTATCTAGCACCAGTTCAACCCTTACTATTCGACCTTCTTCCCCTTCGCAAGGGTCGAGTAACGTAGAAGACGGCATGTTTAGGGCGATTAAGTATGTTGATGGTGGTGATTTAGGTGGCACAGTAACACTTACGGTAGGACCCAACACTTCAGCGGCGTTCTTTCTTTTTCAAAATGCTTTGTCTGGTGGCCGCGATATTACGGTCACGCAGGGGTCTGGTGGTAATGCCACGATAGTAAATGGTCAAACAGCTATAGTTTACTGCGATGGCGCTGGCGCTGGAGCGGTGGTTTACAGCTTGGGTGATAACTTAGCTATGTCCAACGCTAAGATTACAGGTGGTTCAGTGACGGGTATTACTGATTTAGCCGTTGCTGATGGGGGCACAGGGGCCAGTACTGTATCTGGTGCCCAAACAAATCTACAAGTTGACCCAGCGGGAACTGCGGTCGCATTAGCAATAGCACTGGGGTAAGCGATGGCAAACAGCTTTAAAAGAAAACTTTCTCGCAGTATCGGCACCTCGCTTACTGCGGTGGGTTCATATACCGTCCCTTCGTCTACGGAGGTTACGGTTATTGGCTTAGATGTGGCCAACCGGACTGCAAGTCAGGTTTTGGTTGATGTCACCTTAAATGATGCCTCTAACGACACGTATTTGATTTTCCAAGCGCCTGTACCGAGTGGCGGCGCGTTGGCTTTGATAGGTGGTGACCAGAAAGTCGTCCTTGAGGTTGGTGACAGTATTAAGGTCAAATCCGATACAGCGGGCTCTGTAGATGTTGTAATGAGCATTTTGGAGATCACCTGATGGCTTATTTAGGTAACCCACCAGCCGAGGCATATACTAATACCGTTAAGGATAGCTTCAACGGCGACGGGTCTACTACTGCGTTCACGTTGTCTCAACC
>Ga0222714_10002662_pt1 | contig 18720 bp, 14 predicted proteins | sample C33_3DmetaG_FD_165048 | JGI IMG/M metagenome (GOLD analysis project Ga0222714, IMG submission 165048) | Estuarine water microbial communities from San Francisco Bay, California, United States - C33_3D | ecosystem: Environmental > Aquatic > Marine > Unclassified | place: USA: California...
AAGATGCACGCGCACGTCTCTGGATGCGCGTTGAACGAAGAGCGGTGGTTTATGCTCGTGTACATGTGGACCCGCCGAACCGCGCGGTCGGCGACGCGCTCGATCCACCCCCTTGGCGTTCCGGAACGTGTCGAAAAACCACCTCCGCGAGCATCGGTGCCCCGTGTCGGAACATCTGTGTTTACATTAGTGGCGTCCCGAACCCTATTGATTGATACATTGGTGGCGTCCCGAACCCTATTGATTGATACATTGGTGGCGTCCCGCCGCCGCCGGGGCACGCGCGCGGTCGTCGTTCGCCAGTCGCCGACGCCGCGCGAGACGACCCAAGCTCGCCGCCGCCGCCGTCGACATGCTCGCCGCGCGCGCGCTCTCCTTGGCCACGCCGCCGCGTCCGCACCGCCGCGATGCGGCGCGATGCGGCGCGACGACCGCGCGCGTTCGTGATGCGTCGTGCGTGACATTAATGATGGCGTCGCCGGCGGCGCGCGCACGCGGAGGGGCGACGCGAGGGGCGACGCGCGAGGCGGTGATGGTGGCGTCGTCGTCGTCGCGGTGTGTGCGGGTGGTGCGTCGCGGCGCGGTGCGCGCGCGCGCGTTCGGGGATGACGAGGATGAGGATGGTTTTGACCCCGCGAGGCGCGAGGACGAGGACGAGGACGTCGAGGACGTCGAGGACGCGGATGTGGATGTGGATGGGTATGGGATGGATGACGACGATGAGGATGAGGATGAGGATGATGAGGATGATGGCATGGATAGCGTTGGGATGAAGTTTACGCGATCGATGTATGATGTGGACGGCGAAGCGGCGGCGGCGGAGGATGACGAGGAGGAGGAGGACGACGATTTGGACTTGGATGACGACGATGACGATGATTGGGACGTCGTGGGTGGTGTCGACACTCGAGGGTCGTTTGGGGATATCGATCTCGTCGCTGGGCAGGAGGAGTTGGATGACGTCGAGCGCGATGTGCCCATTGAACAGTCGAGGCATTTCGTCGACGACCGCGGCGGGTTGCGCGGCAGGGCGTTGTACGTGTGTCAGCTCAACTGGTGGTTACGCGTGAAAAAGATGCAAACGTACCCACCGTCGAGGAAGGAGATTGCTGAAATGGTTGAACGCACCGGGGTGGCGTTCGAGGCGATTCAGACGTGGTATGATGATCAATGCGAGGCGTATTCAGAGATGTCGCTCGCCGAGCAGGCGGCGTACGAAGCGGATTGCGCGAGACGGCAAGAAAAACTCGAAGAGCTCGTGGCGGATGATTTTCAAGAGCGATCGTCGACGCATTTCATTGAAGAGGATATATTCTATGATGAAGCTGATCTCATGCACGAATCAGACATGGATGAAGAGCCTTTAACGTTAGCCATGGAGAAGCTCGAAGACGCGTTGAAGGCGGAGGAGGAAGAAGTCGCCGACGACAAAGAAGGGGATGACGATGGGTTGGATGAGAATCAAATCGCCCGCATCTATCAAGACGGCTCCGAAAGCAATCCATTCTTGATTAATCCAAAACAAGCCGTTGAAAGCGGGCATTGGTCGATACAAGATCAAGTTGATTCGTCGCGCGATTCCGACGACGGGTGGCTTGGCGAAGGCGGTTGGGACGCGCTCCCGCACCACAACGCCGTGAGCGCCGTCGACGGAGGCTCTCTCGCCTTTGTTGGCGTGCTCAACGACGAGGTTGGCTCTGGACAAACTCCTTGGTTACGAGAACGAGCGTTGAACACCAGGGGATTGAAGTCAGCCGTGGAGACGCCGTCGAATGAAATCGACAGAGACCCAAAGCGCCATTTGGGAGATTTGTCGCGTACGATGCATAACGCCATCGAAATAGGCCAAGAATTCGAAGCCACAGTTGTGGCTATGGACTTGTATCACGGCGCGTTGCTCGATTGCGGCACAGAAGTTGACGCATTGCTTCCGATTTGTGAAACCGATTGGCTTGAAGTGCGCGACCACATTAGCATCGGCACCACGCTCACAGTCAAGGTGACGGACATTCGTCCGAAATGGTGGAGATTTAGATACCCATTAGAGGTTATGCCTACGCGCCAAGATTTGTCGTTGATGATCAAGCGCCATCCGCACATGTATGGCTCGCCGATTAATATTTACGCCGGGGAGACGATGGAGGAGGCGTGCGCAGACGCCGGAAGAGAGGTTCGCGCCAGCGGTGAAGAGACGAATGAAGCAAATCAGCGCAAGGAGTACACTATTGATGACATTAAGCGCATGATTGCGTTGTCTGATAGACAAGAGCGCAAAATCACCGAGTATGAACGCGATCTACTTGAGGCTGGCGTTGACGACGAGAGAACAAACGTCAAGTTTACGCAGTCGCTTGAAGCGAGATTATCCGACGACGACGACGAAGAGGACGCGTACGACGAAGAAGAGGATGAACTCTTTTCCGAAGAAGTAGAATCTCTCAAGAGTGAGGACATAGATGAAGATGAGGACGAGGACGAAGAGGATGTAGTAGACGACGAAGTCTCAGTAGACATGCGAGGCGGTTCGGTCAAGGTACGAGACGAAGCTGAAGTCGACGACGACGACGACGACGACGATTTCTCTCGCGATGACGATGACGACGACGATGACGATGACCGTAGACCATCCTCTCGCATGTATGCTCGTTAGTTTTGGCCACTACCATCCTCCTAGCTCCTAGCTCTACACATTTGATTTTCATATACTTTTATTATTCTACACGCGGCGTCGCAGCATCACCTAGCATCTACACGGCATCATCCCCATACGCTCCAAGCGTGCGACGATGCTTAAAAAAGTCCGACATAATCTTTCCACAATCCTCTGCTAACACGCCGCTGCGTACTTCTAAATTTGGCGTAAACGCGTGCGGATGTTTCGGCGCCGTATCATCCGTCCCGACGTCGTCCCTACGCATCATCGACACCCAACTCCCATCGCCACCGAGTAACGTATTCTTTGCCCCATACACCACACTACCCACACGACTTTGTAAAATCGCACCCGCACACATCGCGCACGGCTCTAACGTCACATACATTGTCGTTCGTTGCAACGCGCGCCAGCCGCCGAGCTTTTTCGCACCCTCTTGAATCAACGTCATCTCCGCGTGCGCCGTCGGATCACCGCTATGTTCGCACGCGTTACGCGCCTCACATATCACCATCGATGTCTCGGCGTCCACGAGCACGGCGCCGATGGGCACTTCCCCCGCGCTCGCCGCGTCTCGCGCGAGTTCCAGCGCTCGGCGCATGTGTCGCTCGTCAACCACAGAAACGTCTTCGCCCGCCGCCGCCGCCGCCGCTGACGTCGACGCGCGCGACATCAATCGCGCGCGGTGCGCTCGAGCGCGCACGACGCGCAACGCCGCGCGCGCTGGCGTCGTCGCCGCGCATCGGAGCATCGCGGCGCGCGCAGACGTGTGACGGCGAAAAAGTGCTTTTTCCACTGTGCCATTCCCCGACGCGCGCGCGCCTGGTGCGCCGCCGAGACACGACGCGCGAACGCGGACTCGAGCGTGTCGTGATTGATATCCATCGAAAATGTCGAGCGCGATGGGCGCGATGGCGTCGAGCCGAGGGGTGAAGACGTGCGTGATGAAGATGGATAGCGCGCGCAGCGCGCGCGGGGCTACGGCGCGTGCGCGCGCGCAGGCGCCCGCACAGGGGTCGTTGATGCGACGAGAACGTCGCACGATGCGCACGAATGCGTATCGTCACGCATTCGCTACGGGAGAAGCGATGGATGAAGCCGCGTTGAAGGAATTTTTGGATGGGTTAAAGTACGACGTCAACGGGTTTGTCGTCGCGATCGCGCAAGACGTCGATACGGGTGCGATTTTGATGCAAGGCTTTGCGGATCGTACTGCGGTTGAGTATACGTTGAAGAATCGCAAGGCGACGTTTTGGAGTCGGAGCCAAAAGAAGCTGTGGACGAAAGGGGAGACGAGCGGTAACTTTATCGAGGTGCAAAGCGTGCACTTGGACTGCGACAGAGATAGTTTAATCTATTTAGGAATTCCTTCGGGTCCGACGTGTCACACGGGCGCGCACACGTGTTACTACAAGCGCGTCGACGGCGTGGGCGGTGCGGCGGCGGAGAAGGATGGTGGACGACACGCGGCGGAGGAGGCGTTGACGACGCTGTACGAGTTGGAGGCGACCATCGAAGCCAGACGCGTCGAACAAGTCGACGACGACGCCAAACCCTCATGGACGCGTAGATTACTGGACAATCCAGAATTATTATGCAAGAAGATCCGCGAAGAGGCGGGGGAGTTGTGCCAGACGTGGGAGGAAGATGAAGGTAAGCAAGCGGCGACAAACGAAATGGCTGACGTCTTGTACCACTCCATGGTCATGTTGAACAAACAAGGCGTGCCGATGAGCGATGTCTTGGCCGTGTTGCGTCAGCGCTTCGGCACCAGCGGCGTGGCTGAAAAAGCCTCGCGCGCACCAAAGAAATAACACAGAAAACCATCGCGCAGTAGCTCTGTCATCATGTAATGGACGCGCGTCCCGTACGGTTTGAAACATTGATAAAAAAAACGCTCATTTTTCGGTTACGAGTGTCTCGAAAACTCCTCACAAAGCGCGCGCGTGACGCGCCATCGACGACGGAAACACTCGCGCGAGGTGTACGCACGCCATGCCTTTCGATCTCGTGGTATGCCATTGACGTCGCGAGCGATGCGTGCGCGAGTCGTGCGCGTATCCACCTCGAGGCGCGGCACGAGGCGCGGAGAGACTAACCGAGCCGCGCGCGCGCGAACGTTTTCTCTTCGCTTGGACAGACTGGACGGTTTATCCCGGAGAAATCTAACATTTGGCGCGACTGCGTTGATGGGTATTACGATTGGGTGAAGGAGCACATTAACGAAGGGGCGCCGATTAACGAGTGTGATCACTGCGGGGATCCGCCGTTGGTGCTCGCCGCCGGCAACGGGCACACAAAGGTTGTCGAGCTTCTTCTGAACGAAGGTGCAGATATTCAGCAAAGTGGAGTCATGAAAGATTGTGCGTTGCAACGCGCGGCGCATAATGGTCACTACCACACCGTGCAGCTATTGCTAGACCAAGGCGCGGATGTGGATGCGCTTGATATGGGCGATAACACCGCGTTGCATTGGGCCGCGATGCGCGGGCACGTCGAAATCGTAAATTTACTGTTGCAAAGTGGAGCCGACAAAAACATCAAGAATAAGCAAGAAGAATTGCCGATTGACCTATGCAAAGCCATTTGGAGTAATTCGTACAAGTACGTGCGTGAAATTCTCGCGCACTAATTTCAATTTCATTTCATCTCCTTTGTCTCGGCGTGTTCTTCGCGCTTGGGCGCGTGGTAGACAAAGACGTGAATCGGTGGTTCGCAATCGTTTCCGATGATGTAATTCGACACTGACCCATACAAAAACTTCTCCAACCAAGATTTGTGATGCTGCGTGACGCAAATGAACGCCGCGCCCGATGCTTTCGCTTTCTGCAAAAGTATCTCACCACACGGCTCCCACGTCAAATCAAGGATGCAATCCAACTCAATGGGCGGCGTAAACGGCGTCATGTCCCCGCCGCCGCTTTCATCGTGCGTCACGGCTTCGCAAAAATCATTCAACATTTCCTCCGTTTTCTTCACCGCGGATTTCCAAAATTCATCGCGCGCTTCGTAATCGACGTTGAATTCTGTGCCGGGCGGCGTCGCGATCGAGAGGTACGCGCCAGCCGAGTCTGGCACCGCAATGTGCACGAGGTGCACCAAATCCCCAGATCTCACCAAGTGTTTCATCACAAACTTTGTGCCGTCCACCGATTCTGGGCTTCCATCGACGGCAATCATGATGTGCCGAGAGTAGGTGAAATCGCGAGCCTCAGGCGGAAAGAATCGAGAAAATTGTGCTTCACCGCGGGCGAAGCTCGAGGGTGTAAAGTCTGCGCCGGCGCCGCCGCGTTGAACTTGTGCGATGATGGGTGTGCGTGTGTGACGAAACGCTGGCGCACGTGGAATCGAACGTCGAGAGATGAACTGCTGTGTGAGCTTGATGACGCCGAATCGCGTCATTGGTCGTGAGAGTGCGGACATGTTTGCGAGCGGCGCGCTTTGAAATGAAGCCCATTCATTCTCGGTTCTCGGTTGTCATGCGTCGTCATCACATCCGTGTGCTTTATTTGCTACTGCCTAAGAGATTTCTGAAGAAGTGCACGCCTTGGAGAGAGAACACCACGTCATCTTCTGTCGCTAAGAGTCGTAATTTGCGTAATCGGTCGTTATTTGCGTTGCCGAGTTTTACCAGACAGTGGTCGGCGAGCGCGGTGCACATGTTGCAAAATTCACCTTGAGGTAATTCTTTCACGCCAGTCTCTCTGCACAGGGCGGTGTACGAGTCATGTAACGCCCCAAGAGTGGTTTCCATGCTCTTTGCGTTCTGCTTAACGAGTCGCACGGCGGAACAGAGCACCATTTGCTGCATCTGCGGAAGAGCGCGGATGGAATCCACCACCGGCGACGCGTACGTCTTTGACAAGGCGCGCGCCATGTGAGAAATCTTGACAATACTCGCAGGTTTCATCGGCACCGTGTTCGGGTCGGCGTCAGCCAAATCTGACGACGACGCGTTTGCCTCTTGAACGCAAATATCAATCGCCGTGGCGCACACGTTGAGCGCTTTGCGCATGTCACCCGTCGCCGCGCCGACTTTTCGTGAACACAATTCGAGCGCGCTGTCTTCAAACGCCGTAAACGGTAGCACCGCCAAACGTTGCTTGAGTAAAACTTTCAACTGTTTACCGACGTATGCGGCAAAAGGTACGAGTGCAGGCTCACATCCACGCGCACGAAGTCGCGGTAATACACGATCAGTGAGGTTCATGGCGTTGGATACGCCAGCGAGGATGCATCGAGAATTCTTCAACGCTGGAAGCGCAAAGAGCTCATACAAAATATCTTGCGCCTTGGTCACTAATTGGTCCATCTCATCGAGCAGAATAATGCACATGCCACTTTTGCTCGCCGTAGTTGCGGTGGTAACGATTCTCCGCAACGCTGACACTTCGGGAACGTCACTAAATTCCACGACGTCGTCGCGCACTTCGCGATCCTCTGCGAGCACGGATTCGCCCAATTGCTCGATAATTGCTCCAAAAATCGCCTTTTGATCGTACAAAGCCATGCAATTAATGAATGCCAATTGAGGTCGACTCTTCCCCGAAATGCCCCACTTTCTGCTCGTCGCTTCAACCTCTTTAAGCGTCAACGTCTTCCCAGTGCCGGGCAAACCCGCCAAGTACAAGCTTCCTGGTTTATGATCCCGCAAGCATCCTTGGATCAAATCAATCACTCTCCCGCGCTCGGCTTCGCGACATCGCACCTCAGCGGGCGCTGCAGACGTATGCAATGCCGCCTTGAGCGTCGCCACGGCTTTACTATCTCTAGGATCAAACGGCGGACGCGTGTCTACGTCGTCTGCGACGTCGTCACCCATGGATGTTGACGCTGGTAAAAGTCTAATTTCCGCATCTGTGCCCGAAATTTTCGGCGCCGCACCGGCGCGAGTGCCCCCGCGCACGACATCTGGCACCGATGTGTTCCCTAAAAATCTCGGCACGCGCCCGACGCCGCGCCAATCCGCGCGAGAGACGTCTCCAAGCGCCGCCATGTCATCCGCCGACGCCATCGCCGCCCGCTTTGTCGCCGCCACCAACGCGTGTTGAGCCGCCTTTCTCTCCTCGCCCAATGACGCAGCGGTCCCATTGGGAAGTTCCTCTAACATCCCACGCCGCGAGCCACCTCCACGAGCGGCGGCGGTGCGATCAAACGTAAAAGAGCTCGATTTCGCGCTCTCCTTGGTCGCCGCCGCTCTCGCGCGCTCCTTCTCCAACATCTTTCGCAACTCAATAACATCCTTATAATCCGGTTCAAACCCAGTAATCGACATGAACTCCATGCTCAAACGATCCTCATCCATGTCCTCATCAGCGACGATGCCCGTCACTACGGCGCTCGCACTTTCCCGAACGACGACGGGCGCTCGAACCTCTGTCGGCGTCGGCGCGCTCATCGCCTTCTCGAGCTCATCGTCACCTTTACCCACCTTACCGCGCGCCTGACGCGCCGCCCCTGGCCCCGCACCCTTACGCTTCGCGCCTCGCGCCGCGTGTCCCGTAGATGCGAGATACGTCACCACTTCCTTCATCGATCGCAACGCCCCTCCTCCGCAGGGTGGGTAAAACTGTCGATACGTCGTCCCCGCGTTTGCCCCCGAACGACGCGTAAACACGCGCACGGACCACCCATCGGTGGATATATCCACGCTACACGCGCGCATGACGTCTGCGGTGAATCTCGCGAGGTCGTCGCATGGTGGTTTGGGCATGGTGCGGCGGAGAATGACGTCGCGACAGCTGTCGGGGTGAAATTTGAATTTTGAAAGATCCCACCCGCGCGCGTTTGGAGTTGACAATTGCGCGGGAACGTCAGCGAATGGGTGTGCTTTGGTATTAAATGATGTACACAGAATTGTCGTCGTCGTCAATCATGATTTTATTCTGGCGCTGCATGATGTCGAGGAATTTGCTGACTTCGATTTCGTCGTCAAAGTTTTCCTTTTTCGCTTCGTCGAGCAACTCTAAGATGCCCTCTTTTTCTTTTCGCGTGGTGGAAAAGTATTGTCCCAAAAATAATTGGAATTCTCTAAATTTAAGTTGAAGTGAGGCCATTTCTTCGTTACTCGGGGCGGAGCGCGATGCGCCGCGAGCGGCGGCGGCGGCGGCGGGCGGAGCCGCGACGGTTGTCGCCACGCGGCCGCCTCCGCGAGACACCACCGGTATCTCCTCATCCTCATCCATATCATCCTCATCCTCGTCCTCCTCGTCCTCGTCGTCATCATCCTCGTCACTTTCCTCATCCCAGAAATCATTAGGATCCATTTCCTCGTCTAAATCATCCACGTACTCCCCGCACGTGTCAAAGATCTCGCGCATCAACTGCAAATACGGCACCATCGAGCTCCCGTACACGCCGTTATCCCGCATCTCCCGCATCTTCTTCCGTAACGGATCAGCCGGACAGGAAATAATGCATGTATTTATCGCGCCCTTGACGTGAAACCAGTCCAAGAGCTTGGCGCGACGAAACGTGTGAAGCTCAGCGAGCTCGTGTTCCGCGGTGGTTTTCCACTCTGTCAACGGCTCTGGCAACTCAACCGCTATCTCTGCCGGTGCGCGCTCGATGTTCGCATCCTTGGACTTTTTCGCGTGTGTGGTGGCGTGATCTTCGGTGTCGCGCGCGCGCTTCGCGTCGTCCTCGCTCGCGTCGACGCCGTGCGCGTCATCTTTCGCGTCGTGAGCCGAGGCACCATCATCGCTCGCAGTCACGCGCGGTTTATCGGCCTGCGTCGTCACCGCCGTCGCCGCGTTCACGCTGGTGGAGATGTCTTGCAATGCATTCGGCTGCGCCTCGTCGTCGTCGCGTGCGGCCATCGCGCGCGAGACTCGAGCGTCGCGGAGTGAAGTGAGCTTTGCGCGCGTGTGTTTTTTAAAATTCGCGCGGCTGTCGCGACGACGTCGAGACGTTAAATGTGACAAGTCGTGGCATTACACGGACCATTTCTTGAAAAAGTCGTTACCTTTATCGTCAACGACGACGAATGCGGGAAAGTTTTCGACTTCGATTTTCCATACGGCTTCCATGCCGAGCTCGGGGAACTCTAGGATGTCGACTTTTTTAATGTTGTTTTGGGCGAGAATCGCGGCTGGGCCTCCAATGGAGCCTAAATAAAACCCACCGTGGGATTTACAAGCCTTAGTGACCGCGGTCGAGCGGTTACCTTTGGCGAGCATCACCATGGAGCCACCGGCGGCTTGAAATTGATCGACATAGGAGTCCATGCGACCAGCCGTGGTGGGGCCGAACGAGCCGCTCGCCATGCCTTCAGGCGTCTTGGCGGGACCGGCGTAGTACACCGCGTGATCTTTCATGTATTGCGGTAGCGGCTCGCCTCGGTCGAGACGTTCCTTTAATTTCGCGTGTGCGATGTCGCGAGCGACGACAAGCGGGCCCGTGAGGGTTAAGCGTGTCGTCACTTCGCACGCGCTGAGCTTTGCTAAAATGTCAGCCATCGGCTGGTTGAGGTCAATGTGCACGACGTCGTTGGATAGTTCCTCGGCTTTAGGTTCGGGTAAGTACTTGCTTGGATCGGTCTCGAGCGCTTCGATAAACACGCCGTCTTTGGTGATCTTTCCAAGCGCTTGACGATCTGCGGAGCAAGATACACCCACGCCGACGGGGCACGACGCGCCGTGGCGCGGCAATCGAATCACGCGAACATCATGGCAAAAGTATTTACCGCCAAATTGCGCTCCAATACCCATGGTTTGTGATAACTTGTGTATCTTAGCTTCCCATTCCAAGTCGCGAAACGCCCGACCCTGGGCGTTTCCAGAGGTCGGCAAGTCGTCGTAGTATCGCGTGCTCGCCATTTTCACAGTCTTCAAAGTTTGTTCGGCGCTCAACCCACCGATGACGATTGCCAAGTGATACGGCGGACACGCACTCGTGCCGAGAGTCTTAATCTTTTCCTCTAAAAACGTCATCAACGAGGCCTCATTCAACACCGCCTTGGTTTGCTGGAATAAAAACGTTTTGTTTGCGCTTCCGCCACCCTTCGTCATAAACTGAAAGTGGTACTCGTTCCCTTTCGTGGCGTATAAATCAATTTGCGCGGGCAAGTTCGAACCAGTGTTCTTCTCTTCAAACATCGTCAACGGCGCGACTTGGGAGTATCGCAAATTCGTCGTTTTATACGTGTCGTACACTCCGTGACTCAACGCGCGTTCGTCTTCACCATCCGTCAACACGTACTGCCCGCGTTTACCCATCACGATCGCCGTGCCCGTGTCTTGACACCCGGGCAATATCATCCCCGCCGCAACACACGCATTCTTCAGCAACTCCAACGCCACGAATCGATCATTCTTACTAGCTTCGGGGTCGTCTAAAATCGAACGCAACTGCTTCAAGTGTCCCGGACGAAGCAAGTGACTCACATCTCGCACCGCTCGCGCCGCCAACGTCGTCAACGCCGACGCATCGACGCGCAAAAACATCTTTCCATCCACCCCACGCTCTTCGCGCACGCCATCGGTGGACACCAGTCGCCACGGAATGTCCTTTCCACTCTGTTCGAACAGCGGCTGGTACACAAAGTCATCGTCACTCGATGCCGCGCGCGCCGCCGCGGACGAGGACGAGACGACGCGCGCGCGCGACGCCATCGCGACTGACGTCGTCATCGCGCGTTTGCGCGCGCGCGAGAGCGCGGCGGCGAGCATGGCGGTGGGTGACTCGCGTTGAGCTCGCGTACAGTTGTTGAGGCGAAAAGTGGAGCTCGAGCCCTCCTCACTGCGCGACGCGACGCGCATTGGACGACGACGACGACGACGCGCGCATGGCGCCGCACGATGCCGACGATGCTAACGATGGATCGTTCGCGCCGAGTGCCGAGCGCTCGCGCGCGTGGTTTGAAGAAAACGCACGAGTGACTGTTCATCTCCAGCACGCGCGCGGAACCGCCGACGCGCGCATGGCTCGCGTGTGCGCCGCCGCCGCCGAAGACGCCGCGCGCGCGCTGACGCGTGCTAACGATTCTCCGAAACCATCTCCACGCGTTGTGCGCGCGGTTGATGCTGGCGTGATGACGGATGCGGTACAAATGCGAGAGCGCGGGACGCTCGCGCGGGCGACGTGCCGCGTCTGCGCCGCCAACGTTCGCGCGTTGCGCGACGCGCACAGCGCCTTGCGCGCCCTTCGCGCGCGTGAACGAGAGTTGCGACATCAAAATTCTTCATCTACGATCGCGTTTGGATCGTCATCGACGATGAAACCATCGAGAGAGAGCAATGGGCGTCGGTCAACGTTGGTCAACGTCCCGTCTGACGGCGTTCGAACGGACGCGCGTCGCGTATGCATTGCAGACACCATTTCAATGCGTTCTCTAACGAGTACTCATGTGGGAGAACTCGTGCATGATGTAGCACATGTACGCGCGCGCCACGCGCGTAAAACAGCGCTGATGGCGCGGAGGAGTAGAGAACGTCGAGCGGCGCGAGCCGCCGCGGCGTCGAGCTCGCCGGAATCAAACGTTACGCGGGACGTACGCGCGGGACGCGGGAAACCTGACTGGAACGATTGCGTTGATCTCAACGCCTCGCCGCGGATTAAAACTAATGACGAACACTTGGCTTTACTGCGTCAGCTCGTCGCCGCGAAAGATCGTGAGGAGAAAAGAATTAACGAGGAGCGCGCGCGAGAGAAGCGTCGTCGACGCGCGGCGGCGGTAGCCGCGGCGGCTGCGGCGGCGCGCGAGGCGGCTTCGAAACGATTCATCGATGACCAAGCGAGACCGACGATGCGTGCGAGGCGTGCAAGTTTTGATTCTTTACGTTCGTTTAAGTCTGCCGCGGAAAGCGTGGGGTGCGGCGCGCGGCTGGTTTCGGACGAGGGTCATCCGCCGTAGCGAAAGCCGCGTCGTCATCGCTTGAAACAAATGTTGTTCAAATCACAATGGGTGTAAGTTTGCTATAAAGTACATATAAAGGCGTTTGGGGTGGTATGCGTTTCGCTCCCGAACACGTCGTCGTCGTTGTCGAAGGATTACTTATCCTTTTTGGAGTCTCGTCGCACGTACAACTCGTCGTCTTCGAGGTCATCCTCCAACCCAAGCAAATTCAAAATTCCTCCCAACGCATCGTCCTCGTCATCATCTTCCAAATCATGTCTCGTCGGTCGCTTAGGCTTGGGCTTCGGTGCTTCTTGCTTTGGCCCAGTCGTGCGCCTGTTGGCTTGCACCGCCATGCCGCCCGCGACGACGTCGGCGCGTTCACGCTCCTCCTCGGTGATATCTTCCACCTCTTCACCCATCTCCTCTTCAGGCGGTCCCAAAATCTCCTCCGCAATCGCATCCGTCACACCCTTGACTTGTCTCGACACCTCAAGCGCTAAATACGACATCTGATTCGATATCCAATTCCACGTTTCGTCCACGTCGGCGTTCCCAGTGCCCGACGACCCCGACGCGTTGTCGCCAATAAGCCACCCCCACAGCGACTCCTCCTCCTGCCTAGGCGGCGGAACATTCGAGTAATAATCCGAAGATCCATGTCCACTGCGCGCATACATAAAAAACAAAATACTCGCGCGTCAGTCACGTCGTACGTACGCTCCAACCGCGTCGCGTTTAAATCACTCGCGAAACAATTCGCGTGATCACCCCACGACCCTCTCACACACGCACCTCATCGGGCTCATCCCCATCGCACCAGGCGCCGCCCCACCACCCGCGCCTCCACCGCGTCTCGACATCGCCAACAGCTTCTCCACCGCGCTCTCCACGTGTCCATCGCGCGCATCGAGCACGGTGCGGATCGTGTGCGGGTCAATATCCGGGAACATCGTCGTCAGCGCGCGCACGCCTTCATTGAACCCGCTATCGTACGACGACGATGACATCGCGAGTGATCGGTTTCGTGCGCCGTGCGCTTCGAACGCGCGGTGCGTCGCCGGCGTCGTCCGCGCGCGGGCGTGTGCCGACGCGCGCCAACGTCGGAAGATGGGGTTGTCGCCCGAGGGACTCGCGCGCTAGGTCGTGATTGGTCGATTGGTCGTGATTGGTCGATTGCTGAGTTGCGAAACAGGGGTAAAAGGCGATCGTTTGGAGCTGTCTGGTCATGACTGGTCAAAAGTACCGAGAGTGGGGGGGTGCGAGAGAGGAGGAAATGGAGGAAATCTTCCCCGTCGTCGTCAGTGCCCGGCGCCGGCGCCGCCGCCGCGCGACGCGATGGCGCGAGAGCATCGCGCGGCGTTCCATCGCCGCGCCCTCGCCGTGCTCGTCATCGCGCGCGCGCTCGTGGCGGTGCATAACGTCGTCGTGCTCGATTGCGACGAGGCGTACAACTACTGGGAGCCGTTGCACTATCTATGGCGCGGCGTCGGATTGCAGACGTGGGAGCACGGCGCGGCGCATGCGTTGCGGTCGTATGCGTATGCGTTGGCGCACGCCGGGTTGGTGCGCGCGGGCGCGGGCGTGGGGCGGGCGCTGGCGTGGGGACTCGGGGTGAAGTGGTTGGTTGGACGCGCGGCGTTTACGACGACGCGGGTGAGTTTAGCGACGATGCATGCGGTTTTAGAGGCGGATTTATGCGTTGCGGTGTACGATATGCATAAATTGACTGGGGCGGTGTTGATGGTGGTGCTTGCGAGCGCGTCGGGGAGCGCGATGGCGGCGAGCGCGTTGTTGCCGAGTTCGTTTGCGATGGCGTGCGCGACCAAGGCGTGCGCGGCGACGTTGCGCGGGAAGCATCGGGTGGCGTGTGTCGCGTGCGTCATCGCGGTTGTGTTTGGATGGCCGTTTAGTGGCGTCGCCATGGTGCCGTTTGGGCTGTATTCGATCTATGGTATAGGGTTTATGGCGACGGTGAAGTGCGTCGCGGCGTGCGCGACGCTCGCCATGAGCGTCTCGGTGGCGTGCGACTCGTACATGTATTCCATGCCTGGATCTTTTCGAATCGTGAGTTCGGTGGTGAATTTGGTGCGTTATAACCTTGCCAGTGGGGGTAAGAGCGAGTTGTACGGCGTCGAGGGTGCGGAGTATTACGTGAAGAATTTAGCGTTGAACTTTCAGCTGGCATTCGCGTTGGCGTGCTCGGCGCCCTTTGCTGTAGCCGTGGCTGTCGCCACCAAGGCGTTCGTCTTGCGCTCGCTCGCGCGGTCTGGGAAAGCCCCTAAAAATATTAAACTCACGACGGTGATGGAGAAGTATCGTAACACATGGCGCACGCTGCTCTTTGTGTGCACGCCGTTTCCGCTCGTCGTCGCGTTTTTCACCGCAATTCCGCACAAGGAGGAGCGCTTCTTGTACATGATTTATCCATTCGTGTGCTTGAGCGCGGCGATTGCCACAGCGGCATTCGCCGAAGGCGCGCTCCGTATCACGAGGCACGCGTTCAAGTCGCGCGTTCCCACGTTCGGCGTCGTGTTCGGCGTCGTGCTCGGGTTATTCGCGATGGTGGCGTTGAGCGCGTCTCGCACGGCGGCGACGCTGAAATACTACAGCGCGCCGGCAGTCATCTACAACGCTTTACCCGTACCGAGCGCGACGCCCGACACCATGGCGTGGCCGTGGTATCTCGCGAACGAGTACATGGAAAAAGGGGACGATATGACGATTAATGTGTGCGTCGGCGATGAGTGGTACAGATTTCCGAGCTCGTTTCATTTCCCAACGACGCACTATCGCTTGCGTTTTCTCAAGACGAAGCAAGTGGTTCCTTTACCGTTGCAGTTTGACACCGCGCGTGGAGGGACGGCGTACACACCGGTTGGATTAAACGATAACAACGAACAGCATGAAAACTTTTTCGTCGATCCAGAGGAGTGCGTGTACCTCGTCGAAGCGGCGTTTGAGCGAGGAAACGCGCACGCCGAAGCCATGGGCGGGGAATGGATCGACGTGCGAAGCGAAAAGTTTATACACGCGCGATTGAGTCCGATGCTATCGCGCGTGTTCTACATCCCTGGCTATTCTGAAAAGCACAACAAATACGTTGATTATACATTAAAAGTCTTGGCCTACCCGCGCGATACGTTCACAAAGACGGACCAAGACGCTACTCTCTAGCCTTTGTGTAACTATTAGTTTAAACAATCACTCCTCGCCGTCCCACTCGCGCATGAATCGTTCTAAGAACCACACCATCGTTTCATGTCTCTTTTCAGCACGCTTTTTTGCGCTTTCTGTATTCATGAGGTTCTTCAACTTGAGCAACTTTTCCGCAAAGTGATTAATCGTCGTGTTTGGCCGCTCGGCGTTTCCGTGACTCTCCATGTACTCTTTCATCGTCATATCCACCAACGGCTCCACCCCTGGCACGTGCATTGGATTTTTCTTTGCGCCACCAAAGCAAAACGTTCGTCCGATACCAATCGCACCGATCGCATCCAATCTATCCGCGTCCTGAACGCACTGGAACTCGACGTTGGACGCCAGGCGCGCCCGCGCCCGCGCCGACGCTTCATCCGCATTGAGCGAATCTTTGAATCCCATGTTGGCGATGATGTCGCAAATCGCTTCAATCTTAGCTTTGTCGTACTGTTCGCCGATGAGAAACGCGCGCGCGGCGTCGGCGCCCGCACCTGGCGCGCCAGAATATTTCCAATCCGCGACATCGTGTAAAAGCGCTGCGAGCTCCACGAGCTCGATATCCGCGCCTTCTTCGCGCGCCAACGCGCGTGCGGTGAGGCGCACGCGGTGAATGTGCCACCAGTCGTGTGAGCCGTCGACGTCGGCGAGAGCGGTGCGGACGAAGCGTTCGGTGCGTTCGATTATTGTCGGCATGGTGTGGTGTGAGGACAGTCGCGTTGGTGAGCGTTTGAAATCGCGTTTCGCAACGTTGTAAAAGTACTACTACACCACTCGTGATGAGAGCTACGACCTAATGCGCGTGGTGATGCTATATATATGTATGTGTGTTGTACACGTCGTGTCAATGCGCTAGCGACGCTTGGATGATTTGGATTTAGACTTTGATTTGGACGTCGCCGAGGCGCCTGAAATGCTCGCAATGTCGCTCGCAAACATGGCAAACTGGTCAGCGATGAGTGAATCATCGCGACGCGTATCCGCGGACTCGTCGTCGCGCGATTCAGTGGTATTGCCGACGTCACCGGTGACAATGACGCGTTGACGCTCGCCGATGGTTGTCAGTCGACGAATGGAAATTTTTGCCTCGCGCTCGAGCTCGGTGATTTTCGCCGTCGCGTCTGGTTGCGGGAGCAACAGCGACACGCCGCGCACGGCGCACCCAGGACGCCCTGCGCGTCCAGCGCGATGCGAGTACGTGTCTGCCGACTTTGGCATGTCAGCGTGCACCACGAGTTCGACACCTGGTAGATCCAAGCCACGGGACGCGACGTCGGTGGCGACGAGCACGTCGACGTCGCCCGCGCGCAAGCGCGCGAGCGTCGCATCGCGTGCAGGTTGTGGTAAATCGCCGTGTAATGATGTCACCGTACGCATGCGTTTTCCTGCATTGAATTCCTGCGATGTGAAAAAAATAACGATACACTCGTCAGGTTCGCTCGACGGTTAGCGACATCCAAACGTCCCGCTCGATGGTTCAGTAACTTTGTTGTGCACATCGATCGAAGGATCCTCACCCTTCGATCTCGACAGTCTAACATGTGAAATAAAGTGAATCATCATCACCTTTGAGCGGAACGTCACGGGCGTTGCAAGAAAAAAAAGCAAGAAAAGTGGTTCCATCATTTCCATAATGTCGAAGCGTCATAATCATCGTCGCGTCTCAGGGAATGTAGATAAGTATTTGGATTCAATCCTCTGGAACCAAACGCGTGCGATCATAAAAAAAACAACGTGTCTCGGAGAATTGTAGTCTTTGGTTACGAACATGGAACGGATTCCGATCTCATAAATCCCTTAAAGTTTTCTTCGTCATCGACAACGCGAGGAAAAAAAAAATGAACGAGGCGAGGCGTGGATACGTACCGTTGTTAACATATTCGTCAGCGTCGCCCGCAAGCGTTCGGCGGATGATTTGGTCTCGGTGAATACGATAGCTTGCCCACCGACGCGTCCGTCAACGCGTTCGCTCGCGTAGGCATCAATTGCCTCCAATACCGCGACGCCTACGGATTCGTCCCCACCCTTGGCGGCGTACGACAAATGTTCCACACGTCCACCGACGTTGGACCCTCCATGACCGGAGTGATGCACCTCGACGTACCCTGGCACGAGTTTTTTCTCTAGAAACCGCGACAACGCCGCAGAAATCGTTGCCGAGAAGCACAGCGTCTGACACGACCCGGGCGGTTTCATCGCCGCCTCGACGTCGCCCTCAAACCCGCCGTCCAACAGCCTGTCAATTTCATCCAACACTTGAATCTTCACGCCGCGCAAAGAAATCACCCGACGTTCAATGAATTCTCGAATGCGTCCGGGGGTGCCGATGACCACGCACGCACCCGCGCGTATGGCATCTTCTTGCGGTTTCCCCGCGGCGCCGCCCACGCACAGCGCGCACGCGCCCGTCCAGCTCAACCCGCAATATCTCTCCGCATGCGTCATCACCTGACTCGCAAGCTCACGCGTAGGTAACATAATAATCGCCTGCACGCCTCCATCGCGTTCGATCGCCATCGCAATCGGTATGACGTACGCTAAAGTCTTTCCGCTACCCGTCGGCGCCCGGCAGAGCACATCCTTCCCGCGCCCAATCGCCGCCTCCATGCACGCCTCCTGCATCACCGTCACGCGCGTCACGCCGTGTGCGACGAGCGCATCCTTAATCCCATCGCTCGCGTGTTCCAAATCGCGCACGGACGTGCGTAATCCCTCCATCACCGACCGTCTTTCGCTCGAGCGCACTGGCGGCCGGCGGCGGCGCACACCCAATGTCCACGCGCGTTCGCCCCGTCACCGCGAACTCGCCGCGTCGAGCGCGATGCGACGATCGCGCGAACGCAACGCGATCGATGCACTACGCGCGCTGCGTCGTCATATCCGTCGCCCGCGCGTCGACGAATGCCGGCGAACGGGAAAGTTTGGGACCATGTGGGACCACCGACCAATCACAAACAGGACGAGGGGGGGGACTCAGCGACACACGGGGGAACCAAAGCGACTTTTGTGTGCCCACGTCGTCGTCGCTGCCGAC
>Ga0222714_10002663_pt1 | contig 18719 bp, 12 predicted proteins | sample C33_3DmetaG_FD_165048 | JGI IMG/M metagenome (GOLD analysis project Ga0222714, IMG submission 165048) | Estuarine water microbial communities from San Francisco Bay, California, United States - C33_3D | ecosystem: Environmental > Aquatic > Marine > Unclassified | place: USA: California...
CCACATTACTGGAATTGACATTATGAGTAGCAGTTGCAACACCAGTGACTCTCTCATCCCAAACATCGGTCTCCTTACCATACTGGAAAGTATTGAAGAAAACTGTTTGGAAGGGAGCAACCTTTAGTCTGTTATTGTCAGAAAACTGAGGTCTCCAGTCTGTCTGGTTTCCCCAGTGATCTGCGATGTTGAAAACTTCAAAAAGACTTCTCTCTTGGTTTAGATAATCTTGTTCATTTTTATTCCACTGTGCCATTAATCACTCCAACCCAATCTTTCTGGACGATATCTTTGTGAACTTTTAATTTTTAGAGAACTTGTAGTTGATGGATACAAGTTATGAACTACTGCTCCAGGATACTCATCCTGAAGTTGCTCAGCAAGTTCATTCTTAGAAGGCATTGTTCCTTCAATCTCAAGTCTATATATCTTCCCTTCCCAAACAACATCTGCCACATATGACTCAGCAGCAGGTTCTGGTTGGGAAGATCCCCCCACATTTAGGGTTCCATTGAAATCACCATTGATAGTGATACTTTCTGATAGAAACTGTTGAAAACTTTTCATTAGCATTTCCAGCGGCGACGTGCTTTACAAATTGCTTTGTCGGGGTCTTTTGAGCAATCAATGTTATGCATATCTTGCTGCCCCTTAGAGCGTGAGCAGAAGGACTTTCTGCGCTTAGCATCCTTGCTACCTGGTTTTGGATCACCAGTTACAGCAGTCTTAAGTTTGGAACCTGGGTTCTCACGGCGATATGCCTTAACTGCAGCAGGACTCATACCATCGGTTTTATCGCTCTTATTAACCTTCTGCCAATCTTCCATGAACTGAGCAAACTCTTTTAACTTAGGAAGTTCGGCAGTTGCTCCCAGTTTTTTCTTGGCAACATCCTTTTCACCACCCTCACCCCTATTTACAAGTGCTCTAATTTTTTCTCTTCTTTGTGCTGTTTTATGGGCACCTTTATCGATGGTAAATGATTCTTTCTTCAAGGTAGTTGTAATTCTCTTCTTACCATCTGGTGTTGGAATAAACTCACCAAAATCTCCTGCTTTTGGATCATTTTTATCCACATCACCATCAACATCAGTGTCAATTCTCTTGACTGCTTTTTTGACGAGTTTTTTCAAATCTCTATCTGGAACTTCATGTGGTGCGTGGATTTTTCTCTTTGTTCCAGCAGTTCCAACAGGAGTGGTTGGATCTTTCTTATCCACATCACCATCAACGTCTACATCAATTCTTTTAACTGCCTTCTTAACCAGATTTTTTATATTTGATCCTGGAACTTCATGTGGTGTATGTGCCTGAGAGTGAATCTCACTGATAGTGCCTTCTAAGCACTGGCAAGGATTATATCCACAAACTGGACATACGTCTTCTTTTACACAGTTGGGAACCATTTTCTTTCCTTTCTTCTTCATACCCAATTGCTTGTAACCAACCCAACATGCTTCATCGACTTTATGCTCACCACTAGTAACATAATCAGCAGCAGTATCTAGATAATCTGCTGCCTTTGTAATTTTTGACTGAACCCAAGCTTCAAGTTCACCTTCACCCTTACCCATTTTCTTCTTCAATCTCTTTGCTGCAGAGATAATTGTTGAGATCTCTGAGCGTGCCATTGAATACTCATGATCTTTTTCTTCTGTCTTATTGCCCCAGTTAGCAGCACCAACTTTACGGCACTTAACTAGTGCCCCAGAAGCATACGCACTTGGCCAAACAGAGTAGCGTGACTTTACTTTGTTGTAGCAAGCGTCCTTCTTACCACTACCTTTACCTGGTTTATCTTTTACTTCTTGTAGGTCCATTTCTTCAGTTCTTACGTTAGTTGGTTTTGCTCCACCAGACTTTTCTGGTTGGTTGGGATCTAAACGATTTTTTCTTCTTCTTGCTCTTTCTTCTTCTTTATCGGAAAGATCTCTTTTCATTTTAGAACTTCCACATTTTGGTGTAGAAGTTTGGCCAGGTTGACGAGCACAGGGTTTTCCTGCGTATTTACCACCAAGTTGAACCCATCCAGGTTTTCCATCAGAAGATTTTGATTTTCCAAACCAATCACGAAGACCTTGATCTCCAGATTTTGATTCATTCATTTTCTTCTTCTTTCCTTGACAATGGGCACGCTGAGAAAATCCTTTTGGATTATCACAGTCAATTGACTTTTTATATTTGTCAGACCAACCCATTAGAATTTAAGATTCTTCTTTATTATTTAGAAAACCTTGTTTGAGTAGTTTTTGTAGTTCTGATGTTGATCCAACAAACACAGCGTTGTTAGTAACATTATTTGGTCCTTTCTTATCAACTTCTTCTTCAACGTCTTTTAATTTCTTCTGCAGATCAATCAATTTATCTGTCGTATCAGCAACACTCTTTATCAATTGACCAGCAACTTCATATGCTCTAGGACTTCCGCCTTCACCGGCAAGTTCCATGATGCCGTTGATTGCTTCCTGACCTTTTTCAATTAAGGAATACAAATTAGCACGAGTGTATTCATAATCTTTTTTAATATCAGTTTTTTCTTCTGGTCTCTTTTTTTGAATACTTGTTGTTTCTTCTTCAACTTCTACGATACTACTTTCCACGTTCAGTGCCTCATCGAGTTTTTCAAAATTATTTGACATATCAATTTACTCAAATATCAGTTTGTAATGTTGGGCTAAAATCTCTAGAGTCTGTGTATGAGAATAGTGATTCGCTAAATCCAAAATCATCACCGGGTTCGATAAGAGCATCATCTGCTGCTGTTAGCAAATCAATCTTTGTGCTCTCAACATGAGTCGCTACAGTTGTGTTATTGTATCCTCTGATAACAATCAGTTGTGAAGAATTTGGAACTTCCTTCACATACATGTTTTCAGTATCTATTCTAATTCTATTTCCGGCAACAAATCCAGTTGTATCACGTACTCCGATGAGGGTTGTATCTAAACCAATATCTTGTGACAACTCGCCAGTGTTATCATTATTATAATCTTTATTTGCCTGAGGTGTTGCTGTATAACGCAATTCTCTTCTACTATTGGCAGCAGTATCTGCATAGTAATCGACCTGAACCTTCTTGATCAATCCATCCGTAGTATCTGCGATTGGACCGAACAAGTAAGTTTTTGCTGTAAAAGATAAAGTATAGATTAGAACTCTTCTGGTTGCAAAATCTCCCTCATAATCATCTTGAAAAGAAATATTATCTAAAACAATTGGAACATCTCTTTTCTCACCAATAGCATCAATCAAGTTTATTGTTATATTAAATGCTGGTTGAAAAAATGGAAGAATTTGCTCAACTATTTGAAGAGCATCATCATTGATTTTACATAGAATATTGAGCTCAAATCCAATATTATATGGTACTGGTAAAAATACTTTTTTTAGATTAGTACCATCTGATGCTTTAAAAGTTTGAGTTACACCTGCTTTCCTAGTAGAATCATACTGAAGAGATGTCATTTCAAAAGACATTCTTGGAAGCGTCATAGCAACTGCTTTGTTCAAGTCTGGTTGCTGTTCTATTCTTGCCAAAAACTTTTGAACTGGACCATAAGCAATAGGAACTTTGAGGTCTGTTATATCAGCACCATTTCTATCTTGATGACGAATACGAACATTATTGAATAACGTGCCAAAACCTATGACAGTTTTTCTAATAATTTCGTGATAAAAATAGGTTCCTAACATTAGTAATCACCAAATGGATTTGATTCTGTAAAATCTAAGAGGTTATCTGCTTCCTCTTCTATTTCATCATTCTGGGTATATTTATCATAGGTATCATCATGGACATACGATGATACTGTATACGTTGCTGAAGAAGCAGAACCAACGATAACTTCTCCAGGTAAGAATCCAGCAACAGTTGATCCTATACCAACATTCGAAATCTTGAGAATTCTATTGTCCTGATCCCAAGATTTAACTCTCGCAATAGTATTTGATGTTTGACCTGTAATTATTTCATTAAACGCAAATGTCCCTATTCCAGTAATTATTGATGGATCTGTAACAGTTGCTGTTGGTGCTGATGTTGCTGAATACCCAAATCCAGGATTTGTAAATCTTACAGAACTAATTCCATTTGTAGCATCGTTGATTGTTAGTATTGCGGTAGCAGTTCCAAGACCAGATGCTGGCGGACCACTAAATGTTATTGTTGGAACACTGCCAGCATATCCAGATCCGTTATCTTCGATTGTTACTCTAACGATACCATATGTTAAAGTATTAATCCCACAAGTCGCTATTGCTCCAGATCCACCACCTCCAGTAATTGTAATTGTTGGAGTAACAGTATATCCAGCACCAGCATTTGTTAAATAAATTGCCTTAACAGAGCGAACGCCACCACTAACAGTGGTAATCGCTACAGCAGAAGCATTATGTAGTGGATTGCCGGATGGTGAAGTCGAAATGGCAACTGTTGGAGTTGATGTATATCCACTTCCATCATTCGATAATGTTATACTGTTAATATATCCAGTACCAACAAATGGTGTGACCTGAGCAGTAACACCAACACCAATAAGATTTAGTGTAGTGATAAAACCTTCTTCTTGAACTTGAGAATCGACTTCGTATACAGAAGTATCGATGATTTCATCTTCATATTCGAAGAGTTCACACTTTAATTCATAGACATATAGTTTTCCAAGTTGATAAAATGGTTGTTCATGCTCAACAAATTTTACTTCAAATAATCTTTGCCCTAATGGGAAATAAACTAGATCTCCTTCTCTTGGTCTAGTTGAAAGTTCGATTTCATATTCATCACCTTGTGCTCCAAGAAATGGTCCAATAAAATCTTCAAATCTTTCTTTTGAAATAGTTAGAGTAACTTCATCCTTCAAACTCATTCCAAATTTTGTTAGTATATCTCCACCACCAGCATGTCCTTCATATGTATTGATATATGCTTCAATGGCATAATTATCATCAAATCTAGATGACTGAACTTCTTCAATAATTGTCTTTCTATTGACAAAATTTCTTGGTATATAAATTACCTCAACACCATGTATCTGTAGGTGCTCATTAATAAGACTTTGTACAAGCCTTTGCTCACTTGGAGATCCTTGTAAAAAGAAGGGATTAAGTGCCATTATCCAATAAAGTCGTAAGGTGGTAATTCATAATCCATGGTCATTCTTTCACGGATTTGCTCTAACTCTCTTTCAGCATCTTCATATATTTCTCTTCCATTCAGTTCAATTCCGCCAGGAAGTTTGACTCCTCTAAACTTGATTAGATTTTGACCCCACTGTCTCTTCATAAGAGCAGTTAAATATTTTTTCACAAAACTGTCATTATATACACTTGTGAAATCATTCGGATCTAAGATTCTATAGCAATCTATAACAAAGAAATCATTCTCTGCTTGTGCTCCCCAATCAATATCCAAATACAATCTATTTTGTCTCTTATTAAAACGAATTTGCTTATCCGTTGTTAAAAGGAAGTCAATATCTTCTAGATATGACTTAACCATTGAATATTGAAGCAATTCGACCGAATTAAAATAGTAAAGATCGTTCAAAAATAACTGATACTTGATACTAAACATTCCACCAGAAATGGAACTCGTATCAAACTTGAAAATCTTTTCGATTCCTATTACAGAATCTGGAACTTGAATATAATTTGAGTTTTCGTAGAAGTTGAAGGTATTTGTGCCGTATGAAGTAGTAGAAATTCCTGTAGTTGTTACAATACCAGCATTTGCTGTAAACGATCCACCACTATATTTTGCTGTTCCTCTAGCAATATCATCAGCACTAACCTTATATTTCAAGAACATCCTTTCGACACCATCAAAGTGTCTTTCGTGGAAATACTGAAGAGCATCATCAACTAGATCATCGATCTGATCATCGTCAATATTAATTTCCAAGACGGGAGCACCTAACCTCCTGAGGCAGTAATCAATTAGTGTTTGTCTACTATTTGGTTTTGCCATTTTAATAAGATCCTCCGTCTAAAACGCTGGTCCAAACAGGAACATTTGAAGCGTCTGTTGTTAAAACAAAATTAGAAGTTGTTGCGTATCCAACTTCTGGTGATAATGTGCTTATTAGTTTACCGTTGGTATCAAAATAAGCAGATCCTCTAGTATGTATTCCAGATACTGCCCAATCAAAATAAGCAGCACCAAGATCTAACTCACCTTTTGTTCCAGATACAACACTATTTGTGATAGTGGCATCTGGGATGTAAGTCCAACGACCAGTGCTATCATCATAACCAAAGAAACCAGTCTTATTATTTGCTGTACCTATACCAGTGTTATAATCGTAAGAAATACCTCTATCGGTATTAGTATCATATCCACTGGTTATTGTTAATTGTGTTTCTGTGCTAATACCAGATCCAATAATAGTATCTTGTATTGTAATAATATTATTGGTAGTATCAACACTACTAATAGTGGATAATCCAGATAAAGATAAATTTGATGATCCTGTTACAACATCATTTTCACTTAAATTTAAAACAGAATCTAATCTAATTGTGGATACACCAGCTGCTGCGTCTTCTCCAACAACCGTTCTTACTTTATTGACATCACCAAGTTTAAGGATTACATCGTCTACAAATACTTCTGTAGAATTAACTGATGTTGTATCTCCATCAACTTGGAGATTACCTTTAATTACGACTGTTCCTTGATTACTTAATCCATCGGGATATGGATCAATATAAAGAGTATCTCCAGAAACTGTTCTTATAAGATCTGTTGATATTCCAACATTTCCGAAGAAAGATTCTCCATCAACATTTACAGTTCCAGTAAATGTTGAAACACCAGATACATTTAGATATCCATCAACATTCCATTCATCAACCTTTCTATCTTCATCTAGCCACGCAATAAATCCATTCGGAGATGTTGTTCTATTTTCTTGACCAGCAACTTTTCCTGGTTCTAAGAATAGATCTGTGTAATAACGACCACCAATCGTTAATACTTGCTCATTTTCATCTCCAATAAAAAGTCTTCCACCACTATTAGAGGTTAGTGCTAATCCAACTGTATATGCTAACTCACCGTAATTTAATGTTGATGGTGCTGTTGTACCTGTGGATCTCCTTATCCGTATAATACTAGCCACTAAAAGGTCCCCCCATTAATGACTAGATCTTGATTATTACCTGGTGTTAATGTGTCTGATGCCTGCCACTTACCAATGGAAGAATTGTAGACAAGCGTCATTCCACTAGTTAATGCTGTGAAAGAATCGGCATCAACATCAAGAAGTTCTGGCAAGGATAGTGCTTGTGCTCCAGCCAGAGATGATATAACTTTTACTGCATTTTTTTGACCGACTCTAACTTTTATATCTGCCATTAGATAGGGACTCCCGCAAGTTTTATATCCACATAACCACGAGATAAGAATACAACATCAGGATCTAAAATATATTTATACTCAACTTATACCTGGGGATCCAAGGGTTGAGAGAACTTCTTGCTGGCGTAAATATAATTTACAGTAAAGTTTAGCAAAGTTTTTGAGTTCTTCAAAATTCAATTCTTCAATAAGTCTTGAGTGCTTTTCATACTCAAATAATTTATTGATACTTTCTAAAGTGATTTCATTTGGATCCATTGGTTAACTCCCTTAATAGCAATTTGATTTCATTAATATCATTTTTTATTTGGTCAAGTTCCTCCTTTTGTTTTTGCTTTTCATTTTTCATTTTAATATACTGAGAATAACCATGTGTATCTGTATTGACAATAGCACCAGACTTTTCATCCCTGAAAAGATTTTTATGCCCTTCTACTGGAATCATGCTAGTGCTATTGTCCTCAGATCTTTCAATTTAACCGCGTGTGCTTCATCTGTACCACTCATAACAATCTTAATGGCAAACCCAGTAAATTGATCAAGATTTTCTGCACTGAATTGATATTCCAAGAACTCATCATCTCTGCTAGCACGAACAAAAGCGTCAGGTAAACCACTATTTTTTGTGGGATCAATTACGGTATCTCCAAATCCATCACCATCAGCATCATTCAAATTATCATATCCAGGGAACAGTTCATAAGTTGGTTCAATTTCGCTAGAATCTGCTTTATAAAGTTTATAAAGAACTCTAAAGTCAGCTGAGGAGTGGCGATAAGCACCAACAATAACTTTTAATGAAGATGCTGGTTGCTTGAGATTTACTCTATTTGAAATATAAACAGCAGAGTGGGGATCGTTAGAATTTTGATTAACTCTAGAGTCTCCAGGATAGTTGTTAATGGGATTATTAACTCTATTTCTCACCAAAGATACAAATGCTGTTTGTGTATCAATAACTGGAGACAGATTTGGATCTGAAGAATTTAAGGTAAGATCAACTGTTAATGATTTATTCTTAGGAAGAGTTGTTAAATACTCTTCTTCGTTAACTTCAGAGCAAACTAAACGAGTGGAATTTAAGTAATTGATTTGGTTAAGTTCTACCGATTCATATCCTTGATCGATAAAGGAAATTTCTGATCCACCAGCACTTGTTCCAGAAACGGTTCTGATTCTGGCATTAATTGTTGTGTTTTGACCAGGAGTTATAACATTATATTGTGGAATAATTCCATTATATTGGAAGTTTTGTGATATAGAAACATTAGTACCACCAAGAGATTTTTCATCAGTGAAACTGAGTTGAGTATCACCGGAAGATCTATCTGATCTATCAATCTGTAGATGATAAACATCAATTTCTCTTACTTCTTTCAGTGCAGAATCGTTTGGTAGTGTATGAGTTGTGTTGATTCTTGAGAGAGAAACTCCATTTAGTTCATACTTATAGATTCTATCTCCAGTAGTATGCTGTCTAGTTCCAGATAAGAGGAGATCATTTCCTCTGGATCCAATTCCAAGAGTTCCAGACCCAATACTATTATAGTAAATTATTTCATTGTTAATCTTGGCATATCCTCTTGTGGTAGATATTCCCTCAAATGTAGCAAATATTGAGGTATTGGCAACAGAAACAGTCGTATCACTTAAACCAAGATTAGCACTTAAAGTAGTGGGTACTGTATTTGGTTCAATATTGGAGATAACAACCTTATTGGTATCTTGATGCATACCATGGTTATATTCATTAATCTGAAGAACTCTTCCATCATAAAGATTACTTACTACACTAGAGTTTTCCCTAACAGTAACACCAAGTGCCACATTTGATGAACCATTGAAATATTGAAGATTGTTATTAGTTGCAAAGGACTCGCCCTGAACATTAGTTAAGTATAAAGTATCAACTCCACCAATTGATGAGACTGAAATCTGAGCATTCTTGCCCTTAGTGACATTGGAAGTTGTAACTCCAAGAACATCACCAACAGCATAACCATTACCAACGGAAGTAATAGTTGCTGATGATAGTTGACCAGAGGAAAATACTACAGTTGCTTCTGCTCCACTTCCAGATCCAGTAATGGAGTATAAAGGTACGGAAGTAAATGATCCATTCGAATATCCAGCACCAACATTCGTAGTACTGACAGTTGCGATCTTGCTTCCAACATTTTCAATGTATCCATATGGTCCAGAAGAACCAGTCTTAATAACTTTAGTTCCTGGAATTAAAGTAGCAAGTACAGAAACATCAGTTTCTTCAGTTGATACTCCGACTTTTAACTTTCTTGGTAAAGTTCTAACTGGATTAATATCTGCTGCTGGAATATTTTCATCTTCAGATCCAAGGGTTGGATTGTAGAATGTAACTGTTCCAGAAGTAGAAGTAAAGTTTGCCTTATAAAGTTTGAATTTAAGATCTTCAAACTGACTTGGTGTCCAGATTGTTCCATTTTGTGATTTGAACAAACTTCCACCAAGATACTGACGAGTTACAAGAACATTTTCTGGGTTTGGTAATGACTGTGTATTAACAGTCTTCTCACCCATTCTAGCAATCCAAGTCTCATAATTATCAGATGTTGGGGCAAGCAGAACTAGAGCATACTCTGTATTTGGTTGTAGATAAACTGGGGATGGGAATTTAAGGTTTGTAGCAACAGTAGCATCTGTTGATGTTGTGATTTGATCTGGATAAACCTCAATAGTAGCATAGTCTTGAACCAGTTGATTTGTTGGCGTACCAAGTTCAACGGTTCTCAGTTCAACATACATCTTCTCACTTTCATCCTTGTTACCAAAATAAAGATCAACGGATGTTAAAAATGCACCAGTTTCATCAACAGTAAATGTCTGAGCAAGAGGATCTCTATTTACTGGTGGTGGAGGTGGTGGTGGGGGTGGAGTTCTTACATGTACTGTTACTCTTGCAAATGTGTTAACTACACCGCTAGCAGAGTATGTTGTTTCACCACTAGAAATTAGAAGACTTCCAGGAAGTGGTGTGGCATTTGTTGGACTTGATGTTACCTTAAATGATTTGGTTCCAGTAGTTATTCTTATTACTGGTGGTGGTGATGCTAAAGGATTTCTGATGAAGAACGAACCTTGAGAATCTCCCCAGTTATCAGTAACAATTCTAACGTTAGATACTGTTGCTTCAGCAGCACTAGATCTTCCAACGAAAGTAACACCAGTGGTAATATAACCAAAGAATCTTCCTTGTGCTTCCTCACATAAAGATGCCGTATCAATATTGAGGATTGTAGAAGAAGCAGAATATGCTGATCCAATTGAAGTTGACTTATTATATGGATTTACTGTATAAGTTCTATCTGGATTATTAAAAGCTCCAGTTTTATGATTTGGTTGAGCAGTTCTAAAAGAAATGACTCTTTCGGATCCGATGAATCCATCAACAATTTCTCCCGTTTGGAAAGATCCAGAAACCATTGATATTTCAACAAGTTTAGGAATAATATCAATACCACTTACACCATCAAGGAAAGCATAATATCTTGTTAGTGGTTTAAGACCACTATTGTTATATTCAACGTTTCTCGATCTCATATGAGTATCGGGAACACTACTAATTAAAACATTTTGTACATAAGATCCATTCCAACCACCAGTTTCTGTTCTAGAACCACCTGGAACAAAGATGTTTCTAACCCAGTTATCTGATGCAGGATTGAGTTTAACAATGCCCTTATATTCAATCATGTTGAATGGGTTAACATTCTCAACTCTAGAAGCAAGAGGTTGCTCTAACCATCCCTTCTCTTCGTAATCTAGAGTAATCAGATCTCCAGTCTTTCTTACATTAGAATCGAGAAGAGGTAAATCTGTTCTGTAATCTACAGTATCTTCATTAAGAGATGGGGAAACTGCTAGATTTGTCTTTAGAGAATAGAAGTCAACAGGTGCATTTAATTCTCTTTTTTCTACATCAACATCAACATTACAATCTGGATCAGAAAGATTTAGAAGTTGATTATTCTTAAAGTCATCAACAAAGAAACCACTCTTAAATCTTGATAGACCATCAGCATCTTGAATTTGTAAAGTTTTGGTGTTTAATTCAAGTAGAGATAGTGAAGTAACGACTTCTAAATTTTCAATTCTATCTTCTAACTTACCAATATCTCTCATGGTATATCTTCTGTTGTCCACAAGAGTAATTACAGCATCACTTGGATCATATAAGTATGCTGGAAGATCTATAGAAGCAATATCCATTGCTTCTTCAACATTAACTGGTTGTTTTGGATCTAGAGAAGATGTTCCCTTGATTACAGAAAGATTTCCAAGTTTGTCTAAAACAAGTTTATCTTTTCTTGGTAGATAATTTTTATAACCAATCAAAGAACTTTCTCCAGGACTTACAACCAGAGTTGGATTAGTTCCTGTTGAAGCAAAGTTTCTGCTACCAAAAGCAAAAGGTGAACTTGTAGTTGAAGTGAACTCAGAAACTCTTGGTCTGAAATCTAAAGTATCGGATGCCCTTAGACCAGTTGGTAGTAAAGGAATATCCTTTCCAAATCTTTCTGAAGAATATGAGTTTACAGTATAAACATCACCATTATCATTTGATGGCACTTGATAGCAGTTGTATACTACCAATAGTTTTCTTGAAGGTGTTTGTGATGATTTCTTTCTTACTATTCTAGAATAATCATAATATTGATCTTTTTGACCTTTATCAAGACTGAATGAATTTGTCAGATTTTGATAATTTCCAAGGGAAATTGCAACGATATTACTGATAATATTTGATTCTTCAAAAGTAACTGTTTCACCAACAGTAAATTTATTAGAGTTTAGATAAACAAACTCAACTTGTGTTGAAGAATATCTAGTTACTAACTGAGCAACTGCTCCACTTTCCTGACCGATTATTTTTTCGCCCAGAATTGATGCCGTATCTAAACTTAAACCAGAAACAAAGGTTAGTTTATCTAAGACGGGTGAACTAGAATCTAAAGATTCATAAACAGCAATTACGTTTGTTACATCGGGAACATTGAGAGAAATTTCTCTATCATCAACTCTTAAACCATAGTAATTACTTGTTGTTAGACCACTTATTGAAGTCGAAACACCCGAACTTATTTTATCAACGGTTAGTTTCTGACTTCTAACATAATTTTTTGTTTTATTCTGAATTGAATTTTTCTTAACAGAAACATTTACAGTTACATTTCCAGATTGACTTGGAGTTAAACCTGTAAGAGTAAGTATTGTAGCATTTGATGATAATGTAAATTGATCATCTGTTAAATCTTCAATAGTACCATTACTATAGAAAACTGAATATCTTTCTGCGTCAAAAGTTTCAAAGAATGCGCTAGAAATCCCTGTTGAAGAAACATTGATTGTTAATGATCCAACAGAGTCTGTTGACTGACCTGTAATCTGTCTAGAAACTAAGAGATTTGAACCTGACAGATCTACTGATGATACATTAGAAGCCGAAATGGGAGCATATAAGTATGCTTCTTCGGTATTACCTATCTGTGGACGTCCAACAGAGAAAGTTGTTAATACCTCAGTCGTTGGGAAAGCTCCATTACATATGCCAGAAGTTGTTGGAACAGTTGCTAATTGTAAGGTTGTTCCATCAGAAGAGACACTTTGAACTCTATTAAATGTTTCATCGGTTAATCCGGCAATCTGATATCTAATGATGGCATCACTTCTAATTCCAGTAAATGTTTTTCCTGGGCAAGTAGCAATACCAGCATTGTTAATTTGTAGTTTATCAGTTATTGTAAACTTGTCTGGTGTATAACTTTGTAAAACTGTATCCCCAACAAAGTTTGTTTCCAATCCAAGATCAGAAGATCTTTGGAAGACTGACTTAATATCTTCAGTACTATAAACTTTAATTGACTTTACTGATCTGGTCAGACTTCTAGATTCGTTTACTAGAATTTGTTCACCCGCGATAAAGGTTCCGGATGTCTGGCTAATAGTTACGTCTGCCCCGCTAGGGGTTCCTACAGTGTATCCAGATGCTCCACTACTCAAACCCCTAATGAAAGAGGTCTCAGGGCAATCTGCCGCCAGTGTGGACTCGTTTAGAGATAGTATAGTATATGTTTGAATATCAAATAGGTATAAATCCCACTCTGAAGCAGATGAAGAAAATGAATCATCTGCGGTTCCGAATGAATAAACTCTTGCCGTACCTATTGTAGTTCCAGTTCCAGCGGAAGATCCACTAGTTCTTTGATTATTAAGATCTACAGTATTGCTATTATTATCTACACCAATAACTGGAGTTCCAGTAACATTGTTGAGTTTTAATCTGTTGCCCATATCAAATGGGACCAACGCAGATGATACTGATTGTACATCTCTTGGTTTTTCAACGTCTAAAATTGTTGTTCCTACAAGATCAATATCATATCCTCTTACATATGCTTTTCCGGCAGAGACCTTAACACACATTAGATCATCACTAGGATCATTACCTTGTTCTGTCTTTTGTGTATCTAGGTATAGACCTTCATTAGAGATTCGATCATTAAGAGAATTCGTAACCTGGATATTAAAGTTATCTACAGAGTAATCTCCAGATTCTTCAAATGTTCTCTTAGCAAAGTAATCCTTAATTATTGAATATTGTGACTTATCTTGTAATTTTTTAATTTCTCCATTATCAAGCCTTATAATTTCTACAAAGTCTTTATCATCAAAATCAGTTAACTCTTTTTGTGTTAAAGTTGTTGAGATTTTTAATCTATCTGCTCCAGGGGCAGCAAAGTTTGAGAAACCTTTAGCGTTATCATAAAGAGAAGTATCTATACCAACATTTACAATCTCTTCTTTTATTTGTAAACCCACACGGAAAGATGGATTATTTGTAAATGGGGTAACGATTAAAGTATCTTCGTTTACATTTACAAAAGTACCTCTAATAAAATAGACTCCTGGTGTTATACCTACAGCTGCTCCAATAGCAGTCGCATCAGAGTCAATTAGAGATGCTACAGTATCACCAGAATTTATTGTTGTGTTTCCATAAGTAACATTATCAAGAGTAATTAAAACTTCACCATCACCAAATGGTGTAAATTGGAAATCCGAATTTGAATCAATATATTTTACAAATAATGTTGCTGATTCTACATCTTTGGTTGGTGGTAACAGATAATTTATTACCTTGGCAGTGATACCTGTTGTTTGACCCTGTAGTGTTTTTCCAACTAATTGTTTGATGTAAAGAGAAACATCAATTCCAAGGTGATCGGAATTTAACTTAACCGCATAATATTGAGGATCATATGTGATACTTCCGGGTATCACCATTGATCCTTCTTTGAAAATGTGACTTCCAAAAGATTCAATTTGATCTTGAAGGATCGACTGTAGAGTAGTTAATTCCCTAGCTTGAACAGGGAATCCTGGTTTAAATAATACCCTATAGAAATTATCGGATGGATCAAAGTCATCATAATATGGATTGATATTTAAATTTGTCTTCTGTGGCATTTTTAAAATTCCAGGATAATTTTAACGTCTTCTTTTTGTCTGGAGTTCCTTGAAATCAGAGGTCGATTATCTAGATAAATTATATCCCCCGATCCTTTATTTATTTCAGAATTTGCCAACCCATTTGTAAACTGAGATCCAAGATCGATTATCTTAGATCCAGTTGGATTTGTAGTTATTCCAGTAAAAGTTGTATCAATAGAACCAGAGAAACTAGCAGTAGTAACTGGATTTGATGAAGATTCAAAACTTACAACTTTAGATGCTGTGGTTATTCCAATATAATCAGTTTCATCTAAAGTTGTTTGGTTGAATGTTAGTGATCGATCAACAAAATACTTAACGACTTTCGTTTCACTGTCATAAGAAGCAACATACCCTTTAGCAGTTCCACCAGTAACAGATTGAGAAATCTTATCACCAACGGATAAAGCACCGCTCACTGATAAAAATTTAATAGCCTTTAAGGAAGAAAATTGATTTTCTGTATATAAAGATGTTGATCCAATAGATGTTGGATTTTTAACAATTCCAACTTGAGCAAACTTAGTATCAATTGGGAAGTCTTTAGTAGAATCATCAAATCTGGCGTAGATTAGAATTTTGTCAGCACCCAATTCCTTGTAAATATCATAACCATGTCCCTTCGATGGTGGGATGATTGGTATTAAATGGGCATATGTACCAGCAGCACTAGCATTGATTGATCCAAGATCAACCATACCATAAGTATATCCTTTACCACCAGAAGAAACCGTAGTATTTGTTATTTTACCGCTGACAACATCAATAATTACTTTTCCTCCAGATCCATCACCAAGGATATCAACTTCTTGTCCAAGACCACCAGAATAATTTGATCCTTGATTTTGAATGTATACTTTTTTTATTTGATTTTCATATACATCAGAATCTCCATTATCACGAACTGCTGATACTTGAGCATCAGTTGATGTACTCCAATCACTTGGAAGAGCAATATATTCTGTAGAATCAAATTTAATGATATCACTAGGGTTTACAGAGAAAAGATATTTCCAAACATATCCATCACCACTCTCACCAGCTTTAGATGGTTCTAGATCAGTAAATAATGGTTCATCTTGAGAAGCATTTCCAGTTGTACTTATTCCGGAAGAACCATTATCAATACAAATATAAACTTTGTAATCAGAATTCATTACGTAGTAATTTGAATCATACAATCTTGTTGATTGTGTGACTGGTGATAAATTGGAGGCACTGTAATCATGCCTATACATCTCATATCTAGTTCCTCTTGCCCAATCAATTCGTCGAATTAATCTTTTTGCATTGATTGGGGTAACTCTTTTACCAAACATCATCGTTTGGCCAACATGATTTAAATTGTTAAAATTATCTACAGGAACTGGTGTATTGTCATCCCAAGTAGTTGACCTACCAAATCCAACCTGAGTTGGGTTTGCCAAACTCAGAAAGACATAATAAGAATTATTGGTAGTATCACTAATGGAGTCTATAAAATTACTCGCATTTAATATTCTAAACTGATCTGTTACAATTGCCGCCATCGTAATAGCTTTTTTCTATATTTATAGATCTTTTCTGAGTGCCCCAGTATCTCTCAAACCATAACCACGTCTTTGAATGGTTGGGAATGTTGATAAACCGGAATTTGTGGTATTAAATCCAACGATTAAACCAGTAACCCCGATGGAAACGGGATCAGAAGATCTTGTTATTCCAGAAAGTCTTCCCCAAGAGAATCTTCCAAGTGGGAGAGATGTACTTCCAGTGGTTGCTATTCCAACTATCGAACTATCAGATTTAACATTAGTTACGATTTCAGCATTTCCACCAGAAGAAGAAATACTATGTACATAGTAGATATTATCCAAGAAAGTGGTTCCAATTCCAACCAACGAAGCGTCCCCACCATCAATTGAAGTAACACCATTACCAACAGATGTATCTACAATACAAATTGGATAATTGACATTTAAATCAGTGAATGCTGTAGAATTTAAGAAGAACTTGAGAGCAAGTGGATTTCCACCAGTTCCTGTAGTTGTTGTAATGCCAGTTACTATTCCAGAGAATCCTTGAACAATAGTAATATCAGTTACATTCTCATATGTTGGAGTTGGGAATGGTACAATGACTTTTGGTTGAGTTGTTAATGAATATCCAAGTCCAGGATTTGTAATGTTAGCAGTTCCGCTTAAAGATCCATCTACTACAGATATTGTTGCTGTAGCAGTAGTTCCAATTCCAACACCAATCTGTTTTGGTGCTCCAATCTTAACTTCTACAGAAGATCCAGTATAACCAGAACCAACATTTACGATATTGAGAGATTGTACAGTTCCTGCTGCGGAAACTATGGCAGTAACTGCTGCCGAAACTGGGTCGACACTATCAACAATCAAAGCGTCAAATGAAGTTATAACAATTGATGATTCATTTTCTTCATAGTTGAAGAACTGAGCATTATCAACAAATATTTCAGTATCAGAAGTTGAAACATCCTTAATGATTCTGGCGGTTGGATAAACTTGAGTTTCTATAGAATCTCTAGATTTTGATACAATTTCATTAGCAATAATCTTATCAACTTTTTGCTTTGTCCAACTTAATGGTTTGAAGTTATTTTCATCAATGCCTCCGCCAGTATAAAGATTAGTTTCCATAATATCAGAACTTGTAATACCAACAATAACTCTAGAATCTTGAGTAACTGTATCTGGATTTTGATTATCTTTTATAACCTGAACAATGTCACCTGGTTTAATAGTTTCATTTACATTAACAATAGTAGAATCAATACCTCTTGTGCCTCTATAGAAGAAGATTGATATAATATCAGTTGGTTCAGGTGCTTCACTGAATACAAAAGATGTGCCTCCAGTAAATGAATAGTTAACACCTGGATCTTGTATTACTCCATTTACAAATATAATCAATAAGGAATTTAAATCAATCTCAACAGAATCTGCATTTGATGGATCTTTTTGGAAACTTAAAAGTTGACCATTGTAATTGAGGGGGAATCTTGTTCTAGTTCCATTTTGTAGATTGGATATATTATCAATATAATCCAATTCACCAAATTGCCATGATGAGAAAGTGTCTGTAAACGTATCAATAACAGTTAATTCAAAATCGGATACTGGTTCGGCAAGGTTACCATCTGTTACCAATCCAACTGGTTTGAATACATCACCATTTCTGAATCCATACCCAGGTCTTGCAATACTGAAAGATTTAACTTCAAATAGAGTTGATCCAATTCCTGTGGTAGAACTTGCTCCAACTTCTAGATTGAGCAATAAACCAGTTCCAGTTTCTGAAGTTGTTCCAATTCCAAGTCTAGAAACTCCGGTTACTGATAGATTACTATATGAAGGTTCCGAAACAGACACAAATGTATTTGTTTGAGCATATCCAGAACCACCAGAATTAACAGTAAATGACAGTGATCCACCAGCACCAACTATTGCGCTAATATCAGCACCATTACCAGTAGAAGAAGTGACGGCAATACTTACTTGTCCCCTATAACCAGATCCATTAATATCTGTAGACCCTATTCCAACAGCAGTAATAGATCCAGATCCATCAATAACTGCTGTTACTGCTGCTCCAACTAGTGGAGCATATCCAAGACCAGTTGTTGATCCAAGAGAAATAATGTATCCACCACGAGGTAATTGATTTTGCTCAATATAAACTGGATCAATAATGATAGATCCATCGGTTGAGGTTATTCCGGTGAAGGTAACACTAGAAACACCAACACCTTCAGATAACTCATAATTGTTACCCTCATTGTTATCAGTAGTTGGAGTCTGGAAGACATCATTTATCAATAGGATTC
>Ga0222714_10002666_pt1 | contig 18713 bp, 16 predicted proteins | sample C33_3DmetaG_FD_165048 | JGI IMG/M metagenome (GOLD analysis project Ga0222714, IMG submission 165048) | Estuarine water microbial communities from San Francisco Bay, California, United States - C33_3D | ecosystem: Environmental > Aquatic > Marine > Unclassified | place: USA: California...
GTAGAGATTGATAAAACGCTCAAAATAGAGATCAAGTTCGAGTGGGTCTACGTCGGTGATGCGCAAAAGGTAGGCAACAATACTATTGGCACCACTACCACGCCCAACATAAAAATACCCTTTCGAGCGCGCATATGAAGTAAAATCATAAGTAATTAGAAAATAGGATAAGTAGTTTTTCTGGGCAATCACTTCTACCTCCATTTCGATGCGCTCAATAATTTGATCAGTAATGGTTTGGTAGCGATAGCTCAAACCTTCGGCACAGAGCTCTTTGAGTTTTTGGAGGTCTGCACGTTTAGAACCATAGATGTGTTCGGGTTGTTGTGGTAAAGCTTCCTGACCAAAATCAAAATGAATTTTGCACGAAGCGAGCAGACGCGTAGTGTTTTTAAGTAACTCAGGTGCTGCAACAAAGGCTTGCTCACATTGCGCCGTAGTCATGAATTTTTCAGTAGGTAGTGCTTGTTCTTCTTTTGGTAATTTTGAAAGTAAACAGTTATTGGTAATTGCGCGCAATAAACGGTGCGTATTGTAATCTCTTTTATGCCGAAAAGTCATGGGAACATCGGCAATGTATTTCTTTTTTTCAAATGTAAGCTGCTGGCGTTGCCATTGCCATATTTGCGAGGTCTGTACTGCAATATACTCGTTTTGTCTAAGGCTCTTAGGTTGCTGGTCAAAAGCATACCAAACCATACAGTTTGGTAAGCGTGGTAACGGTAAATCAAATGGTTTTGCGCTGAGCAGGTGGCTACTCAAAAAAGTATTTAGCGCTTGAAAACCATTGTTATTACAAGCGATGATGGTGGCAAGATGCTGAAAGCCATTGCGCAACTCAAGGCCCAATATCGGACGCAAGCCTCGGGTTTGTGCTGCCCTAACAAAAGCCAATCCGGATCCCGTATGGTTGATGTCAGTGAGCAAAAGTTGCTGATGGCCATTTTCAATGGCCCAATCTACCAATTCTTCTGGCTTGAGAATCCCGTAGCCCAAACTAAAACAAGAATGCACGCGCATTGGTCATTGCGATTTAAAAGTTAAATACTTCGGTTTGCCAATAAAATAGGTGGTTCGCCATCAAAAGGATTATAGTGACCAATGCTACGCGCCTCAAGACCTGCTGCGCGCAATATGGCGCGATCACCGTAGCGTTCTCGAATCCGATCTAGTGCTTTGTATAGTGCTGGATAAGCAAAATCTTGATCAAATAACTTTAATTGATGCGCCCCTCCTACTAAGGAACTAAAGCGCACCCCTATGAGGCGAACCAATACGCGGCGCTGGTAAAGCCGCTCAAAGAGATCTTGAGCCAAGGGCAAAAGTTCATGATCGGCAGAGGTATAGGCAATTTGCTGCTGTAGTGTTTGGGTCTGAAAATCGGCGTAGCGAATTTTGACTGTAACTGTACCGGTAAGTTTTCCTGCTCTACGCAGTTGAAATGCCAAATTTTCTGCCATAGCAGCCAAGATGCCCCTTAGCTTAGCTATATCGGTAGTATCTTGATGGAAAGTGCGCTCGTTAGAAATGGATTTACGCTCGTTGTAGGGTTCTACAGGGCTAGTGTCTAGACCTTGAGCTTTAGACCAAATATGTCTTCCATTTTCACCGAGTGCCTGCTCTACAAGTTCTAGCGGCAACTTTTGCAATGTGCCTATTTTTTTAACACCTAAACCGCAAAGTGTTTGATATGTCTTGGGGCCAACCATTGGTATTTTTTGCACAGAGAGGGGTGCTAAAAACGCTTTTTCAGTACCGTAGTTAACATGAAGTTGATTATTGGGCTTGGCCTCGCCCGTAGCTACTTTTGAGACAGTTTTGTTCTCAGATAGACCAAAAGAAATAGGAAGGCCAGTTTCTTTTATAATGCGCATCCGTAACTCTGAAGCATAGGCCCAGATACCAAAAAAGCGATCCATACCCGTAAAGTCAATATAGAATTCATCTATAGACATTTTTTCATAGACAGGAGAAGCCTCTTTGACAATTTCGGTTACCATTCTAGAAAACTTGCTATAGGTTTGCGTGTTACCTTTGATGCAAATGGCTTCTGGGCAGCGCTCCTTGGCCATTTTCATAGACATGCCAGAACGCACACCAAAATAGCGCGCTTCATAACTACAAGAAGCCACTACACCCCTTTCACTAGTGCCGCCAATCAGTATGGGTTTTTGATTGAGACGGCTATCTAAAAGACGTTCACAAGAAACAAAAAAAGTATCGAGGTCCATATGAACAATCGAACGACGCGTAGCCATAGGTACAGTCAGTTTAAAAATAAAACAATAAAGCTCGATTGGTTGGTATGGTAAAATTACATATAATGATTAATATGTAATCAATAAAAAGATTAAAATATAAACATAAAGTTATCAACAAACAAAAATGATGCAATTACCTGTCTGCCAATATGACATTTTTGTAAATTGGAACACAATTTGATACTTCATAAAAAACTAAAAATTAAATAAACATGAAACCAATCTATATTGTATTGTCTGCCATAGCTGCAATAATTCTCTTTGTATTCCTTGGCTATTACAACATGTATAATAAAGCAGTTAATTTACAAGAAGGGCTAGACGAAAAATTCGCCAATGTTCAAGCTGCATATCAACGCCGCGCAGACCTTATCCCTAACCTTTTAGAAACAGTTAAGGCAGCTGCTAAAAATGAAAAAGATATACTAATGCAAGTCACACAAGCACGTGCCGGAATTGTAGAGGCCAAAACACCACAAGATCTCGAACTAATGGGGCGCAAAATAAACACGGCCATTAATTTGGCCTACGAGGCTTACCCACAAATTCGATCAACGCAGAATTTTAGTGAGTTTCAAAGCCAACTTGAAGGTACAGAAAACCGCATCAATTATAGCCGAGACAACTATAATAGCGCTGTTAAATCATACAACGCGCACATAAGAGGATTTTTTGCGCGTTTTTTCTTGGATAAAGAAGAATTTCCAAGAAAAGAAGGATTTAAGGCTTCCAAAGGCGCTGATGAAGTTCCAAAAGTAGATTTTAATGCTCAATAAATCAGACCAAGAGCAGGTATTAAGTTGTATTGCAGCTGCAGAAAAGCTAACGAGCGGTGAGCTGCGCGTACACCTAGAAGCTCAATGTAAAAAAGAGCCAATGTTGCGTGCCATTGAAGTATTCAATCAATTGGGTATGCAAAAAACTGTTCAGCGAAACGGTGTGCTAATTTATCTTGCCTACCAAGATCGGCAATTTGCCATCGTAGGCGACACAGGCATCAACCAAAGAGTGGCAAACGATTTTTGGGATAAGGTCAGAGATGTTATGGTTATGCATTTTCAAAAAAGCCAAATAACCGAAGGTTTATGCGCTGGTTTAAAACTAGCAGGAGAAAAGCTTGCCCATTATTTTCCTGTTCTAGAAAATGATCAAAATGAACTGCCGGATCAAATCAGTTTTGGATGAAAAAATTTTATCTACTAGGCTTTTTTTTAATTTTTGGGGCGCTACAACTACTAGCTCAATACCCTCAACCTCTCTCCCCTCCACGATTTTTAAATAACTATTCAAAGCTCACTTTAATGAGCGCGCCACTTATGGATCAAATCGAGCAAAGACTCGATCAATTTGAGAAAGAAACAAGTAATGAAATAACGATTGTCATAATCGATGACATCAATAAAGATGAAGCGTGGCATTATGCTACTCAAATTGCCGATAATTGGGGCGTTGGCAAAAAGGATAAAGCTAATGGCTTAGTTTTTTTAATAAAACCTACACAAGAAAATGGGGGTCGTCAAGTTTATTTAGCGGTAGGAAAAGGCCTTGAGGGTGTTATCACAGATTTAGTTTGTCACGATATAGTTCAAAATGAAATATTACCTCAATTTAAAAATGGTAATTACGCCGACGGCATCAATGGGGCCTTAGACGTACTGTTTGGACTAGCAAAGGGCGAAATTAATGAACAAAGTTACAGAGATAGCCATAAGCAAAAGCAACTATTTGTAGGCATCCTTGCACTTTTGGTCATTCTTATAATACTGTATTTATTGATTAGAAAAGGTGGTGGTGGCACTACCTTTGGTGGAAGAACAGGAGGCCCAGGCATATTTTTTCTGGGGGGTTTTGGCCAATCATCAACAGGAGGCTTCGGAGGTTCTGGAGGCTTCGGAGGATTTGGAGGAGGAAGTTTTGGAGGAGGTGGCGCCGGAGGTAGTTGGTAAATGTTAATTTTATCAGCATTAAATTTCATTAACTATACACATGAAAAATTCTATTCTTATTTTATCTTTTTTCGTTGCGATTTTTGTTTCTGAAATACGAGGGCAACAGCTTCAAAAGGTTGCATTTTATAATGTCGAAAATTTCTTCGATACCATTGATGGCCCAAATGACGATAGTGAATTTCTGCCGAATGCTGAAAAAAAATGGGATTCTGAAAAATATTCAAAAAAAATTGATCATATACGTGAGGTCATGGCTACATTACAAATGCCTATGATTATAGGTTTTTGTGAAATTGAGAACAAAACAGTATTGCAAGATTTAATAGGACAAGATAAACGCTATGCTATAGTTCACTACGAAAGCCCAGATGCAAGAGGTATTGATGTAGGTGCGATTTACAGAAAAGATGTGCTTAAATTGAAGTCTTCTGGTTTTATTCGTTTTGTTTTGCCAAATGATAGTGTACCCACTTCACGAGATATTTTATGGGCAAAATTCTCTTATAAAAAAGATAACCTTTATGTTTTAGTTAATCATTGGCCAAGCCGCCGAGGCGGCGAAGAACAAAGCGCACCTAAACGATACCAAGCTGCCTTACAGGCAAAGCAATTCATTGATTCAATTCAGAGCTCCGAGCCCAAGGCTAAAATAATTTTTATGGGTGACTTGAATGATTATCCCTTGGATGCCGCACCCCAATTAATCGCTTCATCCTTGAAGCCTCAGATCGATAAACAAAGTAATGCATTTGGAGGGAGTTATAATTATAAAAGCCAATGGGATGTTTTAGATCACATTATGGTTTCAAAAAATTGTTTTCAAGGCAAATTTCAAGTAATGGAAAATAGTGGCAATATTCTCTCAGAAAATTTTTTACTAACCGAATACAAAGGACAAATTGTACCTAAAAGAACTTATGGTGGTAATACATACCTAGATGGGTACTCCGATCATTTACCTGTATCGATAGATGTAATTTTACACCCTTAGGGAGCCTGGGCAGGTAGTTTTTGTTTGTAGAGAAATCTTTTCTGTGTCGATTCAAATGGTCTATAAACAAAATAGATGTCATTGTTGTGAATTCTTACCTTGTCCACATATCTGTAAGCCAATTTTACTTTGCTTTGAATTTGACCGTTGGATAAATTTATTCGTGCAACATAACTATAACCGTCTTGTTCAAAAAGTGCATAAACAAAACCTGTAATGCGATCTTGCTGAAGATTTTTTTGAAACCCACTTTGCTTGGCATGATAGTGATGGTAAATTGGAATTGATTTGATCAATTTACCTTCAATAGAATACACGCGCAGCATGTCCTTAGGATAATCAAAAATATAAATTGAATCATTTTTTAAAAAAAGTGGCGCATACACCGGTTCATAATAAATCGAATTGGTAAAATAATTGGCGCCAACATAAATCTCAGCATCTATGCCCGTCTGGTTTTCTAAATTTTTTGCCCAAAGTTTTGTACGCACATCGACCCATTTATATTCCGAACGATAAAGTTCCATCATTAAATCATCTTGAATGTGAAGTATCTCTTTATAGGTGGAATCTAATAAATCCAAGTAACCATATTCAAAGGCAGGATAAATATCCATATAACTTGAATAAAACTGCCTAGTCAAACTGGTATCAACAATGGGTGCAATATATTTAAAGTAATAATCTTTGGGAATACTCCCCAAAATGATTGTAGAATCCTTGCGCTGCATACCATACATTTGATTATCAGTCTGAACATGCACATTGCCTCTGAAATCTCTTAAAAGTGCCTCAGCCCTGTGGGGTATTGCAGACTTAAATAAAATTGTATCATTCCAAATACATTGTAATTGAGCGTCCTTCTGTATGTTTTTCTCATAAGTAAGTAAGAACAATTCTCCATTGACCCCCATTTCAAAATCACTCACACTATAACTTGACGATGCAAACACGGTATCTGGCCTGCTGGGTTTTATTAAAACATCTTTTATTTCTTGAACCCGAAGCGGCTTTAAAAAGAGATGCAAGATAGTTGTATCCTGATTTTTATCTAAAACAATGCTTTTAGACCCCCCAATATAAATGCTATGATCAAATTCAAGCAGAATAGTTTGTGAGTTCAGTCCGCTTAGTTTTATATTCACCTTGCCTTCCCTTGAAGAAGTTTCATTGAGTAAAATTTTTATCCCGTCAATAAAGTAAGTTGCTTGGCAACGCACATTGGGAATAGGCTCATTGGTCTTGGTGTCTTTAAATTCAATTTGCAACTGCTGTGCAGGGGCAGTATTCAAAAGAAGAAAAAAAATGACCAAAGAAGATAAACGCATAAATCAAAGATGCGCAAGAAGTTGGATTTTCACAAATTAACAGACTTTTTGAACCCAATTTTGAGCATCTTCAATTGATCCAATTTTAATTCCCTCTAAATGATTTTTTAGTTTTAAGGAAAGGGTCCGAGATTCTAAAGATGGCAATTGAAATTGTTGGTCTTTAAAGCCAATGACAGATATAGGAGCTATAGTTGCTGCTGTCCCAGCACCAAATGCATCTTGTAGTGTTTGGTTTTTTGCCGCCTCAATTATTTCATCAACGGTAACTTGACGTTCTTCAATTGGAACACCCCAAGATTTTGCCAAATCAAGAACGGTGCGTTTTGTTGTGCCGCGAAGAATAGTATCTGCCTCTTCAGATGGGGTTATTAGCTTATCATTAATCACGAAAAGGATATTCATTGTGCCAGATTCTTCGATATAAGAATGGGTTTTTGCATCGGTCCATACAAGTTGGTGATAACCCGCCTGCTGGGCTAATTTAGCCGGGTATAAAGATGCGGCGTAATTTCCGGCCGCTTTAGCCCTACCAACACCACCGACAGCAGCTCTGGTATAGAATTCTTCTATCTTTACTTTAACTGGCTCCGAATAATAAGCGCCAACCGGAGAACAAATGATGACAAATTTGTAGGTTTCCGAAGGCTTTATTCCGACAAATTCATCGGTAGCAAACATAAAAGGACGAATGTAAAGCGAATATCCTTGCTTATTAATTACCCAATCTGAATCTAAGCTAACCAATTGTCTTACTGCTTCCAAGAAAATTGTTTCTGGAATAGGTGGCATACACATGCGCGATGCAGATTCAATAAATCTTTGGGCATTTAATTCTGGACGAAATAAAATTACTTCCTTGCCTAAATTTCGATAAGCTTTCATCCCCTCAAAAATAGATTGGCCGTAATGAATTGCTGACATTGCTGGATGCATTTGAATCGGACCAAAAGGTAGTATTTCTCCATGCTGCCAATTGCCATCAGCATATTCCATCACAAACATATGATCTGAAAAAACTTTACCAAATGGAAGGTTTTCCCAATCAATACCCTCTAACTTACTTTTAGTAGTTCGTGTCACAGGAAATTGGAGAGGAGATACGGACATAAAAATATTTTTGCTCCGCGAATATACCACTTTATCATTGAGCGAACAACTTATTGAGGTTATAAAAGCATTACTTAAATTTGTTTTATGCAAAGTTTTGACCTTGCCCTAAAACTTCTTAATCATCATTGGGGATTTAGTTCATTTAGACCTACACAAATACCAATCGTTCAAGCTGCCTTGGCTGCTCAGAACACCTTGGCTATTCTACCAACTGGTGGTGGTAAGTCTATTTGTTTTCAAGTGCCAGGGCTTCAAAGAGAAGGCTTGTGTCTGGTTATTTCACCATTGATTGCCTTAATGCAGGATCAGGTTGAAAACCTTCAAAAAAGAGGATTGCGTGCTAGGGCGCTTACCAGTGGTTTAAATTACAGAGAGATAGATCAAATTTTAGACAATGCGCGTTTTGGCGGATTAGATTTTTTATATACTTCGCCTGAACGTATACAGTCGTCTTTGTTTTTGGAGCGATTTAAGCTAATGAAAATATCGCTGCTCGTAATCGATGAGGCACATTGTATTTCTGAGTGGGGCCATGATTTTAGACCTGCTTATCGTCAATTGCTCAAATTAAGAGAAATACATTCAAAGGCGCCAGTTTTAGCGCTTACGGCAACCGCTACAAAAAAAGTTCAAGAAGATATCTGCTTGCAATTGGGGATGAAAGATGCCAAAGTATTTGAAGCTCCATTTAGCAGGCCCAATGTTCACTATTTAGTAAAAGAAGCACATCATAAATTAGAAGAAATAATTTCTATTTGTAAACGAGAAAACTCTTGTGGCATCGTTTATTGTCAGAAACGAAGATCAGTAAAACAATTGGCATTGCAATTATATCATCATGGAATTAAGGTTACGCTATACCATGGTGGTATGGATAGCAATGAGCGTAAAACAGCATTGCAAAATTGGCTTACGGGAAAAAGTCAAATCATGGTAGCAACAAACGCATTTGGCATGGGCATTGATAAGCCAGACGTGCGCTTTGTTTTACATTACGAAGTTCCAAGTTCACCCGAGGCCTATTTTCAAGAAGCTGGGCGTGCAGGACGAGATGGCAATACTGCCTATGCCCTATTACTTTTTGAAAAAACTGACCTTGTCCAATTAAAAGATCAGCTCGATAAAAGTTTTCCTAGTCCTGAGCAGGTTACTTTTGTTTACAGAGCTGTCTTAAATTATCTGAAAGTTGCCGTTGGTGCAGGAAAAGAAGAAAATTACGACTTTGATCTCAAAAATTTTTGCCGGACTTTTGAAATTTCTGAAGAGCAAGTCTACTATTCATTGAAAATTCTAGAACAAAATGGCAACTTAAGTCTTTCGGAGGGATTTTTTCAAGCAACGAGAATTCAATTTATTGTCAACAAAGAAGTGCTCTACCATTTTCAAGTTCAGCATGAATCTTTTTATCAGTTATGTACACTATTAATTCGAACTTACCCCGGCATATTCGAAAACATGACTACAATCCATGAAGACAAATTACTTCAAAGACTAAAAATTGATGAAAGCCGTTTGTATAAGCAACTTGAATTTATGCAAAAGCACGGCATCATCGATTTAAATAAAAAAAGCAATTATCCCAAATTGTATTTACAACATGAACGACTCCCAGAAACTTATTTAAAACTTAAGCCCAGTATCTACTTACAACGGAAGGAAGCTGCCCTACTTAAAATAGAATCGATTCAACAATACTGTACTGAATCTAAATGTCGAGCACAACAACTCATCGCTTATTTTGGCCAAGAAAGTGAGCCATGCGGGCATTGTGATGTTTGTAAGCCACTTGTAATTGAAGATGCAACCCTATTCGCATTTTTGACTGAACCTCGAAAACTCTCCGAGCTAGAGAACCATTTTAAATGTTCCAAAAAACAATTAGAACAGCAAATTAGACCACATTTATTAACCGAAAAAATTAAGTTCAAAGCAGGCAAATTTTACCTATAAAAGTCTGCTTATGATTGATTACATGAGCCTTGATGCATCAAAGCATCAGTGGCATTTTTTATATTTACTCCTACCATTTATTGGCGGAATCTATATTGCAGACAACCGTAATTTTGCGGATTCCTGGCCTATATTTATCATCTTATTTTCGATTGCAATTTTACTTAGCCTCTGGCTGAAAAATAGCCGACAGATATTCATTTTAATGCTATTTTTTTGCCTTGGTTACACCATCAAATTTCAGCAAAAAAAAGAAATAAACGCATTTCGTAAAATTACATTTACAGAGATGCAAACAGGGATATATTTCATCCAATCTGTACAGCAAAAAAACACAACAATAAAGTGTTATGGGGTTTTCATTTTCAAAAAAAATAATCAAACAAAATTTCTCCCACTTATCGCCTACTTTGAAAATAAGAATAAAATACTTTTAGATAACTATTATTCTATTCAATGCAAACCAAGATTAATAAAGAATGCCACTTATCTAGGGGCCTTCAATCAAGAGCGCTTTGAACAACAAAAAGGATATACACATATTGCCTTTATCAAGCAATCAATAAAATTGCCCATTAAGCCACTTAAAATCAGTTTTTTAGAAAAAAGCCTAAGGGATTTTAAAAAATATCTTCATGATATTTATATTTCTTCTTTAAATCCAGACGCCGCTTCCTTAAGTAGGGCCTTAGTTTTGGCAGAGCGAGACGGAATTGATGAGCGCCTCCGATCTTATTTTCAAGCCACTGGTTCCATGCATATATTGGCAGTTTCTGGAATGCATATAGGCTTGTTAATTTTAGTCTTATTGCGCGTATTTAGCATGTTTTCATTTTGGCTTCAAAGAAGATACGCCATTGCAATGATCCTCGTATTAGCTTGGTATTATGCCTTTTTAACCGGGTTTTCCGCCTCAGTGGTGAGAAGTGTTTTTATGTTTAGCATCCTTTCTCTAAGCCATATTACAGGCAAAAACCAAGACAATCTTACAGCCCTTTTTTTTTCCGCATTTTGCTTATTGCTTTACGATCCGAATTTTTTATTTGACATCGGATTTCAATTGTCTTATTGTGCAATGTTTGGAATCACACTGTATTTTGAACCCATATTAAATTTTGTTGAATTTCCAATTTCATGGCTTCAAAAAATATGGCAAGGCACAGCGCTTTCTCTTGCAGCCACAATTAGCACTTTTCCTTTGTGTCTTTATTATTTTCACCTCTACCCTAACTATGCAATTTTTGCCAACATATGCCTTACCTCAATAGCGAGCATTGTATTGATTCAAAGCATGTCTTTTCCAATTTTATCATTCATCCCGTACCTTGCAGCAATAGGTTCATTTTTATTTGAAAAAAGCATTGAATTGATGCTAACAATCATGCATTTTTTTACAGAGCTTCCAGGTTCAATGGCGCGTGGCTTTAACGTTTCTTTTGGGTGGGTTATTTCTTTTTGGATATTTATTTATTTGTGGTTCTATACTCCGTTAAAAATTCATAGGTCATGGTTGAAAGCAGCATTTATTGGCTTACTAGTTTGCATGATTCATTTCAAACAAACAGAATTTTATAAAAACCAAGTTTATTTTTTTAGAAAAGAAAAAATCTTGGTGTACAAGATTGGAAGTCATGCTTTTCTATTTGGTGCAGCACCTAAACAAAAGCATCATTATTTGACTGATAACATTCGTAATATTTATAATTGCCAAATCAAATACTTCGAAATTGAGATGGGTCAAAGCCACTTTAAATCTCACAATATTTCTATTGAATTTAAACGAACAAGGAACCTTTATATCCAAGTAAAAGCAAAAAATCAGGCCGAAAAAATCCATGTCTATTAACTAGAATTTTATCTTTGTTCAAATATTTCAAATGAAATTAGTAGGCCCTGAATTTGTTTTAGATTACTTGCAGCATACCAAGGACTGTATTCTCATTGATATTAGAGAACCCTACGAGATAGCACTTTTAAAAATAGATTGTCAAAACGTTCCAATGGGGGCCTTTTCTCAAGTTTATAATGCATATTCATCGTATAAGCAAGTAATTTTGATGTGTCAGTCTGGAAAAAGAGCCGAAGCACTTGCCAATTTTATGGAAACTCAATACAATGTCGATAACATTTATATTTTAGAGGGAGGGCTTAATGCTTGGCTCGAATCAAAATGCCCACCAACTTTAAGTCTGTAAATGTATCTAGTAGATTTTATCACCCACATAGACGTTCATTTATTTGAGCTTATCCAAGATTACGGCTTTTGGATTTATGCCATATTGTTTTTGATCATTTTCATTGAGACTGGCTTAGTCTTTATGCCTCTATTGCCAGGTGATTCATTACTTTTTGCTGCAGGTACTTTTTGTGCCGGCATTCAAATTGATGATAAAATTTCGCAATTAAATATTTGGTTGGTTCTGGCTTTGCTCATGATTGCAGCCATACTAGGTGATGGTTTAAATTTCTGGATTGGCAAAACATTTGGAAGAAAGTTAGTTCAGTACAATCTTGGAAAGATCCCATTGTTAAAAGAAAAACACTTAAAACAAACGCAATCTTTCTTTGAAAGACATGGCGCCATGACCATTGTGTTAGCAAGATTTGTGCCTATCGTACGAACCTTTGCGCCTTTTACTGCTGGTTTGGCGCGTATGCCATATAAGGGCTTTGTAAAATTTAATATTGTTGGCGGTGTTCTTTGGATTTTAACACTCACCTTATTGGGTTTTTTCTTTGGAAATTTACCTATTGTTCGTCAAAATTTCGAGAGCGTGATTTTTGGCATAATTGGTCTATCAGTTTTACCAATGCTCATAGCCTACATAAGATCAAGAGGGGTTAAGCGTAAAAATCCCTGAATTCTTTTTGTAAAAAAGCACGGCAAATTTCTGTTGGAAAAGGATCGATTTTTGCAGTAATTTCTAAAATTTTTGTAGCTAGTTCGGTAGCAGTTGCATCTTTGTTTAAACTATTCGCTGCTAAATTTATAACTCTAAGAACTTCCTCTTTGGCATGAACTAGAATTTGCCAGCCTTCTTCAGAAATGAATAGTTGTTGTGCAATATTGTGCTCATATTCATCTCGAACAGTTTTTATTAAAACACTCTGCTGTGCGCGTGCAGTCTGATTAATATTTAAGGTCCTAAGTGTTAGATTTGCCGGTGAAATACGATCTAAAAGGAGAATACAACGCTGATATGCCTCCAATTTACTTGGTAAAAAGTAGGTTTGCTTTTGAATATTAATTTCATTTTTAAGTTTTAATAATTCTACTTGGGCTTGTTTCTTTAGCATAAGCATTACAATAGCAACCACTGCCACAATTGTTAAGAATAACAAATAGAATAGAAAATTAAAATCCATAGCTTATTTTTTGAGGCAAATATAGTGCTTTAGCTTATTTTTACCCTATGAATGCCATCATCCTACCTTTAATCCTAACACTATATTTTGGCTTGCTATTGGCAATTGCCTATTGGAGTTCTCGGAATGCAACTAGCCATAGTTTTTTTACAGGCGATAAAAAAAGCCCCTGGTATTTGGTGGCCTTTGGCATGATAGGCACCTCACTTTCGGGTGTTACTTTTGTTTCTGTCCCTGGGGCTGTAAGTCTCAATGCGTGGCATTATTATCAATTGGTTTTGGGTTTCTTTGTCGGATATTTTGTGGTGGCCTTTGTTTTACTTCCGATATATTACAAGCATCAACTTAGCTCTATTTATCGTTATTTAGAACTCAGGTTAGGTATTCACGCCTATCAGTGGGGAGCAGCTTACTTTATTTTATCGCGCACGCTCGGTGCTACTGTTCGTCTTTATTTAGTAATCAACGTTTTACAACTTTTTGTATTTGAACCCATCGGAATTCAATTTTGGCAAGCAACCTTTATCATTATTTTAATGATCTTAGCTTATACGCTAAAAGGTGGAGTTAAAACCATCGTGTGGACAGATACCTTACAAACCTTTTTCATGTTATTGGCCCTAGTGGTTTGTATTATTACTTTACAGCAAAAAATGGAATTATCTTGGGCTCATATTTGGCAAAACATTCAACAAGAGGGGCTTACGCAAATCGGTGCATGGAATCCTTCCAAGGCCGATTATTTTTGGAAACATTTTATAGGAGGTGCGTTTATTACCATAGCCATGACCGGCTTAGACCAAGAAATGATGCAAAAAAACATCAGTGTAAAAACCTTAAAAGGAGCGCAAAAAAATATGATTGTATTTAGTTTCACCCTATTAATTGTCAATGCTTTGTTTTTATTTTTAGGCAGTATATTGTATTATTTTGCCAAGCAAAATGGTCTTGAATTTGCCCCTGATGATCTATTTCCTAAAATCATTCAAAATTATCTCCCAGCTGGTGTTTTTGTCATTTTTATTATTGGCTTGATATCCGCGCTTTTCCCTTCAGTCGATGGAGCAATAACAGCATTAACGGCATCTTTCTGTATAGATATTATTGGCTTTGAAAGAAAAAATTTACCCGAAGAAAAACGACTTAAAATTAAAAGAATCGTACATATAAGCTTTGCTGTTCTATTTACCTTGTTGGTTTTTCTTTTTAAATGGTATGATGACAAAAGCATCGTAAATCTCATATTCTTGATTGCTTCCTACACATATGGCCCCCTTTTAGGTTTGTTTGCTTTTGGAATTCTCACAAAAAAACACGCTCCATCTTGGGCCATACCAATCATAGTTATTGCAGCCCCAGTGTTTTGTTATGTGTTAAGTAAAAATTCTGATTTAATTTGGAAAGGATATGAATTTGGAAATGAGATGCTTGTAATTAATGGTCTTCTTACTTTTGTACTATTATATGTCAGTAGTCTAACTGCTGCCAAAATTTCTTCACATGAATCTACTGTTGTCCGATAATAAACTTCACCTTCGATTTGCTCCGCTCACGCTAACACGCCCATTGGCAGAATTGCGCTGTGGTATCTACACCAATACCGAACGCTGGAAATTACTTTTCCCTGAGGCAACCATAGGATTTGAAACCGAGCAGTATCTGCAGAAGAAATTCCCTTCAAACCAAGGCATATGGATAAATGCACAATGTATAGCCAATGAACAATTAGCCGAGGCTATTGCTAGCTTAGATTCAAACCAAAGTTTATACCTTAATGAGTTGTGCATTGCTTTTAAAGGCGATGGCCGATTACAAGTTCAGCATCAGGATTCATCATTAATTATTTTAGAAAATCGCTGGGATTTATATTTGAAAAACGATCAAATTCTTGAACAAGATTTCAAGATGGCTACCTTAGGTCGTAAAAGCAGTGTACTCGAACAAAATAATTTACTCATCGGTTCACCTAAAGGCCTATTCATTGAAGAAGGCGCAAAAATTAAAGGAGCTACGCTTAATACAGAGACTGGACCAATATATATTGGGAAAAATGTTGAAATAATGGAGGGTAGTTTGCTTAGAGGGCCGCTCGCTATATTGGATGGCGCAGTAATTAAAATGGGTGCTAAAGTTTATGGCGCAACTACTATTGGTCCACAATGTCGTATTGGAGGCGAGTTGAGCAATTGCCTCTTCCAGGGTTTTTCCAATAAAGGACATGATGGATTTTTAGGCAATGCGCTCATTGGTGAATGGTGTAATTTAGGTGCCAACACCAGTTGTTCTAATCTTAAAAATAATTATGGCAAAATCAAGACATATAACTATGAACTTGGCCAAATGCAATTGACTTCTGAACAATTTATGGGGCTAAGTATGGGAGATTTTAGCAAGTCTGCCATCCATGTACCATTTAACACTGCTTCAGTTGTAGGTGTAAGCGCTAATATTTTTTGCTCAGGCTTTCCAAATAAGTATGTGCCATCATTTCAATGGCTATCTGACGATGGTATGATGCCATATAATCTTTCAAAAAGCCTCCAGGCGGCTTCTGCCATGTTGGCTCGAAGAAACCGAGCACTCGATCAGCTGGATAAGGAAATCCTTGAATATTTATCAAATAACTGACTTTTTTTCATGTCGTGTACTTTTGGCATGCATCTTGTCTGATTTGATATTGAAATAATATAAGCTATGAGTACAATTTTTGACCAAGGTTTTTTTGGATTATCAGGTTACGATGCAGATGCAGAATTTATTCCTCTAATAACCGCAGAGGAAGAGGCACACATGAACCAACAAGAGTATCCCGACGAACTCCCTATCCTACCCTTGCGAAATAATGTGCTTTTTCCTGGTGTTGTAATCCCCATTACGGTTGGTCGAGACAAATCAATCAAACTTATTCAAGAGGCCAATCGAGGAAATAAAATAATCGGTGTGGTATCGCAAAAAAACCAAGAGGTTGAATCACCTTTATTTGATGATTTGCATCAAATGGGTACAATTGCTCAAATAATTAGATTACTTAAAATGCCAGACGGTAGCTCTACAGTTATTATACAAGGTAAGCGCCGATTTGAAATGTTAGAATGCACTCAAGATGAACCTTATATAAAAGCGAAAATTAGGGTGTTAAAAGAGTCCAAGATAGATCGTGAAAATAAGGAACTAGAAGTCATGTTTAACACGATCAAAGATTTGGCATTACAAATCATAAGAGAAAGCCCTAATATTCCTTCTGAAGCGCAATTTGCTATAGGCAATATCGATAGTCCGAGCTTTCTTGTCAATTTCATTTCATCAAATATGAATGCTGATGTGTCTAAAAAACAGAGCATGCTAGAAGAGATGAATATTAAAAAACGGGTCATGCTCGTTTTAGAACATCTCACCGCCGAAGCACAATTACTCGAGATGCGAAATGAAATTCAAAACAAGGTTCGAAAAGATTTAGACAAACAACAACGCGAGTACTTTTTACATCAACAAATGCGCACCATTCAAGATGAGCTTGGTGACAATCCGCAACTCCAAGATGTAAAGGATTTAGAAAAACGTGCACAAAATAAAAAATGGGATCAGCGCGTAGAAAAGATTTTTGAGAAAGAACTCGAAAAATTGCAACGCATGAATCCTCAAGGGGCCGAATACACTGTTCAACTCAATTACCTAGACCTAATTCTTGATCTTCCTTGGAATGTATTTACTAAAGATAAACTCGATTTAAATCATTCAAAAAAAATTCTAGAACGCGATCACTTCGGTATGGAAAAAGTGAAGGAACGCATATTAGAATACCTCGCTGTTCTTAAGTTAAAAAATAACATGAAAGCACCTATCCTTTGCTTTTACGGGCCTCCCGGTGTAGGTAAAACATCCTTAGGCAAATCAATTGCAGAAGCACTTGGGCGAAAATATGTGCGCATGTCGCTTGGAGGGTTACACGACGAGGCAGAGATTCGTGGCCATCGAAAAACATATATAGGTGCTATGCCAGGTCGGATAATTCAAAATTTAAAAAAAGCTGAATCTGCAAATCCTGTTTTTGTATTGGATGAAATAGACAAATTAGGGCGTGCAAGCCACACAGACCCTTCTTCAGCTTTATTAGAAGTACTCGATCCAGAACAAAATGGCGCGTTTTACGACAATTATATCGAAACAGAATTCGATTTATCCAAAGTGCTTTTCATTGCAACAGCCAATAATCTTCAAAACATTCAAGGGCCACTTCTAGATAGAATGGAAATAATTGAAGTAAACGGATACACCTTGGAAGAAAAAGTTGAAATTGCTAAACGACATTTATTACCCAAACAAAAAACAGCGCACGGGATTTCAAAATCAGATCTTGCTATCGATAAAAAACGTTGGCAAGAAATCATTGAGTCTTATACGTTTGAATCAGGTGTAAGAGGCCTCGATAAAATCACAGCAAAATTAGTGCGCAATAGAGCAAGGCAAATTGCCATGGGAGAAACCTTTGAAGCCAAACTAAACCGAGAAGATTTATTTACAATTCTTGGAGCAGGCAGAACGCGAGCTAAATATGTTAACAATGATATTGCAGGTGTAGTCACTGGATTGGCATGGACATCTTCTGGTGGTGACATCTTATTTATTGAAAGTCTTATTTCTAAAGGAAATGGAAAACTTTCTCTCACTGGAAATTTAGGTGAAGTAATGAAGGAATCCGCGATAATTGCTTTAGAATTTTTAAAGAGTTACCACGAATATTTAGCGCTTGACTCGACTATTTTTGAACAATATAATGTACATGTTCATGTCCCTGAAGGTGCCACACCTAAAGATGGGCCTAGCGCAGGAATTACCATGCTCACAGCGCTAGCCTCCTTATTTACTCAACGTAAAGTCCGTAAAAACCTAGCCATGACCGGAGAAATCACCCTAAGAGGAGATGTGTTGGCAGTGGGTGGCATTAAAGAAAAAATTTTGGCAGCAAAAAGGGCGGGAATTACAGAAATCATTCTTTCATCAAAAAACAAGCAAGATATTGAAGAAATTGACCCTATTTACCTCAAAGGATTAAAAATTCATTACGTTGATAAAATGTTGGAGGTGCTCAATTTGGCTTTAATGAAAGAGCGCGTAAGCCATCCGAAAAAATTGGACATTACAAAAATTAATTAAATTCATTGACCAAGCAACGTATCGTTTATTTTGATACCAAATGTATTTTATGCAACCGTTTTGTTCAATATATATTGATTAAAGACAAGCATAAACACATTTTCTTTTCCGATTATAACCGTTTAACCAATAATTTAAACCAAAAGCAAAATAAAGAATCAAATTTAAAAGCGCGAATTCACTATTTGCGTTTGACAAAATGGCATGATAAAAGCACTGCAATATTGTTCATTATGCGCGACATTCATGGCAAATGGCATTATACACAACTCGCTTGGTTAGTGCCGAAATTCTTCAGAGATTTGATTTATTCTTTTATTGCCAAAAGAAGGTATCGGTGGTTTGGTAAGACTGAGCAATGTATCATAAGCATTAATGACTTTCCAGAAAGATTCGTTGAATAAATATTAGTAAATTGGTGATCTCAATTTAGCTTATGAATGTCCTTAAAATATCGCTTTTCACATTTCTACTTTTAGGTTTTAAATTACAAGGTCAAAATCTTCAAAAACCAAGTGCCTATGAAATTGCGCACTTACCAATTTGGGCCCAACTCATGTACGGGGAGCATCCGAATATATATGCTGTCCAAAATGCTTAC
>Ga0222714_10002668_pt1 | contig 18702 bp, 17 predicted proteins | sample C33_3DmetaG_FD_165048 | JGI IMG/M metagenome (GOLD analysis project Ga0222714, IMG submission 165048) | Estuarine water microbial communities from San Francisco Bay, California, United States - C33_3D | ecosystem: Environmental > Aquatic > Marine > Unclassified | place: USA: California...
ATAGGGCCTGATCTAGTGTTCCGTCGTACATAACCTCGGTATGGGTCAGAGAAAACTGAACCTGATTTACCTCAACGGGGGTAAAACGTCGAATAGCTTCGACCTGATGGGGAAGAAAATTAGACAAACCAAAAGAACGAATCAGTTTACGCTCTAAAAGCGAGGCGACAGCCCTTCCAATTTCTTCAGGCACCATGAGTGGGCTAGGTCGGTGCAATAAGAGTGCATCGACATAAGGTGTTCGAAGCTTTTCAAGGCTTCGCTCAACCGATGTTAGAATATAATTGTGGTCGTATTGGTAGTGTTTTACCTGGTGATCGCGTCCGCGAGTCATCTGAATGCCACATTTAGTAATAAATTGAACAGAAGCGCGATCAACGCCACATTGTTCAAAGGCAGCTCCAAACTCGGCCTCAGTTGTATAGTCTCCGTATATGTCTGCATGATCAAATGAGGTGATTCCCAGAGAGACCGAGGCCTCGATTCGCTCTGCCATTTGTTTTAAACCTAACGCTTTGCCCCATTTTCCCCACGTCATGGTGCCCGCAATAATCCCTGAATAGTGCATGAAAAAAACTTTTGGTTGAATTTACAACTTTCTAGGCGTCTGAATAAGGCTCAAACCCCTATAAAATCCGGCTTTTTTAACCAATAATTAACAAGGATATCTGAATAGAATTATCAATTTGCGCCCACTAAAAACGTGTTATAAAACCAAACGACGTGGATATAACTGCTTTGAACGAGAAAATTGCACAAGAAAGTGCGTTTATCAGTGTGCTAAGAAACGAGCTGTCTAAAAGGGTGGTTGGTCAAAAACACATGGTCGACAGTTTGCTCATCGGGCTGCTGGCTAAGGGGCATATTCTGCTTGAAGGGGTGCCTGGATTAGCTAAAACGCTAGCCATAAATTCATTGGCACAGGCGGTTAAAGCAAGCTTTAGCCGTATACAGTTTACGCCCGATCTGCTTCCGGCAGATGTGATCGGAACGGTCATCTACAACATGAATGAGCAGCGGTTTGACGTAAAAAAAGGACCGGTCTTTGCCAACTTTGTGCTAGCAGATGAGATCAATAGGGCCCCTGCCAAGGTGCAATCTGCCCTGCTTGAAGCCATGCAAGAGAGACAAGTCACGATCGGCGACGAGACATTTAAGTTGCAAAGCCCCTTTTTGGTAATGGCCACACAAAACCCAGTCGAACAAGAAGGTACCTATACGCTTCCTGAAGCACAGGTCGATCGATTTATGCTCAAGGTGGTGATAGACTACCCAAATAGCGAAGACGAACGCCTCATCATCCGACAAAATTTGGCCCAGAACGCAGGTGCAATCAACTCGGTTATGACAGCTAAAGAATTGCTGAAAGCTCAAGACGCGGCCTCAGAGATTTACCTAGATGAAAAGATTGAGAACTACATTGTAGACCTGATCTTCGCCACGCGTTATCCAGAGAGATACGGGCTGGCAGACCTTAAATCATACATCAACTTTGGAGCTTCTCCAAGAGGAAGTATCTCCCTAGCCAAGGCCGCCAAATGTTACGCCTTTATACAAGGAAGGGGCTTTGTTATTCCAGAAGACGTTAGAGCGATTATCAAAGACGTGCTCAGACACCGTATTGGCTTGACCTATGAGGCCGAAGCTGATCTTATTACTTCAGAAACCATCATTGAGAAGATTGTAAGTACCGTTCAGGTGCCTTAAATGAGATGGAAAAGAACGTATCAGACATTCTCACGCGAGTTCGCAAAATTGAACTGAAGACGCGCAGACTCTCCGACGATTTATTCGGAGGAGCTTACCATTCTTCATTCAAAGGCAGAGGGATGACCTTCAGCGAAGTGAGAAAGTACGAATACGGAGACGATGTGCGCACCATTGACTGGAACGTCACAGCAAGAAATCGCGAACCGTACTCAAAGGTGTTTGAAGAGGAGCGGGAGCTTACCTTGATGCTCATGGTAGATGTTAGCCCATCGGGTATGTTCTCTACATCGAGCCAGACCAAAATCGAAAAAAGCATTGAAATTGCGGCCATTTTGGCGTTCTCTGCGCTCCAAAACAACGACAAGGTGGGTTTATTAGCATTTTCAGACGAAGTAGAGCTCTTTATTACGCCTAAAAAAGGAAAGTCTCACTTACTGCGAATCATTCGCGAATTACTAGTGCTTGGCGATCGAAATCGTGCGAACACTCCAAGGGGCACAAACTTGACCAACGCATTCAGTGGCATTTCAAAGTACCTAAAGAAACGCACCATAGTCTTCGTACTGTCTGACTTTATAGATGAAAACTATGAGCGGGCGCTGCGAATTGTAAATAAACGACACGATCTCAACGCCATCTGTATATATGACGCGAATGAGTTTAGTCTCCCAAAACTAGGGCTGGTTCCTTTTAAAGACCTTGAAAGCGGAAGCACCCAATATATTGACACTTCTTCAGCGGCAATCAGAAAAAACTACGAGAGGCGCATTAAGGAGCAGCAAGATTATTTTGAAGACACCTTCAAAAAGGTTGGGGCGCCCGTCATGCGCTGTGAACTCAATGAAAACCATGTAAAAAAACTTTTGGGCTTTTTTAAATCAAAGAACTAATGCGAATAAGTCAAATAGCTGCGGTTATGATCTTGCTGCTAGGCCCTTACCTTTCGCTAAGAGCTCAGAGCGTTTCTATTGCACTAGACCGCGATAGCCTATTGATTGGCCAACAAGTTGAAGCAACCATAAGCGTTCAAGCGGCGCCTGAATCTAGTGTGCTGTTTCCAGAAGGGCAAACCTTTACCCCTGTTGAAGTCATCAAGATGTTAGCAACTGACACGCTTGCCGAAAGGCCTCAACTGCTTTTAGAGAAAAAATACCTATTGAGCATCTTTGATCCGGGCGAATTTACCATTGTCCCACAGCAGGTTACCATAAACAAACGCCCCTTTCTTACCCCCGAATTAAGGCTGTATGTAAAAGACGTAGCGGTTGACACTACCCAACAAGGACTATACGATATAAAGAGTTTTATCAAAGTAGAAAACCCTAATAGTTCATTGCCCTTTATTTTAGCGGCATTAGCGATTATACTTATCGGTATTGCTGCCTACCTTCTCTACAAACGTTATAGAAAGAAGGCCTTAACGGTTAGCGATCCCTTCGAACAAACCCTAGCTATTTTCCAATCGCTTAAAGCACCTAACGGGGCTTTTGAGACCCACCAGACCTACTTTAAGGCAACGGTTGCCTTTAAGCATTACATCACCTCTAGGCTGGGTATTTCTGCCAATGAACGCACCTCTGCTGAACTCTTGCTTCTATTAGATCAGTTAAACGAGCGCAATGACTACGAGCTATCTGTCGAAAACTTAACCCAATTGAGAAAAACCTTAGAGCGCAGCGATCTGGCAAAATTTGCCAATCTAACGGTTGAAGCAGCTCTTATTCGAGAAGACATCGACCTGTTTATTAGGCTGACTACTCAATTTGAAGAGAAGAAAAAAGCTGAGATTGAGGCTCTAGAGATTCAACCTAAGCAAAGACAATCGAAGAAAAAGCGCGTATTAGCGCTCTCAGCGGTGGTCTTACTGCTACTGCTATCTTTTGGTGTTCTCGCGTTTCAGGTGGGGTTAAACGATGCACTAGACACCCTGACACTTAATGCCTCAAAACGAATGTATGAGCGTGAATGGGTACAGTCTTCTTATGGGTTTCCTCCGGTTCAAATTGAAAGCCCAGAAGCGCTGCTTCGAAAAAAGAGCGAATTTGTTTACACCAAAGAGAACATAGATTTTCAGCTCATTGTGAGAGTGGCCTTAGACGAAACTCAGGCCGAACTTGATTTTAGGTCCAAAAGCGAGGCCCAACTCAATGCATTTGAGGATATGGGTTACAACAATATTATACCCAAAGGGGAATTATTTTCCAGTTCTAATGATATTCAGGGGTACCGCTCTCACGGGACGGCCACTAATTCGATCAATGAGATCGTTCATTTCGAGCATCTCATTTTTGGAGGGCCGAAGTTCTCCCAAGAGATCATTATAGTAGGGCAGGCAAACGACCGATGGGCTGATAGGGCCATCTACCGAATTATTGAATCTATTAAGGTGAGCACTGAGTTATGAACGAGGGCATCTGGAGCATATTTAGAGATCTGTACTGGTTTTGGGCCCTTTTGCCCATTGCCGGGCTATTTCTATGGAAGGCCTTTCTAAAAGGCCCCTCTTCGGCTACATTCTATTTTTCTTCAGACCGGGCTCATCAACCATCTTATCGCTCAAAAAGTCGCAAGCTTTTGCAGCTATTGAGATTGGGTGCTTTGGTTTCTTTAGTAGTCGCTTTGGCCCGTCCGCAAACCTCTGGTGTAAACACACGAACCACTACCACCGAAGGCATTGACATTGTATTATCTATTGATGTGAGCTCGAGCATGCTGGCCAAAGACCTTAAGCCCAACAGGCTAGAGGCGCTAAAAGAAGTCGCTTCAAAATTTGTGGTAGAGCGCTTAAACGATCGACTGGGCCTGGTGGTGTATGCCGGAGAAAGCTACACCAAAACGCCCTTGACGACCGATACTGAAATCACGCTATCGGCGCTTAAAGAACTCAATTACGGGGCTATCGAAGACGGAACAGCCATTGGCATGGGCTTAGCCACTGCGGTAAACCGACTTAAAGAAAGTGACGGCCTATCGAAAGTCATCATTTTACTAACTGATGGAGTGAACAACAGTGGTTTTATTGAGCCACAAACCGCAGCCAATCTCGCTTTGGAGTACGGAATAAAAATTTACACCATCGGCATTGGAACTAATGGAAACGCGCTCACTCCGATCGCTTACAACGCAGACGGAAGTTTTAGATACGGCATGCGCACCGTAGAAATTGATGAATCTCTGCTCGAAGAAATTGCCAAACTCACCGGAGGAGCCTATTACCGCGCAACCGACAATGAGAGTCTGGAGGCCATTTACGAGCAAATCAATCAACTTGAAAAAACAGAGATTGAGGAGTTTTCATTCTACACCTATGATGAGCACTTTCGCATTTGGGTGCTAATGGCCATAGGCTTGTTAGTACTAGAAACCCTTCTTAAGTATACACTCTTAAAAGAAGCCTTGTCGTGATCTTGTTAGATGCTCCATATTATCTGAACTACGGCCTTTTAGCGCTAGCCCTTTTGCTGATGCTATTTGGTTACAAGCGGTGGTGGCAAAAAAGGGTTTTGAGCACTGCTCAGCCCAATAAAGAGCTGCGCAATCTCATGCTAGAAAGACTGGCTCCAGAGCACTCTAAAGTGCGGCCTGTTGTTAAGTTTATACTGCTTTTTGTCGCCATAGCGCTATTGTTTGCGGCTTTGGCCAATCCTAAAATCGGAACCCAATTAGGGACCGTAAAAAGAGAAGGTGTAGACATCGTATTCGCGATTGACGTCTCTAAGAGTATGCTGGCAGAAGACATCGCTCCCAATCGAATCGAAAAAGCCAAGCGTATTGTTTCTGAAACACTCAATCAGCTTACCGGAGACCGTATCGGAATGATCACCTATGCGGCCACGGCTTTCCCACAACTTCCTATCACAACCGACTACGGGGCTGCAAAAATGTTTCTCAGAGGAGTAAATACAGACATGATGTCTTCTCAAGGAACGGCTATCAATGAAGCGGTTAAACTGGCAACCACCTTTTATGACCAGCAGGGGGTTACAAGCAAAGTCTTGGTGTTGCTTTCAGATGGTGAAGATCACAGTGAGGCCGGAATAGAAACCGCCGTATCTCTTGCAGAAGAGGCGTCTGTTTACATCGTGAGCATAGCCCTAGGTACTCCTGAAGGGGCACCAATACCTGAAAACACAGGAGGCAGAGGAACTACTTTCAAAAAAGATAACGAAGGCAACGTAGTCATATCTAAGCGCAATGATGCGTTTTTAAAGCTATTGGCTGAAGAAACTAATGGTACCTTCATTGAATCAACTGACACCGAATTAGCTATAGCTGAACTCAAGTCTTTTCTTGATCAATTAGACAAAACAGCCTTTGAAACGCAGACCTATTCGGCCTATAAGGATCAATTTCAATGGTTTGTAGGCATTGCGTTATTGTTACTTTTTGTAGATACTGCTATACTTGAAAGAAAGTCTAAAAGCCTTGTTTGGCACATCAAAAATTGGAGAAAATGAATAGATCAAATTGGTTTATCGTCATCCTCTTAGCCTCATTGAGCAATGCATTTAGCCAAGAGCTGCGAAAAGAGAGCATCAAAAACACCTATGAAGGGGTTTCATTTATTGACAAAAATGATCCGGCCCAAGCCGAAAGGGCCTTTCGCACGGCAAGCGCCATGGACACCCTAAATGCCGTCTCAGATTATAACCTGGGCAACACGCTCTTTAAGCAAGGGGCTGCGGAGGAGTCATTCGGCCATTACAAAGCTGCAAGTGTTAAATCTAAAGACGAATCTGTAGAGCACCAGGCATTTCACAACATCGGAAATGTGTACATGAAGCGAAAGGAATACCAAAATGCCGTTCAAGCGTACAAGGAGGCCCTAAAACGAAACCCAGACGACGATGAAACGCGCTACAATTATGCGCTAGCCAAAAAAATGCTCGAAGACCAGCAGCAGAATCAAGATCAAAACCAAGATAAAGATCAGCAGCAAGACCAAGACCAGCAACAAGATCAGCAGAATGAGGGTGAAAACGGAGATAACCAAGAAAATCAAGGAGATTCTAAGTCTAAAGAAGATCAGTCTGATGAATCCGGAGAAAACCAAAAAGAAAAAGAAGAACAGAAAAAGGGAGATGGCGATCAAAAAGAAGAACGCGGCAGAAAGCCAGAAAATCAGCCTCAACAGAACAATCCTCAGCCACAAGAACTCTCGAAGCAACAGATAGAGGCGCTTTTACAAGCGCTTCAAAACGAAGAAAATAAAGTCCAAGAAAAAATGAATGCCCAAAAAATACAAGGGCGTAAATTAAAAGTAGAAAAAGACTGGTAATGTTTCGACTAAGGCTTTTTATGGCGCTCTTAATGGTTTCTCTTCTCGGGTTTGCCCAAGAAGAGCAAACCCAATTTGAAGTGGTGCTCAGCAAAAATCGCCTTGGTCTGAACGAACGCCTTAGGGTTTCGTTTGAGATGAATAAAGATGGTGACCTTTTTGAGCCTCCGGCCTTTAGCGATTTCGAGGTACTCATGGGTCCTTCGCAGTCAACTAGTTCTTCTTGGATCAATGGCAAGCGCAGCTTCTCAAGGTCATATACCTATGTCTTAAAACCAAAAAGGCAAGGTACGTTTAGCATTAAACCGGCATACATTACCATAGGGGGTGAACGATATGCCACAGAAGAAAAACAAGTCGAGGTTTCGGCCGCGGTAGCCAATCCGAATGCGCCAAAGACGGCTCAAGATGTGGCCAATGAAAGTCTGTATTTGGTGGCCTCTATTTCTAAGCCCAGCCCATACGAAAACGAGGCTGTTCTAGTAACCTATACCTTGTACTTTTCGCCACAAGTGTACATCAACAATTTTGTGCCCGTTGACAATCCATCTTACAACAACTTCTGGAGCCAAGATATTCCGATAAACGAATACGAAACCAGAAAAACGACGTATAAGAATGAACTCTTTAATGCGGTAGATTTAAAGCAGGTAGTGCTTTATCCACAAAAATCTGGAGAATTGCCCATAGAACCTTTTTCACTTGAATTATACGTTCAGATTCCGACCGGAAGGCGTGACTTTTTTGGAGATCCTATTATGCGATCGGCCACTAAAGTAGTTTCTGCAGGTTCTTCTGTGCTCAACGTAAAGGCTTTACCTACCGCAGATAGACCCGAGAATTTTAGCGGAGCCGTAGGCAGCTTCAATTTTGAGACCTCAGCAAACAAAACTACACTAGATGCGAACGAATCGCTTCAAATTCAGGTCAAGGTATCAGGGGAGGGTAACCTTAAGCTCTTGAAACTTCCTGAACTTAACCTTCCGTCTTCTCTTGAACAATACGAGCCTGAGTTTAACGACGAGGTTACTGTTTCTGCTGTTGGAATGAGAGGTGCCGTTAGCCAAACCTATACGGTGGTTCCTAGGTATGTCGGAAATTACCCAATCAACACCCTCAACTTTACCTATTTCGACCCCGAAAAAGAACGCTACGTTAGCCTCTCTTCTGCACCATTTAGCATTAGTGTTGAAAATGGGCCGGTACGCTCAAACACCAATGCTTCATCGCCTTCTGAGGCTGTGACGAACGTACCCAGCACCTTAAGTGTGCAAAATGCATTTGTCTCCAATGCATTTACAAGCGCTTTCGAGCCCATTGATTCAGAATCCTGGGCCGGCAATCTCGTTCACCTGGCTCTTGTTTTGAGTTTCATTTTGATCGCCTTACTCATTGGGCTGAGCACTAGATTGTATCAAAAGACGAGGCTCAATGGCTCAGTGTCACTAAAGAGATCCTACCAAAAACGCCTAAAGCTACTGCTGAGAGAAACAGAAGAAGCAGCTTCAAAGGGTCAAAATGAGTTGTTCTACGAATCCCTCTCGAAAACCCTAGATCAAGCACTCTCACTACTAATCAAAGACTCAATCAGAGGATCGTCTGAATCTCAAATCAAGCGCATGCTTGAGCCAATCGCACTTGAACCTTCAATCATACAAGAGATTGCCGACTTGATAAATAAGGTCAATTTAATTCGCTACAGCCCTGCTAGCAGCAGTGATATTAAAACAGATATAGAGCGGCTAAATAAACTCATTCAGCTTATTCAATCTAAAGCTAAAGCGCCATGAAAGCATTTAAACTTAGCCTAGTACTACTGCTCTCTATTTCGCTTACTGCAGCTCATGCACAGGCCGAAAAATACGAGCAGCTCTTTGCACAGGGAAACGAAGCATACATAGCTGAACGCTACGATGAGGCCATTACTTATTTTCAGACAATACTGGCAGAAGGGGTGCACTCGGCTGAGCTCTATCTAAATCTGGGCAATGCCTATTTAAAAAATAAAAACACCGCGGCCAGTATCTTGTACTACGAACGCGGACTGCTCATAGATCCTGGCAACGAGCGCATTTTGAACAACCTAAGCTTTGCAGAAAATCAACGCTTAGACAAAATAGATCCCCTGCCCTTACCCTTGGGGCAGCGGGTTGTAAATAGCCTTTTTGCGCTCATTCCGTTGAAAGCATGGGGAGCCATTTCGATCGTTTTCGGCGCAATTGGCCTAACACTATACGTAATCTACAGACTTAAAAAGCGCAAATTATGGTGGAGGGCTTCAATCGCATTTTACCTGCTTTCACTGGTATTATACGGGCTAACCTTAAAGGCAAAGACGCTTTTAGAAAACGATACCTCAGCCATAGTGTTTGAACCGCGCGTTTTAGTAGTATCAGAACCCAAATCAGAAGCCCCAGTAGTATTTGAACTACACGAGGGCACTAAGGTTCAAATACTAGAACGCTTTCAAGAATATACTCAGATTCGAATTGCCAATGGGCAGTCAGGCTGGATGAAAGACAGCGAATTGCGCAGAATTAAGCTGAGTAATTAGGCTGTCTACTTAATGAATTAAATTGTCCTATCTTTGAGTTTATCGCCTTTAATTTCCAAGAAATGCATACCCTCACTGCCGAAGCTCAATCTAAAATAACCCCTGAAACTGCCGTCCAACTTTTGAAAAAAGGCAATTTGCGTTTTCTGGAAGGAATTAGACAAAAGCGAGAATTCGCAACTCAAATCGCAGAAACGGCATCGGGGCAATATCCCTTCGCCTGTATACTTGGTTGTATAGATTCTAGAGTGCCGATTAGGCTTATTTTTGATCAAGGAATCGGCGATGTTTTTGGGGCAACGGTTGCCGGTAACATTGTCAATGAAGACATTTTAGGAAGTCTTGAGTTCGGATGTAAAATTGCGGGAGCTAAACTAGTGGTTGTCCTTGGCCACACTTCTTGTGGGGCCGTTAAAGGCGCTTGTGACAAAGCAGAGTTGGGCAATCTCACCTCCTTGCTTGCTAAAATCAATCCAGCAATTCAAAATGTAAAAGAGCCTACTGATCCGACACAGCGTACTTCTCAAAACAGCAGCTTTGTTGATGCGGTAGCTTTAGAAAATATTAAACTCACCGTCCAAAACATCAAAACCTATTCTAACGTGCTTCGAGACATGGAAGAGAGAGGCGCCATAAAAATCATCGGCGCCATTTACAATGTAAAGAATGGCGAGGTATCTTTTTTAGACTAATCACTGCTTAAGACCCTCTTTTTTGAGGAGGTTTTCTGCTATCCAGCGCAGTGAGATCACTTACGAGCTATTATTACTCTCCTTGGGTTTGTATCCAAAATCTTGTAATGCTTCTACAAGGTCGTAATCCGAGGATTGCGTCTTACGCACATCAATCTCCATAGAGGCTTAGTTTGGAAATCGCTCTAAGGTATCCGAAATCCCTCCTCCTATGCTCTAAGATGCAGCACAACTATATCTTTTAGGGAACCATTAACGCTATACCCTTCCTTCTGCTAAAAATTAAAAGGGTGTATTTAAAGAAAGAGACACAGATTTAGGCTTTAATTTGAGCTTCTTTAGAAATTACAAAAGATTTGCAATCGGTAAATTGCTCAAATATATTTTCCTCCGGTATCATTTTTCCTATAATCCCTATGGTTTTCATTAAGTATTTGGGTTGCGATTGAATCCCTACGATCAGAATTTCAATTTCTTTATCAATCAAATCCATTAAAACATCTTCTAGTGTAAAAAGACCCGATTGGTCTATATAAGGAACCATATCCATTCTAATTATGACGATACTTGCTGTATTAGGTATTTGTTTGGAAAGGATTATAAATTCAGAGGTAAAACCGAAAAACAAGGGTCCACTAAGGTGTTTAATAAAGACTCTTTCCTTAAAGGATTCGCTCAGCTGGGCTTCATCCTTCCACGCTATTTCTTCGGAAATGGAAGAAACGCGGGCATCTTCCTGCGCAATATCCCCCATTTTTTTCATAAAGAATAGGGAGGCCAGGACAAGTCCTATTCCAACAGCATAAACCAAATTCCAAAAGACGCTTAAAATAAGAACGACCCCCATCACTATCACCTCTGCTCGAGGCATCTTGGATAAAGTATTTAATCCTTTGTAATCCATCACTCCTATTCCCACTGTTACCAAAATTCCCGCTAACACTGCAGCTGGAATTTGAGAAGCCACAGAGCTCAATGCTAATAAGATTACCAAAAGTACTACTGCAGCCACCATACCTGAAATTCGGGTTTTTCCTCCAGATTGAATATTTACCACTGTTCGTATTGTGGCTCCCGCTCCTGGAATTCCTCCAAAAAGAGCTCCAATTGAATTTCCAATACCTTGACCAATCAATTCTTTATTGGGAAGGTGTCGCGTTTTGGTCAAGTTGTCAGCGACAATCGAAGTCAATAAGGAGTCTATGGCCCCTAATAGAGACAGGGTAAGTGCTGTTAAGATGTAAGGGATAAGTTGGACATAACTGACTTCTGTAAACAGGGACCATTGAATTTTGGGAAATCCTTCGGGGATTTGTTGTATTGATTTGTACTCTAAACCAAACCCTACAGCAATTCCAGAAACAAGAAGTAATGCTACAAGTGTGCTGGGTATGGCGGTAGTGATTTTTTTAAATCCATAAATAATAGCGATAGTACTCAATGCCAATATCACTTCTAACCAATTGATCCCACCTAAAGCGCGTGGCAGTGTGCGCAGGGTTCCCACCACACCTGAAGAATTGTTTTTCGCTAAATTTACAGCTTCATCATAAATGGCGCTCTCATTGACTTTCTCAGCTCTTTTGATGGTTTCTTCGAAATCTTCAAGAACTAATAAACCCTCTTTAGATTCATCAAGTAATATCTGTTCAAGTATTTTTTCTTCTGCAAGTGGTTTGAATTGGTCTACATAAAAATCATCGTCTTTTACATCATAACCCACTACAGGTAAAATTTGAGTAATTAAAATAATTACACCTATCGCAGTCATAAACCCAGAGACTACTGGGTAAGGAATGTATTTAATATATTTTCCTACACCCATGAGCCCGAGTGCGATTTGAAATAAACCGCTTAGTAAAAAGACTCCTAATATATAGGGAAGTGCTTGTGCAATTGATCCGTTATGTACACTTAAAATGGAAGCAATCACTACCATACTTACGGCAGTCATTGGAGCTGTGGGCCCTGATATTTGTGTAGGGGTACCTCCAAATAAAGCAGCAAAAAAACTTAAGAAAATAGCGCCGTAAAGTCCAGCGCTAGGACCTAAGCCTGAGCTGACCCCAAAAGCTAATGCCAATGGAAGGGCAACTATACCTGCAGTAAGTCCACCCAAGACGTCCCCTTTTATGTTAGAAAATATATTTTTCATAATTCAGATGCTTTTTTTAAGTTAATTCTTCAATATCCCTACGGAATTAAATTCTCCACTACAAGGACAATAGGTTTTATAAATTTTGAAGAGCGTTAGAGATATTCCAAGACACAATGGAATGGCAACAACAAACAATTCAATACTGGCAGGAAAGTCTGCCTTTGAACTTTTAAACATGATAACATTAGAATAAGTGAGAAACTGAAATTATAGACCGAATTACGCCTTCAGTTCTGGTGGTTCGGATAAGGTTTCACGAACACCTAAAGAGGTCTCACCTGGGGGGTTTTTAGAAACGCTTGCAACATTACGCGCCATAAAATGACCTCTTGCCGTTTGGTCTGCAAAAAAGACATCGCTAATCTGGTCCTTGACTTCAGAAGTTTCATCTGTATCATTTGCATCCTCTGATTCAAGTTCTAGTTGTACTATTTCATTCGCAGAGTCAAGCGTGTAAATAGAGAATTCAGACGCACAAAACATCATCAAGAAAAGAGTTGCAATTATGGGCTGAATGCGTGACGCCATCTAATTTTTATTCAGTTAAAAGAATTATAAAGATAACCCTATGATAGTAGTAAGCAAAGTCATTCGTGCGCTTTTTAGTTTTAGAGGCCTCCCGAGCTAGAGTCTTTGAAAATCCTTTACTACTTTTAAAGCCCCAAAACGAGGCGATGATTGCTCAAATCGAAGATTTAATAAAAAAGGTTGAAGCTTTTCAGAGTACAGATCCTAAAGAGATCGAAGCTTTTAGGATTGAATACCTAGGTAAAAAAGGAAAGCTCAACGATTTATTCGCATCCTTTAAGAATGTAGAGGCTTCTGAGCGCAAGTCCGTTGGTCAAGCGATCAATCAGCTTAAACAGGCTGCCACCGCCAAAGTAGAGCAACTCAAACAAGAAAATGCTGCCACTAAATCCCCTTCAGCAGGGCCTGCATTGGATCTCAGCAGACCTGGGTTTCCTTATGAATTAGGAAGTCGTCATCCCATTAGTATCGTAAGAAATAAGATAGTCGATATTTTCTCTTCTATCGGATTTGGGGTCTCAGAAGGACCTGAAATTGAAGACGATTGGCACAACTTTACCGCATTGAATTTGCCAGACTACCATCCGGCGAGAGACATGCAAGACACCTTCTTTATACAGACGAATCCAGATATACTGCTTCGCACCCATACTTCATCGGTTCAGGTTCGTCATATGGAAGAGCATCAACCACCCATTCGAACTATTTCTCCAGGGAGAGTGTATCGCAATGAGGACATTTCAGCAAGATCGCATTGCTTCTTTCATCAAATTGAAGGATTGTACATTGACAAAGACGTTTCTTTCGCAGACCTGAAACAGACGCTCCAGTACTTTACTACTAAACTCTTCGGAAAGTCTAAGATTCGACTAAGGCCTTCGTATTTTCCGTTTACCGAACCCAGTGCTGAAGTAGATGTGTATTGGGGGTTAGAGACCGAAACCGATTACCGTATGACCAAGGGTACCGGTTGGCTTGAAATCATGGGCTGCGGAATGGTAGACCCAAATGTGCTTCGAAACTGTGGCATTGATCCTGAGGTATACTCAGGTTATGCTTTTGGAATGGGTATCGACCGCATTGCACTGCTCTTATATCAAATTCCTGACATCCGGATGCTCAGCGAAAACGATATGCGCTTTTTAGAGCAGTTTAAAGGCGTGGTTTAAGTCGCTTTCCAACTGATGTAGGGACACTCGCTTAGGTAGTGGTTGTAATAGCGTAAATCTCCACTCACCTCTGTAGAAAACCATTCTGGTGGATCAAAGGCATTCGCCTCTTCTTCATCCTGAAATTCGACCTCGGCTATTATTAAACCGGCATTTTCTCGCAAAAAAATATCCAATTCGATCGTGTACTTGCCATGAGGTACAAAATAGCGCTGCTTTTCTACTTTCTTAGTTCCACAAAGCGATAAAAGTTCGTTCGCTTCTTCTAGACTTAAGTCGCGTTCAACTTCTATGCGCTTTATTCCGGCTCTGCGCTGTTTAATCGTCAGTCGACCACGGTCTTGGAAGACGCGAATGCGAATGACCGCTATATCTGACGAGGCCAAATAGCCTTGAACCATCAGTTTATGTGGATATTGATCGAGTTGAATATGCTGATCTATCTGTTGAGGTAAGACCAGATATTTCTTTTCGATTTCTAAAGGCATTAGGCGATCTGAGTAATGCGCAGGCTATTTACCATTCCCTTTTTCTCGATGGGCACTGATGTCAAGGTAATGGCCATATCTCCAGACGCCAAAAAGCCTTTCTGCTTAGCCATTTCATTGATATCGGTTACCGTGGTATCGGTTGAACTGTATTTGTCGTAGTAAAAGGCATACACTCCCCAAAGCATATTCAACCTACCGAGTATATGCTTGTTATCGGTAAAGGCCAAGATGTACGAATTAGGTCGCCATGCTGAGACTTGAAAGGCTGTGTAACCCGAATTAGTAAGCGTACCAATGACCTTTGCTTCAATTTCTGTAGCCATAAGGGCGGCGTGATAGCATACCGATTTGGTAATAAATCGTTCTGTTTTAAGCCTCGGAGGAGGCGTGGGGCGACAGGCTGTGTCAGCATGTTCTACGGCGCGAATGATAGCAGCCATTTTCGCCACGACTTGAACGGGATACTTGCCTACCGAGGTCTCACCAGAGAGCATTACGGCGTCTGCTCCGTCCATCACCGAGTTGCCCACATCGTTCACCTCAGCTCTTGTCGGCGTAAGGGTTTCCATCATGGTCTCCATCATCTGAGTGGCGATGACTACTGGAATTCGAGCCTCTTTAGATTTTTGAACCAATTGTTTTTGTAATAGCGGAACTTCCTCTGCCGGAACCTCAACTCCAAGATCTCCTCTTGCCACCATGATTCCGTCACTGTGCGCTACTATTTCATCGATATTGACAATGGCCTCGGGCTTTTCAATCTTAGAAATGATGGGGATTTTATATTCAGCGTGCTTAGCTATCAGGGCCTGCAGATCTTTAATGTCTTGTGCATGACGTACAAAAGAAAGGGCCATCCAATCAACATTCAATGAGATGGCAAAAATCGCGTCTTCTATGTCTTTTTCAGTAAGGGCCGGAAGCGAAATAGCGGTGTTCGGAAGGTTCACCCCTTTGTTAGACTTCAGTGGACCTCCTTGAATCACCTCAGCATTTACTGTGTCTGTCTTATTGGTATCTAGCACCTTAAATATGAGCTTTCCGTCATCCAATAAAATACGTTCACCGGGCTTTACATCTTTAGGAAAGGCCTCGTAGGTCATGTAAGCGGCATTGGCGTCTCCTTCAAAACGCTCACCAGTCTTAAAAGCTATGCGATCTCCGGGCGCAAGAACTACACCTTCTTTCATTGCGCCTACTCGTAGCTTAGGGCCTTGAAGATCGGCCAAGATGCCCGTATTGCGTCCTAATTCTTCGTTGAGTTCACGAATAAATCGAACTTTCTCTTTAACGCCTTCGTAGTCAGCATGAGAGAAATTGAGTCTGAAAACATCTGCTCCTGCCAGCATCATTTCTCGCAGTACTTCTTTAGATGAGCAAGCCGGACCAAGCGTGGCTAGTATTTTTGTTTTTTTAAGAAAAGGCATAGGTGTTTAGTAGATTAGGTTCGTTTTTGATTTGATCTGATGCGAATTTAACGCATACACCATTACGATTTGGTCTAGTTGTTTAAGTTTCTCTAAGATGAGGGCCAAATGCTCTTCTGACTCTCCTTCTACCTTCAACAAGTAGTCAATACGCTTGTATTCAGGCAGCACATGATAGATTTCCTCAAAGCGATTGTCGGCAAACAAGTCTAACTCGGCCTGTCTATTAATTCCTGTCTTTAAAGTATTTTGAATCAACGTGTAGCGACTAAAGTGTTTGTGATGATCGAAGGCGAACCAAGGAAACAAGTACCCCTGTCCGAATTCAAGATCTTCTTTCTGACGTTTCAACTGCAGCCTTAGCTCACGGTTCAAAAAGAAAATTAACTCATAGTCTGGCCATTCGCTGTGAATAGCGAATACCGCTGTGTCGTCTTGATCTACCGGAACCTTAAGCGTGTATTTAGCCATTGGTTTTTGCATTAATACGGTCTTGCAGTGCATAAAAAGCGCGCTGCGCGGCCTTTTCTTCGGCTCGTTTTTTAGAGGTCTCACGAGCCCTGCTGACGACTTGTTCTTCGAGCACAAATCGCACTGAGAAGTGAGGCCTTTCATCTACACCCTGATCTTCCATAATTTCAAATCGAAAAGCTTTCTTCTGCTTTTGGCACCATTCAATCATGAGGCTTTTGTACGACATAACCTTGCCTTCTAAGCGCTCAATATCTACATGAGGCTCTATAACGCGCATGCGAATAAAACGCTCACAGTAATCGTGCCCTCTATCGAGGTAAATAGCCCCAACAAGGGCCTCAAATAGATTTCCAAAAATGTTCTCACCGAACTGATCTGAAGATATGCGACTTTCAAGATATTTATCGAGCTCTAGTTCTCGACCCAATTCATTGAGGTGCTGTCTACTTACAATCTTCGAACGCATTTTAGTTAGGTAGCCTTCGTTTCCGTTTGGAACCTCTTTAAAGAGGTGCTTTGAGATAATCACGCCGAGCATGGCGTCGCCTAAAAACTCCAATCGCTCGTAGTTTAGCGGATTGCCGCTTGCGTCTTTCTGGTTCATGGAGCGATGGGTAAATGCCCGCTGATACCATGAAATATCTTTTGGCTTAAAGCCTAAAATCTTGCTCATGGCCATATTGAAAGCTCCCTTATTAGTCGAAAAGGGGAGTTCAAAAGAACGGCCAAATTTCATGAGGACTAGGCGTTGTATTTTCTCAAGACTACACAGGCGTTATGCCCACCAAAACCAAAGGTGTTGCTCATGACCACGTTGACATCTCGCTTTTGAGCTTTATTAAGTGTCAGGTTAAGGCTAGGATCTATGTTCTCATCAACTACACTGTGGTTGATGGTAGGCGGAACAATGCCTCGCTCTATGGAGAGCACAGAAGCGATAGCCTCGATGGCCCCGGCGGCACCCAATAAGTGGCCGGTCATCGATTTGGTTGAGTTAATATTAATGTTTTTAGTGTGCTCACCAAATACGGTTTTAATTGCCTTCAGCTCGGCTACATCTCCCAAAGGAGTTGATGTGCCGTGAGTATTTATGGCATCCACTTCTTCGGGGGCAATTCGCGCATCGTTCAAACAGTTCTCGATAACGCGCGTTACACCTTTACCGTCTGGATGAGGAGCGGTAAGATGGTAAGCGTCACTTGAAAGTCCTCCTCCAATCACCTCGGCATAAATGCGAGCGCCTCTGGCTAGTGCGTGATCCAAATCTTCGAGTACAAGAGCCCCTGAGCCCTCACCAAGAACGAAGCCATCTCTAGTGGCATCGAAGGGCCGTGAGGCAGTAGCGAATGACTCGTTGTTGGTCGATAGAGCATGCATTGCGTTGAATCCGGCTACACCGGCTATGTTAACTGCGGCCTCGGATCCTCCTGTCACTACTACATCGCAATAGCCCAATCGAATCGTATTCATGGCGTCTATGATCGCGTTAGAAGATGAAGCACAAGCCGACACTGTAGTGTAGTTTGGCCCCATGAATCCGTGCTTGATCGAGATATGCCCTGGTGCGATATCAGCGATCATCTTTGGGATAAAAAAGGGATTAAAGCGAGGAGTTCCATCGCCTTTAGCAAACTCCAAGATTTCGTTTTGAAAGGTTTCTAGCCCCCCTATTCCTGCCCCCCAGATGACGCCTGTTCGGTATTTGTCAATACTATCTAAGTCGAGACCAGAATGAATAATGGCCTCGTCAGCCGCGATCATGGCATACTGAGCAAATGGATCTAATTTTCTGACCTCTTTTCGGTCGAAATAATCGAGTGCATCGTAGTTTTTGACTTCGCATGCAAAACGCGTTTTAAACTTTTCTGCGTCAAATCGGGTGATCAGGTTTGCTCCGCTTTTTCCTTCGATCAGAGCGTTCCAATAAGCTTCAAGGTTGTTTCCAATGGGTGTTAGTGCACCCATACCTGTTACTACAACACGTTTGAGTTTTATCATTATAACCGTGTTTATTTCGATTGAAGATATAAAAAATCCATGTGCACCTAGGCGCACATGGATAGTAATTTAAGCCGTCTGAGGTCTTACTTAGATGATTCTATATAAGAAATGGCTTGACCTACAGTGGCAATATTTTCTGCTTGGTCATCAGGAATCTGAATGTCAAATTCTTTTTCAAATTCCATAATAAGCTCAACTGTATCTAAAGAGTCTGCGCCTA
>Ga0222714_10002669_pt1 | contig 18693 bp, 29 predicted proteins | sample C33_3DmetaG_FD_165048 | JGI IMG/M metagenome (GOLD analysis project Ga0222714, IMG submission 165048) | Estuarine water microbial communities from San Francisco Bay, California, United States - C33_3D | ecosystem: Environmental > Aquatic > Marine > Unclassified | place: USA: California...
AAGCAGACGGTTGATTTCCGGGTTGTCGCCCGGAGCAGCAGCCATCTCAGCAACGTTGGCCGAGGTCACGCCGAGCTCTTCAGCGGTGATCATCGCGTTGAGGGTCCAACGGACGATATCGCCCCAATCGTTATCGCCATGGCGAACCAGCGGTGCGAGCGGCTCTTTCGAGATGATTTCCGGGAGGATGATGTGATCTCCCGGGTTATCGAAAGTGGCGCGCGAAGCGGCGAGGCCCGACGCGTCGGTGGTGTAGGCGTCACAAGCACCAGCGCCGTACTGCTGGAGGGCTTCGGCGTTGGTCTCGATCGGAACCGGCTCGTAGCTGATGTTGTTGGAGCGGAAGAAGTCCGCAAGGTTCAGCTCGGTGGTGGTGCCGGTCTGGATACAGACGGTGGCGCCATCAAGGTCTTTGGCCGAAGTCACGCCAAGCGCCTTGGGAACCATGAAGCCTTGACCATCGTAGTAGTTGGTGCCGGCGAATTCGAACTTGAGGTCGACATCGCGCGAGAAGGTCCAGGTGGTGTTGCGGGCGAGCATATCGACTTCGCCCGAAGCCAGCGCGGTAAAGCGGGTCTGACCGGTGGTCGGCACAAACTCGACAGCGGTTGCATCGCCCAGAACGGCGGCAGCAACAGCGCGGCACATATCGACGTCAAAGCCTTGCCAGACGCCGTTGGCATCCGGGGCGGCAAAGCCCGCCAGACCGGTCGAAACGCCACAGTTCAGCTTGCCGCGCGCACGAACGTCATCGGCAGTCGAGGCCGAAACCGAAGTAGCGGCGAGACCAGCAACAGTCAGCGCTCCCAAAAGAATAGTTTTTTTCATTTTTACCTCTTCCTGAGTTGCCGCACCCTCCCTGGCGCGGCTTTTTCAACAAGGCCTGAGAAGACCAAGCGATACTGTCAGGGGGGAATTTTCCCCCCAGCGAACCAAGACTGGTCGGAATCCTAATGGGGGTCAAGTGCTAGGCTGGGAAAGTGCCGCTAAATCCGAAGTCGTTACGACCAAAAAAAACGGCAAAACGGTCAATTTTCCCGAGACCGGGAAACCGAGAGCATTTCCAATATGAGAGCGGCGCCCAAAAAGGCCCGCTCTTTTGCGGCGGCGGCGGCTTCAGCCTCCTCGTCGCGGCCCCATTGCTCGACTTGAAACTCCTCGTCGATCCGCGAAAGCGCCCAGGCTTCCTGAGCGGATAGATGCCGGTGCCTGACCGAAAGAGCGAGAACGAGCGAGCCCGAGATCGTCACAAGGTCATGCAGCGCAGCGATCCCGAACTCATCGAGCGAATCGAGCTCGGCGGCAAGCTTGGCCAGGCTCTGGGCCGGCTGGTCGACGTGCACGACACCCTGTCCGCTTGCCAGAGGTGCTGCGAGATGCTCGGCCGCCCAGTCCAGAACCGGATCCCAACCGGCCACCTGCCGTCTGACGAGTTCTTCAGGCCCTATCGCGCGATAGCACAACAGATCATGTCCGCCGTAGTCGGCAAGCATCTGGCACACCTCGGCCTTCTGCGGCGTCACCTTGTCGATCGCGGCATTGGCCGACCGCGTGACCGGCATCGTCCGCGGATCGACCTCTTTCTCTTGTGCCTGCCATTCGGCGGCGATTGCCTCGGCCATTGCCTGCGTCGGCACGACAAGCAGCGCCTTGGCAGGTGTCTTCACCGCGCGGCCGTCAAGCTCGACGGTATAACCGCCCTCGGCCACGACGACGGTTGCCTCTTTCCAAAAGCGTTTTGGTTTCCAGTTGCTCATGCGGCGGTCCCGAGAAGTTGGTCGATCAAGGTTGGAAGGTCCTCGAAATGCCTCAGGATCGCGTCGGCCGCAAGACTTTCAGCCGGATGAAAGCCCCAGCTGACCCCAACACCGCGCACCGAGGCCGCACGGGCCATCTCCATGTCAAAGCTCGTGTCGCCGACCATAACCGCGCGGGCGGGTGAGATGCCGGTCTCGGCAAGCGCGGCGCGGATCATCGAAGGGTCGGGCTTGGAAGGGTGATCGTCGGCGCATTGAATGCTCTCGAACATTCCCTCCAGACCATGCGCCTCGATCAGCCCGTCGATCCCGCGCCGCGATTTGCCTGTGGCCAGGGCGAGCGCGACGCCGGCATCCGCGCGCAGCCGCTTGAGCACCTCGCGCGCGCCGGGATAGAACGGGCTCGTGACCGCATCCCCAAGCCGCAGCCGCCCTTCGCGATAGGCGCTGCGATAAAGGGCGAGAGCTTTGGTCCGGATTTCATCGTTGGCGTCAGGCAGAAGAATTGGGATGATCTTTTCAAGTGACAGCCCGGTAAGCGAGATCACCGCCTCCTGCGGCGGCAAGGGATAGCCGATCCCCTCGAACATGGCCCCAAACGTCGCCCAAAGATGCGCCCGGCTGTCGACAAGCGTCCCGTCCACATCAAAGATCACCAGCCGGCGATCAGGCATCGGGCATATTGAACGGATCGAGCGGCGCGTGGGTCACATCCCAGCCGACATAATCCCAGGTCTTCTGCATATGGTCGGGCAACGGAGCAGTGATTGTGATCTCTTTTTTCGTAATCGGGTGTTCGAAGATGATTGTCTGCGCGTGCAAGTGCAGCTTGTTCGAGATCCCGTCGCCGCCGATCCCCGCGCCCCAGCCATCGCCAAGGTTTTCCTGTTGCGAGCCGCCGTACTTGCCGTCGCCGATGATGGGGTGGCCAATCTCGGCGATATGTGCGCGCAGCTGGTGGGTCCGGCCGGTGATCGGCACCATGGCGAGCCAGGCCATCCGGCTGCCCAGCGCCGTCAGCACCGCGTAATCGGTATGGGCGCGCTTCGCGCCTTCGGTTGTTGCGACCTCATTTGGATGAACACAGCGCATCTTCTCGGCCTCGCCGCCGCGTCCGCGGCCCGGTGCCTTGACGAGCCCGTATTTGATCGAGCCCGCGCGGGGATGCGGAACGCCGGCGACAGCCGACCAATAGATCTTGCGCACGTTGCGATGCCGCAGCGCCTCGGACAGCGCCCGCGCCACACGGTCGGTGCGCGCCAGAAGAAGAACGCCCGAAGTGTCCTTGTCGAGCCGGTGGACAAGTTTGGGCTTGTCCTTGAAGCCGAACATCAGCGCCTCTGCCAGACCATCAACATGGCGATCCCCCTGCCCCGAGCCGCCCTGACTTGGCAGGCCCGAGGGCTTGTTGATCGCGATGATGTGCTCGTCTTTCCAGATCACCGACGCCTTGATCATCTCGGCGTCGGATTTGGTGATCTTGCGCTCGTATTTCGGCGCAGGCTTTTCCGCCTCGTCCCCCAAGGGCGGAATGCGGACCTTTTGGCCCGCCTCAAGTCGCGTCGCGGTCTTGACCCGCCCGCCATCCACGCGCAACTCGCCCTTGCGGCACATCTTTTCGATGCGGCCTTGGGTCAAAAGCGGGAAATGCCTGCGCATCCAGCGATCGAGCCGTTGATCGCCTTCGTCCTCGCCGACGATCCTGGTCTGAACTCCGCTCACGACAGCACCCCTCGCGCCACGGCCATTCCGCCGATCAAACCCGCAAGGCCAAGCCCTACCGAGCCAAGAACATAGCCACCCGCCTGAAGAAAGGCGCCCCGCTCATAGAGCGTATAGGCATCAAGCGAGAAGGCCGAAAACGTCGTATAGCCGCCAAGGACGCCAGTCATCAGGAACGGGGCGTAGCGCATCCCGCCCTTATGGGCGAGGACCACCACGAGAACGCCCATCAGGAACGAGCCGAGAAGGTTGGCCACGACCGTTCCCCAAGGAAACCCCGGCCCGGCAAGGCGCATCACCGCCACGTTGGTCAGATACCGTCCGGATGCCCCAATGGCGCCGCCGGCGGCTACGGAGAGAAGGCTTGTCATCATGGCTGTCCCTTGGCCTCTCTCCTTGCGGAAGTCAATTGCGGGGCTTGGTCGACTGGCGCTTGGACCGGAGACCGGCGAAGAAATCCACCCGTTTTTTCAGTTCGCGCTCGAAGCCGCGATCGACCGGCTGGTAATAGACGCCGCGCTTCATGGTTTCGGGGAAATAGTTCTGCCCTGAAAACCCGTCTTGGGCGTCGTGATCATAGGCATAGCCCGCGCCATAGCCCTGCTGTTCCATCAGCCGCGTGGGCGCGTTCAGGATATGCTTGGGCGGCGGTTCGGAGCCTGTCTTACGGGCCGCGTCCATAGCCGCCTTGAAGGCCACATAGCCCGCATTGGATTTCGGCGCGAGCGCGAGATAGGTGACCGCTTGCGCCAGTGCCAATTCACCTTCGGGGCTGCCAAGCCGCTCGTAGGTCTCCCATGCATGAAGGCAGATCGTTTGCGCCTGCGGGTCGGCCAAGCCAATATCCTCGACCGCCATGCGCGTCAGGCGGCGGGCCAGAAAGCGAGGATCCTCGCCCCCAGTCAGCATCCGCGAGAACCAATAGAGCGCGGCATCTGGATCAGAGCCGCGCACGGATTTATGCAGCGCCGAGATCAGGTTGTAGTGTTCGTCGCCCGACTTGTCGTATTTCGCGGCCCGCTTCATCAGGCGGGTCGTGAGCGCCTCGGTCCCAAGTTTGCCGCCAACCTTCCATGCGGCGACCTGCTCGATAAGGTTGAGAAGCGCCCGCCCGTCGCCGTCTGCCATCTCGAGAAGTGCCTCGCGCGCGGGGCCGTCAAGAGGAAGGGCGCGGCCAAGTTCGTGTTCGGCCCTTTGGGCGAGGCGTTCGAGGTCTGCAAGGGTCAGGCGGTTGAGCACCAGGACCTGCGCGCGGCTGAGAAGCGCGGCGTTCAGCTCAAAGCTCGGGTTTTCGGTCGTCGCGCCCACAAGAAGGATCGTGCCATCCTCCATATGTGGCAGGAAGCCGTCCTGCTGGGCCTTGTTGAAACGGTGGATCTCGTCGACGAAGAGGAGCGTGCCCTTGCCGTTGCGGCGGCGCAGCTTGGCGGATTCGAAAACCTTGCGAAGCTCTGGCACGCCCGTGAAGATCGCGCTGATCTGTTCGAAATGCAGGTCTGTCTCGCGCGCCAGAAGGCGGGCGATCGTTGTTTTCCCAACTCCCGGTGGCCCCCAAAGGATGAGCGACGAGAGCGAGCCCGACGCCAGCATGATGCCCAGCGGCGCGTCGGGGCCAAGCACCTGCTCTTGCCCGATCACCTCGCCAAGCGACCTGGGCCGCAGCCGATCTGCCATCGGGCGCGGCGCGGTTGTGGGCGAGTCGGAGCCTGTGTCGAAAAGATCGGGCATGATTGCAGCCTAGGTTCGGCGGGGCGGGTTGGGAAGAGCGGGCGAAAGCCTCTGTCCCAAAGAAAAAGCCCCGCGAAACCGCGGGGCTTTCTGGCGTTGCCTTGCGGCGCGGCCTTATTCGTCGGCGTCGGCCATCGCTTCTTCGGCCTCGAGACGGGCCTTGTCGGCGGCGCCCTTGGCGGCCGGATCGCGGTCGACCAGCTCGATGATCGCCATCGGAGCCATGTCGCCATAGCGGAAGCCGGCTTTCAGCACGCGGCTGTAGCCGCCGTTGCGCTCTTTGTAGCGCGGGCCGAGGATTTCAAACAGCTTGGCGACGTCCTTGTCTTCCTTGAGCTGCGCGGCCGCGAGGCGGCGGGCGTGAAGGTCGCCCTTCTTGCCGAGGGTGATCAGCTTGTCGATGACGCGCTTGAGCTCCTTGGCTTTGGGAAGGGTGGTCTTGATCTGTTCGTGTTCGATGAGCGAGCCGGCCATGTTGGCGAACAGCGCTTTGCGGTGTTCGTGGGTCCGGTTCAGGCGGCGGTATCCGCGGGCGTGACGCATTTTCTAGTCTCCGATATGTGCCCTCTACGGGCGGTTTTGCTTTGTCTGGCCCCTGATGCGTGTCGGGGGCTCTCCTTGGGGCGCTTGGGCCCGTTTTTCGGTGTGCCGGGCTGAAGCCCGGCCTACCGGTTCGTCGCGGGGCGTAGGCCGGGCTTCAGCCCGGCCCTCCCGATCAGAACGCGTCTTCGAATTTCTTGGCGAGATCCTCGATATTCTCCGGCGGCCAATCCTCGACATCCATGCCGAGGTGCAGACCCATGCCCGAGAGCACTTCCTTGATCTCGTTGAGCGACTTGCGGCCGAAGTTCGGGGTGCGGAGCATCTCGGCTTCGGTTTTCTGGATCAGGTCGCCGATGTAGACGATGTTGTCGTTCTTCAGGCAGTTTGCCGAACGCACCGAAAGCTCGAGCTCGTCGACCTTCTTGAGAAGGATCGGGTTGAACTCGAGGCCGTCGTCGTCGGACGAGGACGAAGCGCTTTCCGGCTCGTCGAAGTTGACGAAGATCGACAGCTGATCCTGAATGATGCGGGCGGCATAGGCCACGGCATCGTCGGGGGTCAGCGAGCCATCGGTTTCGACTTTCATGGTCAGCTTGTCATAGTCCAGAACCTGACCTTCGCGGGTCGGCTGAACATCGTAGCTGACTTTCTTGACCGGCGAATAGATCGCGTCGATCGAGATCATGCCGATCGGGGCGTCCTCGGGCTTGTTCTTGTCAGCCGAGACATAGCCTTTGCCGGTGTTGACAGTCAGCTCCATGTAAAGGTCGGCGCCGTCGTCGAGGTGGCAGATCACGTGATCCTTGTTGAGGATCTCGATGCCAGCGCTCTCCGAGATGTCGCCGGCGGTAACAATGCCCGGACCCTTGGCCTGAACCGAGAGGCGCTTGGGGCCTTCGACTTCCATGCGGATGGCGACGCCCTTGAGGTTGAGAACGATGTCGGTGACGTCTTCACGGACGCCCGAGACCGAGGAAAACTCGTGCAGCACATTGTCGATCTGCACGGCGGTGATGGCAGCGCCTTGCAGCGACGACATCAGCACACGGCGCAGCGCGTTGCCGAGGGTAAGACCAAAGCCACGCTCAAGCGGCTCGGCGACAACGGTCGCCTGACGCTGGGGATCGTTGCCCGGCTTGACTTCAAGCTGGGTCGGCTTGATCAGTTCTGCCCAATTCTTGTGGATCATGCGTCCCTCCATCCTTGTCTGCCTTCCATGTCCTAAAAAGGCAGACGCCCGAGGTTTCTAAATGACGGACTGGGGTCGTGGAAAACCACAGCCCCAGCCAAACTAAAATGCCTTAGACGCGGCGGCGCTTCGGCGGGCGGCAGCCGTTGTGGGCGAGCGGGGTCACATCACGGATCGAGGTGATGTTGAAGCCCACGGCAGCCAGAGCGCGCAGCGCCGATTCACGGCCCGAACCGGGGCCCTGAACTTCGACTTCCAGCGTCTTGACGCCATGTTCCTGAGCCTTCTTGCCGGCGTCTTCAGCGGCCATCTGGGCAGCGTAGGGGGTCGACTTGCGCGAGCCCTTGAAGCCCATGGTGCCGGCCGACGACCAGGCAATCGCATTGCCCTGCACGTCCGAGATCAGGATCTTGGTGTTGTTGAACGACGAATTCACATGAGCAACGCCAGCGGCGATGTTCTTGGAGACTTTTTTCTTACCGCCACGGCGGGTATCGCGTGCCATTGGTCAGCTCTCCCTTACTTCTTCTTACCGGCGATGGCCTTTGCGGGGCCTTTGCGGGTACGAGCGTTGGTGTGGGTCCGCTGGCCGCGGACGGGGAGGTTGCGACGGTGACGCAGGCCGCGGTAGCAGCCGAGGTCCATCAGGCGCTTGACGTTCATCGAAACTTCGCGACGCAGGTCGCCTTCGACAGTCAGGTTGGCGTCGATGTATTCGCGGATGGCCAGAACTTCGGCATCGGACAGATGGTTGACACGACGAGCTTCGTCAATCTTGACGGCTTCGCAGATCTGCTTGGCGATGGCCGGGCCAATTCCGGTGATATAGGTGAGGGCGATGGGAACCCGCTTTGCAGTCGGGATGTTCACGCCGGCAATACGTGCCACGTTGGTCTTCCTTTCGTTGCGATTCCGTGGTTCCGGAACCTTTTTTCACAACTGAGGCCCGAGAGGCGAACTCACGGGCCGCTGTCATTCGAGGTGATCATTGAAACCGGGCGCGACCCGAATCCAAAGACTTGATTCCCTTGCGGGATGGGGCTGTCTAGGGGCTGATCGACCAGCGGTCAACCCCCTCTTGTTCAGCCAAGCGCCCCGGCGATCGAGGCCGATACTTCGTCCATGCTGGCAAGGCCGTCGACCGACTTCAGGCTGCCCTTGGCATAGTAGTAGCCGATAAGCGGCGAGGTCTGTTTGTAATAGGCCAGAAGACGGGTCTTGAGGCTTTCTTCATTGTCGTCGGCGCGGCGCTTGAATTCGGCCTTCTGTCCGCAGCTGGTGCAGACCTGATCGGCCGGGATCGGCTTGGTGTTGTCGTTATAGACTTCGCCGCAATTGCCGCAGGTCGAGCGGGCGGTAATGCGCGAGACAAGGGCGGCGTCATCGACCTGCATCTCGATCACGGCGTCGAGCGGCTCTCCCAGCTCGGCCAGCAGAGCGCCAAGCGCATCGGCCTGCGCCAGGGTGCGGGGGAAGCCGTCGAAGATATACCCGCCGCCAGCCTGGCCACTGGTAAGCTTTTCGCGGATCAGGCCGATCACGATCTCGTCGGTGACGAGGTGGCCCTTGTCCATCACTTCGGCAACCATCTTGCCCATCTCGGTCCCACTGGTGCGCGCGTCGCGGAGCATATCGCCCGTCGAAAGCTGAACCATGTTGCGCCCCTCAACGAGGATCCGCGCCTGAGTTCCTTTGCCCGCGCCCGGCGGTCCGAGTAGAATGATGTTCATCGACGAGCGGGTCCCTTCGTCCGTTTCTTATCACCACGCTTGCCGCGCAGCTGCGATTTCTCGATGAGCCCTTCATACTGATGGGCCAGCAGATGCGACTGGATCTGCTGAATCGTGTCCATGCCGACAGACACGATGATCAGGACCGATGTACCGCCAAAGTAGAAGGGAATCGACAGCTGAGAGCGCAGGATCTCGGGCATGAGACAAACTAGCGCAAGGTAACCCGAACCCAGGACGAGAATACGACGCACCACATAATCGAGGTATTCGGCAGTGCGCTTGCCGGGGCGGATGCCGGGAACAAAGCCGTTCTGGTTCTTCAGATTGTCGGCAACATCGTCAGTCTTGAACGCCACTTCTGCGGTATAGAAGTAGGTGAAGAAGACGATCATCGCCGTGAAGAACACCAGATAGAGCGGCTGGCCGGGGCCGAAATAGGCCAGGATCGTCGACATGACCGGACCGGTCGAACCGCCGGAAAAGGTCGACAGCGTGGTCGGCAGAAGGAGAAGCGCCGAAGCAAAGATTGCCGGAATGACGCCCGCCGGGTTGACCTTGATCGGAAGGTGGCTTGAACCGCCATCATAGACCTTCATGCCCACCTGACGGCGGGGGTATTGAATGTGGATCTTGCGCAGGCTGCGTTCCATGAACACCACGAAGGTCAGGACCACGGCCAGCATCACCAGAACACCGACGATCACACCGGGGCTGACAGCCCCCGAGCGGCCCTGGCTCAGAAACTGGGCAGCGGCGGCGGGAATCTCGGCGACGATGCCAACGAAGATGATCAGCGAAATACCGTTGCCGATGCCGCGGCTGGTGATCTGTTCGCCCAGCCACATCAGGAACATGGTGCCACCGACGAGCGTGATGATGCACGAAACGAGGAAGAACACGCCCGGATCCGAGACCAGATCGCCCGCCTCAAGGCTCGCGGCAAGGGCATAGGCCTGGAAGGTTGCCAACACCACGGTGCCGTAGCGGGTATACTGATTGAGCTTCTTGCGGCCCGTCTCGCCTTCTTTCTTCAACTGCTTCCACGGCTCATACATGGAGCCCATCAGCTGAACGATGATCGAGGCAGAGATATAGGGCATGATCCCTAGGGCAAAGATGCCCATGCGGCTGAGAGCGCCGCCGGTAAACATCGACAGGATGCCGCCGATACCGGAAGCCGCGCTTTCCATGAAGTCACGAAGAGCGGCGCCGTCGATACCGGGAACGGGGATGAATGTCCCCAGTCGGTAGACGATCAGCATGCCGATCGTGAAGAAAATACGCTGACGAAGCTCGGTCGCTTTGCCAAAGGCCGACCAGCTGAGGTTGGCGGCCATTTGTTCTGCTGCAGATGCCATTCGGGATCTCTTCCTGTGCAAAACGCCGCCGGCCGGTTCACCCGGACGGCGGCGCTGGGAAAACTCTCAGGAGATGTAGGCCCGCGGCAGCGGGCCCACAACCCTTATTCCGCCGCAGTCGCGGTGGTCGTCAGCTTGCCGCCAGCCTTTTCGACCGCCTCGACTGCACCTTTCGAGGCGCCGGTGACGGTGATGTTGGCTTTGGCCTTCAGCTCGCCTTTGGCAAGAACACGGATGCCATCGAGCTTGCGACGCACCAGGCCCGAAGCCACCAGCACCTCTTCGGTGATCTCGGCCTTGGCATCGATCTTCTTGTCGTCGATGAACTTCTGGATCAGGCCCAGGTTGACGATCGCGAAAGCCTTGCGGTTGGGCTTGTTGAAGCCACGCTTGGGCAGACGCTGGTAAAGGGGCATCTGGCCGCCTTCGTAGGCGTTCAGAGCCACACCCGAGCGGGATTTCTGACCTTTGATACCACGGCCACCGGTCTTGCCCTTGCCCGAACCCGGACCACGGCCAACGCGGGTGCGCTTTTTGGTTGCGCCATCATTATCGCGCAGTTCATGAAGTTTCATTGTCGCTTCTCCTTGCCGGAACTACCCCTCGAGCGACCAAGGGGGCAAACACGGCGTTACAAGATGATTCTGGACCCGTAGAAGGCCACCGGGGGCGTATAGACGCGGAAACCACCGGGATCAAGGGGGTTGGCCCCGCGCCCCGGCTGGCCCTAGCTTACCTCGTGCTTGGCCAAGGCCTCGAGAGCCTTCTTCTCGCGCTCGAGGGCGCGACCGACGATGCGGGCCGTGCGGTCGTCGAGATCGAGCTTGAGGGCTGCGTTGTGGCCGGTGGACGACATCTTGCGGAGGGTCTTGCCGACGATATCGACAAGTTTGTCGTCGTCGTAATGGGCGTATTTGCCGATGAACTCGTCCCAATAGTAGGTGAGAAACACCACGTCGACGACATTCTCGAGCGCCTGGCTGTCGGGATCTTTCTTGAGCTGTTCCTTGCGCAGGTAACTGCCGACCTTAGCGGCCTCTTCCTCTGAATAACCCGCATCGCGCATCAGGGCGCCGACGGTGTCGGCGTGCATCGCCCGCAGGGTCGTGCGCCATTTGTTATAGCCTTCGCGCCCCTCGGGATAATCGCCGCGGGGGATCGCCCAGCGGCGGATGTACTGGGCGCGGGCGGCGATGCGGAGCAGCTCGCCGGCATCAGGGTAAAGCGCCTCGAGCTGTTCCCATATCCGTTCGGCATAGACGGTCTCATAGGGGCGGCCAGCGCCGCCGACGACTGTCTCGCGCGGGTCTTCGGCGTTGACCGCGTCGATGGCGGCGATCAGTGCGGTGAATTTCGCGGTGAGGGAGAAGGGCATGGGCGGCTCCAGATAAATCTCGGTTTCGAGATATTAGGAGCCTCGTCGCACCCGGCGCAAGCCGGATGCGCGAAAGAAACCGAAAGATCAGGCCTTGCCGGCGGTCTCGCGCAGGTATTCGGTCCAGCACGGAACGGGGCCTTGGGCAAAGGCGGCGCGGATGCGGGCGAAAACGCCCGAGAAATTGAAGGCGGAAGAGAGAGTTGCGGTCTGGGTCATTGGTCTGTCCGAATGGGAGGTCTGTTTGACGTCCGTTTAGGACCATCGGAACGCCGCGACCACAGACGATCCTTCAAGCCCGTCATGCAACCGGCGCATGGCCCCTACAGGAATGGATCGTAGGCCCATTGCAGAAGGGCCTGACGTTGGCGGGGCCGGCATGAAAGATCGCCCGCCATACAGTGCGCCCGGACTTGCCCCGCGTGGCGCGCGAAGGCCCGCCAGCGTTTGATCTGGATGGCATCGGTTTGCGGCAAACGCCGGCCCATGGTGTAGCGGCAATACCACTGGAACCAGCCGCGCGGGTCGGGGCCATGGATCCAGCCCTTTTCCTTCCATACCGATAAGGGCTGGCGGCTTTTCACTCCAAAGAAATTACATCGGATGTCGGGCCGGTCCGAAAGGCGCGCCTCGGCGAACCAGTCGGCCGGAAACTCGGCGCGGCAGTCATTGAGGTATTTTCCTTCGAACACGCCCATTTCGAGCATCTGCTTCGGCGTCAGGGCGGGCTGGAAATCGGGATCGAACCCCTGCCCCATCGGCGCTTCGAGGCAGTAGGTATAGCCGGTCTGATAGCTGTCGTTGACGGCGATTTCCATGGTCGAAAGCTAGTCGCGATACCCGCAAAAGCAAACGCCCCGGAGAGGCTCCGGGGCGCTTGTCAGATCACTTGTGCGTCAACTTTAGCCGCGCTCTTCGATAATCTCGACGAGGTGCGGGATCGAGTTGACCATGCCACGGACCGAGGGGGTATCCTCGAGCTCGCGGGTCTTGTGCATCTTGTTCAGGCCGAGGCCGATCAGCGTGGCACGCTGGCTGGCTGGGCGGCGGATCGGCGAGCCGATCTGCTTGACAACGATGGTTTTTGCCATGGTCCTACTCCTTAGGCTTCTGCAGCTTCGGCCGGCACGTCATCCTTCGAACGAAGAATGTCGGCGACCTTCTTGCCACGACGCTGGGCCACGGAACGCGGGCTTTGCTCTTGCTTGAGCCCGTCGATGGTGGCGCGGATCATGTTGTAGGGATTCGTCGAGCCAAGCGACTTGGACACGACGTCCTTGACACCCAGCATCTCGAACACGGCACGCATCGGGCCACCGGCGATGATGCCGGTACCTTCCGGAGCCTGCCGCATCACGACGCGGCCAGCACCATGACGCCCCTCGATGTCGTGGTGCAGCGTGCGGCCTTCGCGCAGCTGAACACGGATCATCTGGCGCTTGGCCTGCTCGGTCGCCTTGCGGATGGCTTCGGGCACTTCTTTCGCCTTGCCCTTGCCAAAGCCCACGCGGCCTTTCTGGTCGCCGACCACCACGAGGGCGGCAAAGCCGAAGCGTTTACCACCTTTCACGGTTTTCGACACCCGGTTGATCGCCACGAGACGATCGGCGAATTCCGGAGTTTCGTCGCGTTCGCGGCGATCCCGGCGGTTCTCACGTTCTGCCATTTGTCGTCTCCTTAGATCTTGAGGCCAGCTTCACGCGCAGCGTCGGCCAGAGCCTTCACCTTGCCATGAAACAGAAAACCACCGCGATCGAAGTAGGCTTCGGTCACGCCAGCCTTCTTGGCGCGCTCGGCGATTGCCGCGCCCACCTTTTTGGCGGCTTCGATGTTGTTCTTGCCCAAAACGCCCAGATCCTTCTCGAGGGTCGAGGCGGCGGCAAGGGTTACACCGTTGACGTCGTCGATCAGCTGAACGCTGATGTTCTTGGACGAGCGGTGGACGCTGAGGCGCGGACGCCCGGCGTTCACGGCCCGAAGTTTGTTCCGGACGCGCAGGCGGCGCTTCAGAAACAGGGTTCTTTTGCTGTTTGCCATTTGTGCGTTCCTTACTTCTTCTTGCCTTCCTTGCGGAAGATATACTCGCCCTTGTAGCGAATGCCCTTGCCCTTGTAGGGCTCTGGCGAACGCCACTCGCGGATGTTGGCAGCTACCTGCCCCACCAGCTGTTGGTCGATACCTTCCACAATGATTTCGGTCTGCTTCGGAGCCGTCACGGTCACGCCGGCCGGAACTTCGAAGTTAACATCGTGGCTATAGCCAAGCGCGAGCTTGAGCGTGTTGCCCTGCATGTTGGCGCGATAACCCACACCGGTGATCTCGAGCTCTTTCTTGAAGCCCTCGGTCACGCCGATCACAAGGTTCTCGACCTGGCTGCGGGACATGCCCCACTGCTGACGAGCGCGCTTGGAAAGGCCACGCGGGGTGACTTTCACTTCGCCTTCGGCAACGGTCAGGGTCACGTCGTCGGTCGCGGTGAACGAACGGCTGCCCTTCGGGCCCTTGACCGAAATGGTCTGGCCCGAAACGGTCGCTTCAACGCCCTTAGGCAGCGAAACCGGTTTTTTCCCAATACGAGACATCTGCGGTTCTCCTTAGAAGACCGTGCAAAGCACTTCGCCGCCAACGTTGGCCGCACGTGCACTTGCATCCGACATCACACCCTTGGGGGTGGAGACAATCGACACACCGAGGCCCTGACGGACCGTCGGGATGTCCTTGACACCGAGGTAAACGCGGCGACCGGGTTTGGAGACCCGCTTGAGCTCGCGAATAACAGGGGTGCCTTCGAAATACTTGAGGCTGATTTCAATCGCCGGGTGGCCGTCGGCCCCCGTCGTCTTTTCATAGCCGCGGATGTAGCCTTCGTCGGCCAGCACATCCAGGACCCAGGCGCGCAGCTTCGAAGCGGGGGTCGACACGGTCGACTTGCCACGCATCTGGGCGTTGCGGATGCGGGTCAGCATATCACCGATAGGATCGTTCATGTTCTAACCCTCCTTACCAGCTCGACTTGACCATGCCGGGGATCTCGCCGTTCGAGCCGAGCTCGCGCAGCATGATCCGGCTGACCTTGAGTTTGCGGTAATACGCATGCGGACGACCGGTCAGTTGGCACCGGTTGTGCAGGCGGGTGGCCGAGGAATTGCGGGGCAGCTTGGCCAGCTTGAGGCCTGCCTTGAACCGCTCTTCCACGGGTTTCGATTGGTCGTTGATGATCGCCTTGAGAGCGGCGCGCTTGGTCGCGTATTGCGCCACCAGCTTTTCGCGCTTCAATTCGCGTTCAATCATAGATTTCTTAGCCATTTCTCAATCTCCTCCCGCGCGTCACGAGTTGAAGGGCATGTTGAATTGCTTCAACAGCGCCTTGGCTTCCGCGTCGGTTTTTGCGGTGGTGCAGATGACGATGTCCATCCCCCAGACTTCATCAACTTTATCAAAGTTGATTTCCGGGAAGACGATGTGTTCCTTCAGGCCGGTGGCATAGTTGCCGCGACCGTCGAAGGATTTGCCCGAAACGCCGCGGAAGTCGCGGATGCGGGGCATGGCCACAGTGATCAGACGATCGAGGAATTCGTACATCCGGTCGCCACGAAGAGTAACCTTGGCGCCGAGCGGCATTTCCTCACGAACGCGGAAGCCGGCGATCGACTTCTTGGCTTTCGTGGTGACAGCCTTCTGACCGGCGATGGTGGTCAGATCCTCAACGGCCGACTTGGCTTTCTTGCTGTCACGGACAGCTTCGGCACCACAGCCGATGTTGAGCACGATCTTGTCGAGGCGCGGGATCTGCATGTCGTTCGTGTAGCCGAACTCTTCTTTCAGAGCGGCGCGGATCGACGAGGCATAGGCGGCCTTGAGGCGCGGGGTATAGGTTGCAATGTCAAGCATCAGAGGACATCCCCCGTGGTCTTGGCGAAACGGACCTTCTTGTCGCCATCCATGCGGAAGCCGACGCGGGTCGCTTTGCCGTTTTTATCGACAGCAGACAGGTTCGACAGGTCGAGCGGCATCGACTTCGGCGTGCGGCCTCCCTGCGTGGTCTGGCTTTGCTTGACGTGGCGGATGGCGACGTTGACACCATCGACAACGGCTTTGCCGGACTTGGGATCAACCGACGAGATTTCGCCGGTCTTGCCTTTGTCCTTGCCAGCCAGAACGATGACCTTGTCACCTTTGCGGAGTTTGGCAGCCATTACAGCACCTCCGGAGCAAGCGAGATGATTTTCATGAAGTTCTTCGCACGCAGTTCACGAACAACCGGCCCGAAGATACGGGTTCCGACCGGCTCGCCAGCGTTGTTGAGGATGACAGCGGCGTTCCGGTCGAACCGGATGGCCGTGCCGTCTTCGCGACGGACTTCTTTGGCGGTGCGCACGACGACGGCCTTGCGGACGTCACCTTTCTTCACGCGACCACGCGGGATGGCTTCCTTGACCGACACCACAATGATGTCGCCGACGCTTGCATAGCGACGGTGGGAACCACCCAGAACCTTGATGCACTGAACCCGGCGAGCGCCGGAGTTGTCAGCAACATCCAGATTGGTCTGCATCTGGATCATTTGGTTTCTCCCGACCTTTGGGGATTATCCCCCAGGGTTTCGATTGAGCTGAAAAAGTCGAGCCTAGTTGGCGATGACTTCCCAGCGCTTGGTTTTCGACTTCGGCGCACATTCCTGGATGCGGACGGCGTCGCCGACGTTGAATTGGTTGTTCTCGTCGTGAGCGCGATATTTCTTCGACTTACGAACGGTTTTTTGCAGCAGCGGGTGCTTGAAACGGCGCTCGACGAGCACGGTTACGGTCTGCTGGTTCTGGTTCGAGGTGACGACACCTTGGAGGATGCGTTTGGGCATTGATCAGGCCTCCGTAGCGGCGCCGGCCGCCTTTTCATTCAGAATGGTCTTAACCTGCGCAGCGGCACGGCGAACGGTGCGCATGCGGGCGGTGTTTTCAAGCTGGCCGGTGGCCTGCTGGAAGCGCAGGTTGAAGGCTTCTTTCTTGAGAGCGACAAGCTCGTCCCGGAGTTGATCCGGCGTCTTGGCGCGCAGTTCGTTGGCGTTCATGCGCCTCTTCCTTTCCACATCACCGGAGGGCCCCTCTTGGGGTGACCCATCTGCCCGGTGGAGACAATGATAGACCCACGAATCCGGTCGCCCGGAATCGCAGGATGCGTCCCTATAGGGGAGTGGTTCGGCAAGGGCAAGAGAAAGTTCGGGGATTCTCCGGTCCGGGCATTTGACCGCGCCGGATCGGGGCGATCGTGCTAGTCTTGGATATCATCATTCTGGAGGATGCGCGATGACCCATGAACGCAAGCTGATCTCCAACGGCAACCCGATGGAGGAAATCGTCGGTTTCAGCCGCGCGGTGCGGGTGGGGCCGTTTATCGCCGTAGGCGGCACGGCGCCCGTCGATGCCAATGGCAAGACGGTCGGGGTGGGCGATGTCTTTGCCCAAACAACGCGGTGTTTCGAGATCATCGAGGCCGCGCTGAAAGAGGCCGGATCGGGGATCGAGGATATCGTGCGGACGCGGGTGATCCTCACCGATATCGACAACTGGAAACAGGCGATCGAGGCGCGCAAGGCCTATTGCCAGAAATCGCGCCCCGTCGACACGATCATGGCAATCAACCGCTTCGTGAATCCCGAGTGGCTTGTCGAGATCGAGGTGGATGCCGTGGTGGCGGGCGAGGTCTAATCGTTTTAGGAGTGGACGCGCGGAAATCCGAAAGACCGCGCTTCTCATTTTCGGCGATTGACCTGAAAGGAACCGCTTTTGCCTGAAACAAATACCAGACCTCTGGCGCGGGTCGCTCTTGAGGCCCTTGACCTCGACGAAGCCGCCCGGCCATCAGTCCCGCCCTATCCGAATGTCACAGGGCAGCAGTTGGAGGCAGGGAGGCACCTGGCCGCGATCCACAGGATGCATCTGCGCGAAATCTCGAAAGCCCGCATGGTGCTGCGGCATGTGGCCGAAGGCACGTCGGATCCCGCGGCGTTGATCGAGGCGCTTCGGGATATGGACATGAGCCAGAACTACCGCCTGTTCGGAAATATCTGCGGTCAGGAATGCAGGATGCTGCAATTCCACCACGACGCAGAGGAACACCATATGTTTCCGGCGCTAGAGGCCAACGGAACGGACAACGTTCGCTGCATGGTCGCCAAGCTGAGGGAAGAGCATCTTGTCGTGCATGAGCTCATCGACAGGCTTATGGTGGCCGCGCACGCGCTTGGTTCCCGCCCCGACGGCCCATCATTCTTGAAAGCCGCGGAGGTTTTTGACAAACTAGAGGCGGTGGTTCGGTCTCACTTTGGATACGAGGAAACCGGGCTCAAGGAAGCCTTGGGGGTTCATGTGGGGTATATTTGATCGCCCCCTAATCCCATCCATAGTTGAAGCTGACCGAAATACGCTCTTCCTCGGCCATGTTCATCGGCACTTCGTGGCGCAGCCAGCTTTCCCAGAGCAGAACCTCGCCCACTTCGGGTTTGACGTAGACGAAGCGCTGAAATTCCTGCGGGGCGTCTTTCCCGACGAGCGGAGCGGTCATCATCATCGGCAGACGCGGGTCTTCAAGCTTGAGCGCGCTCGTGCCCTCGGGCATCGAGACATAGGTTGTGCCGGAAATCACCGAGTGGGGATGGATATGGCTGGCGTGCGTGCCGCCTTCGGGCAGGATATTGATCCAGAGCGCGTTGCACTTGAGCTTCTTGCCCTGAAGATCGAAGCCGAGAGCCTCGCAAAAGGCCGCGACGTGTTTATCCAGCGCCTTTTGAACATCCCCGAAAATCGGCATCCGCCAGGGCAAGTCGTCGAGCGAGGCGTAAGAAGTATAGCCCGGGTAGTCATTCTCTTCACACCACTCCTGACCGGCCTGGTCATCCTCGGCGACGGAGTAGCAGGTCGCGTAGAGCTCGTCGGCGTCGATCTTCTTCTTCGCCAAATCGTTGAGCCGGGCGCGATAGAGGCGGGTCACGAAGAGAGAAGCGATCTCGGGCATGGGTCTTTCCTTGCTGGGTCGGCGCATCCCGAAAGATGACAGAGGGGCCTTCAAACGAAAAGCCCCAGACGTTTCGGGTGGGGGGCTTTTCGGGCGATTTTTCGGCAGCGCGGGCGATCTCGGGCGGGGCCGGTTAGGCCAGCCCCAACTGCCGCACAAAGGTCGCGCTGTCATAGTAGTCGCGGCCTTCGACCACCATTCCATCCTTGACCCGCATGACCGAGCAGTAGCGGACATAGTAGCTCTTGCCCGTCGGGTCAAAGTCTCCAAGGCTCGA
>Ga0222714_10002670_pt1 | contig 18686 bp, 19 predicted proteins | sample C33_3DmetaG_FD_165048 | JGI IMG/M metagenome (GOLD analysis project Ga0222714, IMG submission 165048) | Estuarine water microbial communities from San Francisco Bay, California, United States - C33_3D | ecosystem: Environmental > Aquatic > Marine > Unclassified | place: USA: California...
GACGGCATCGGTCCGCCCATCAGCAGTGTCGTCACCGGCAAGTCGCCCGCCGAACGCAAGGTCACCGACCTCGCCGCCCGCGCCCATAAGGTCGGCCTGGCCTCGCACCCCTACACCCTCCGCGCGGATGAACTGCCCAAGTGCGTCACCTCCGTCGACGAACTCCTGCGCGTCCTCTTCGACGAAGCCAAGGTCGACGGCCTCTTCACCGACTTCCCCGACCTCTGTAAAAGGTAGGGTCGGCACCCCGTGCTGCCCTAGGTAAGGATGGTCCTCGAAACCATCCGCCCTAGCTCGCCCGCTCATCGCCCTTGGCCGGCTCGAGGAGCACGACCGTGGCGGACCAGCCAAGCCCATCGATCGCCCGCTGGAGGGCGGCGAGGGTCTCGTAATCCGGCGCGACCGCGCAACGCAGGGTGTCGTTTCCGGGGCATGCGCCGTCGATGAAATGGATTCCATCGAGGTCGTAAGTCTCGAGCTCCCTCGCCAGTTCGGGCTTCTCTTCGCCCTCCGATTCCAACCCGTCGAAGAGCCCTTCGATGTAGCCCAGTGCGTCAGCCTCGGGCGCCTGATTCCGGCACCAGTCCGTGAGCCAGTCCTCGTGTTCGTCCCAGTCGATGTGGTCGTCCAGCCTATCGTAGACCTTGCTGCCCCACTCTTCGGCGCTCGACTCCACATCCTCGAGCAGCTGCGAATCATGCCGGCCGATGAAGTCGCGCCAGGTCTCGTCCGGCTCGAAGGTATATTCCTCGTCCGAGTTCTCGTTGAGCTGTTCGACCTGCTCCTCCTCGACCTCGTTGTCGAGTTCTTCGAGGTCCCAGATGAACTCGCCGTATTTGCTCCGGAACTCGTCGATCACTTCGCCGACGCCTTCTTCGCCCTCTTCGGCGAGCTTCTCACGGAGCGTGATCTTGGGCGGCTCGTCGTAAGGCGTCCCGTTGAGATAGAGGATGTATCCCGTGCCGTCATTCCAGACGGCGTTGATCACGTCATGTCCCTTCGGGATGGGATCTTTGGCATAGGCCGGGAGTCGGAACTCCGGCTTGGTCGGACGGCGCTCCTTGACGGAGCTGAACCAATCAGGCGTGAAGAGGGCGAAGCCGCCCAGGGTGAGGGTTTTGAGGAAGTCGCGTCGATCGTAGCTCATGGTGAGGACACGATGCCCGGAAGCCGCGGAGAGTCCATGAGGCCACCTGTCATAGAGTGGCATAAGCGCGAAGCGCGGAGGACTTAAACAGATGAGGGCTAGGGCTAGTTCATACGCAGCTTTCATTCAGGGCCCTCTTGCATCTCCACTAGCCCTGGCCCTGGCCCCAGCTCTAGCCCTGTGTTGCAACTCTTGTCAACGTGTCACCATGCCCACGTGCTCCCTCGCGGCACCGCCGTGCGCCCCCTCGTCGCGGCCTCCCTTGTCAACGTGTCAACTTATCAACTGACCAACTCGTCGTGTCGCTTAAGCGACGTAATCGACGACGAGAGCCTTCTCCAGGACGTCCGGCAGCATCTTAACGAACTCCTGATGCGCGGGCTCGTGGAGGTAATGCTTCTCGAGGGCTTCTTTGGACGCGAAGGTCAGCGTGAAGACGTGGGTGAAGCCCTGGTCCAATCCCTCGGGGCTCACGTTCGTGCCCCACTCGAAGGCCTTGACCGCCGGCAGCTTGCCCGGCAGCGCCTTGAAGGCGTCGACCACCCCTTGGACCTTCGCCGCCGGGGCGCCGTCTTTGAACTTGAAGATCACGATGTGGCGGTAGGAGCTCATGCCGACGAGGGAGTCGGTTCCTCTCCGTTCGTCAAGTCACTCAGGGCGGAGGAGAGAGGACTGCGTCGATGACAGAGGACTGAATCGATTACGGAACAATACAGGGCTAGGGCTTGGGCTCGGGCTTGGGCCAGCTCATTCTCGGGTCTCTGGTCTCGGCCTTCGGTTACCAGGTTCAGGTCTTCAGCGTCAGGTTCGGGTACGGGATCTTCTACGCCTTCGCCCTGCTTTTGCCTTCCTTGTCGACTTGCCAACGTGTCAACTAACGGGCGGCTTCTCCCCGCCACCCTACCTACCCGCCATCTCCGCGCGCCGCATGGGCATGGCGTCGATCAGCGCGAAGAGCGTCGCGGTCTCGATCGGGGCGCCCTGGTCAAGCTTGACGCCGCCGTCCTTGCCCACGAGCCGCACCCGGAAGGCGGGCGAACCAGGGCGTGTCACGACGAGCACATCGCGCTCCTCTAGGCCCGCCTTGGCGGCGTCCAAAGAAGCCAGCTGCCGGCGATGATCCTCGGTCACTTGCTCAGGCGCATCGATCACGAGGACGCGGCGCCGCCACTGATGCGCAGTGAGATCAGGCAAGGCTAAGCCCGCTTCGGGCGGGCGCGCGCACCCTTCGGCCAGATAAGCCGCAAGCCCGGCGCAGCCCAAGGTCAGCAGTTTTTTCATACCCTCCATGATATGCATCCGCGGGCGGGCGCAAATCCTCCGGCTTCTAACGGGAGTCCGGCGGCCGAATCCAGCCGGCTAGCCGGACCCGTTCGACCAGGGCCATGTGCGGGACGGTCAGCGCGGCCAGACCCACGAAGACGATCTGGACCACGCGCGCATCCAGCGGGGTATCGTTCAAGAAATGCCAGGCCGCCGCCGAAGCCAGGCCCACGCCGAGCATGGGCAACAAAGCGGCCAGCCCGACGAAACGCCAGGAGTCGCTCCCCGAATAACGGAACGACCGGAGGATATGACGTGCGCCGTGCATGCCGCAAAAGAACAAGGTGAAGGCCAGCAAGGGCGGCGCCACGCACGCGAGGGCGCCGACGGCCGCAAATTCGAACGCGGTCAGGCGATCGCTGCGCCAGCGTTCACCGATCGCCAACACAAGCCCCGCCACCCACGGCCAGAAGAACCAGCTTAAGACCGGCATGACGGCTCCGGCCGCCTCCGGTCCGACGAGCTGCCCGAACAACCCGCTCATCTCCTCCTGATGACGCCAGACCGGCAGGACCAACACGGCGCCTCCATAGAAGATCCGGGAGACCCACGGCGTCCCGTCGGCGGGGTCTCCCGAGAAATGCGCGGCGGAAATCAGGAGGAAACCCACCAGGAAACCCGTGGGCGTCCACGCCCATGCCGCGACCACTAAGCCGGCCAGCAAAAGATAGGCGACCGTGAACCGGGTCCAGTCCCACGCGGTCCGCAGACCGTAGAGTCGTTGCGCGAACAAGGTGTCCATCGCCCCATGCGGGACGCCGAGGACGAGGATCAACGCGGCGAGGACGATGAGCTCCAGTTGCGGTGGGCAACGCCCGAGCGTCGCAGCGGCCGCGGCCGTCAAGATCGCGACGAACGCGAAGATCAGACCTTGGCGACGTTCGGCGTTCATGGGCGTACCACGCGGGGGGCGGGGCGGAAAAGTTCGCGGAGAAAAGGTCCCGGCGGCAAAGCGGCGAGGACGGCGAGGTTGTCGAACAAGGTGGCTTGGTCGCTCATGAAACGGGCGAGCCTCGCCGGTGCGACCTTACGGAACATGGCGAGGAAGAGGGTCGGCGCTAATTCCGGCCGCCGGCGGAGCACCTGCAGGAAGAGCGCGTCCATCTGGCGCAGGATCCAGCCATCCGCCGCATGCGGTCGCGGACCATGCCCGCCGGCCAGGCTCTGCGCGCAACTCTCCGCCCATCGTTGGATACGCTGGAAAGCATAGCCGCTGCTCGCCCGCGCGCCGCCGGCCAGCAGCCCTGCCCGGGCATAGGTCGGATCCGTCAACGGCGCCGGCGTCGGCAAGCCCATCGGCAAGATGCCATGCTCCTCACGCCGGAACTGATAACGGCGACCTTCGAGCCGTCGGTCGATGAAGCGGCTCAGCCCGGCCCGGAATGCATCCGGCCCGGCCGGCTTCGGCGAGAAGGCGGTGACTTCCAGCAAGGCCCGCGTCGGCGACAAGGGGAGCAGGTAATGGAAAAGAATCTGTCCCGCTTCGCCTTCCGTGAAGTGCATGATCTCGGCGACGGTCGGATCGAAGACCGGCCCGGCGGCCTCGATCTCCTGCCCAAGGAAAGACTGCCAGAGCACCGCGGCGCCCTCGGCCGGCGGCGCCGGCGGGCGGGTGTCGACGATCCAGCGCGCCCGCTGGACTCCGGCTGAGGTCTCGACCTCCCAGAGCCCATCGACCTTACGCGGAGCGCCTAGGACGGCGACCCCCATGGCCAACCGCAACCGCTCCGAACGTGCGAGGCATTCGCGGCTGTCCTGATAGAACCCACCCGACGGCAGGAGCGCGTAAGGAAATTCCAGGCAGTCCACGAGCACGCGCTCCGTCGGCGAAGCCAGGGAGACCTTCGCCCAGCGTCGACGGACGAGGTGCGTCAGCTGCGCCGAAGGGTGCATCCAGAAACACCAGGTGCGGTCATCGGCGTAATCGGCGCGGCTCTCGAGCACCAGCGTGCGCGGAGCGGCCTCACCTTGTTCCGCCAGCCGCCGAGCCAAGCTGAGGCCGGCAGCGCCCCCGCCCAGGATGAGCAGGTCATTCTCCATGGCGGGCGGTGATGCCGGGCAGGCCGACGAGGGCGTGATGTAATGGGCCGTGATGCGACGCAGGCCTTGACCAGAAAGCGCCGCGCAGCGGCTGTATCGTCAGAGCGGCGAGAGTGGTCGCCGCTTTCCGCCAACCCGTCACGAACGCGCGGCCCTCCCAATAAGCGTGCTCGCGCGCGGCCAGACGATGGCCGATCGCACGATAGACGCGCCCCGCGACGAGGATACCGGGCCTCGCGCGTGCGGGCAGGAACGGCAGTCCGGCTTCGCCGCTGGCATAATAAGCTTCGGCGAGGGCGAGGAGGCGCGCCACCGCGGCACGGACCTTCGGCCGCAAAGCAGGCGAAGGCTCGATGAGCTCGGCCGGCGAGAGATCGCCCACGAGGCTGGCCGGCAGATAACGCCGCCCCATCCGCGCGTCGTCCGCGACGTCGCGGCAGAGGTTGGTCAGCTGCATGGCGATGCCGAGATCGACGGCGTGCGCCGCCGCGGCGGGTTCGCGCGCGTCGAGGACCCGGCACATCATGAGGCCGACGGTGCCCGCCGCCCGGTAGCAATATCGCAGGAGCTCGGCTTCGTCCGCCACGCGGACGGTCCCGGCGTCGGACGCCATGCCCGCGATGAGCTCGCGCGCGATCCCGGGCTCGATGCCGCATTCGCGCATGAGCGCGAGACCGTCCTGTAAGATCAGCTCGTCCGACCGGCCGGCGGCGAGATCGCGGTCCGCCGTGGCCAGCGCGGCGCGCGCGGCTTCAGGAGATGCAGCCTCGTCGACGAGATCATCGAGGTGACGGCAGAAAGCGTACAGACGCGTGGCGCGGGCGGCGTGCGTCGCTCCGAGAAGGCGGCGGGCCCAGTGGAAGCTGCGACCTTGGCGAGCCAAGGTCGCTTCGGCCGCGGCCGACGGAGCATGCGCGGCGGCGGGGTTCACGAGGCGGCCGGGATGAGGGCGTCGATGACCTTGGCGGAGCAGAGCACCCCCGGGACGCCGGCGCCGGGATGCGTGCCCGCTCCGACGAGATAGAGGTTCCGCACGGACTCGGACTTGTTGTGGAAGCGGAACCAGGCGGACTGGCGGAAGACGGGCGCCACGGAGAAGCCCGCGCCGTGGACGCTCCGGTATTCGTCCCGGAAATCCTCCGGGGTCTTATAGAAGTCGGCGGTGATCGAGGCCTTCAGCCCGGGCAGCATCGTACGCTCCAAGGCGTCGACGATGCGGTCGCGCAGACGCGGACCTTCGGTGGCCCAATCGATGCCGGCCTGCTGGTTCGGCACAGGGCAGAGGACGTAGAAACTATCCTGGCCCGCGGGCGCGAAGCTCGGATCCGTGGCCGTCGGCCGGTGGACATAGAGCGAGAAGTCCTCCGCGAGCTTCTGACGGTGGAAGATGTCCTCGAGCAGCTCCCGGTAGCGCTCGCCCATCCAGATGGTGTGGTGGGCGACGTCGGGATACGTCCGCGTGGTGCCGAAATACATCACGAACAGCCCCATCGAGTAATGGGCCCGCGACAGCTTCGCGCGCGTGGCGAGCGCCTGGTCGGCGCGGGGGACGAGGTCCCGGTAGAGATGGGCCGCATCGGCGTCCGAGACCACGATGTCGGCTTCCAAGGCGGTGCCATCGGCGAGCACGACCCCGCGGGCGACGCGCTGCTCGATGCGGATCCGCTCGACGGTCGCGCCCAGGCGGATCTCCACGCCCTGCCGCTGCATCAGGCCGCCGAGCGCCCGGGTGACGGCGCCGGTGCCGCCCATGGCGAAGTGCACGCCGTGCGCGCGCTCCAGGAAATGGATGAGGCCGTAGATGCTGGTGGTGTCGAACGGGTTGCCGCCCACGAGCAACGGTTGGATGGAGAACGCCCGGCGGAGCTTATCGCTCACCAGATGGCGCGAGACCATCTGCCAGACCGTCTCGTAGTTGCGCAAGCCGAGCAGGTGCGGCACCTGCCGCAACATCGTCCCGAGGCGATGGAAGGGCCGGGCCGAGAGCCGGGTGAAACCGATGTCGTAGATCCGGCGGCTGTGCTCGAGCAACGCGAGATAACCGGCGCGGTCGCGCGGCTCGATACGCTCGATCTCGGCGAGCGTGGCTTCCAAGGTGCCGCCGTAGTCGAAGGTGTCGCCATCGGCGAACTGGAACCGGTACCACGGCGTCAGCGGGACGAGCTTCACCTGGTCGGCGAAGCGTTCGCCGAAGAGCGCGAACAGCTCCTCGAACAAGAAAGGCGCCGTGATGACGGTGGGGCCGGCGTCGTGGCGGAAGCCCTCGCGCTCATAGACCTGGGCGCGTCCGCCCAGCGCCGCGCAACGGTCGACGAGCGTCACGGCGTAGCCTTTGGCGCGCAGCCGCAAGGCGGCGGCGATGCCGCCGAATCCCGAGCCGATGACGATGGCTTTCACGCCTCCGACTTAAACGGCCTTCAGACGCTTAACGAGCGCGAAGGCGAATTCGGTCAGCAACGCCCCCGCCTTGTTCGGCAAGGCGTCGGCATGTTCGACGGCTGCTTCGAGATGGCCGCGCGCGAGCTGGTGGGCCTGGTCGGCGGCGAGTTCGGGCGGGCGACCCGCCGCGAGGAGGAGGACGATGTTGAGGCTATGCTGGGCGGCGTCGCCCTGCACGTCCTCGAGGTCATCGACCATCTGGTAGCCGATACCGAAGGCATGGGCGGCGGCGCGGATGCGCGGCAGCCATTGTTCCTGACGCGCAGCCAGGAAGGCGAGTTCGAGCGGAAGGCTCAGCAGGACGCCGGACTTGCCGACGACGATCTCTTCGTAGCGGGACACTTCGGCGAGGGCGTAATCCTTGGTGGCCAGCTCGGAGCATTGGCCTTGGATCACCAGGGCCGTCCGCGCGTGCACGCAGCGGATGAGGTCGGGCAAGCGCGCGGGATCAGGCAGATCGGCCAAGGCGCCATAGGCGGCCGAAAGCAGGAGGTCGCCGGCGCAGAGGGCGACGTCCGGACCGAAGGCGGCGCACACGGTCGGGAGGCCGCGGCGTAATTTCTCCTTATCCTGGAGGTCATCGTGGACCAACGAGGCGTTGTGGAGGAGCTCGACGCAGGCCGCGAGGCGGACCGCTTGGTCGCCGGCGACGCCGAGGGCTTCGCAGGCATGCAAAGCCAGCCGGGCGCGCACTCTTTGGCCGCCGGCTTCGAGGTGATAGCGGGCGGCGCGCAGGGTCGCGGGCTCGCCGGCGGGGCCACCGGATCCGGCCGATACCCGGACAAGCGCGACCATCAGCCGTTCGACCGCAACGAGGGCGGTATCGGTAGTGGTGCTCATGGGGCGGTGGCGGGGGGCCGGAGGGTGACCGTCTGGAAAGGGTCTGGGCGAGGGGCCCAGAAGGTGTGGATACGAAAATCGGACAATGGAGCGAGACGCCCCATTGTCCGATCCGTGAGCGGGGCTTAGTTCTTGTCGGACTCGCTGACGGCGGCGGCCCAGATGATGACGCCGAAGCCGATCTTGTTGACCACGTCAGCGAGGTTGTAGACCACGTTGAGCATGACCGCGGAGTCCTCGGGCTTGCCACCGGTGAGATAACCGAGGAAGTAGCCGATCGGGTAGATGGCCCAGCCGAAGACGACGATGGTGCGCATCAGCTTGAAGGCCGACTGGACGGCAGGCGGAGCGGACTCGGCGCTGGTCTTGCCGGCTTCGCCGGCGTAGATCTCGTAGATGATGTAGAACCAACCAGCCATGCTGACGATGAAGGCCGGCCAGGCGCCGACGGTGCCGGCTTCGCCGAGGTAACCGGCGATGAGCATCACCAGGGTGCCGATCATGAGGCGCCAGAACACGCCGCCCGAGACCTTGGTGACCGCGGAGAGGATGAGGTAGAACTCGACCATCAGGAGAGGCACGGTGATGAGCCAGTCGATGTAGCGGAAGACGGTCGGGGTGGAACCGGTGGTCACCCAGACGTCGCGCATGTAGAAGTAGTGGGTCGCGGCCACGAGGGTCACGAGGCCGGAGACGGTCAGCGAGGTCTTCCACTTCGCCTTGACGCGCTGCGTCTCGAGGAAGAAGAAGGCCGTCGCGGCGACCAGCGCCATCGAGATGACCCAGAAGGTCACGCCTACGAGGTCGTCGGACTTCAGGTTGCCCTTGGCGGCGTCGGCGGCCAGCGCGGAGGCAGGGGTGAGAAGGCTAAGGGCCAGGAGGGCGCCAACTTTAGCCACGGCGGATTTTAATGATGTGATCATGGGGTGGGGTACGAAGCCATTAGATAGCGGGATGCCCGGATAACTCAAACGGCGAATCGTTTTTGTCGGGCCGGTCTGCGACCTTGTAAATAAATTATTAATATCAGCCGCGCGGCTCCCGGGACGAACGCCGGCGCGCGCGGCTTTAGGGAGGTTATCATCCCTTTAGGTCCGGCGGCTCCTACCGCTGCGGGACGCGGCGGAGCTTGGAGACGTCGTGGCCGGACTGGGCGAGCATGCCGACGAGTTCCTGGTAGCGCTTCTCCGGCAAGTTCTTCGTCCGCGCCATGATCCAAGCGTAACCGCGATCCGGCACGCCGATGATCGTGGTCTCGTAGGTATCGTCCAGGTAGACGATCAGGTAGGCGGACTTGAACGGCCAGAGGAACTGCATACGCCACTCCGCCTTGGTCTCCTGGTTATAGACGAATCCCTTCGGGTGATAGGTCTTCTTCGGGCCATCGAAGCCGCCATTGTTGAAGGTATAGGTCGTCGGGATCGTGCCGTCTTCGGCAAGACGATAGCTCTCCACGCCGTTGTAAGCCTCGTCCTCGATGAACGCCGGGATGTGGGCGATCACATACCAATCGCCCATGAAGCGCTCGAGTTGGATCGGGCGGTCAATAGCCCGCAGCGGCTCACGCTCTGGTCCCGTCTGACACCCCACCATCAACAACCCGCCGAGAAACGTGAGCACCGAACGAACCAGCATGACGGCTTTCATGTCGTCAACCTAAGCCCTGCCCCTGATTTCGCAACCACATGAACCGCGCCACGCATAGATGACTGAGTCGATGACAGAGGACTGAATCGATGGCGGAACAATACAGGTCCAGAACTAGGGCTAGTTACATCTCGGGTCTCAGGTCTCCGGTTTTCCTGTGAGCGAAACTACCCCTACCCCTTTTGCGCTCCGCACCTTTGCACTTTTGCACAGGCCGCAGGCCGATTTGCACTTTCGCACTGCTCTCCCTATGCCTCCGGGCCTCCGAGCCTCTTCTTTTGCTCCCTTGCCCACGTGTCACCGTGCCCACGCGCCCCCTTGCCTAGGTTTACCCTTTGCAGGATACTTTACTCGCCTAACTTCCTCCCCATGCCCCTCACCCGTCGCGATATCCTTCGTCTGCTGTTCGCCAGTGCGACCTTGGCGCCGCTGGCAGGTTGGGCGGCCGACCGACCGGCCCGCCGTTCGCCCAAGAAAGGCTGGGCGGGCAATCGCCCGGAATCCGCGACGCAGTTCGGCTGCACCTGGTGGTATACCTGGACCTGCCAAGGCGCGAGCACGCCGGGCTACGAATTCGTCCCGATGGTCAAAGGCCATCGCAAGCCCATGCCTTCGACCGAGCTGGCGATGTTCGACGATCCGGGCGCGAAGAACCTGCTCGGACTCAACGAACCCGAGCGGGACTCACAGGGCAACGTCACCGTCGAGGACGCCATCGCGGCGTGGCCGGCGTTGACCGCCTTCGCGAAGGAAAAGAAGCTCCGCCTCGGCTCGCCCGGCGTCTCCTCCGACGGCCAGGGCGGGACGTGGATGCGTGCGTTCATGGAGCAGGCCCAGCGCAAGAAGCTCCAGGTCGATTTCGTCAACGCCCACTGGTATCGCAGCGCCGACCCCGCCGCGTTCGAAGCTTGGCTCAAGGAACTTTACGCCACGTATCGTCGCCCCATCTGGGTCACCGAATTCAACGCCATGTTCACCAAGGCAGACGACGCGGGGCATGCCCAGTTCCTCCGCGGCGCGCTGAAGGCGCTGGAACGGAGCCGCTTCGTAGAGCGTTACGCTTACTTCAATCCTTCATCCGGCAAGGCCGCGCTCCTCAAGGACGATAAGCTCACCAAACTCGGCGAGATCTATCGCGAGACGGGGGACTGAAGGACGGAGGGCTGAATTGGGTCAGGGACAGAGCTAGGGCTGGGGCTAGGGCTGGTTCATTCTCGGATCTCAGGTTCGGGTCTTCAGCACCAGGTTCGGGTATGGGAAAAATTCCTGTACCTGCACCCGAACCTGAACACCCGTGCCAGACACCTGACCGCCGAGACCCGGGACCTGAAAAAACAAAAGATGGCTGAGTCGATGACGGATTGAGACAGGGTTGGAGCTAGTTGAATCTCAGATCTCCGGTTTCCCTCTGAGCGAAACTACCCCTACCCCAACCCCTACCCCTTTCTCATTCCACACCTTTGCACTTTTGCACAGGCCGCAGGCCGATTTGCACTTTCGCACCTCCTCCCCTGAGCCTCCGAGCCTCTTCTCTTGCCTTCCTTGTCAACGCGTCAACGGGCCAACTCCTGAGCACGCTCACCGCGCCGGACGCATCTTCAGGGCGGCCTCGGCGAAGGCCTCGCCGATGCCCGCGAAGGTCTTGGCGCTGCCGAGATAATGGTAGCCGGCGTTGGAGGCGCCGCGAGCGAGTTTCGCCGCTTCCTCCGCGGAGATGAGCTTGGCCTCCTGCTCCTTGAGATAAGCCTTCTGCTGCGCCTCCGTCATCTTGCCGTCGGCGTTGGCCGAACGCTTGCCCTTGTTCTTGAGCTCGAACGACAGCTGCCGGAGCTTCTCGCGCTTCTCCTGGATGGCGCCCAGTTCCTCGTCCCAGAACAATGCCGTCCGGACGGCGGCGACGTTACCGCGGAATTCCGGGCGCGTCGCCGGTTGGGCCATCGCCTCCCGGAAAGCCAGGTTATCCTCGCTGCCGGGATCCTTGCCGCCGACGCCCATGACGCCGATGACGAACGGCAGCCCGGGGGCGCCGAGATCCTTGCGGACGTCGACGATGAACTTGGTCAGCAGGTCCGAATAGCCGACGAAGCGCTTGGCGGATTCTCCCTTGGGCTGCTTAGGATAGTAATTGCCGTCGACCATGTCATTGAAGCCCTGGAACCAGACGAAGCCGGCGAGCTCGTAGCCCTGCTTGGGGTCGTAGGCGGGGCAGACGCGCGCGGGGTCCGCCAGCACGCGCTTCACGTGCGCGACCATCAGGCGGTAATACTTGCCCGTGTCCGCGTCGGTATGCGTGTTCTTCTCGATGTCCTTAGGCGAGCGCGGGTAAGCGCCGGCGGACGGCGGACGGTAATCATGGTTGAGGGACTTGCCGCCCCAGGCGGCCTTGATGAGCAGGATCGGCGCATCGGTGGCCCGCTCCATCGCCAGACCGAAGGCGTATTCGGGTCCGATCTTGCCGCCATCGGTCGCCGGGTCGCGGCGCGAACCGTAGCCGGTCGTCAGCTTGCCGAAGCCCTCGCCGTTCTTATCGCCGATGCCGGTGAGGTAGCTGATCCAGACGCGTTCGGCGGCGCGGGGCTTGCCGTCCGGACCGACGAGCCGGGAGTGGAGCGCCTTGGTCGCCGGATCTTCGGCGACGTAGGGGATGGTCTCGACCCTCGCGTGGCCTTCCATGTTGGACTGGCCGACCAGGACGTAGACTTGCAGGGGCTTGGCGACGAGCGAGCCCGCGGCCCAGGCATAGACGCTGGCGAGAATGAGGGGGAGTTTCCAGTTCATGAGAAAGCGTCGGTCAGCGGGACGAAGGAGACGGCAGATGATCCGTGAGGCCGATGACGGCCCAGGCGGTGCCCCAGTCGGTCGAGGTCGCCCGGACCTTGCCGCCATCCTTGGCCCGGGTGCTGGGGACGGCCCAGCTGCCATCGGGCTTCTGCGTCGTGAGCAAGAAGCGGAGCGCCCGGGCGACGGCCGGCTGCTCCCGCGATGCTCCCGCCTGGGCAAGCGCGTGCAGCGCCAAGCCGGTCCCGTAGGCGTCGGGGGCGGCGCCGATCTTCCAGGCCCAGCCGCCGGCGGCGTCCTGGACGGCCAGCAAGCGGGCCAAGGGTTCCGCGGTTTCGCGGCCTTCCGAAGCCGCCAGCGCCAATTCCAGCGCCAGCCGCTCGGACGTCACCGCCGGGCTCGCGCCCGCGAGGAAATCGCGGGCCTTCCGCTTCGCGGCGGCGGCGGAGGCGTCGGCGCGCAAAGCGAGCAGGACCCAGAGCGTCGTGACCTCTTTCTGCTCCCGGGCGGGTCGGGCCTGCAAAGGCAGCTGTCCGCCCGGCTGCCAGGAACCGTCCGGCTGCTGCAAGGACAGGAGCGTGGCGCGGAACCGCTTGCCCCATTCGGTCTCCCCGGCCGCCGGCTTGATCAGCAGGAGCGCGGACATCGTGTCGACGTTGGTGGCGTCGGCCTGCGCCTTGCCTGCGCCCTCCCCTTTGTTCGTCCACCTTTCCCAATGGGTCGACCACTCCGTCGTCTCATCGATGAACTTCCTCGGCTGGGCGAACCCCCTGGCTTCGCCCGCCTCCATGCTGCGGAGCATCGAGGGGACCTGGTGGCAGCTCACGCAGCCGCGTTTTTCGATCCAGGCCTTGCCCCGTGTCTCGACGAAAGGCAGCGCCTTGCCGATCGCGGCGCGCATCGACGTCTCGACGGACTCCGCTCCCCGCGCCGCGGCGAAAAGCAGGCAGGCCAACAAAGATATTGTGAGCGGGGCTCTCACCTCAGCCATCATCGGCCGGCCGGGCCGGCTAAGCAAGCCCCTACCAGGCGTCGCGTCCCTTGCGTCCTCGTGATATCATGGAGGACCTCGCCCGACATGATGCCCCACGACTTCCGCTACCACGATTACGAGTTCAGCCAATACCCGACGGAACGTCCCCTGCCCGTCCTCTCGCCGGCCCAGGCCGCGGCGCAGGAGCGGGCGTGGCTGGCCATGCAGGCGCATCCGATCAAGGACACGATCCTGTATCTGCAGGTCATGTACGAACGTTACCCGTTGAGCCGCGACCTGCCGGACAACCTTGAACTGCTCCACCGCGTGGCCTACGGGGCCCATCCTTTGTTCGGAGCGTATGCCACCCGGCGGATCACGGGCTTTATCCGGATCTCTCATCGACCCGTCGACGAGTTCTGGGCCATGACCCTGGCTTCGGACAGCTTCGCGGATTATCCCTTCACCTGGAGCCTCGCCTCCGAATGCGCTGACCATGCGGCCGATTGCGCGACCCTGGCCGGCAAGCCCGAGTCCGTCATCACCGCCTGGAGGGCACGCGCCAGGCAAGTGGCGGAGACGTGGAAGCAGCTCATCGGCTACGGCCGGCTGCGACCGGAGGAGACGGACTGATCGAGCAGCGCCTTGAGCCGCCTTACGACCTCCGGGTGCTTGGAATAAAGATTAACCCTCTCGCCGGGATCGGCTTCCAGGTCATACAACTGCGCGGGCGCCGCGGGCTCGGCTTCAGGCAAGGCGTAAGGCTTCATCACTCCCTTCTCGTAGCTGTTCCCGCCGGAGCCGCGGTGGGCCACGTATTTCCAGCGGCCCTGCCGGATCGAGAGCGTGCGGGCGCCGGCGAAGGCCTGCGTCAGCAGATAAGGACGGACGGGGCCAGGCGCCCGACCGGTCAGCACCGGGAGGAGGTCGAAGCTGTCTTCCGCGGCGTCCTGGGGAAGCGTGGCGCCGGTGACCGCGGCCACGGTGGCCATGACGTCGGTGAGCGAGGCGAGCTGATCCGTGACGGCGCCGGGCTTGATGCGGCCCGGCCAGCTTACGATGAGCGGTACGCGGTGGCCTCCCTCCCAGGCGTCGCGCTTCACGCCGCGCCAGGGCCGCGCGCCGTCGTGGTCATGGTCCGTCCGCATCTGGGCGACCGCCGTGGTCTCCGGCCCGTTGTCGCTGCTGAGCACGACGAGGGTGTCATCCCGCAGGCCGTGGCGTTCGAGTTCCCGGAGGAGCTCGCCGACGATGTGGTCGAACTCCGCGATGAAGTCGCCATGGGGTCCGGCGCCGGACTTGCCCTGGAAATCCTTCCCCGCGAACGAAGGCAGGTGCACCGCCTGGGCGGCATGATAAAGGAAGAACGGCTTCTTCGTCGGCGCCTTGGCCGCGGCGGCGATGAACTCCCGGCTGCGGCGCAGGAACTGCATGTCTACTTCCTGCATGTCGAATCCCGGAGCGATGAATCCGCCGCGGCAATCGTTGGCATAAGGATGCCGGGGCAGCGAAGCCCGCGGAAGCGGCCCGGCGGGCGGGACCGGGATGCGGTCTCCTTCGATGAAGGCGTAGAGCCAGTCCGTCGTGGGGCAGCACGCCGTCCCGAAGAACTGATCGAAACCGTGGTCGAGCGGACCGCCCTCGATGCGCCGGGAATAGTCGATGCGGCCGACGTCCTCGAGCCCCCCGCGATGGATCGGCAGTCCGGCCATGTCTCGGAAAGTCAGGCCGACATGCCACTTCCCCACGGCGGCGGTGGCGTAGCCCTTCTGACGGAGCATGGCCGGCAAGGTCAGCCGCCCCGGCGCGATCAGCGACGGGCCGCCGGCCCCTTGGAAGACCGTCCCGCCGTTCGGAACGCGGAAGGCCATCTGGCCGGTCATGAGGGCGTAGCGGGAGGGCGTGCAGACGGTCGCGGGACTATGCGCGTCGGTGAAACGCATGCCTTCCGCGGCGAGGCGGTCGAGGTTCGGCGTGGCCACCTTGGCCTCCGGGTTATAGCAGCGCACGTCGCCGTAGCCGAGGTCGTCCGCTAGGATCAGGAGGATGTTAGGGCGTTCGGCCGCGACGGCGGCCGCGAGCGTCAGCAGATATCCGACGACCTGGGGCACGAGGGCGGCTCTCATGGCCGAGAAAATGACGGAAGCCTCGGACCGGGTAAAGCCACGAGCCGCGCGAACCCGCTCCGAAGGAGGCCGACGCCTTTGGCCATCCTCAGGGCAAGCGCAGGCTAGCTGTCGGCGTGGCGGGCACGTCGAAGCGCTCCGCCAGCCAGGCGCTCAGCTGGGCCGGCGTGGCGGGCGTCGGAACAGCCTCGAGCACCACGCGTCCGTTGACCGTCACCTTGACCGGCCGGGCAAGGTCGTCGACGAGGCCTTCGCGCAGGCGGATCGTCAGGCCCGCCGGGACGTCTCCCTCGAGCGCGATTTCCTGGCCGCGGGCGGTCGCCACGATCTTCTGCCCGGATTTCGCGACGCCGGCGGGCAGCTCCAACCAATAGAAGCGATCGTGGGTGACGCCCGTCTGGACCCAGACGATCTGGCGGGGCCACGGGTCGCGGACGAACTTCGCCATCCACGGCAAAGCTTCGGCGTCTTGGCGGTTCATCCAATGCGGGAGACCCGGATAGACCCGGCCGAGATGCTCGTAGCCGGCCGGATCGTCGCGACGCAGGCGGCCGAACTCCGCGATCTTTTCCGCGACGACCTTGTTCCGGTCGTAGGCGGTGTCCTCACCGCCGACGAACATCGCGAACGGCAGGTTGCGGACCCCCTGCGTGTCCACGCCGTTGGGGTGCCCGGCCATCATCGCGGCGGCGGCGAAACGGTCGGGGATGCGCGGGGCGAGCTGCCAGACGCCGTCGCCGCCGGCGGAATAACCGAGCAGGTAGACTTTATCCGGATGCACGCCTCGGACGGCGATGAAATCCTGGATCAGGCGGTCGAAGAGCCGGTCGATGTGCGGCTGATGCCAGAGGTTCCAGGTATCGGTCGGGGCGCGGGGCGCGACCACGATCCCTTCGGGCGGCGCGTAGAGGCGGATCTGGTTCTGCCATTGCTGATCATTGACCGCGGCGGGCGCGCCGCCGCCGCCATGCATCGAGATCCACAGGCTACGTTGGCCGGCGGGAGCGAGGTTGAACTCCTTTTCCAACCAGCGCAGGGTCTTGCCTCCCGCCTTGAGTTCGCGGGCGGCGACTTCGGCGGCCCGCTCGGACCGTAGTTCCGCCTGACGTCGGTCGGCGGCCTCGCGCAAGGCCGTAGGCAAAGGGGTGTCGGCATGGACGGCGACGCCCCCGCCGACGATTGCGCTGAACAGAAAGCAAAGCAGCCGCGGGTGACGGAACATAGCCTTAAACTGTCGTCCGGCCCCGGCCGTGACGAGCCATCTTCTCTTTGACCAGATGTCCGGCCCTTGCCCCCGTGTCACCGTGCGAGCGTGTCCCCGCGCGGCCTCGGGCCGCGCTATCCCTTCAGTTGGGCGAAGCGGACGTGCAGGAGGGCCCGGCCTTTGGCGGCGAAGACGCAGGAGTCCTTGGTCGGAGAGAACTGGACCCCGTCGCACTTGGCGAGCTGGGCGCGCTGGACGGCGTAAGCGCGGAGCAGGAGCACCGAGCGGACATGCTGCAGGATGTCCTCATCGGACTTCGCGAGAAACTCCGGCAGACTCTCGACCTCGATCACCAGACCAGGAAGGCGCTTCGACATGCCCGAAACCCAAAGATAGCGCCGCAGGTCCGTAAAGTATGAAGAATTCCTTCAACCCATGACAGGGCTAGACCCTCATTCAAACCCTGAATCTGACACGGACACTCCGGGGTTTAGATCTGACTATACATGCAAGACTTGCTGTCGCTTTATGTGTCGCAAGCCCGTTAGCAGTTGATGTACTTACACGGGTTCTGTGAGCCGAATACAAAGCTGCTAGCGACGGACTTATCTATGTACTTTGAACGGATGGCCTCCGGGGCGAGCTTGCCAATAAATTCGATGCGGCCCTTGCCATCCTCGGGAGTCAGGTCCTTGCGAGTTTCATAGCTGTCCACTTGAGCATCCTGCCATAACTCGGGTTCATAGACCTCCTTCACGATGCCCTCGAAAACAGCAAAAGCGTACTTGGCTCCTCTTGCCCTTTCGAGGGAGAGAATCCAGACGCCGCGGGTGGCATCATAGAGCTCCTGCGCGGACATACCGTTACGATATAGCTCATTGATTCTGATGAGGACTACGGGGTCAGGGATGTCGGCGTTCATAGGGCAGTAGAACACTTCCAGCTCCTTCAGGCTCTTACGACCATACAGAAGGCTGTTGTGACCTGTCACCTTGTTGGTGAGTTCCTTAAGACCAATGAGGTCGATAGCCGCCGCTTCTACCAAATAGGCCTCTTCCGAGGTCGCAATACCATGCGCCAGGATCTCGATCTTGGGTTCCAAGCCCGCATCTAAAATCTCACGGATGCGATTCACTTTCGGATGGTCATCATCTTCAAGCAGATGGTCCAGGCAACGCTCGCCCTTGCCTTTCCCGATGTAGAACACCTTCCCGTTTCGAGGGTCGACATACAGGTACACGTAATACCCGAGCTTCTCAGCCATGCCGGGCTTGAGGGATCGGAGGTGGGGAGGGATTGCCATGGGGTACTTCCTAAATAAACTATTGAGATGAAGCCCCCAGTGAAAGTCCTATTCCTTAACTCTGGCAGGCGTTTGATTGATTGTGGGGTTCTTCTGCGCCTAGGGGGAAACCCAGACGTAATCATTTTAGCCGAGCTTACTCTTGGAAGCCAAAAGGCCTATCAAAACGGCCTTAGGGGGCTCGGATATAAGCATGCGTCCCGCCCTACGCTACACAGCCGGAAGCGACACGTACGTCTTTACAGCAAGCTGCCCGTGAAAACGGAAAATCGTTTCACCAAGCGCGGCAATAAGCTGAAGAATAATTGGCTCTGGTGTCAGATCGGCGATGTGCTCATCTCCGGCATCCATATGCCCACCAAAGGCATGAAGGAACGCCCTTTCGACCAGATCCGGAAATGGATGAAGAAGCAGGCCGAAACCAGAACCCTGCTCATCGGGGATTTCAATACCGATCCCTATGATGAAAAATGGGGGCCGCAGCTCAAGTCATGGATCGAGTTTGGCTGGCGCAACCTATGGGACCAAACCAGAGGCGGAGAAAAGGCGTGGACCTTCAAAGGCGCCCGCAAAAGCGATCGGCCCAGGAGAATCGACCACGCCTTCATCGGAGATGCCATCAAGACCGCCAAGCTGAAGCACCTTTCGTCCTTTAGGACGCGCGGGCTTTCTGACCACTCAGGGCTTCTAGTCCAACTCGGCTGAACTACTTGTCTTCAGAGGTGGGAAGGTGCTGGCCGAAGTAACCGATAACGAGTTTGGCGCGGGCTTCGTCCCAGATGAAGTGGATGGACATGCACTCTTTAGGGTAGCCGCCGCCCAAGGTAATGTGCTCCGCAAAGAGGACCTTCTTTTCGCCGTATTCA
>Ga0222714_10002672_pt1 | contig 18679 bp, 32 predicted proteins | sample C33_3DmetaG_FD_165048 | JGI IMG/M metagenome (GOLD analysis project Ga0222714, IMG submission 165048) | Estuarine water microbial communities from San Francisco Bay, California, United States - C33_3D | ecosystem: Environmental > Aquatic > Marine > Unclassified | place: USA: California...
GTATCTCAAGAGATTCGTGCGGCAGAAGATCCTGAGTTTGAAACCTTCTACACAAAGAACATTCTTTTGAATGAAGGCCTTCGTGCTTGGATGGCACCAGTAGACCAACCTCATGAGAACTTTGTGTTCCCAGAGGAAGTATTGCCAAGAGGCAACGCACTCTGATATACTGAGAGGGTTAATCACCCTCTTTTTTATGCTTGGGAATCTTGAACCAGAAGAAAATGTAATGAGAAGTGCTGAGTGGGTAGAACATCTTAATAGTGCCCTTCAAAAATTGGAGTGGACTGCTGATGATGATATTGCCGTTGAAATCGGTGGAGTTGCTTTTAGCGGTATTAAGCAAACCGAAAGTGCGAATCCAAAGTGGTCAAAACCATATGGTACAGTTTCTTATCAGAATGATGCTTTCATTGTGATTAAAAACAAAAGTAGAAGTCCAGTAGTTCCTTCGCAACCTAATAATGAAAAAGTATAATGACGAGTACTTCACAGTAAGAGAGCGAAGAACTCATAAAAAGATTTGTGATTGCGGTACTTTTGAAGACGCAAGAATGGTGATGCATCTGGATGGACCAAATCGTGAGATTGTAAAAAACAAGACACTGATGGCCCAAGTGGTGGACATTAAAACTCCAAAGGCACTTCCGACAAATGAGATTGTCGTTAATATGGACGGAGGTGTAGGTGGTTCTTGGAAAGTTTCTAAAGAATATCTTGATTCAATGTACCCAGATATTTCGGACGATACTGCAGAACCAATTGTCAAAACTCTACCAAAATCTGATTTAAAAATTTTCAACCCATAAATAAATTTCAATTATGACATTTACTGTTTATTCTAGAGACGGTTGTCCTTATTGCGACAAAGTTCAAAGAGTTCTTGAGTTAACTGAACAACAACATGTTATTTACAAACTCGGTGTTGACTTTGATCGCAATGAGTTCTACCTAAAATTTGGCCACGGATCTACTTTCCCCAGAGTAATTTTGGGTGAAGAAATTATCGGTGGATGTACAGAAACTGTTAAGTACCTAAAAGAGCAGAATTTAATTTAATGAATAATACTCTTCAAGAAGTTTGTAACGATGTTGATAAGGCAATTGACTATGCCTTTGAAGGACAATTTGTTATGAAGTTCTATGATTATCTAAAAGTTCGTGGAACAAAACGAGCCGAAGTGGAGGAGTTCATTAGTAGTGACACTGCACACGAACTCTCTGATTTAGTAAACGAACTTGAAGAATATCTTGAAGGTGGTTCTGACAATAATCATAAACTTCTTCGTGAAGCATATGGACACATCCCCAAACCACAAGCAAGGAAAATTAAAAACTATTTGTATGGCATCTTAGAGGATGCACGGAAGTACAGTCATGACAAAAGACCTGGACGAAGAAAAAAGACCACTAAATAAGTCAGATACCCACATTAACCGTGGAGTAGAGTTGCTTCTACGCAACAGGAGGAGGAAGCCAGAACCGCCCAAAACTTTTCAGATAAAGTTTGGCAAAATGGTCTCTCTCTTCCGTCGAGAGATTGTTTTACATCTGAACCTTTATCTAGATATCAGAAAAAAATAGTCTCTGGAGAAAAAAGATGTTAGCAGTAACTCTCACTATAGGAACATTAGTTTCAATTATGTTCTTTTTTGTTGGAGGTGTGGTAGGATGGTTAGCAAAAGAACATTTCTATAATACCCAACCAGTCTATACTCATCCAGAGATGTTTGATGAGAATGGAAACATTATTCCTGATGAAATTTTAGCAGTACGATTTGAAAACGATTATGACTACGACGAAGAAGACGACGACGACTAAACCAAGAATTACTAGGGCCAAAGCAGAGTCTACAACTACAGCACTTCCAGAACTTCCTCCCAATCCTTTTGTGTATGAAGTATTGGACTTGGCATCACAGCAGAAAACAGCAGCTAAAACAGTAGAGGTTCTGAAGAAGTATGAGCACGATTCTCTGAAGAGTATCTTTATCTTCAACTTTGATGAGACTGTGATTAGTCTTCTCCCTGAAGGTGAAGTTCCATATGGAGACGCAGAAGACCAGTCAGTGTACTCTGGAACGCTCTCTGAGAACCTTGCGCGTGAGGCCAGGGGTGGTGAGTCCGCTACGGGTCAAGACCTTGATGGCCGAGGCAAAACCTCTCTTCGTCGCGAATGGCAAAATCTCTATCACTTCGTGAAAGGTGGCAATGATTCTCTCAATAATATTCGTAGGGAGATGATGTTCATCAATCTTCTTCGTGGACTTCATCCAAGAGAAGCAGAAGTGCTGATTCTTATTAAGGATAAAAAACTTACAACTAAATATAAAATAACTCACGAAAATGTGAAACAGGCATACCCAGATATCACCTGGGGTGGTCGTTCATGACAGTTGCTGTAGAGCAGGAGAAAGATATGGCACTATTTGGTCAAGAAGGAAATGAAATTAGTCCTTCTGACTATGGATGTCAAATTCTTTTAGAAAAAACAACTCTTGAGATGGCAAAGGACAAATCCTTTCCCAATGATGCCAGACTTATCTGGTACATTGTTGATGATGTAACATACATGGACCTTACAAGATGCTCTAAAGTGTCAAAACTTTTTGACATGTATTATGACAAGTATGGAAAAGGTGCTGTCCAAAAAATTGATTTTGGGTACGGAACTGTAAATCCCAAATTGTGGGGATATAAACAACCAGAAAAGAAGAAAAGAAAATGAATGTTGATGGATTTAAGGGATTTGCTAGCTCTTCTGGGGATAAGCAATTTAGATTAAAAATTAGAAACAGTGAAGTGAATAAGATTATCAAAGAATATAAAAAATTAAAAAAATATCAAAAGTCTTCTCTTTTTGAGATTGAAAAACTATCAGGACAAGAAACCAAGATAGACAAACTAATTAACGAATATGGAATAGACCCTGAAGCAATTGAATAATGGGAAAACATTATCTTCTTAATCTGTATGGATGCTCGTTTGTTCTTTTGAATGATGAGCGTTGTCTTATTGACTTGCTAGAAAACGCAGCGGTAGCTAGTGGTGCTACTGTGATTCAAACTATATCAAAAAAGTTTGAACCACAGGGAGTCACTGTTATTTGTTTGCTTTCTGAAAGTCATATTAGTATTCACACTTGGCCTGAAGAAGGTAAAGCAGCAGTAGATGTTTATACCTGCGGAGATTGTAATCCAAAAATTGGTTGCGATATTATCATTCAGCAACTGTACGCTCAAGATCACACTCTAAGTTACATTGAGCGTTGACAAAGGAAATAAATTGTATTAGGATACATTCATATAATATCTTTATCATGTACAAACCTTACAGTCAAGAATGGCATCGCTACAGATATTTGAGAGAGGCACTTGATAAATATCTTGATGACAAGATAGATAATCAAATTATTCTTAATGACATTCTAAATATTATATGTGCTCGCTCAGAAACGGCATATAAAGAGTTTATTAAACTCAACGATTTAGAATCAAAATTGCGAAACTAACATGCTCTCTACTCAATACAGACTTCGTTTGGAGTTTATCTGTAAGAAGATTGCTAATAAAGAAGAAGTAAACCTTGAGGATATGATTTGGGCAGAGAAACTTGCCAAATCATATACTACAGCAAGAGAATGGTTAAACAAAGCAAGACGCCATGCTTCTGGAGATATTCAAGAAGGAAGTATGGATGATTTTATGAATAGGATGGGGCTTGGAGACCCCGACCCATCCAATCATAGATCGGGGTTCTCTTCTGCTGATGAAATTGTAGATTGGTTTAATAGAGACAAATCTGATGACTGGAGGCAACGTGATTGATAACACATGTGTAATTTATACTAACGGTAGTCAAGAGTGTGAGAGAGTTATTGCACTTGTAAAGCACCTAGGCGGAGAGTATCACGAATATAAATTGGATTGTCATTTTACTCAAAGGGCATTTGAGGCAGAATTTGGCAAAGATGCCACATACCCTCAGGTTGCCATTGGATCCAAACATATTGGAAATCTGAAAGAAACACTTCAATATTGCAAAGAACAGGGAATCTTTGCATAAAGTGTATCTCATTATACAAGACTTCTTGACTACATAATATGTAAGGTCTATAATAGACCCATCGTTCATCCCTTAAGGGACGCAAGTAAGCCGACTCGGAACGGATCCGTTCATCTATGGAACAACTTCTTTTAACTTGTCTCCAAGCACAGTTAGTCATTAGGCATGTGAATGGTCATAAGTTAATTTCAGATAACATTAAATCTGAACTTATCCTGGAAGTTAAAAAATTTACTAAAAAAAGTTGTTTTGTAGACGCAAAAGCCGACTGAAGGAACGGGAGTTAACTCACCCATTTCTTTAGGAGCAATCCAATGAACACACTTCAACTAATCAAAGAGCAAATCCAAAAGGCATCTGCTCTACATGACGCACAGATTTCTCACACTGCATATCGTGGTTGTGAGTTTCGTGTAGGTAGTCATGAAGCAAAAGAGACTCACGGTACATTTCATTACCGTGGCCATACTTACTCTAAGTGAGGTAGATGTGTTAGCATTAAAAATAGCGGGATTTGTTTCCCTTTTTTGTGCTGCGTTTATTTGTTTACTTTACTTAGAAATTCTACTTCTAAACAAGTGGTAGAATATAATCATATGGGAAGAGAGGCAATGCCTCTCTTTTTTTATGACTAGGTATAAACTAGTAGGCATAAATTTTTGTTAAGAATCCCTAACAAATCTACTAGATAGTGATAGAATTGAGAGGTGAGAAAAGTGTACTGAAATTCGATCTACATTATGAGTTAAATTATCCTGTGGAGGTTATTATGCACAACCTTATTTCGCATAATCAATTAGCTGGATGGAAACAAAGTGTTGCTAGGTTAGATCAAACATTGAAACATGTAATGGAAGAATCCGATCTACTTAATGACTATTATAACTGTCTAATTGAATGTGATGATGATCAGGCAACATGCAAACGTGTTTGTAGGAGGATTCTACAATAGTCGAACTGAGGGGTTGACTACCCCTCATTTTTTATGTAAAATGATAGTGCCATAACTTATACTCATGGACAAAGAGAGACTTAAGTTAATTGTAAAAAATCTAGAATCTCTTGTAGAATGTTTAAAATCAGAGGTGTACTCTGATGTTGATGCCTACAAACAAGACCCAGAAGAAAGTTTAATTTCAGATTACGACGAAGTATTTTATGACGATGATGGATACCCAGATTAAACTGATCAGTGTTACACCTGATGCTGAAAAGCATATGGCCTATTGTGCCCGCGTGAGTAACCCAAACAATCAAGAGAATGAAAAGTTCTCTGGACTGCTGAAGTATTGTATTCAGCATCAGCACTGGAGCATCTTTGAGCAAGCAAGTATGACTTTGGAAATCAATACCTCTAGGGGTATCGCGGCCCAAATTCTCCGGCACCGCTCATTTACATATCAAGAATTTTCGCAACGCTATGCTGATTCTTCCCTACTCGCAGAGACGATCCCAGTCCCAGAACTTCGCCGTCAAGACACTAAGAATCGCCAGAATTCTATTGACGACCTGGATCCTGAGTTTGTAGAACTGTCCAATAAGCAGATTGAAACCTATTTCGCTCAAGGCATGAGTCTGTATCAGCATCTGCTTGATAACGGAGTTGCAAAGGAGTGTGCAAGGTTTGTACTGCCCTTAGCGACGCCTACAAGACTCTATATGACTGGCTCAGTAAGGTCCTGGATCCATTATATCGATCTAAGGTCTGCAAACGGGACACAGAAGGAGCACATGGACATTGCGAATGCTGCTAAGTCCATCTTTTGTGAACAGTTTCCTGCTGTTTCTGAAGCAATGGGGTGGGTTTGACACCCATTCATAAATAATACATATTTGAAATTGATTTATGGCTACATATCCTGTTGTTAATAAAGAAACTGGTGAACAAAAAGAAGTGGCAATGAGCGTTCACGACTGGGATCAGTGGAAAAAGGATAATCCTGAATGGGACAGAGACTGGAGCGATCCATCTACCGCACCTTATAGTGGGGAGATTGGAGAGGTCTATGACAAATTAAAGAAGTCTCATCCAGGTTGGAATGATGTACTTCGTAAAGCATCAAAAGCACCAGGTTCAACTGTCCGCCCCATCTAATCGCATATGCCAAGAAGAAAGAAGTCTGATCAACCTATTGGTGTAGGATTGACCGCAAAACAAATGAAGAGGAAGAAACCAATCAACTCTGACTTGCTCAGAGATATTGATCCTCTAACAGACAATCAAAAAGTTCTGTTTGAATCATATGATAAAGATCAGAACATCGTAGCTTATGGTGCTGCTGGTACGGGTAAAACTTTTATTACCTTGTACAATGCACTTTGCGATGTATTAGACCAAACAACCCCATACGAAAAGATTTACATCGTTCGTTCTCTGGTAGCAACCAGGGAGATTGGTTTTCTTCCTGGAGACCACGAAGATAAATCATCACTTTACCAAATTCCTTATAAGAACATGGTAAAGTATATGTTCCAGATGCCTACAGATGCTGACTTTGAGATGTTGTATTCCAACCTCAAGGCTCAGGATACAATTAGTTTTTGGAGCACATCTTTTATTCGCGGAACAACCCTTGATAAGGCAATCATCATTGTTGATGAATTCCAAAACCTAAACTTCCACGAACTCGATTCGATCATCACCCGTGTTGGTGAAGATTCTAAGATCATGTTCTGTGGAGATGCTACACAAACAGACCTTGTTAAAACTAATGAGAGAAACGGCATCATTGACTTCATGACAATTCTTAGGTCAATGCCATCTGTTGATATTATCGAATTTGGTGTTGAAGACATCGTTCGTTCTGGCCTCTGTAAGGAGTACCTGCTTGCTAAATTGGATCTTGGATTGTAGAATTGGATCATAATTATATTTTTTATACTGGACTTCCTAGGTCTGGATCTACTTTATTATCATCAATACTATCTCAAAATCCAAACATTTATTCGGCAGGAAATTCTCCAGTATGTCAACTAATTTGGGATACTTTTTTATCTGTTTCTAGAAATTGTAAGGAGCAATTTATATCATCCAACAGAGATGCTGCCGAATTTATTGAACCAATATTTGACATATATTATAAAAATGTAAAATCAAAGTTTATTTTTGATAAATCTAGATCTTGGGGCCATGAGTCTAATATTGCTCTCATAAAACATTGTATCACTGAAACCCCAAAATTTGTCGTTTTATTGCGACCAATAATTGAAGTTTTTTCATCTTTTGTTAATTTGTATGATCTTAATAATATTCCTACTAATTTTCTTTATGATTTAATGTTTGAAGAAAATAGTGAGCCAATTATACGATCATATAATTGTTCTCTAAATTTAATTGAAAAACACTTTGAAAATTGTCTTTTTATATTCTATGATGATATAATTAATAAACCTCTAGATGTTATATCTAAGGTGTATTCTTTCTGCGATATTGAAAACAATTTCACTCACAATCTAAATGAGATTATCAATAAATTTCCAGAAAATGATATGGATGCATATGGTGTAATGGGAATGCATACAGTTAGACCAACAATATCAAAAAGAAATTACACTGTAAATATCCAAAACGAAGCAATACTTGAACTTTGTACAAAAATGGATCAAAATTTATTAAAAAAATACAATGAAAAATTATTTTATTCATCATAATTATCTCGGTGAAATTGAACTAAACAAGAAAGAAGTGAATGGCATCCGTCTCTATAATCTTCCTAATGGAGAATGGGTGCCTTCTATCACTTCGGTAACTTCTTTCTATAACCGACAGATCTTCGTTAAGTGGAGAGAAAGAGTTGGTATTGAAGAAGCAAATCGTATCACTAAGAAGGCAACCGCAAGAGGCACTGATTTCCACGAAGTAGCACAGGACTATCTTCTGAATAAAGAACTTGATTGGAATAATTATCTTCCAGCATCTAAGTTCATGTTTCATCATTTGAAACCAGAATTGGATAAGATAAATAATATACATGCTATCGAAAGAACTCTCTATTCCGAATACTTTGGACTCGCAGGCCGAGTTGATTGTATTGCTGAATATGATGGAGAGTTAGCAGTCATCGACTTTAAAACATCAGAAAAGATCAAACCCGAAAAATGGATTGAGAATTACTTTGTTCAAGAGATGTTTTATGCTTCTGCTTATTATGAGATGACTGGAATCCCCATTAAAAAGCTCATCACACTTATGGTTACTCCTGGTGGTGAGGTACAAGTATTTGACAAAAGAAACAAAGGGGATTATATTAAGTTATTAGTTAGATACATTAAAGAATTTGTACATCACAATATTGGGTCAGCACATGGAGAATGAACTAGAGAAGGTATTAGAAAAGAAATTTTATTGCCCATCTAGATTTACTCAGGAAATTGAAAATGTCGTGTCAAACAACAGTGACATGTCATACATTGATGCTGTGATTTATTTTTGCGATCAAAATAGTATTGATATTGAGTCTGTTTCTAAGTTAATCTCGAAACCATTGAAAGAAAAGATTAAGTATGAAGCAATCGAACTTAATTTTCTGAAGAGGAGTTCTAGGGCCAAACTACCACTTTAAATCATTTACTATTTTTGATGATGCCTTTTGATGCCTATAAGCAATATCTTTCTTTGAAGAATCACTTCACGAAAGATAAGTATGACTACCACAAGTATTGTGGAAAGAGTCGTGCGACTGTACAATCTTTCTACAAAAGAAAAGATCGCTTCTGGTTTGAGAAACTTGCAAGAAACAAATCAGACCAAGAAGTGATTGAATTTTTTGTATCTAACTTTATTACCTGTACTGATCCAGGAAAACTTTGGATTGGTGAAATGATTCGCGAAGGTGAAGACAGGTACACCGCATGGAAGAAGAGAACTCAATCCCTCTCTTACATTTTTAGAGAGGAGATTGAAACTGTCTTTGCCGATGGTAACTTTGATTCTATGTTCGCAAGAGATGGCTCTCGCCATCCAGAAATCCTCAAAGCATATCTGAGAGGTGAAGTATCTATCGAGACCATGGTTATTCTTGATAAGATACTTGGATACAGACAAAATTTTGATAAGCACTTGTCTGATCCAGTGTGGGAAACCGTCAGTATGAGAATAAAAAAATATTCTTCTTTCCTACATATAGATGTATTTCGATACAAAAAAATTCTAAAGGAGATTGTTTTGGGGAGAGTTAAATGAGTTTTTTTGATTCTGAATTTGTCCGTGCTGAGATGGTAGAAATCTCAGAACTTCAGGAAGAAATTTATAACAATGTCTTTAAGTTTCCTTCCATGGATAAAGAAGAAAAATTTAAACATGTTGAGATTCTAGAAAGACTTCTTGAAAAACAGAAGACTCTTTATATGCGTCTTAGCTTGTCTGATGATCCCGACGCAATTGAAATGAAGAATCGAATTTGTGAGTCTGCTATTATGATGGGTATGCCTGAGAATGTTGACATGAATGTTATCTTTAACAACATGTCCACACTCCTGGAAACCATGAAGCAACAGATTGACAAAACTGGTTCCGACTTGTAGAATAACGAAGTACACAAAAGCCAAATCCGTACAAATCCGAGGTAATCCTAATGTCTTTTGCTGATCTTAAGAAGCAGTCTTCTCTTGGTTCTCTGACCGCCAAACTGGTCAAAGAAGTTGAGAAGGTAAACAACTCTGGTGGCGGTGGTGATGACCGTCTCTGGAAACCCGAAATGGATAAGACTGGTAACGGTTATGCCGTGATCCGTTTCCTCCCCGCACCTAATGGAGAAGATCTCCCTTGGGTCAAGATGTACTCCCATGCCTTCCAAGGCCCTGGTGGTTGGTACATTGAAAACTCCCTGACCACAACTGGTGGTAAGGATCCTGTTTCTGAGTATAATCGTGAACTCTGGAACAGTGGTAATGAAGCAGATAAAGATACTGTTCGTAAGCAGAAGCGTAAACTGTCCTTCTATAGCAACATCTATGTTGTTCAGGACAAAGCAAATCCTGAGAACGAAGGTAAAGTCTTCCTCTATAAGTATGGCAAAAAGATCTTTGATAAGATCATGGAATCCATGCAACCTGAGTATGAGGATGAAACTCCTATCAATCCCTTTGACTTTTGGCAGGGTGCTAACTTCAAACTGAAACTGAAGAAGGTTGCTGGTTATTGGAACTATGATTCTTCTGAGTTCTCGGCACCTGGTCCTCTTCTGGATGACGATGATGCTCTGGAAGCACTGTGGAAGAAGCAGTATTCTCTCGCAGCAATCACTGCTCCTGATCAATTCAAGTCCTATGAAGACCTTGAGAAGCGTCTGAAGTATGTTCTGGGCCAGAAACCCGCATCACGCCCTCGTCTTGATGAGGAAGTTGATGATGAGGATAATGATCGTGGTTCTTATACCCCCGACTTCTCCTCACGCTCTCAGAAGTCTGAACTTCCTCAAGAACTGAGTGAGCAACTCAATAATCTGTCTTCTTCTAACGAAGATGAAGATGATGCTCTGAGTTACTTCCAGCGTCTTGCTGAAGAGTGATTAAGTAGTTAATCTAATATTACTAGATGATTTCAAGGTTCCGCTGATATAATCAGAGGAACCTTTTTCATAGCTCATTACACGCTCAATATCGTCAAGAATAATTGGGATATATCTTCCCTTCAAAAGAAAAATATTTCTTTTTGCTTCTTCTATTCTTTCTTCATAGACTATGTTTGTAATTGGAGTTGTAAAGTCTCCACTTGATACAAAACTCTGACCATTTGAATCATAGTAAGAATATGATGAACCTTCATCTACTGTAAGTCCAGCAGGAACAAGAGTAACATTATTTGAATTTTTTACTTCGATTGTTTCATAATGATGGACAGCATTTGCGTTATCATATGAACCATACTTATCGAGAATGTACGAATCAAATGTAAGTTGTGGCATTGGCCATTCGGTTTGAACATTGATAATGTTGTTTGAGATTAAAACTAACCAATCCAACTCTGGATTGCCATATACCTCGTCAGCCACATTATCTGGTCTATCATCTCCTTTAATTTGATATTTTTCAAATGTGGTTGCATCCTGGAAAATATCTTCTCTGATTTTAATTCTTCTAAAAAGATTTTTGACCTTAGTATAATCGCCAATTCTTGCGCCAATGTTTCTATCGACGTAATTGAAATCTGGAACGTAATTAAAGTATCCCATTTTTAGTAACCTATGTTTGCGTAATCGTTACCATAATCAGAATCAAATACTGGTTCAAGTTCTTGGAATGCCATAGTGACTTGATATGATACCATTGATCCATCGTGGTATGTGGCATAATTTCCGTCAGGAGTATAATTTACTGACAATGATGTAAGAGCACACTCTTTAAATTTATTCAAATATGGATGATTTTCTGTTCTGTAATTATAACTTAAGAAAAATGTATAGGGTGCTCTAACATATAAAAATTCATTAGATGTTTTTGGACTCATACCCTGCTTCAAGGTTCTTATAATTTTTAGTACTCGCGTTCCTTCTGCTTTACTTCTAGGAGAAAATTTAAATGTAAAATTGAAAGATCTAAGGCCAGGTCCATTAAATAATAATTCGGTATTCTGATTAATTACCGCACCTTTTCTTTGTAAAACATCTACCCTAGTAAGTTCTTTTACTATCTTATTTGCTATGAGGTTTTGAACACCTCCAGGATCATTTTTTATAGCCTGTCCCGTTTGTTCAACACTTTTAGCAGCACCAGCACCACCTTCTCTAATGGAGAGATCGGCAAAATTAGCTACTTGTTGATCTATGACATCCATGTCTTTTTTTGACCAATCTGCTGTGTTTTGATCTCCTATTCCTCCAGGAATAGGTAAAATTATTGTGGAAAGTATTGTTCTTTGTCCTACAGCATTATCTCTTGGTTGAATGATACCTCCCTGAACAGGTCTTGGTGAATATTCCACCATTTGAATTTTTAAATAGTCTTGGCTTGTTTCTGCAATATCCAAGGGATATACTAGTTTTTGTTCATAATTCGTTCTTCCTATAGGACTTTTCAAGTCTTCAATTTTATATTCTGGTTGTTCATTCTCACCATTATCTTTACCTCCATTTGATGATGATTGTTGATCTTGAGATGATCCACTCTCAGTTGGTTCCTTAGTGGCATCATTTGCCACTGATTTATATGTGTCTGTATTTTTTATCCTATTATAATTTTGTTGTCCAATTGGATCTGTTCCTGCATTTAGCCTAGCATTTTCTAGTGTTGAAGTTTTAATTGATTTGTCTAGATTGGCAAGTTGCGATTTACCTTGAGCAGTATTTTGATTGAAGTATGAATTAAATGCTGATTGATCTGCTATCACACGTTTACCGTTAGATGCATTTACGGAGTATAATAACTTATCTGGCAATAAGAGTCCTTGTGGCGCATATACATCATAATTGCCATTTGTTATATTCGCTTTTACAACAAGTTTAGATGCTTGACCTGCTATACCAGATCCGCCGGATGGTAGTATTCTTGCTGGTAAGGTAGCTTTGAGTACGCTGGAAGATTGTGTAGGATCATTTACTTCCCATCCAGGTTTAGTGACTGTTCCCGCCATTAGATATGGTATTTTTTAGTTATTTATGAGGTAATTAGCATATGGCAGAGACCGCATTGATTTTATCTCTGTTGTCTCTACCGGATAAAACTTTCCTATGACCTCACCCCAACCATAATGTCTTACCTTTCCCCAGTGGTAGTTGAGACCAATAAATCCCCAACTCTTAACTTCAAGACAGGCAATTAAAGGATATTGATCATATTGAATGTTTGGTGTTGTTGGACTGTATACAAAGGTATAATATTTTCCAACTTCAGGGACCAGTTCTTCCTGAAAGTTATTCATAATCTCCATCATAATATCGTCAGGACTTTCACTGCCAAGTAAGGCTTGTTTTATTGAAAGACCTCTGTCCATTACTTGATACCTAATTCGTCTTCTGTTATGATCTTAAATTCTATTCTCCTATCAGCACAAAACTCCTGAGCAGCTTTCCACTTTGCTTGGTTGACTGCGTAGGTTTGCGCCTCATAAATGAATGATTTTGTCTGACGCTTTCCTGGTTTTGGTGGTCTTGTTTGCCTCTTTGGTTTAACCTCAATCACATAAGTTTTAATTCTTCCAGTATTCTCTTTCAGTTTAATAATAAAGTCTGGAAAATACTTATGTACTCTATTGTCTATCGGAGACAAGTAAGGAATAAAAAACTCTTCACTTCCCCACTGCAATATATTTTCATTCAGATCACACCATCGACAAAACTTGCGTTCCCAACTACTTCGACATATAATATTGTTTGGATCGCCTTTGTATTTTTTGGGAAAGGATGGTATGTATCTACTCTTTATACTTTCCGCCATTTCCTTACTACATAATATATAAGGTAAATCTATTTATAGATGGCAGAAGCACCCAGACCAAAAAAAAGAACAGTATCTGATATTAGGTCTAAGTTATTGAGGCCGGCAACAACATCTCATTTTGAGGTTTTTATTCAACAACCTGCGGGTCCAGATGTAAATTGGGATAAGTTCAAGAATCAAAATGGTCTTGGTGGTTTTGATCAAGATCTCTTACATCTTTGTTGCTCAGAAACTGTTCTTCCAGGTTCATCCTTGGCAACAACAGAGATTAATAATGACTACACTGGAGTAACGGAAAGACACGCATATCGTAGATTATTTGATGATCGTATTGATTTAACATTTTATGTCATATATGACACATCTGGAACTCCTGGAGGATCAAACTCATATCTGCCAATTAGATTTTTTGAGGGATGGGTAAAGTATATTGCTAATGAATCGTTTGCTGGAAACCCTGGAACTGGCAGTGGCAATTATTCATATAGGATGAGATATCCAAAGGAATATTATGGTGGACTATCAATCACCAAATTTGAAAGAGACTATAGGAATGTTCTCAAGTATAACTTTGTAAATGCTTATCCAATTTCGGTGTCATCAATTCCAGTATCATATGATGCTTCTGATTTATTGAAAGTGACAATCTCATTCTCTTATATAAGATATTATATTGACAATGTTACTGGACTTGCCGAGAACCAAGCAGCAACCACTCCACTTACTCTGCAACAGCAAGCACAATTTAATTCAAGTAATTTAACTCTTCCTGGTCTTGAAGGTGCAGGTGCCTTATCTACTGGTGCTTTATCTGTTGGTGGAATATCTCAATCTGTTGCAAATTCTTCTGGAAATACAGTAGATAGGAGAGTTGAAGCTGGTCTACCTTTTGTTGGAAGAAATGTTGGACCTCTTGAAAGGTTCTCTGGCATCTAATAAATAATCACACCTGAAATATATCTATAGGACATTATGCCTTTACCAAAGATTGCTACGCCAACTTATGAACTTGAGTTGCCATCTACAGGAGAAACAATTAAGTATAGGCCTTTCCTTGTAAAAGAAGAAAAGGTTCTTGTGATCGCATTAGAAAGCGAAGATACAAAACAAATTACAAACGCGATTAAGACAGTTATCAAGAACTGTATTTTGACAAAAAATATCAAAGTAGAATCACTTCCTACCTTTGATATTGAATATCTCTTCTTGAATATTCGTGGTAAGTCTGTTGGAGAAGTGATTGAAGTCAACATCGTCTGTCCAGATGATGAAGAAACTCCAGCAAAAATTGAAATCAATTTGGATGATATTAAAGTTCAAAAAGACGATAGTCATACTAACAAAATCAAACTTGATGATGAAATCATGATGGAGATGAAGTATCCATCATTGGATGAGTTCATCAAAAACAATTTTGATTTGGAAAATGGTAGTGAAATGGATCAATCATTTGAGTTGATTGCCTCTGGAATTGAAACAATCTATACAGCAGATGAAGTGTGGGCAGCTTCTGATTGTACGAAGAAAGAGATTCGCGAATTCATTGACTCTATGAACTCATCGCAGTTTAAAGAGATTGAAAAGTTTTATGCTACCATGCCAAAACTTTCACACACGGTTAAGGTACTGAATCCAAAAACCAAAGTTGAAAGTGAGGTTGTTCTTGAGGGGCTAGCATCTTTTTTCGCGTAGGTCTAAGTCATATGGACTTAGAATCTTATTTTAGATTAAACTTTGCCTTGATGCAGTATCATAAATACTCATTAACAGAGGTAGAAAATATGATGCCTTGGGAGCGTGACATTTATGTTGCGTTACTTCAACAACATCTTGAAGAAGAAAAATTAAAACACCAGCAAGCAAATGGCATCTGATCTTGACGATCTCCTAAAATCTATACGCGATGAGGCAAAGAAAGAGTCTGCCCTCGTGCCAGTTAAGGATGAAGGAAATCGTGAAGAGAATCTTGTAGATGAACAAATTGATGAGAGAATATTAAGACTTCTTGGTCTTGAAGATATTTTTGATATTGATTATGCTACATACAAAACTCTCCTTCGGGAGAAAATGGCTGCTGCCAGAATGTCTGGTGCTAATATACCAGCAGAAGAAGATGAATTATTAGTAGAAGAGTTTAGAAGAGTAAAGAGAAATACTGGTAGATTTAAAGTTAAGAAGAAAAAAATAAAAGTAGAAGATATTCAAAAGACAAGTCCTTTAGGAAAACTTAAAGGAGTTACTCAGTCACCACAAAAACTTTTACCTCCAGGAAAAGAAGAAGAGAAAGATTATATTGGAGACATTATAAAGTCTCTTGATAATATTATTGAATTGCTTAAAAATCAAAATACTCTTATTAAAGATACTGCTGAGTCTCAAAGAAAAAAAGCAGAAAAAGATAAAAGAGAAAAGTTAGAAGCAGGTCTTGAGAAAGGATTCCAAAAGACAATGGACGGAGCAATGAAGATGATTGCTCCAGTTAAATCAATCCTTCAAAAGATTATTGATTTTATAATGGCAATTCTTATTGGAAGATTCCTGGTCAAACTTATAGGGTGGTTTGCCGATCCAGCAAACCAAGAGAAATTAAAAGCAATAGGACAATTCTTTAGTGATCATTGGCCAAAACTACTTGGTCTTTATTTGATGTTTGGAACGGGACTTGGAAAGTTTGTTCGTAGCATTACTGGACTTTTGATTAAAGGTGCTGTTAAACTTGCTGCAGCTGCTGCTGGAATGCTTGCCAAATCTGGTGTTGCTGGTGCTGGAAAGTTTGGAAAGGTTGCTGGTTTCCTTGGCGGTAAGAAAGGTAAGTTTTTAACTGCTGCTCTTACAACTGCTGCTACTGTTGGTACAACAATGGCAGTCAGTGGCGCTATTGATAAAAACTTTAATCAACCATCAGGAGAAAAAGCAGAACCATCACAAAAGTTTTCTGGTGGTGGAGAGGTTCTTAAACTGCCAGGATTCTTTGGCGGTGGACTTAATTTTGGTGATATGTTTAAAGGAATGGGTGCTGGTGCGATGTTTGGCCCATTAGGTATGCTTGCTGGAGCAGCAATGGGTGGATTTGGTAAATCGACTCAGAAAGGATTGGGAAGTTTTGGTGGATTTGTAAGTGGGGAAAAGGGAGTTGATAAAGTTCCTGCCATGCTTTCTGATGGTGAGTTTGTTATGTCTCGTGGAGCAGTTGCAAAGCATGGAATTGGAACTCTTGAAGCAATGAATGCTTCTGGTGGAGGAACAAATAAACCAACAATCATTCAAAATTCTATTGCTGCCCGTGGTGGCGGATATGTTGGTACTAGACCTTCTCCAAGAAGTTTTTCTAAGAGACCTCTAGCATTCAATTCAAGATCAAATATAAATGTGAAGAGAAATATTGGCGGTCATCCTATGTCAGGAGGCACATCTTCTGCTCCATCTGGTCAAAAACCAAATATGAATTTCAAGATGTCACAAACTCAAATAAAGAGAGAGGGTGTTAATCTTGATATGGCACCAAGTTTTGTAAATGAAATCAATCCAATAACAGTGAATGATGGAAATACCTTTAATGTATCGAACACAACAAATAAAGGAAATACCTTTAATGTATCGAGTACAACAAATAAAGGAAATATTTTATCCAACAATATTATGCCGCTAGCGGCTAATAATATAATGTATAGTATGAAATCACAAGAGTCTAATGTGTTGAAATCTAATAACATTATTCCAAGTAAATCAGTTAATGTTCCTGGAGTTCCTTCTAAACCTTCAATCATCATTCAACCTCCAACGACACTTTCTACTGGAAGTGCTTCTGGTTCTGGTCAAGGGTATAATCAACAAATACAACAGATTCCAATTTTTAGCGCGTCATTTGAGTCTAAAGACAAGTCAAGAAATTCTAAGATTTTGGGTATTTTCTAAGACATGAAATTACTACCATCAGCCCCAACAATCAAATCTCAAACTAAAAAAATATCTGCCGATTCAATTCGTGGAGATGAGAAAGGTGGTGGTCTTTATGTCTCAAAGAAAAAACTTATCTCCATTAAATCCAGAGTAATTAAGATTGAAAAACTCCTTGGTGGTCAAAATAAACTTTACGAAAGGCAGAAGAAAAAATCTCTAGTAGAAGAAGAAAAGAAAACTAGGGAAAAGCAAGAGAGTAAATTAGAAAAACCAAAAGAGAAAGAAGACGATAAAGATTCCAAGAAACTTCTTAAAGGTCCAAAACTTGGATTCCTTGATAGAATTAAAAACTTTATTGGAAAAGTTTTACTTGGTTTCATTGCGGTTAGACTCGTCCCATACCTACCAAAACTCCTTGAATTTTTTCCAAAAGTTATCTCTGTTGTTGACTGGGTAACTGATGTTGGTATTGGATTTATTGATGGACTTGGATCTTTTGTCAAAAGTGCCTATGAGTTAAGAACAAAAACCCTTGGATTTATCAAGGATTTTGGTGGGGATTTTGCTCTGGATTTATTCTCCAAATTTGAAGGTGCTGTAGGTAAAGTTATTGAAGCATCAATAATTGCTGCGCTTGCTTTTGGTGATTTGGGTGGCGGCGGAGGTGGCGGTGGTAGAGGTGGTGATGTAGGCATTGCAGGTAGAAAAGAAGGAAGAACCAGAGCAGTTGATCCATCCGTTGCTAGAAGATATGCACAAAGATTTGGAAGAGATGCTGCTATTAATAAATTTGGTCAAGAAGGAGTTCGGTCTTTAGGTGGAAAATATGCAAGGTCTGGTGTAGAAAATCTTGCAAGAAAAGGTTTAGTTTCACTTGCAGGTAAAGGTGGTGCCAAGGCAATTCTTGGAACGGTAAGACCTTTATTAAAAAGACTTCCTATTATTGGAGCACTAATTGATTTTGGACTATCAGTAGCACTTGGGGAAAGTCCTGGTAGAGCCTCATTCAAAGCAATTGGTGCTGGACTTCTTGGTTCTGTTGGTGCAGCAATTGGTTCTGTAGTTCCTGTCGCAGGAAATATTGTTGGTGGTATTGTTGGTGGTATGGCAGGAGATGCAATTGGCGGAGCACTTTATGATATGTTCTTTGGCAATAAAAACCCACAACAAAAAAAACAACCAGTTCAAAAAATGGCTGGTGGTGGTGTTACTAGAGGTGGTAGAGCACAAACTGGTGTGAGAAGAGGAATCAGACAAGAAAAAACTTATAAGAGAGAAATAGTAAAAAAACCTACCCCAACTAAATTTGAAACCGAAGATAAAACTCTTAAAGAAACAT
>Ga0222714_10002673_pt1 | contig 18673 bp, 18 predicted proteins | sample C33_3DmetaG_FD_165048 | JGI IMG/M metagenome (GOLD analysis project Ga0222714, IMG submission 165048) | Estuarine water microbial communities from San Francisco Bay, California, United States - C33_3D | ecosystem: Environmental > Aquatic > Marine > Unclassified | place: USA: California...
CTAAGAAAAAATTGAAAAAAATAAAATAGAAAATTTAGAAAAAAAAAAAAATTATTATCATACTATCAAAGAGTTTGCTATGAGTTCAAAAAGGATATTTGAGGGAAACAAAAGTTTAGATAACATAGGTCATTTTCTTGATGAATACTGGAAACTAAAAAAAAATCTTTCAAGTAAGATTACAGATAAAAATATTAATGAAATATACAGTGAAGCAAAAAAATTAGGTGCCTTGGGCGGCAAAGTTTTAGGAGCTGGAGGGGGAGGGTTTATAATGTTTTATGCAAATCAAAATGTGCAAAAAAAGTTAGTTAATCGATTTTACAAATTAACAAAAGTTAAATTTAATTTTTCTAATGAAGGAAGTGAGACAATTTTTAATAATGAATAAAGTGCTAATAACAGGTGGTTTGGGATATTTGGGAACAAAATTGATTAAAAAACTCTCGGATTGCAATAAAAATTATCAAATAACAGTATTAGATAAAAAAATTTTTAATCAAGTCGTATTAGAAGATTTAATATTAAGCAAAAAAATTAATTATATACATGGTGATGTAAGAGACGAATCGTTAGTAAAGAGCTTGGTGAGAAATAATGATATATTAATTCCATTGGCTGCTTTGGTTGGAGCGCCAATTTGTGAAAAATTTCCAAAAGAAGCAAAAGAAATAAATCAAGATGCTATTAAATTTTTATGTTCAATAAAATCTAAGGATCAAAAAATAATTTTTCCAGTTACAAATAGTGGATATGGAATTGGAGAACAGGGATCATTTTGTGACGAAAATTCTCCTTTGAAACCTATAAGTGTTTACGGCATTACAAAAGTTGAAGCTGAAAAATATGTCAGATCCAAAGAAAATACAATTTGTTACAGACTTGCTACTGTTTTTGGAAAATCAGATAGACTAAGAATTGATTTGCTAGTTAATGATTTTACTTATATTGCTTGGAAAAAAAAGTATATAAAATTATTTCAGCCACATTTTAGAAGAAATTTTGTACATGTTGAAGATGTTGCAAATTGTATTTTATTTTCGTTAGAAAATTTTAGTTTATTGAAAAATGAAGTTTATAATTTTGGTTTAAGTTCTGCAAATTTAACCAAGGAGCAACTGTGTAAAAAAATTAAAGAATTTATTCCTGAATTTCATTATGAAATATCATTACAAGGAGAAGATCCTGATAAAAGAGATTACTTTGTTTCTAATCAAAAAATTGAAAAAAAAGGCTTTAGTGCAAGCATTTCTCTTGAACATGGAATAAAAGAACTTATTGATTCATTTAATAATAAAGAAATTTTGTTAAGTGATAACAAAGGAGTTGTTCATCATGTTGAGTTTAAAAAAAGTATCTAAGCTAGGATTTGGAACCTGGGGGTTATCCGGGGATGCTTATGGTTATATATCTATAAAAGACTCAAAAAATTTATTAGATTATTCATTTAAAAAAAAAATAAATTATTATGATACAGCGCCAAGTTATGGCCTTGGTAGGGTTGAAAAAATTCTCTCTAAACTTTTGCAAAAACAAAGATCTAATTTATTTATTTCTACAAAAGTAGGATTATATAAAAATAAAAAAAAAATTGCTTTGAAGCAAAAAGATTTATTTAATTTTAGAAAAAATTTTATTAAAAAACAGTTTTTAGAATCGTTAAAAAGATTAAGAACAAGCTATGTTGATATTTTATTTTTGCACAGTCCAAATAAACAAAATTGTAAAAATATTAAAGAGTTATCTAATTATATGTCTGAGCTTAAGAAAAGAGGTCTCATAAGATATTCTGGGATTTCTCCCAAAACACCAGAAGACGGACTATATTTTTTGAAAAAAGCATATTTCGATTTTATACAAATTAATTTTAATTTAACTGATCAAAGAATTTTTGATAATAAGCTTTATCAATTATGTAAGGAAAAAAAAACAAAGCTTATTGTTAGAACACCTCTAAATCTAGGTTTTTTAGCTAAAAAATATGCTATTTGTAAAATTAAAAAAAATATAAAAGCAGATCATAGATCAAGATGGGATATCAAGCAGTTAAAACTTTGGAATAAGTCCCATGAGATATTTAAAAAAATAATTAATAAAAAAAAAATTCCAATGGCGGTTTTTGCAATTCAATATTGCATGTCTTTTAAAAATATTTTTGCAGTTATTCCTGGTATGATGACAAAACAGCAGGTAAAGCAAAATTCTATCGTTTTAAATTTAAAACCAATGAAAAGTAAGCTTTTAAAGCAAATTAGATATATTTACAAAAAAAATGTTTTTTTTGTTAGATAGTAATTTTTATAAAAATTTGTTGTACTATTTATTTTTTTAATAAAATTTTTTTCAAATTTAAAATTTGTTTCTTTTTCAAAATAAGAATTTTTAATAATAGATTTTAAAATTTCATATTTTTGATCATGATAGTATATTTTTAATTTAAAGTTCATTTTTAAAAAAATTTTTATTATTTGGTTTGAAGATAAAATAAAATTTTTATTTGAAATATAATATAAAATTTTTTTCATTTTTTTTAAAAAAAAAATAGTTTTTATAATTTTGCAAAATTCATCTACATGGATATATGATCTAACTAAATTTGATTTATAATGAAAAAAATTTAAATTATGTAATGAGGAAATAATAATTTTCTCAATAAATGAGGGTTTGCTTTTAAAGGGTCCAAATATATTTGCTACTCTTAAAATTGTTAAATTCGTAAAGTTTTGCAAACATATTTTCTCAGCCAATTCTGCATTTTTAATATATTGATAAAGGTTACTATTTGAATTTACTTCTGATTTGTTTTTAATTGCAGCTGTTGAAATGAAAATAACTTTTTGTGGATCTGTTTTCTTTATATTATCAACTAATTTTTTGAACTTATTGTAAAAATTTTTTTCTAAATTATTTAATGTAGTAATTATTATATATGGCTTATTTAAATTAAAATTTTTTAATTTAAATAAATTTATATTAAGGACTTTTATTTCCTTTGGGATTTTATATTTTATTGATTTATTACTATTTGTTCCTACAATTGTTATTTGAAATTTTTTTTTAAAGTTTTTAATTAAATTAAGACCTAAAAAACCTTGACCAGTTAAAAGTAATAGTTCTTTTTTCATAATTTTAATAGTATAGCTTCAATATATAATGGATAAAATAAGTTTAGGTATACTAAATTATAATTCAAATTTTAAAGATTTTTTTTACTTCATAAGTCAAAAAAATTCTAGATATTTAATTAAATTTAATGAAGTATTAAATTCCAATAATGATTTTGAATTATTAAAAAAAAAAATTATTAAAAGCAAAGTAAAAATCTTAGTAATTTGTGATAAAAAAATAATTCCTTTTATAAATTATAATATTAATTTTTTTTTAAAAAAAAAAATTAAAATTGTCCAAGCTTCAAATAATGATGAAATTAAAATACACGGATTTATTATAGAGAAGCCTTTTAAAGATTTTTCTTTTGATGAAATTTTTTTTAGAGATACTTTTAAAATTGATAAGGAAAAATATAAAAATTTATTTTATAAAAAATCAATATTAGTTACGGGTGGTGCCGGATCAATAGGCAAGGCAATAGTGAGGCAACTTCTAAATTTTAAATTAAAAAAAATTTATATTTTAGATAATTCTGAATATAATATTTTTAATTTTAAAATTACATATGAAAGTATTAAACAATTTAAGAAAGTTAAAATTATTATTGGAAATATTGAAAATAAATTTTTAGTAAATAAAATATTTAAAAAAATTAAACCAAATATTGTATTTCATGCTGCTGCACTAAAGCATGTTGGTTTTTTGGAAAATAATGTTCGGTCTGGAATAATTACAAATATTTTTGGGACTCAAAATTTATTGCAATCATCTATTAAATATAAAGTTAGTGATTTTATACATGTTTCAACAGACAAGGCAGCTGATCCTAAAAATGTTTTGGGTCTAACTAAGTTACTGTCAGAATATCTTTGCTATAAATATGACAAATCTAATACAAAAATATCTATAGTGAGGTTTGGAAATGTTTTTAATTCTCATGGATCTGTTGCGGAAATATTTAAATTAAAAATGCTTTCCGGTAATAAAATTAATATAAGTCATCCTCATGTTGAAAGATTTTTTATGAGTGATATAGAAGCTTCAAATTTAATATTAACTGCATTTAAAATTTCAAAAAACGACGTAAAAAAAGAAAATTGTAGAATTTTTATATGTGACATGGGTCATCCAATTAAAATTTTAGATTTAGCAAAGAAAATGATTTATTTAAGTGGTAGAGATCCTAGTAAATTTTTATTAAATAAATATTACGGTCTTAATAATTCAGAAAAAATTACTGAAAAGTTAGTTTCTAAAAAAGAAAAAATAATTATGCGAACAGAAAATAATCATATTCTTGAAATATATAGAAAAAAAAATAAATTTAATTTAATGTATTTAAAAAAATTACTAATAAGTAACCTTTCAGATAGTCAACTTAAAATAAAATTGAAAAAATTAGCCAAAAACTTAGTTAATAAGTAGTATCTTTGTTTAACAAATAATTACTAATTTTTATATTTTTGATTATTCTATAAATTCTATTTGATGATTTTCCATCTCCATGGATATTTTTAATTTTTTTTAACTTATTTTTTAAGCTAATCGCAATTTTAATTTTTTTATAAATATCTTTTCTATTATATGCTGCATTTAAAATATTTTTATTTCTCTCTCTATAATTTTGTCTATCTCCAATATTTACTACTGGAACTTTTAAGGATGGACTTTCAAGTATTCCAGAGGAAGAATTTCCAACTAATGTTAAACTATGTAATGCTAGAGATAAAAATTTTTGTCTTTCTATATTTTTAAAAATTATTATCTTTTCATTTTTTAATTTTTTTAAATATTTTATAATAGACTTATAACCGGGATCATAATTTGGATAAATTATATAAATTTTAAATTTAAATCTTAAGCATGCTTCAATTGTTTCTTTGAAGATATTCAAGTATTTTAGTTGATCTTTAAATACTGGATGTTGAAGTAATACAAAATATTTGTCTTTTAGATTTATTTTTTTTTTATCAATTTTAATATATTTTTGCTTTTTTAATATTTTATAATTTATATCGTCCAGTTGTGGTGCCCCAACTAAATAAATTCTTTTTTTTTGCTCTCCTAATTTAATAAGTCTATTTTTAGCTTTTTTAGTTGCGGGGAAGTGTATGTGACACAACTTTGCTAAAGCCATTCTTGTCATATCATCTATATGTCCAGATCGATCTCCTGCTTGTACATGAGCTAGTAGACAATTATTTCTATAACAGCAAGCAATTGCCACTGATATTAATTCAACCCTGTCTCCAAAAATAATAACAATTTGAGGTTTAAATGCACTTAAAATTCTATCAATGCCTAAAATTAATTTACCTATACCATTCGAAAAGTTTTTATTATTAAATTTTAATTTGTAATCAATTTTGATTTTATCTTTTGTCAAATTATCAGCGGAAAACCCAAGCTCCTTGGAAAGATGTGTACCCGTTACTATAGTTTTTAAAATTATATTTTTATCTAGTTTAAACTTTTTATAAATATTTTTGCTATATCCATAGCTAGCTCTGGATTCTAAAACTATTAAAATTTTTCTCATTAAAAAATATCTGAAATTTTTATTTTTGTATCTTTTTTTATATTTTTTTTTGCTTTTTTGTTTAAAATTTTAAAATACTCTTTTGCTGGAATATCATTTTTTTTTGGCGAGGGTCTTTTTGTGCTAATATTTATTTTACTAAAAATTTCTCCTTTTTTTATATTTTTAATTGCTACGACAGATTCTCTTGCCCAATTTATAATTTCTTTTTCTTGAGGAAAAATAATTTTTTTCGAACCCCTAGCTAAAAAATTTGCCTCTGCTCCTTTAACTAGTATCTTTAGTTCTTCATTATCTATTGACGACTTATGATCTGGCCCTGGCAATTTTTTATCGAATGTAAAATGTTTTTCTATAATGGATGCTCCTAATGATACTGCACCTAAGGCATTAAAAAAAGATGGAGTGTGATCTGAAAGCCCCACAGGTATTTTGTATTTTTTAGATAGGATTTTTATAAAATCTAAATTCATTATTTCGTATGGGCATGGATAGGCCGATATGCAGTGCATAAGAGCTAGGGGCGTTCTATACTTTTGTGTTATTTTTACCGTTTCATAAATTTCATCTGGATGCGACATTCCAGTAGAAATAATCATTGGTTTGCCTAATTTTGCTATAAAGTCAATAAATGGAAAATTAGTTAATTCTCCAGAGCCAGTTTTAAATGCCTTAATGTTTATACTATTTAACTCTGCAGCTGCTTTAATTGAAAATGGAGTACAAAGATACTCAATACCAATTTTTTCGCAAAATTTTTTTAATTTTTTATGTTGTTCAAGCGAAAAATTAGTTTCTTCTATTATTTTAGATAATGGTTTTTTAAAATTTGATGATTTTGGTACATTTTTTTCAAGCATTTCTTCCGAAATAATATGATGTTGAAATTTAATACATTGAGCTCCAGCAATTTTAGATGCAACTATCATTTTTTTTGCAATGTTAAAATCTCCCTGGTGATTAACGCAAGCTTCAACAATAATATAAGGTTTATGATTTAACGATATTATATTTTTTCCAATTTTGATAGATTTCATATTATAATATTTATTTTATATAAATTTTTTAGCAAGATCAAAATCTTCTTTATAATCAATATCAATAGTTTCTGGAAAGTTAATTCGTAAAAATTCTCCTTTGCCTTTTAATTCATAAGTTTTATTTTTTATATTTAATATAAAAATTACACCTCCATCAAGAGAGTAAAAATTTAACTTATTTTTTTTATTTACTTTAAAATAAAATTTTTTAGAAAAATTATTTTTTTTTTTTGTTGAAATAATCATATGCGGGTACTCATTGTGTTTTAGCTTTTTAACGGTAGTGAGGTAGTCTGGTTTTCTTTTTTTAAAAATTTTTATAGCTTTAATAATTGTTTTTAATTTTCTTAGAGGAGATGTCGGTTGCAAAATTACAATACCACCACATTTAGCTTTGTTTATGTTAAGAGAATTAACAGCATGTTTAATAACATTTTTCATTGGAGAATTAGAAGAGGAAAATTTTGCCGGTCTTTTTAAAAAAATTATATTTTTAAATTTTTTTTTCATATCAAGAATTTTTTTAGAGTCTGTTGATACAACTATTTTTTCAAAATCTTTAATTTTACTTGCTAAATTTATTGTATGATTAATTAACGGTAAATTTTTTAATAATTTTAGATTTTTATTTTTGAGCCTTTTAGAATTTTTTCTTGCAGGTATTAAACAAAGTAGTTTCATAATAGTCTAATTGATGTATAGATTTTGTATTTAATTAATTTAAAATGATAAAAAAAGATACAATTTTTGTTGGTGGAGGTTTTTTAAATCAGCAATATCCTTATTTGTTACCAATTTTATTTAAATATTGTGAAATTAATAAAATTAAAAATATTATTTTTGAAACTTTACCAGACAATATTTTTTTTGAACAAAAATACTTTAAAACAAACTTGAAAAAATATAATTTAATTAATTTTAAAGATATTTTGCCTATTTTTTTTAAAAATAAATACCTTCGTTTTTTTTTATTTTTTCCAATTGCTTTTTTTCTTGCAATAAAAGTTAACAGAAGTGAAATATTAAAACATCAAAAAAATTTTTTTAAATTAAATTTATATCACGCTTTATGGGACACAACATTAAACATATCTAGTTCATATATTAAGCCAAAGTTTATTTATAAGTTGTTTTCTTCAATTAAGTGTTTGGACTCTATTTTTTTGAGCAAGTTAATTAAAAAAAAAAATATTAAGGCTGTATTTCTGAATCACTCTTGTTATTTTTATAGAGCGATGCTTGCTGAGTTTAGGAAAGATAAAAACATCGAGTTATTTGGTCAGGCTGATTTTAATATACACAGGCACGAGTCTAGAATTGATAGAAATCCTACAATGTTAGAGAAAAAATATGTTAATTTTTTAAAAAAAAATATTAATTTTTCGGAGATTAATTCTTATTGGACTAAAAGAGTTAATGGAAAATCAGTATATGAGTCAGCAAATGATGCCCTTACTAATATAAAAAAGAAACACAAATTAAGTGTGCCAGAAAATATTTTAATGCTACATGTTTTTAAAGACTCTTCTTATGGTTATTTAGATAAAAAAAGAATTTTTGTTGATTATGCTGATTGGTTACTTTTTACACTTAAGGAGATAGCCAGATCAAAACAAACATGGGGCATTAAATTTCATCCAATCGCCAAAAGATGGGGTGAAGATACAATTGGTATTTTTAATTCTTTTATAGATCAATTGTTTCATGGAAAAGTTCCAAAAAATTTTATTCTTATTTCAGATGAATTTTCAAATTATGAATTATTTAAAAAATGTAAAAAATTAGTTACATTTTGGGGAACGTGCCATATTGAGGCTGCTTGTTTTGGTTTGAAACCAATTATTATAAGAGAAACTCAACTTTCTTATTATGATAAAAATTTAGTAAGAAAACCTAAAAATTTAAAGGAATATAAAAATTTTTTAACTGACAATGTTAAATTTTCTGTAATGACAAAAAAGCAAATACAAACTTCAAAATTGCTTATTTATTTGAGAGAAAAAATACTTAATTTTGTAAAAGATGCTGGCCAACATGCGATTACAAGAGGCGATGATATAAAATATATTAATAAAAATTTAATTAAAACTACTTTAGGAATAAATAAGTACAAAAGTTTTTTAGAGGCAAATGGGAAAATTATTTCTAGCCAATTTACTCATACTGTAACTAAAAAGTATACAAAAATAATTTTAGAGAAATATAATGATAAAAATAGATAAATTATTTGTTTCTCTACTTCCCTCAAAACATGGAGGAGCAGGTGATTATCTTGATGAAATTTTAAAATATTATAGCGATTATTCAAAAATTATTGTTCCAAATTTTCTAAAAGGTATTTGGATACTTAATCGTTTTTTAATAATTTTTTTTAAAAATTTGTATAAATTTTATTTAACTCTGCTTCTAAAATTTTTTTCAGTAAATAAACTAGTAATATTTCATGCACAAACTATAAGTTATAAATTGTCGGCATTATTACTTTTGAATAGTAAAGATATTGAATTTTATATTTTAGATACAAATTTTTTTTGTAAAAAATCATACAATGAATATCTAGGCAAACCATGCTTTAGGTGTTTTGAGTTTTTTAACCCATTTCAAGATTGCAATCATCATCCATATTATTCAAATGATATAGATTATAAAAAATTTATTGACGCTATTAAATATTCAGAAAAAAAAATAACTTTTATTGTTCAAACCAAAGGTTATGAAAAATTACTTATAAACAAATATCCTTTGGCAAAAGTAAAAATTTTAAAGATGAAACATGATGGTTTGATTTATAATAATCAAAAACAAAATTGGAATATAAAAAATGATAAAATATTGAATGATTTTTTTTTTCATGCTCACTTAACAAATCCGAAGGGTTTAAAATATTTTTTGGAGTTATCAAAAAAAATGTCTGATAAAAAATTTATTTTACCAGGATATAAAGAATTTTCTGAATTAACAAATAATGTAGTTATAAAAAAAATTTCATGGGGTGAAGTTTTTATTGAAGAATTAAAAAAATCTAAAATTATACTATGTCCTTCAGTATGGACATATCCTGTTGAATCCGCTTTAATTAAATCTATGCTTCTCAAAAAAGCTGTTGCAATTATCGATATTCAAAATTCATTTTCCAAAGAAATACCTAACGATTGTGTAATCAAATTAAAAGGAGAAGTAGATAATGACTCAAATACTTTAAATTTTTTTTTAAATAATAATAATTATTTGCAAATTGCTAATAACGGTTTTAATTGGGCAAAAAATTATCTAAAATAGTATTATGAAATTAATTGTAACAGGTGCTGGAGGTTTTATTGCTCAAAATCTTTTAAAATTTTTAGTCAAAAAAAATATTAAGATTAAGGCCTTTTTAAAAAAAAAAACAAAAGTTTATAGACATAAGAATATTATATACAAAGTTAAAAAAATTGAGAATATAAGAGAAAAAGATCTAAAAGGTTATTCCTCGCTTTTTCACTTTGCTTCTACTGGCGCAACAAATTTTTACAAAAATAAAAGTTTTTTTAATGAGTTTAGTCTTACTTACAACACAAATGTTGTACACACAATTTCACTTTTTAGAAAATGTATTAACGCTGGTGTAAAAAATTTATTAGTTCCAGGTTCTTGTTTTGAATATGGGTCTGAGGGTGAAAAGAAAAAAAAGTTATCCAAAAATTCAAATTTAAAGCCAAAAGGATATTATTCTATTTCTAAAGCTTCATTGTTTCTTCACTTAAAACAATTAGCCAGAGAACATCCAACTTTAAAAATTATCTATCTAAGATATTTTCAGGTTTATGGAGAAGGAGAAAAATTACCAAGATTATGGCCACAATTGAAATTTAATGCAAAAAATAATCTTGGTTTTGTTGTTGAAAATGGAAATTTAATAAGAGATTTTATTTCTGTAGAACGAGTTTGTTATCTAACATGGAAAAAATTCTTAAATACAAAAAAAAGAGGTCTAAATCTTTTTAATATAGGAACAGGAAAAGGCACTTCAATTCAAAATTTTTCATTGAAATGGTGGAAAATTTTTAAAGGAAAAAAAAAATTAAGAATATTAAATAAAAAAACTGAACATATTTCATATTTAGTAGCTAAAATTTAAATGAAAATATTAATTGTAGAATTAGATTATAGAGGTCATCATATAATACTTTATCTTAATAAACTTATAGGTGAACTTTTAAAAAAAAAACATGAAGTTTTTTTATTAACTACTAAATCAACAACTAATTCTGAACCTTTTTATATTTTAAAAGACAAGTACTTAAACCAATTAAGCGTTTATGTAATTGAAGACATTGATTTAAATAATAATAAAAATTTAATTAATAAATTCTATTTTCAATTGAAATATTTTTTTTTATTATTGAGTCAAATTACTAAATTAAATAATGAATATAGGTTTTCAAGAGTATATTTTAATCATTTTGACCCATTTTTTTTTGCATTTGCTATTTTTGGTTATTTTTTTAGATCATGTAAAGTTAGCGGGTTATTATTAAATATAAAATTTCATCAATATTTTTTTGGAATCAAAAAAAAAAATATTTTAGATAATATAAAACTATTATTATTTAAGTTTTTTCTAAAAAATTTAAAATTAGAAAGAGTATTTATAATTGATGATTTGTTTAAAATTTTTTTAAAAAGAAAAAAAATTTTTAGTAAAAAAATTGTTTATATTAATGAAGCTATAAATAAAATTACTTTTTTAAAAAAAAATATTTGTAAAAAAAAATTATTAATTAATAAAAAGGGTAAATGCATTTTAATTTACGGTTCAATTACACAAAGAAAGGGAGTGCTGGAATTATTAGAAGCAATAAATTTAAATATATTAAATGGTATATATGTAATTATTGCCGGAAAATTTGAAAAGAAATATTTTGACGAAATTAAATCATTTTTAGATAAGAATAAAATTTTAAAAAAAAAAATAATATTATTAAATAAGTTTATTTCTTTTAATGAAGAGAATTATTTGTTTAATTTGTGTGATTATGTTTGGTTAGGGTATAATCATCTTTCTTCAGACGGTTCTAGCGGAGTATTAAAATTGTCTATTATGGCAAAAAAACCAGTAATTGCATCAGATAGAGGTTTAATTGGATTTCTGGTTAAAAAAAATAAGGTTGGTTTTTTATTTAGTGAAAACAATTTATTTAATTTGCAAAAAATTTTAAGATTGATTTCATTATATAAAAGCAAAAGAGTTTTTTATAAAAATTTAGTTATTTACAGAAAAAAGTTATTATTAAATAGTTTTGAAAAGCAAATATCAGAAGTTATTTAAAAAGTCATATGTTTTTAAAAGATTTTTTAAGAAAAAATAAGTTTGTTTATAAATTTTATAGAAAAATTATATTTCCTAATTTTTTAAATAAAGAAATAGATATAAAAAAAATTAGAAACTTTTCTTTTAATGTTGCAATAGATATAGGTGCAAATGTTGGAACCTATACAGTTGAATTGCAAAAAAATTCCAAGAAAGTTTATTCATTTGAACCAATTTTGAGAAATGTAACTTACCTTAGTTGGCTAGCAGACAAAAATGTTAAAATAAAAAAATATGCTTTAGGAAGTACAAATTCCAAAGAATTTATTTACACTCCGTCAGAAGGAAAATCTAGCGACTTTGCATTATCATCTTTATCTAATCATCTAAAATATAAAATTAATTCAAGAAAGCAATTAGTATCAGTAAAAAAATTTGATGATATTTTGAAAAATAAAAAAACTTTATCTAAAATTGATTTTGTAAAAATTGATGTGGAGGGTTATGAATTTAATGTTTTGAAAGGAATGAGTAGATTATTTTTATATTCAAAACCAATCTTTTTAATTGAAATTGAAAAGAAACATAATCCACATTACCTGAAAGTTTTGCGCTTTATGCTAAAAAGAAAATATAAAATTTATTTTATAAATGAATTAAAAAATTTTGAAAGGCTTTCGCAAAACAATTTTGTAAAATTTGTAAAATTAGGAAAAGTAAATAATTTTTGGTTTATAAATGATTTTTAGAAAACTTATTTTTAATTAAAAATAAAATAAATAAAATTGAAAAAATATTATTTACCCAACTATTATAAAAATTTGCTGAGGGTATTAAAGGAAAATAATACACCAAAAGAGAAAAATAAATTAAAGAAATATTTTTTTGTCTCATATCTTTAAATTTTATAAGACCAGATATCGTTTTTTTTAAAATAGTAAAATAAAAATAAATTAAAAATAAAATTCCAATCAAGCCAAGTTCAGAAGCGAATTGTGCTATAATATTGTGAGGGTGGGTATTGCATCCATTTTCTTGAGTTCTGTAATTTTGACAAACATTTCTAAAATTATTACTACCATGTCCAGTTGTTGGTTTGTCTACAAACATATTTAAAGCTGTAATTGCGTGTGCTTTATGACCATCAGAAAAAAAAATATTTTTTGAATTTTTAAAGTCATCTATAGAGTGATTAATTATTCTATTTTTTAGTGAAGGAATGTTAAAAACTAAGATACTAATAAATAGTGTGAATGAAGCTAATATAATGAATTTGTTTTTAAATTTTATTTTAAGAAAGAAAAAAATATAACCAAAAGAAAATAAAATTAATGAAACAATGGGAGCTCTATCTCCTGATATCAAAGTTATAATAATTGAAGTGGCAAGAATTAAAATTATTTTTTTATTTTGGAAATTATAAAAAATATGAAAAATGCAAATTATTAATATTGTAAATTTTGAAACATAAGATCCAAGAATTAATTCTTTAAAAAAAAAACTTGAAACTCTTCCTGTTTGGTGGAGATTATTAAAGTCAGTATTAAAAATAAAGTTATAAATTAAATTAAAAGTATTTTTTTGAGTATTAAATTCTATTAAAGAATCTATTAAGAGTATAAAAAAAATGACAAGAATTATTTTTGAAAAATTTAATAAAATTTTATTATTATATTTATACAAAAAATAAATACCAAAAATAAAAAAAATATATCTAATAAAAAAGAAACTTGATCTTATAGAAAAAATTAAATTTTCAGAAAAAAGTGAGTTTAAGCAAATAAAAATCCAAAAAGTTAAAAAAATATTAAAATATTTATATTTGAATAAATTTATTTTATTTTTATAAATTTCATATATTCCATAAATAGATATTGTAACTACTATCAAATTTGAAAAAAAAATGCTAAAAATTAGAGAGACTGGTAGTAAATAAAAAAAAAAACAACTTATACTAAAAAAAATTTTTTTTTTAATCATTTAAAAACAACCTGCATAGTAGTATGAAACTGAAATGTTTTTAAATAAATATGCATTCGTTTCTTTTTTTGAAGTTTTTCCGCCACTATATGGATCTTCAGTTGTGTGTAGCAGTTTTTTTAAAAATTGGCCACATAAAAATAAAAAACTTTTTCAATTATCACAAAAACAAAACTTACATAAAAATATCTGTAATATTTATTATTACAAAAGTAGCTTAGGAAAGTTATTTGCTTTAATAAATCTTATTTATCAAATCAAAAAATATCTAAACGGAAAAAAAAATTTTTTAATTATCGAGGGTGCTAGCTGGTCTGGCTATTCTTATTTATTAAGCATTGCATTAAGAATTTTAATAAAAGATTTATTTATTTTATATAAAACTCATAGTGTTGAATATGAAATAAGAAAAAATAATAATAATATTTTTATAGCAGAAATTACAAGATTTTTTGAAAAAAAAATGATGCAAAATTCTAACTTGGTTACATCAGTTTCAAGAAGAGAACAGAAAGTTTTTGCTAGCTTATATAATGCAAAAACATTTTTATTTCATAATACAATTGATTACAATCCAATACATATTAAAAATAAAAATAAAAATAAAAAAAAATATATAATATTTTCAGGCTCCAAAGATTATAAACCAAATTTGTATTCAATTAACGAATTAATAAATGTGATAATGCCTAATGTTATTAAAAAACTTGATATTAATTTGTATATTTTTGGAAATAATAATCTTAATAAAAAATATCCTTGGTTACATATAAAAAAGGTAAGTAAAAAAAAATATTTGACTTATTTAAAAAATGCTTTTGCTATGATAGTTCCGTCTAATGAAAGTTATGGAAGCAAAATTAAAATAATAGAATCGTTATGCTATGGAGTGCCGATTATAACAACCAATATAGGATTTACTGGCATAGATAAGATAAGTAATATTCAGCCTATAATTGCCAAATCTTCTAAGGATATGGTTAATAAGATTTTTTTATTAAATAAAAATTATAAAAAATATTTAATGCATTCAATTAAAATTAAAAGCCTTTACATTAAAAAACATGATATTAAAAAATCAATTTTTAATTTGTTAACACAAATAAACAAAATTAATGGAAAACTTTTTTAGAGAATTAATTACTTGGCTGTCTTTTCCAGAAGTATTAAAAAAAGAGTCTTTGAATTTATTGAAATTAAAAACATATTTGAAAACATTAGAGCTTGCAAAAAAAATTAAAAAAAAAAATAGTAAAAATAAATTAAATACTCATGTGTTATTTAGCAATAAAATCAAAAATTTAATTATTAAAAAAGGTTTATTAAATTTTTTAAGAGAGGGTTTTGTGCAAAAAATGTTTTTTGTTCATAATAGATTTTTTATTTTTTTTCAATTATTGGAAATACTCAAAAATCAAAAATTAAACAAAATTCTGAAAGAAAAAAATATAGGTAATCCTTTACCTTATTTTTTATATAAAAAGTCAAGTGGTAATAAAATTAGAGCATTATACCATTTGCTTGTTTATGAGAAAGACAAAAATATTAATTCTGAAGTTTATTTTGAAGTTGGTGGAGGGTATGGATTAATGGCAAGTATAATTATGGATTTGAATTTAAAATCAAAATACATAATTTTTGATACAAAAGAAGTTCTTTTGTTACAGTATTATTATTTGAAATCTTTGGGTTACGATGTTGGTTTTGATAATTCCAAACATAGAATTATCCTTGTATCTCAAGTATCTTTAATAAAAAAAATTTTTAAAAGATTTCAAAATAAAAAGAAATTTTTTATAGCTAATTGGTCATTTTCTGAAATGCCAATTAAGTTAAGAAATAATTTACTTTTTCTAATAAAAAAAAGCGAAAAATTTATTATAACTTTCCAAAAAAAATTTGAGTTTATAGATAATGGCAAATATTTTCGCAAATTATCAGCGAATATTAGTGGATCTAAGTTATTACCAGTAAAATATATGAACTTAATTACAAATAAGCATTATTATTTCATAAAGTAATGAATAACACTTTTTTAAAAAAATTTTCTTTATATTTTATACCAAATGTTCTTTTTTTATATTTAATATCAGCTATAAACAGTCCACTTTTTTTTATTGAAGAAATTAATCTTATTAATATAATTAATTTTTTTCGAAGTATTTCGCCAATTATAATTTTTTTTGTTTTTTTCTTTTTATTGATCTTCAAAAAAAATTTTTCATTAATTTTTTTATTATTTTCTTTTTTTTTATTGTCTACTTTAGTAGGATTTTTTTTATCAAAAAATCAAATTTTTTTTAATTTATATTGGACGTTTTCGGCATTAAGTTTAGTTTGTTTTTTGGAGTATTACCAAGATGAAGAAACTTTACTTAAAAATTTTCATCAAATAATTCTAATTATATTTTCAATAATAGCTATCTCAATAGTTTCAAGATTGGTAGTAGATGATTTTTATTCATATCAAAATTTTTATGCTCATAAAATAATGAGTCCTTCTCAAAATTTTTTTAATCAACCAGTACCAAGGTCTAGTGGGGTTGCTAGAATATTATTAGTTATATTTTTATTTTTATTTTCTTTTGTTGTAATCAACAATAAAAAAAAATTAAAAAATTGTTTTTGTTTTGTTATTTTGTTTATAATTAGTTATGTGATTTGGATTATACAAAATAGAGGGACTTTGTATTTTTTAATTATTTTAAATTTTTTAACTTTAATAATTTCAATTATATATCAAAATAAAAATCTATTTATAAAATGGATAGTAATTTTCTTGCTGCCATTTGTTTTTGTTCAATCTTTAAGTTTAAAGATTAATAGAGATTATGATGAATTGATTATTTTAAACAAACATCCCAATCCCAATGTTCAAATGAATGAAGCGGAAAAAATAAAATTAGATATTTTAAATAATCACTCGCTTTTGAGTGTCAATCAAAGGTGGAAAACGCCCATCGAAACAAGTGGAAGATTAGAAATTTGGAAAAAATCTTATGAAATTATAAAAAAATATCCATTTTTTGGAAATGGACCTCAATCTGATAGACAAATGTTAGGTCTAAATGCATCTAATATCGTTATATATGTTCTTTTATGTGGTGGCTTATTTAGTTTAATAATTTTTTTGATATTTATTTATTATTTACTTAAAGATTTATTAATACTTTTAAAGAAAATTATTTTTCAGAATTTATATTTAGAACTTAACAATTTTTTTATAATTTATTCTTTTCTTTTAATTTTCTTTTTGGGATTTAGAGGGATTGTTGAAAATAGTTTTTCTGTTTTTAGTTTAGATATGTTGCTTTTTTTGTTATCAATAAAATATATTTATAAATTTAAAGATTTTGAAAAAAAATATTGAATTTTGATTTCAATTTTTTAACTTTTTTATAATCATTTATAAAATCTTTTTTTTTTATTTGAGTTTTATTTTTTAAATCTGAAATGCTAACAAACATTTGTTTAAATATCTGTAATTTATTTTTATTAATATTTTCATAAATAATTTTTGTTTGATTATTAATTGAATCTATAGAAAATATGCTGTAATAATTTTCTGTAGTTCCAATTGAAAATAAAGATTGTTTAAGTAATAAATTTACTTTTTTTCTTGTTACAAAGCCTTTATTTGTAAAATATTTATTGTGATAATAGTCTCCAATTACAATTACTTTAAAATTATTATTGTGTAAAAATTTTAAAAAAAGAGAATTTTTAAGAATTTTATAACTTTTTGTATAATGTTTTTTGTAATAAACAATTATTTGTTTTTTTTTGTTTGTTATCTTATTAAAATTAAATAGAGTGTAGACATAATTAAACAATGACCTTTTGAGTATAATTTTAAAAACCTTGTCTTCTAATAAATTGGTAGAGAAAAGTATTTTTTGAAAACGAAATAAAATAATTAATTCTGTTAATAAGTATAAAAATGGAAATATATAAGACCTTATTATTGAATTAAATGAAATACTTAATTTATTATTAATCGATCCTCCAGTAATAGGTCCTAAAATTGTATTAGGTGGTAAAATAAGGTATATCAATGAATTCCACATTGGAAGATAGTTAATATAACTAACACGGTTACCCTGCAAAAATTTTATCCATAACTTTGCTATACCATAAAAGGGCTCGATATATTTATGAAATAAAGTTTTTTTTTTAAAACTTAAACCGTTTAATTGTTTGACAATATATTTTTTTTTTAGCTGTTTTAGAAATTGATTAGCTAAAATTCCTTCGCCGCTAAAAAAAGACGTATCGCTTGCCCAAAAAAAAATTTTCGTTTTAAATTTTTTCAATTTTAATATTATCTAAAAAGTTATAAGTTAAACCTTTGATGTAACTTAAAAAAGTGCTAAAAATTCGTATTGTTCTTCTAATTGGATCAGTTCTTAACCTCCACAAAAATTCCAATCCTAAATTGTATAAATAGTTTGGGATTATTTTCTCTTCCCCAGAACACATGGCTAATGAAGCTCCAATACATATAATTTTATAACTTTTAAATTTTTTTGATAGTATTTCTGCTAACATTTCTTGTTTTGGTGTGGGCAGGGTAATTAAAGCTAGATTCTGTGAGGTTAATTTTACTTTTAGATAATTTTTAATCAAATTAATGTTTCCGTAGGGTAATTTGTTAATTATTATTTTTTTTTTAAATTTTTTCATTAAATAAGATTTTGATTTTTCTGAGCAGTT